>JAEEGI010005757.1_pt1 | contig 28379 bp, 14 predicted proteins | sample 8958751 | NCBI WGS metagenome assembly JAEEGI01 (sample SAMN16246545, study PRJNA631951) | gut metagenome | biome: gut microbiome; feature: rumen; material: KS-attached | host: Bos | place: Iran: Karaj | collected 2018-10 | reverse complement strand
GACTGGGGCACCTCGATGGCTGCCGGTGGTACCGTCTTCCCCACCCTGTGCTCACCCAATGGCTGGGGCGGTGGCGAAGGCTGGGACAGCGGCAACGACGGCTGGGGCTTCCTGCCCATGCGCTTAGAGGCCTACAACATGTATGCCGAGAACGACTTGCGTCGTGATGTTACCTGCTGGGACGTTCGTGGCTACAGCTACACCGAGCGCTATCAGGACACCCACATCTGGCACGGCAAGTATCGTCCGCAGTCTGACAACAACAAGGATTGCCCGACTAGCAAGAACCTGAACTATAACAACAACAAGCGCATCTATCGCTATGCCGAGACCCTGCTCAACGCAGCCGAGTTGCTGCTCCAGACGGGCGGCAGTGCTGCCGAAGCCGCTGGTTATGTAAACCAGGTTCGCAACCGAGCCGGCCTTGAGAGCCTGACCAGTGTCACCATCGACGACATCTATACCGAGCGTCACTTGGAATTCTGCGGCGAGGGCAAGCGTTACTTCGACCTCGTGCGTGCCGAAGGCATCCCCGGTGCTATCCAGAAAGCTTCGACCGTACTCGTACCCGACAGCTACGGCTATCGCACCAACTCGTGGACTCCCAGCAAGAAGTATATTCCTCTGGCACAGAGCGAGCTCGATGCTGATCCCACACTGAAGCAGAACAATTATTGATTCATTAATAATCAGAAACTATGACAACTAACATATATAACAAGGTAAAAGCAGGGGTACTCACTTTCCTCTTGCCCCTGACCGCTGTGCTCTTTACCGCCTGCTCACCCGATGATTTTGAAGGTGCAGATCCCAATGGCCTCCCCACGGTGAGCGGTGTCGATTTCCAGATTTCTGTTGATCAAGAGATCAACCAGATGGTTGCCAGCTACACACCGCAGCCCGGCACTTATCCCATCTGGATTCTCGATGGCACGTCCTACTCCACCCTGCAAGAGGTGGGTTACAAGAATGATGAGGCAGGTACTCACACGATTGAGCTGCGCCTGGGCAACCGCAACGGTATCAGCCAGACCGGTATCAAGAAGGAGTACACCTTTAATGAGTCAAAGATTGACTATACCAACGACTTCCGTCGCATTACCGAGAAGGAGTGGCGCTTCGACCACAAGGAAGTGGCTCACTTGGCTTGCGGTCCTGCCGGCACCGCCGGTACCGGATGGTGGTCGGCTCAGCCCGATGAGAAGAAAGACTTCGGTATGTATGATGACCGCATCTCTTTCACTGCCGACAACCGCAAGGGTGGTAGCTTCTTCTACAATGCTGGTGAAGACGGTCTGACCTATGTCAACACAGGTACAACCAAGTGGGGCCATCAGGATGCTGACTGGGATGCTACCATCGGCAACCAGACTAGCACTTGGAGCTTTGAGGTATATGACTGGGAGGATGCCGACGGCAACGTGAGCAAGCAGACCTTTATTCAGCTCGCTCCCAACACTGTCTTCCCCTACATCAGTTCTGATGCCCAGTATGAGAACCCGCGTTTCCGCATCGAGACGCTGACAGCCAAGAAGCTTGTCCTCGTCTATGACGCTCCCGACCGCGGTATCGCATGGCGCTTCATGTTCACCAGCGAGGAAGAGGAAAAGGGATTCACCGGTTTTGATCCTAACAGCGACTTCAACATGTGGAAGAACGTGGATTATAACATGTTCTTCTGGTACGCTCCCGGTTGGAACCAGATTGCCGACCCTGGCTTCGAAGCCAACGGTAACGACTATACCGTATTCCTGCCCGAGGCAACGACCGACCAGTGGCAGGCTCAGATGGCCTTCAAGACCACCAACATCTCGACATCTGCCAGCAAGAACTATGACTTCTCTTGCATCCTTAACAGTGACAAGGACATCAACGGTGTCACCGTGAAGCTTGTGATGGACGGAGATGACAATGTATTCTACTTTGCCGACCGCGTTGACCTGAAGGCAGGCCAAGATTACATCTTCTGGAAGAGCGACATGCCCGGTATTGACATGGAGCGCGTGAACCTGTTCTTCGACTTTGGCGGTTGCCAGGCTGGTACCACCGTCAACATCTCGAACATCGTGCTCAAGGATCACGCCAACGATGATGGCACCGTACTGCCCGTCAATCCCGACGAGCCTACTGTAGAGTGGGTTGACGTGAATTCACCCGACAACCTGGGTGCAGGCTTCAACACCGCTGGCACCATGAGCTTCTGGTGGGCCGATGCAGGCTGGATGCAGATTGCTGATCCCACCTTCTCGTTTGCCGACGGCGTATATACTATCACTGCCGACAACGCAACCGCATCAGAATGGCAGGCTCAGTGCTCGATCAATGGTGTTCCCCTGCACATTGAGAAGGGCCAGGCCTATGACGTGCGCGTGACCATCACCACCAACATGGAACTGGGACGTGCCACCGTCAAGGTCAACAAGGATCCTGATGTGACCAACGACCCCAACACGCTGTGCTACAAGGGCAACTTCGCACTTGAGGATGGTGAGAATGTTCTCCAGTTCATCGGTGTGGTTGCCAAGAACGGCGATGAGGAAATCGAGTTTGATCAAGGTAAATTCATTTTGGACTTCGGTGGCTGCCCTGCTGGATTTGTAGCTAAGGTCAGCAACATCATTATCCAAAAGCATAAAGCTGAATAAGATTTCGTCATGAAACGATTCATGCTTTGTACGCTCTTGCTTTCTCTCACCGTAGCCCTTTGGGGCTGCGGTGGGGACGGCAAGGATGAGCCCACCGGCACCATCACTGTCTCACAGGACAACATCGTTGTTCCTGCCAGTGGCGGCACTTACACTATTAATGTCACCACTACAGGCAAGGAATGGGGAGCTTATGCCGACAAGGATTTTATCGTCATCGAAACCAAAAACACGTTATCACAGTCGGGTTCAATCACTGTAACGGTTCCCTCTAATCCCCTGACCGAGGAACGCGAGGGTGCAATCAACATCATGTCGGGTGCTGCTCGCAAGACAATCAATGTCAAGCAGGAAGCGTCAGCCGAGGCTGCTTACTATGCCCCCGATGGCTATAGCCTGGTATGGCACGATGAGTTCGACAAGGGCTCCGAGTTGAATGCCGATGACTGGGTGCATGAGGTACAGAATAGCGGTTGGGTGAATCACGAGTTGCAGAACTATGTGAACCACAAAACGCCCAATGGCAAGAATGTGACCGAGGTGCGCGACGGACACTTGCGCATCACCGCTCTCAAGGAAAACGGCAAGATTTATTCTGGCCGTGTCTATGCCAAACGCGCTACAGGCTGGAAATATGGTTACATCGAGGCCAGCATCAAGTTGCCTTCGGGCAAGGGAACCTGGCCCGCATTCTGGATGATGCCTGTAAACTTCCGTTCCTGGCCCGCCGACGGCGAGATTGACATCATGGAAGAGGTGGGTTATCACCCCGACTATGTATCATCGAGCTTGCACGCCAACGCACATGTACACTCCAACGGCACTCAGGTGACGCACGAGATGTACTGCAAGGGTGCCGAGGGCGAGTTCCACACCTATGCCATCGAATGGACGGCTCAGAACATTACCACCTATGTGGACGGTAAAGTACAACTGAGCTACGACAACCGTGGTCTGGGCCGCGACGACTGGCCCTATGACGACCCGTTCTATGTCATCTTCAACCTCGCTTGGGGTGGTGACTGGGGTGGCGCTCAAGGTGTTGACGAGAATGCCCTGCCCGTCACTATGGAAGTGGACTATGTGCGCGTATTCCAAAAGAAGTAACAGTTTAACCCAAATCACACTATGAGAGATTCTTTGTTGATAATACTCTCTCTTATTCTTGCCTTGGGGCTTCATGCTAAGCCCCAAGACAAGTTTGTCCGTGTTGATGGTGTAGATCTGGTACAGCCCCATAGCGAGAAGCACTATATTCAGGGCACTAACCTGGGCAACTGGCTCAATCCTGAGGGCTACATGTTCGGTTTCAGCAAGACCAACTCGCCGTGGATGATAGACCTGATGATCAAGGAGGCCGTGGGTCCTGATTTTGCCGCCGACTTTTGGCGCCAGTTCAAGGACAACTACATCACCCGTGCCGACATCAGTTTCATTGCAAGGCAAGGGGCTAACACCATTCGCCTGCCATTCAACTACAGGCTTTTCACCGATGAGGACTATATGGGACGAGCCAAGGATCAAGACGGCTTTGCCCGCATCGACTCGGTAGTGAACTGGTGCCGTGCCGCTGGACTCTACCTGATTCTTGACATGCACGACTGCCCGGGCGGACAAACGGGTGACAACATCGACGACGGCCATGGATATCCCTGGCTGTTTGAGAGCGAGCCAAGTCAGCAGCTGTTCTGCGACATTTGGCAACGCATCGCCGCCCGCTACAAGGATGAGCCAGTGATACTGGGCTACGAGCTGATGAACGAGCCGATTGCCCACTATTTCGACAACAAGGAAGAGCTGAACAAGAAACTCGAACCGCTGTACAAGCGTGCCGTAGGTGCCATCCGCCAAGTGGACACCAACCATGTGATTCTGCTGGGAGGCGCCCGCTGGAATTCAGACTTCTACATGTTCAGCGACTGGAAATTTGATGACAACATCATGTACACTTGCCACCGCTATGGCGGTGACGCCACTGCCGAGGCCATCAAGGATTACATTGACTTCCGCGACAAGACCAGGTTGCCCATGTACATGGGCGAGACTGGCCACAACAGCAATGAGTGGCAGTCGCAGTTGGTCAACGTAATGAAGGACGCCAACATCGGCTACACCTTCTGGCCCTACAAGAAAATTGACGGCTCGTGCATGATGGGCATCACCAGGCCCGAAATGTGGGACAGCATCGTTGTGAAATACTCAGAGGCTCCGCGAACCACCTATACTGAACTGCGCGAGGCACGCCCAGACCAGGCCACTTTCCGACAGCTGCTGATGCAGTATGTAGAAAACAGCCGCTATGAGCACTGCACCCCGCAACTGGACTATATCAAGTCGCTGGGAATGACTCAGAAAGTGCCCCTGTATTTCGATGAGACCTTACCCATCGAGCAACGTGTCAAGGACGCCCTGTCACGCATGACGCTCGACGAGAAGATCGCCGTCATCCATGCCCAAAGCAAGTTCTCATCACCTGGTGTGAAGCGTCTGGGCATGCCTGACTTCTGGACCGACGACGGACCTCACGGTGTGCGCCCTGATGTCCTGTGGGACGAGTGGGTACAGGCAGGACAGACCAATGACTCTTGTGTGGCATTTCCTGCATTGACCTGCCTCGCCGCTTCTTGGAACCCGATTCTGGCCGAACTTTATGGCCGCAGTCTGGGTGAGGAAGCACGCTATCGTGGCAAGGACATGATTCTGGGACCTGGCGTGAACATTAACCGCACCCCGCTCAATGGCCGCAACTTTGAGTACATGGGCGAGGATCCCTTGCTGGCATCACGCATGGTGGTTCCCTACGTCCAGGGCCTGCAGAGCACGGGCACTTCGGCTTGTGTCAAGCACTTCTGCCTGAACAATGACGAGGAATACCGCCATCAGGTCAACGTCATCGTGAACGACCGCGCTTTGCGTGAGATTTACCTGCCTGCGTTTGAGGCTGCCGTCAAGGATGGCCACACCTGGGGTATCATGGGTTCCTACAACCTCTACAAGGACCAGCACTGCTGCCAAAACCAGTACACGCTCAACCAGATTCTGAAAGGTGACTGGCAATATGATGGTGTGGTAGTCAGCGACTGGGGCGGCGCCCACGACACCGAACAGGCCATCAAGAACGGACTGGACATGGAATTCGGCAGCTGGACCGACGGTCTGGCTTGGGGTGCCAGCAACGCCTACGACGCCTACTACATGGCTAAGCCCTACAAGAAACTCATTGAGGAAGGCAAATTTACCACGCGCGAGCTGGATGATAAGGTAAGCCGAGTGCTTCGCCTGTTCTTCCGCACCACGATGAGCAACAAGCGCTCACAAGGTTTCCTGTGCAGCGAGGCTCATTATGACGCAGCGCTGAAGATTGCCCTAGACGGCATTGTACTGTTACAGAACAAGCGCAATGTGCTGCCCATCGACGTGAACAACGCCAAACGCATTCTGGTTGTCGGCGAGAACGCCATCAAGATGATGACCGTGGGCGGTGGCAGCAGCTCTCTTAAAGTACAGCACGAGATTCTGCCCCTCGAGGGTATCAAGGAACGTCTTGCAGGCACCGGCATCGAGGTGGATTATGCCCGCGGCTATGTGGGCGACACCACCGGCGAGTATAATGGCGTTGTTGCCAAGCAATCGTTGGCCGACAACCGTCCGGCGAGTGAACTCATCGCCGAGGCAGTCGCCAAGGCCCAAGGTGCTGACTATGTCATCATCTTCGGCGGTCTGAACAAGAGCGATTATCAGGATGCCGAGGGCCATGACCGCAAGCACATGGACATGCCCTATGGCCAAGACGCACTTGTCGAGGCATTGGCCCGTGTGAACAAGAACGTCGTGTTTGTCAACATCTCGGGCGACGCTGTGGCAATGCCATGGCGCGACAAGGTGGCAAGCATTGTTCAAGGCTGGTTCATCGGCAGCGAGACAGGAAAAGCATTTGCCAGCATTCTCATGGGTGATGTAAATCCCTCGGGCAAACTGCCCTTCACCTGGTACCAGAACCTCAATGACGTGGGCGCTCATGCATTGGGCACCTATCCCGGCACCTGGCGTGAGGACCACAAAATCATTGATGAGGAATACAAGGAAGGCATCTATGTGGGCTACCGCTGGGCCGACAAGCAGAAGAAGAAACCCGCTTTCGCCTTCGGCCACGGTTTGAGTTACACGACCTTCACCGTGAGCAACCTGCGCCTCGACAAGCGCGAAGTTGCCGCCGACGGCACTGTAACGGCTACCGTGACTGTCAAGAACACCGGCAACCGTGCCGGAGCCGAGGTCGTCCAACTCTACGTGAGCGACCATAACGCTACGGTTGATATGCCCGTCAAGGAACTGCGAGGCTTCCAGAAGGTTTCTCTGAAACCTGGCGAGAGCCGCGACGTGAGCATCACCATCGGAGGCCGCGCATTCCAGTATTGGGATGAGACCAAGGGTGACTGGGCCACTTCGCTTGGCCAGCGCACGATGCTCGTGGGCACAGCCAGCGATAATCTGCCTCTCAAAGCAGCATTCACAGTGCATTAACCATCTTCATAGCCAATTAATTGACAGCAGACTATCTGCTGTTTCATCTACCGCCCTCAAGCAGGGCGGTTTTTTATTGTGAATGTCACCTATTTTTGTTACGCGATAACTAATGTGCTTTAATTCCAGATTTCACTAACTGCTAAAGACCGTAAACCATAAAAGATAGGGGTAAAATGAATTGTTGCTTGTTTTTTTACAACAAAAATTGTATTTATTTCAAAAAATGCTCTATATTTGCAAAAAACGAGAAAAAATACTATCTTTTCATTAACCATTAACATTAAAAAACAAGCGAATGAAAAAAAGACTTTTAATGCTCTTACTCATCTTGTCTTGTGCCCTCGTGAGTGTGCAAGCAATGACAGTGAGAGGTACGGTCGTTGACCAGGTCAACGAACCCGTGATCGGTGCCACCGTCAAGGTCCTGGGGACCACGATGGGTGCAGTCACCGACTTTGACGGCACTTTTGAGATTGCCAATGTTCCCGCCGGCTCAATCCTGAAATTCACCTTCATGGGCATGCAAGCCGTGGAGATGGAAGCCAGCGAAATGATGAGCGTCCAGCTCCTTGATGATGTGCGTAACCTTGACGAAGTGGTCGTGATTGGTTACGGTTCAGCCCAAGCTAAAGACTTGACAGCCCCCATTGCCGTTGTCAAGGGTGAGGAACTGCTCGCAACGCCCGCAGCATCACCCATGGCAGCCATGCAAGGCAAGGTTGCTGGTGTGAACGTGGTTAACAGCGGTACCCCGGGCGAAGGCCCCAAGGTGCACATCCGCGGTAACGGTTCATTCACCAGCGGCAGCCCGCTGTATGTTGTCGATGGCATGTTCTATGACAACATCGACTTCCTGAACGCCAACGACATTGCCGACATGTCGGTTTTGAAGGACGCTTCGGCAGCAGCCATCTATGGTGTGCGTGCTGCTAACGGTGTTGTTCTCATTACCACCAAGCATGGTAACAAGAACCAGCCCGCCAAAATTACCTACAACGGCTACTATGGTATCCAGAAGGCTACCAATGTGCTGAAGATGGCCAATTCGAGCGAGTATGCCACCATGCTGATGGAAGCCAACTACGATGCCTATGTATCGACGATGAAGGCTTCAATCGACCGCTATGGCGGCAGCTACAGCAATGGCGACTTCCACAGCTGGACCTACGGCTCAGACACCGACTGGTATAAGGAGCTGTTGCGCACCGCAGCCATCACCGACCACAGCCTGACCATCACCGGTGGTGGTGAGAAGGCCACCTACTCGTTGGGTATCAACTACCTGCACCAGGACGGTGTCATGGATGTCAAGAACTACTACAGGCGCATGAACTTCCGCGCTGCCCTCGACTATGAGGCCACCAACTGGCTGAAGGTTGGCTTCAACGGCATCTTCTCTAAGGGCAAACAGCGCACACCCAACAACGCCGCTTGGCAGCAGGCATTCAATGCTCCGGGCATCTATCCCGTAATGGACGAGAAGAACAGCAACACCTTCCCCACCCACTATGGCTCGCCCGAATCGGTTGGCTTTACCAACAACTTCTACAACCCGATTGCCACTGCCAACTATCAGAACAGCGTTAACGACATCAACAAGTATCTGACCAACTTCTATGCTCAGATTACTTTCATCCCCAGCAAGCTGAACTTCAAGACCAGCTACTCCTATGACTTCACAGCCGTTCACAACCGCACCTACATGCCTGAATACTATGTGAGTGCAGTTCAGCGCAACGACAAGTCATGGGTGAGCAAGAGCGAGGCGAACTACAACAACTGGATTTGGGATAACGTGCTGACCTATAAGGAGACATTCGGCAACCACAATCTGGGTGTCATGCTGGGTCACTCCCTGCGCGAGGACAGGTACAACTACCTGTACGGTATCGGCTACGGTATTGTTGACGGTGACGACGCCTACAAGTACATCGACCTCAGCACCGAAAGCGACAGCCGCCGCGCCAGCGACGGTGGTACCCGCTACCGCAGCAACAGCTACTTTGGTCGTATCAACTATGACTACATGGGCAAGTACCTGTTCATGGCCACCTTCCGTGCCGATGGTACCAGCAAGTATCAGGAGACATGGGGCTACTATCCCTCGTTTGGTGTCGCTTGGGTAATGAGCAAGGAAGACTTCATGGCTAACCAGAACTTTGTAGATTACTTGAAGTGGCGTGCCAGCTGGGGTCGCTTGGGTAACAATGCCGTTCCTGCCAGCGACGGTTTCCGTTCGGTATCGACAGGCACCTGGTCATCGGGCGTGTTCGGCAATGCAACTATCGCCGGTTTCCAGAACAACAGCTACTTCACCAACCTGAAGTGGGAGGTTGTTGACGAGACCAACGTGGGCGTTGAGTTTGCTACCCTGCGCAACCGCCTGAGCGTTGACATCGACTGGTTCTACCGCATGACTCGCAAGGCTGTTATCGCTCCGCGCCTGCCCTTCGAGAACGGTACATTGCTCCAGAACATCGGTAAGATTCTCAACACTGGTGTTGACGTGAGCATCAACTGGGCCGATCGTGTGGGTGACGACTTCAAGTACTTCATCGGCGCCAACCTTTCCTACCTCAAGAACGAGGTGAAAGACCTGGCCGGCAACCCCTACATCGCTGGTGGCAAGACCTATCAGTTTGTGGGCAAGGAGATGAACTCATTCTATGGCTACATTGTAGAAGGCATTTACCAAACCGAACAGGAGTGTGCAGGCGACAGGACTGCTCAGGCCAATGGTCTGCAGCCCGGTGACTTCAAGTACAAGGATCTGAACGGTGACGGCATCGTCGACGGCGAGGACCGCACCACCCTGGGCTCCTACCTGCCTAACTTCATCTACAGTCTGAATCTGGGCTTTGTGTGGAAGAATCTGGACTTCACCATCAACACCTATGGGAATGCTGGAGCACAGATGTTCAACCGCAAGCGCGCTCTGCGTTATGCCCAGTCCAACTACAATTTCGACCACGATCAGGTGGCTAACCGCTGGACCGGTGCCGGTTCTACCAACAAGTACCCCTCGGCTGCCGGATGGATTCGTTCGTGGAACGTGAGCGACCAGCGCGTGAACTCCTTCTTTGTTGAGGATGCCGACTTCTTCCGCATCCAGAACGTGACGCTGGGTTACACTTTCAAGAACATCAACCTGGGCAACTACAAACTGCCCTCGTTGCGCCTGAGTGCCACAGCCGACCGTCCTCTCACCCTGTTCAAGGCCAACAGCTTCACTCCTGAGTTGAATGATCCGGAGGGTTGGGATACCGAGGTTTACCCGCTGACAGCGACCTACACCTTTGGTGTGACCATCGACTTCTAAAATGAGCAATTACCAACAATCATAAATAAAGATAACGACAATGAAATTTTTGAAATATATCATGATTGCAGGTCTGCTGATGGTGGGAGCCACCTCCTGCAATGACTGGATGGACATTCTGCCCGAGAACACCCTTCCCGAGTCGGATGTCGATTATACCAAAACCAGCGAGATGTATATGCCCGTGTCGGGCGTCTATGCCAAGTTGCGCACCGGTGGCATGCACTGGGTGATTTGGCCCTTGACCATCGTTCGTGACGGTGACGTGTGGAGTGGCCGTGTTGATGACCAAGGTCTGCTGGTAGATTTCGGCAACTTCAGGTATGACAATTCATTCTGGGGGTTGAACGAAATGTGGAACCAGTATTACGGCATGATTAAAGTTGCCAACGGAGCACTCATGTCGCTGGATTCCTATGCCGAACACATCACCAATGACAATGACCGGGCCACATACCGTGCCTATTGCGGCGAGGTTCGCATCCTGCGCGCCTATGCCTACTACAGGCTCACACAGGCCTTTGGCGACGTGACCATTCTGCGCGACAACAACCAGAGCGACCTTACCCGTTCGACCAAGGATGCTGTTGAGCGTTACATGCTTGAGGACTTGCAGTATGCCATCGAGAACTGCCCTAAGGTGCGCCCCAACGAGGCAACCCACTTTGGTGCTGCCACCGCCTATACCGCTGAGGCTCTTGCTGCAAAAGTCTGCATGAACCGTGGCGACTATGCCCGTGCCGAAGCTTTGACTGATGACATCATCGGCAGTGGCAAGTTCCAGCTCTACGCTGACTTCTACAACCTGTTCAAGATTCCCGGCAAGCTGTGTAATGAGAGTCTGCTGGAGTGCCAGTGTACCGACTTCGGTCAGGGCAGCGGCGAAGAGGTTGACGCCGACATGTGGTTTGTATTCCAAGGTCCCGGCAACCTGGGTGGATGGAACTTTGTCGGCATTACCGACAACTTCATCAACTGGGCCCAGGCCCGTGGCGAGACCATCCGTCTGGAAACTTCGGTTCTGTTTGGCGGCACCACTACCCGCGACGGTGACGAGATCAATGTGATGGGCAATGTCAACAACACCAACACTTGGAACGGCAAGGCCTACACGCCCACCAACCAGTTGACCCCCGGCCGCACAAAATACGGTTCGAACAACAACATCCGCATCCTGCGCTATGCCGACGTGCTGCTCATCAATGCCGAGGCCAAGGTGCGCCAGGGCAAGAATGGCGACCAGCCCTTCAACCAGGTGCGCACCCGTGCCCAGATGCCGACCATGAGCAATGTCACTGTTGACCAAATTCTTGACGAGCGCCGCATGGAACTCGTGTGCGAGTGGGGCGAGCGTTATAACGACCTCATCCGCACCGGCATGGCTGCCAGCGTGCTCAACGGCTGGAATGAGAGTGTGAAGTATTATCCGCTTCCGTTGACTCAGGTACAGACTGTGCCCACGCTCAGCAATGAGCCCAAGAACGAATAAGAGTTTTCTTTTCATAATGATTGACAGGCAGGGTGAAAACCCCCTCAGGCAATGCCCTGCCTGTCTTTATTATAACATCAAAAAAATGAACCGTTTTCTTGCCATCATAGCATTGTGCACAGCCCTTACAGCCAGTGCCAGCAGCGACTCGGTAAAGGTAGTCAAGGGCCAAGTGAGCGACTATTATATCCCCGTGGTCACCAATTATGACGTGACGGGCACGGTGACCGATACCCAAGGCAGTCCTTTGGAGGGAGCTACCGTGATGTGGCTCTATAGTCCAGCCCACTGCAATACCAATGACCAAGGTCGATTCTCGCTTGTGGCTACCGACCATGACTCCCTGCTGTGTGTGCACTATCCTGGCAAGGAAATGACAGTGGTCAAACGCCATAGCGGGCAACGGGAAGTAAACATTGCCTTGCCCGTCAAGACCAGCGGCAGCATGGCCCATCCGCGACGTGAGGCCCAGGCCACCCGCTGGTATGATCCGCATCACGCCACGACCAGCACCTACTGTAATCCTCTCAACATCAGTTACAACTACGAGCCGTGGAACAACAACACCCGTCAAGGCGGCTCGTTCCGCTCATCGGCCGACCCGATGGGCCTCACCTACAAGGGCGAGTATTACCTGTTCTCGACCAATCAGGGCGGTTTTCATTACTCCCGTAACCTGAGCGACTGGGACTTCTGCCAAGCCTCATTCCAACGCCATCCCGACGATGATGACGAGTGTGCTCCTGCAGCATGGGTTGTGGGCGACACCTTGTTTTATACAGGCTCAACCTATGAGGGCCTGCCCATCTGGTACACCACCAATCCCAAAAGCGGCCGTTGGCGCCGCGCGGTGGAACGCAACACGCTGCCCACATGGGACCCCTACATTTTCCTCGACGATGACGGCCGACTTTATGAATACTACGGCTCGAGCAACGAATATCCCGTCAAGGGCGTTGAAATCAGCCGCGAAGACTTCACACCCATCAGCAAGATTCATGATCTGGTACTCCTTCAGCCCGACAAGCATGGCTGGGAACGCTTCGGGATGAATAACGATGATGAGGTGACCTTAAAACCCTTCATGGAAGGGGCTTTCATGACCAAGCACGGCGGCAAATACTATTTCCAATATGGCGCACCGGGTACCGAGTTCAAGGTCTATGCCGACGGCGTCTATGTGGGCGACAACCCACTGGGACCATTCACCTATCAAAAGCATAACCCCATGAGTTACAAACCTGGAGGATTTGTTCAGGGCGTGGGGCACGGCGGCACCTTTGCCGACTTGAAAGGCAATTACTGGCATGTGGGCACCTGCATGCTCTCGCTCAAATACAAGTTTGAGCGCCGCATCGGACTCTACCCCACTGCCTTTGATGCCGATGGCGTAATGTACTGCACGACCGCCTTTGGCGACTATCCTTGCTGGAATGCCGACCACGACATCAAGAATCCCAACGACCGATTCACGGGTTGGATGCTGCTTTCCTTCAATAAGCCCTGCACCGTGTCGAGTTGTGACAGCACCTTGACAGCAGCCAGCCTCACCGACGAAAACATGCGCACCTACTGGAGCGCGGCAAGCGGCAGCGACAAGGAATGGATTGAGCTGGACTTGGGCGGCAAACGTGAGGTGCGTGCCCTGCAACTCAACTTCTATGACTACAAGACGCTGCAGCACAACCGTGCCAACGACATATATTACCAATACCGCATTCTTGCCAGCGACGACGGCAAGCAATGGATGCTGGTGGTCGATAAGAGCGACAATGACCGTGATGTTCCCCACGACTATATCGAGTTGAGAGAGCCCTTGAACACGCGTTATTTGCGCATCGAGAACCTGCACATGCCTTCAGGCGGCCACTTCTGCCTGAGCGAGGTGCGCGCCTTTGGCAAAGCTGCCGGAACATTGCCCCCAGCAGTAAAAAAACTTACTGTGAAGCGCGACAAAGGCGACCTGCGCAATGCCATGATCAGCTGGACTGCCGTCGAGGGGGCCTACGGCTACAACATCTACTACGGCATCGCTCCCGACAAACTCTATCACTGCATCACCGTCAATGGTGACACTCAATATGACATGCGCGGCCTTGACTTGGGCACCGACTATTACTTCAGCATCGAGGCCCTTGCCGAGACAGGCCGCAGTCCTCTTTCTAAAATCGTCAAACTCAACCATTAATCAAGTAAACATGAACAAGGTTTCTTTTCCCATTTTTATCCTTTTTCTCCTGCTGGTGTGCACGGCCTGCAAGAGCGATAATAACACAACTCCCAAGGAGCCCAGCCCACAGGACAATCCGGCGCGGCCAGCCTCGTTCGCCAATGACGATGACTTGCTGGATTATATCGAGCGCGTCCATTTCAACTATATGTGGGATGGAGCCGAGCCCACGTCGGGCATGGCCCGTGAGCGCATCCACCTCGACGGTGATTATCCCGAGCATGATCAAGACGTGGTGACCACAGGAGGCAGCGGTTTTGGTATTGCTGGCCTTGTGGTGGCGATGGAACGCGGTTTCATCACCCGTGACCAAGGTGTGGAACGCTTGACACGCATCGTGGACTTTCTGGAACGTGCCGACCGTTTTCACGGTGTGTGGTCTCATTGGATCAACGGTCCCACGGGCAAAGTGAAACCTTTTGGCCAAAAGGATAACGGAGGCGACCTGGTAGAGAGCTGTTTCCTGATGCAGGGCCTGCTGTGTGCCCGCCAATACCTCAATCCCGAAAATGCTGCTGAGAAGACTGTGATTGAACGCATCAACGCCCTGTGGGAGGGAATGGAGTTTGACTGGTATACCCGAGGCGGACAGGATGTCATCTACTGGCACTGGTCGCCCGAGTATGAGTGGGAAATGAACTTCCCCCTCGAAGGCTATAACGAGTGCCTTATCGTTTATGTGCTGGCAGCAGCCTCCCCCACCCACAGTGTGCCAGCCTCATGCTATCACAAGGGCTGGGCTCGCAGCGGCGGCATCATGAGCAATGCAGCCCCCTATGGCTATCCCCTGGAACTGAAGCACAACGGCGCCGAGCAAACGGGCGGTCCTCTGTTCTGGGCACATTACAGTTGGATTGGCCTGAATCCAAAGGGACTGAAAGACCAATATGCCGACTACTGGAACGTAGTGCGCAACCATGCCTTGAGCAATTACCAGTACTGCGTGGACAATCCCAAGAAATACAACGGCTATGGCCCCGACTGTTGGGGCTTGACCGCAAGCTACTCGACCGAGGGCTACTCGGCCCATTGCCCTGGCAATGACCTGGGTGTCATCACGCCCACAGCGGCCTTGTCCTCTTTCCCCTACACTCCCGAACAATCGATGGCTGCCTTGAAAGGCTTCTATGGCCGCGGCGAGTCGATTTGGGGCAAATACGGATTCTATGACGCCTTTAGCCCTGCAAGTGGTTGGACCTTGCCCCGCTACCTGGCAATTGATCAGTGCACCATTGCCCCGATGATTGAGAATTACCGCACGGGGCTGCTGTGGAAACTGTTCATGAGTTGCCCCGAGGTGCAGCAGGGACTCGACAAACTGGGTTTCATCCACTAGTCTAGTTATTCTAGATAATCTAGACCCTCTAGATATTCTAGATTTTCTAGACCAAATATTGAAAGTAATGACTAAAATTATATGATATGATGAAATTGAAAAGCATTTTAATCACACTGGCCGTGGCACTTGCTGCTTTGACGGCCCAAGCGGTAGATCAGGCAAAAATGAACCAGTTCATTGATGACCTGATGGGCAAGATGACCTTGCAAGAGAAAATCGGACAACTCAACCTGCCGGTTACAGGCGACATCATCACCGGCTCGACGGTAAGCGGTGACGTGGTCGGCAAAATCAAAGCTGGACAGGTGGGCGGCCTGTTCAACATGAAGGGTGTGCAGAGCATCCGCGCTTTGCAGGAGGTCGCCGTCAAGCAAAGCCGATTGGGAATTCCCTTGATTTTCGGCATGGACGTGATTCACGGCTATGAGACGGTGTTCCCCATCCCGTTTGCCATGTCAATGAGTTGGGATATGGACGCCATTCGCAACTCGGCACGCATCGCATCGGTCGAGGCCACTGCCGACGGCATCTGCTGGACCTTCAGCCCCATGGTGGACATCTGCCGCGAGCCGCGCTGGGGCCGCATGAGCGAGGGTAACGGCGAGGATCCGTTCCTGGGTTCAGCCATCTGTCGTGCCATGATTGAGGGCTACCAGGGAGCCGACCTGACCGACAAGACCACCATGATGGCGTGTGTCAAGCATTTCGCCCTTTATGGCGCTCCTGAGGCCGGTCGTGACTACAACACGGTTGACATGAGCCATGTGCGCATGTTCAACGAGTATTTCCCGCCCTACAAGGCTGGAGTGGATGCCGGTGCCGGCAGTTTCATGACCTCGTTTAACGTCATTGACTATATCCCCGCCACGGGCAACCATTGGCTCATGACCGAGGTGCTGCGTGACCGCTGGGGCTTTGACGGCTTTGTCGTGACCGACTACACTGCCATCAGCGAGATGATTAACCACGGCATGGGTGACTTGCAGACCGTGAGCGCACTGGCTCTCAAGGCAGGCACCGACATGGACATGGTTGCCGACGGCTTCCTGGGAACCTTGGAGCAATCGTTGAGCGAGGGCAAGGTGACCATGGAAAACATCGACAAGGCTTGCCGCCGCATCCTCGAGGCCAAGTACAAACTGGGCCTGTTTGAGGACCCCTACCGTTACCTGGATGCCAAGCGTGCCAAGAAGGAGATCTATACCGACGAACACCGTGCTGCGGCTCGCAAACTGGCCACCGAAACCTTTGTGCTGCTGCAGAACAAGGACAATGTGCTGCCCCTGAAGCGCACTGGCAAAATCGCCCTCGTGGGCCCGTTGGCCAATACCCGTGCCAACATGCCCGGCACCTGGAGCGTGGCCGCCGCCAGCGACCGCTACAGCACCCTGCTCGAAGCCATGCGCCGTGCCGTGGGCGACAAGGCCGAGGTGATGTATGCCAAGGGGTGCAACGTGTGCTATGATGCCGAGTTGGAGAAAAATTCGACGATGTTCGGGCGCGAGATGCGCGACAATCGTCCTGTTGACGTGATGCGTGACGAGGCAATGCGCATAGCCCAGCAGTGTGACGTGATTGTCGCCGCCATGGGCGAGCCCAGCGAGATGTCAGGCGAGAGCAGTTCGCGCAGCGATTTGTCAATCCTGGATGCCCAGAAGGACCTGCTCACCGCCCTCAAGGCCACCGGCAAGCCCATCGTGCTGCTCAACTTCTCGGGCCGTGCCACGGTGATGGATTGGGAGGTGGAGAACATCCCCACCATCCTCAACGTGTGGTTTGGCGGCAGTGAGGCGGCTGATGCCATCTGCGATGTCGTCTTTGGCGACGTGGCTCCCAGCGGCAAGCTCACTGTGACGATGCCCCGTAGCGTGGGCCAAGTACCCATCTACTATAACCACCTGAACACGGGCCGTCCCAATCCCCAATGGTTCTCCAAATTCACAAGTAACTATCTGGATGTTCCCAACGACCCGCTGTTCCCCTTCGGCTACGGCTTGAGCTACACCACCTTTAACTACAGCCCGCTCACGCTGAGCAGCAACTCGATGACCACGGGCGGCAACATCACCGCAACGGTCACCGTCACCAACACGGGCAGCTGCGAGGGCACCGAGGTCGTGCAGCTTTACATCCGCGACATGGTGGGCAGCATCGCTCGCCCCGTGCAGGAACTGAAAGGCTTTGAGCGCATCAGCCTCAAGCCCGGCGAGAGCCGCACCGTCAACTTCAACATCAACGCCGAGTTGCTCAAGTTCTATAACAAGGACCTGAACTATGTGTGCGAGCCTGGCGAGTTTGAGGTCATGGTGGGCACTAACAGCCGCGACGTTCAACGCCAGACGTTCACCCTCAAATAGTAAGAGATTTTTTCAAGTCCATACTACCAAATCAGGCCGAGGCTCACTGCCCCGGCCTGTTGATTTATTATGATGGGTTTTGTTGCTTATTGCTTAGGAGGCTCGGTATTTCCACTGTCTGCCGCGGCCTTGCGGGCGGCGTCAAACTTGGCCTTCATGGTGGGATTGCCGCGAGTGAGTTTCTTGATGCTCAATTCCTCGGCATTCTTGTTGGCCAGGCGCAGGTTGTTCTCCGAGCCAAGCAGGTTGGCTTTAACCTTCTGCAGCTGTTCAATGCTCTTGTCAATCTCTTCGATAGCCTTATTGAACTTTTCGCTGGCAAGGCGGTAATTCCTGCCGAACTTGTCCTTGAAGTCCTCCAGTCGCGACTCAAAATTGGTCACATCCACCGACTGTTGCTTGGCCAGTGCCAGTTCCTGTTGCAGCGTCACGCTCTTTTTGGAGGTCTGCACCAGCAGGGTGATGAGCGGGATGAAGAACTGCGGGCGAATGACGTACATCTTGGGATGGCGGTGCGACATGTCAACGATACCCGTGTTATAGAGCTCGTTGTCGGGCTCCAGCAGCGACACCAGCACGGCATACTCGCAATTCTTGGCATTGCGGTCCTTGTTGAGTTTGTCCAGGAAGTCCTCATTCTTGTGCTTGGTTGCTGTGGTGTCCATCTCGTTCTTCATTTCAAACATGATGGAGACATATTCAAATCCCTCATCGAAGTCGCGGAAGATAAAGTCGCCCTTGCTGCCGCCCGAGGCGTCGTTGTCCTTCTCAAAATAGGCATTAGGGAATAAAGGGCGCACACGGTTAAACTCGGTGCTGCAATGTGCCTCAAGCGTTTCACCCACCATCTTGGTCGAGAGGCGTGTCTTCAGGTCCTTGTAATAATCCACCATCTCCTGCTTTTGCTTCAGTTCCAGCTCATAGTGGTCCCTTTGGCTCTGCTCACGCTGCAGGGCGGCAGTCTTCTCGGCGGCCATCTGATTCTTGAGCTCGGCAATGACGGCATCCTTGGCCTGGATATCGTCTTTGGCCTTGTTTTGTGCCTGCAGGACGGCCACCTTGACCTGCTGTTCCTGCTGCTGCGTCTGGGCCTTGAGGCGTTCGATTTGGGAATCGCGTTGGGCCAGTTCCTGGCTGAACTTCAGCTGTTCGGCCTGGACGGCGCTGGTCACCTGCTGTGTCAGGCGCTCAATCTCAGCGTCCTTCTTACCCATTTCACGGTCACGGGCAACCAGTTGACGCTCAAATTCCTGCTGGGTTTTCAGTTCCTGAGTCTCGAGTTCGGCCTTCTGCTTCTCGTGCAATTCGGCCACACGGCGGTCAAGTTCCTGCTGGAACTCGGCATTTTTCACTTGGTTCACGATGGCCGCATAGTCGGCCTCATTCACACTAAACACTTTTCCGCAATTGGGGCATTTCAATTCTTTTGTCGGCATTTCTCTTTTTCTCCTTTTTATCTATATATGCGTTGCTAAAACCAGTCTTGGGAAAGCAGAAAACTTCCTGCTCATGTTTTTGATTTCTTATGCAAATATAGCAAAAATTTTTGGAATATGCAAGCTTTTCGCCCAAGATTCCGCAAAAAAACACCATCAAAAAAAGTCGAGGGCACACCTGTTGCAGATGTGCCCCCGCCTTTAAGGGTTATCGATCAATTGTCAACCGCCTTAGCGGATGATGATCTTCTGACCGTTGTGGATGTAGATGCCAGCGGGCAGATTGTTGCCGTCGAACTTCTGGCCCATGAGGTTGTAGTAAACGTTGTCCTCGGCCTTGGCAGCCTCAACCTCCTCAACACCGGTGCTCTTCTCAAATGAGTAGTTGATCAGGGTAACGGGCAGCTCCACGTTGGTGCCGCAACCCAGCATGGCGGTAGCATCGGGGAAATCCTCTCCCTGAGCATAGTCCACAAAGCTGGTCCAGTTGTTGGTATAAACCATTGCCTGCCTGCGGATGCCTGAAGTATAGAAGGGGGCATAGTCGCTGCCCATCGTGCAGTTGTCGTCATCCTCGGCATCAAAGACCACGGTCACCAGCAGGTTCTTGCCCGAAGCCAGGGCAAAGGGTTCGGCCAGTTCGAGCGCGAGTTCCACATCCTCGCCCATGGTGTTCAGCAATTCATAGGACACCTGGGTTTCCAGCACGGGTTCGCCAAAGGTGAAGAACTGCTTAACGCCCTCAACCACGGCAAACTCGGTGGCATCGGTCTCTTCGAGATACAGTTTCACGTCACGGTAGATGTCTTCCCAAGTACCGGCATTGTTGAACTTGAAGGTGAGTTTGTTGATTTTCACGCCTGCCAGGTTCTGCAGGTCGCCGAGTTCGTTAACGGTATAAATCATCTGTGCGCCGGTATGGGCCAGATAGAAGTTGGTGGGAGCCATGTCAAAGTAGGAGCCGTTGTAAATCTCGGCAGGGTTCTCAAAATCACCCACCTCGAGGGCACCATAGTTCACGTCCTGAGCCTGAGCACTCATGGTCATTGCAGCAACTGCTGCGAGAATCATGTAGAATTTCTTCATCTTGTAAACTTTAAATTGGTTAATAAATATTGGTTTTGTCCAAACAAGTGCATAGTCTTGCACCCCTGAAACATCTTTTTCTCATTCTGCGGTACAAAATTAATATTTTTCACCCAACAAAGAATAAAACCTTGCCCCAAAAAAAGTGCCTCCAGGCTTGAGCAAGGTCCTAATCTCGGTGAGTCTTCAACGTCAGCGTTTGAGCGTCCTGATCGGGAAATTGAAGTAGGTGTCGGGGAATGGCTCGTTCTTTAGGGTGAAGTGCCACCACTCATTGTCCAGGGGCTTGAAGCCGTGGCGCATCATCGCTGTGCGCAGCACCATGCGGTTGTAGAATTGCTCGCTGGTGATGTCTGATTCGGGACCGGTATATTCCAGTGTCTCGGGGTTGCCGCCATAGTCGGGGTGACTCTCGTGGCCAAACCAGTCAAACGTGCCGCCCATGTCAAGCTCCTTGCCCGTCTTCATGTCCAGCAGCGTCAAGTCAACCGTTGAACCGCGCGAGTGGCCGCTCTTGGTGGCGACATACTCGCCGTCAAAGACCTCCTTCTTGGTCAGGCGAGGATAGAAATAGGCCTTGGTCACCGTGTCGGTCAAGTCCTGTGACCAGCGCATGAAGTGGTCCACGCCACGCTGCGGGCGATAAGAGTCATAGATCTTCAGGCAATAGCCATGCTTCTTCAGGTCATCGCTCACGGCCCGCAGGCTGTCGGCTGCCTCGCGCGTCATCAGGGCCACAGGCTCCTCATATCCGTCAATCCTGGCGCCAACAAAGTTGTAGGTGCTGTGATAGCGAATTTCCAAAATGGCGTCGGGCACCACGTCGGTAATGTTCACAAACTGGCTAGAATCCATCGTCGGGTCCTTAACAAGCGTTACGTCCTTAGCGCTCTTGCACCCTGTCAACAGGCCGCCCAGGGCAACCAGGGCAACCATCATCATTTGCTCAAACTGTTTCATCTTCTTTTTTCTTTATTCTATCACACTGCAAAAATAGTGATTTTTTGAATAATAGAAAAAACTTCCAACTGCTCACCCCTAAAGCCTAACCCATATCTCCTCCTTTGTGCTTCAGCTTGCGGGTGTAGGTTTTCTTGGAGCGGTGAACACGATTGGTCGAGTGGAAGCCTGGGCCCAGCACCTCCTGCTGCCCCTCACGGTTTCCACGACGCATGGCCTTGATGACATCATCCAGGCGCGATTTCTCTTTTTTCCCTTTTTTCTTCATACTCACATTCCCTCACTTTTCTCGTTCAATCCCTTAACCCAAACAGGAGTATATTCTCTGTTACAGATATTTTTCTTTCAGTTACTATATTTATTAGCCTTGCAACAACCGTGCCAATCACCCTGTAATGGCGATAAATAACAACGTGTTTTACATAGGGCACAAGTTAATTGTTAACGAATTATAAAAAACTCATAAAACACCACATTAATAGTAAAATTGTTTATTTTTGCAAAATAAAACCCCAAAAATACCATTTTTATTAACTTTTAAACTAAATGCTTATGAGAAAAATTCTATTTCTACTGCTTGGGCTCACCATTGCGGTGAGTGCCTCGGCCGACGTGAAGACATTGCGAGAACGTCGCTCAGAAAAGCGTGTTTGGACTGAGCACATAGTCCATCAGCATCTCACGCCACTACAGGCTTGGGCAAGCAAGTGTGCCGGCAAGAAGGCTGCCATTCCCAAAGACAAGTCCTTACGCTTGGTTGATGAAATTCCCGAAGGATTGGACATCTTGACCCTCTCCCGCACTGGAGGCTATGCTGTTTATACCGATGCCGACCACAACCTGCACAGCGAGGCACAGGATCCTGATTGCACAGTCCTTTTAGCCCAAGCCGATGACGGTGTAACGGTGTACTTCAAGAACCTGCTCTACAAGACCAATGAGGTGATGAACGACTATTGGGTAGTGGGATACTTTGACCCCGGAAAAATGGAGTTCCGCATCCCAATTGGTACAACCATTGCCGAGTTCAAGGATTATGACCTCTATCTGGATATGGGTGCCATTACTCAGGATGAGAACAATCAAGTTGTTTACGTTCCTGACTCAGAGCCAGCCGAAGAGATTGTCTATCGACTTGATCCAGAGGCAAATACTCTTTCACTAGCCTATAGCAAAGAGACGCCACCATACGATGGCTATAACGCTACAGGACTGTGCTGCCGCCGAACTGACAATGATGCCTGGGACGGTTTCATGGAGTGGGAGACTGTGCTTACTCTATCGCTACCCGAACCACCAACAATCATCACCGAACAGCCCGAAGGAGAACTGGTGACCTATGAGCATTCATCTTTCCGCTTAAACAATGGGGGATCTCCGTTGTTTTATAATGCCCCTGTTGACATCGTCTATGCTCCTGATGGCGAAACAGTGTATATCAAAGGATTGATGAACCCCTCTATCCCTGCTTGGCTCATCGGAACTATCTCCGGCGGTAAAATCCACGTGCCGCTGGGGCAATATATCCTTTATAATGCGAATTCTGGTTCCGGTGCTCTGATCTCATGGGGCACGAGTACACTCGTAGGGACCGATGAATCTGGAAATCCATACTACGAATTCACGCCTGACCCCACTGTGACCGAGTTCACTTTCACCATCGATGGCGACAACCTCATCATGGACAACACCACGGGCGGCAATCAAGGAGATGGTGCCATTGGTTTGGCAACTGTTTCGGATGACGGGTCCCCATTTTTCATAATGGAGTTTAACACTGTTTTGTCGTCCTTTGTCGAGCCAACACTTATCTTGGACCAGCCTGAGGGCGAACTGGTGACCTATAACCGCAGGGGCTTCACGTTATATGATGCAGAGATCTACAATCAAGGTGGCCAAGCGAGAATTGTCTATGCCCCTGACGGCGAGACCGTTTATATCCAGGATATCGTAAGCGACTGCAAAGCTGCAGCCTGGGTAAGAGGCACGATTGAGAATGGTAAAATCCACGTTCCCTTGAACCAGTACATTGATTGGGATCCTGAATACCACTATGGAATCATGCTGGCCTTTGGCCAATTATGTTACAATCAGGAATATGATACATACTATTTAGGCATAGACACCTCGGTGTCCGAGGCCACCTTCACCATCAATGGCGATATCATTTCTCTGGATAACACCTCGTTAGGTCCCAATGGCGCCAGCGTTGGCTCCACAGGCCTAGCAACAGTCTGGAGTGACGATCCCACGGATTTTCTCCAGTTCGACGTGAACACGAAGTTCATCTTACCGCCCACTATCATCTATGACCAGCCTGATGGCCAGCTGTTGACCTATCCACGCATTGTGCAAGGTTATGCCTTCTACGATAATCAGATGATGAGTAATTATTCTTCAGACTTCAATGTGGTCGTTACTGATGACGGGCAGACGGTATATGTCGAGAACCCCGTCAGCATATTTGGGGCGAGCACCTGGGTCCAGGGAACGCTCAACAATAACAAGATTACCGTACCGCTGGGACAATACGTCTATAATGACACTGACTTCGGCGGCATGATTCTGGCATGGGGCACCTTGACTCGCGATGCAGATGGCTATCACTTCGAGTATGACCCCACGGTGACCGAGGTGACCTACACTATTGATGGAAACGGCAACGTCACGATTGACAACTCCACGGCAGGCGAGTTAGGTAATGGTGCGAGAGGCTTGGCAATCATTCAGGATGATTACAGCACATGTATTTGCATCGAGTGGAACATGCCTGAATTCACAGCTCCCATCTATGCACAGCCCGAGGGCTATTACAGGAAGTACTTCCGCACCTTGCAGCCTCGTGGCTACCACTTCCGTGACGAGTATTACGAAAACGGCATTGCCGAGTTTGTTTTCTCCCAAACCGATAATACGGTATATATCAAGGGAATCATCAGATATGTTGATACGTGGGTAATGGGCACCATCAGCGGCAACAAGATTCATGTGCCACTAGGCCAATACATCTATGATGATGGTAACTATTACGGCAAACTCAGGTGGCTGCGTGCGACTTCTCCTAATGGCTATGACGAGCAGTCAGAGGTCGATTACAGTGTGACCGAGGTGACCTTCACCATCGACGGTGACAAAATCATTATGGACCAGGACAACTACTGGGATGAACCCTATTATAGACAGAATGGTCTTGGAGAATGCATTTGCAATTCCAGTGGCATCATAACAAATGTCATGAACATGCAACTGGAGGTTGAGTTCATCCCATATTTTGAACCCGGTATCATAGAGGACACGCCCGAGGGCGAACTGGTTACTTACCTCAGGAGAGGTGTTACCATCAAGCACCAGTATGAGCTCAGGGGAGACAATAGAGGTTCATATCCTGAAATCTGGCCACATGAGTTAAACCAACAAGGTGGTGAAGCCTATGTGGTTTATGCCCCCGACGGCCGTACGGTTTATCTGTACGAACCTGTTCAGTGCCGCACCAACTTGCATGATCCCCGTTTCACTTGGGTCATGGGTACGCTGAGCGAGGACGGCCACAAGATTATCGTGCCGCTGGATCAGTATGTCACCTGGGATCCCACGACCAATGTTGCCGAACGCCTGGCATGGGGTACTTCGGGATACAGGACAGACAATAATGGTGATACCGAGATCTATTTCGTGCCCGACAATTCAGTGATGACGGTGACCTATACCATCGAGGATGGATGCCTGAGGATGGATAATTCCAGTGGTCACGACTTCGTTATGGAAGTATCCTCAAACAGCTGGGCCGATGGCAATACCGGACTCGCCATTACCGACCAATTCATGCACTGGAGGGGTGACCTGAACTGGTTCACCACCTACGCCGGCAACCATCCCGCAGTGCCCAAGGATCCCGTTATCGAGTACTGGGAAGACAATGGAGACGAGAATGGGAACTCAGCTCTGCTAACCATCATTGATGCTATCGACGTTGATGGCTATGGCATTAGCGAGGAGGGCCTGAGCTACAGCATCTATACCGACCGTGGCAAGCTCTTCACCTTCGAGGCGAGCAAGTATGGCCTGCAGGAGGATGTGACCGAGGTGACCTACGACATGTGGCAGGACAATTACATGCTGCGTCCTGGCTGCATCTACTTCTTCCGCACCAATGCCGAGGGCTTTGAGCCCTTCTTCAACTGGCGCATCGGTATCCAGCTGCACTACACCTGCAACGGCGTGAAGCAGTCGTCCAACATCGTTTATCTGGAAGTGTTTGACAAACCCAATGAGCCAGTAACACCTGGCGATGCCAACGATGACGGCATGGTGACCGTGGGCGACATTTCAACACTCATTGATATCCTGCTAGGACAAGGTACGGGGAATATTAATGAACTGAATGCCGACGCAAATGGCGACGGATTAATCACCATCGCCGACGTGGCAGCACTCATCGACATCCTGCTGGAGGCTTCGAATAATTGACAACTAGCGGGATCACTCATCCCCACTTAGGCAAGAGGAGGGTATGCTCATCATGGCACACCCTCCTTTCTTTTCTAAAAGAAAAACAATGTCTATCTAAAAGGGAAACAATAAGTACAATAAATGGAAATCAATGCATCGGCATCAGGAAGAAAACAACTCTTAACTTCTGTTCTTCTCCTTTTTATCCTTCTTGCACCCCACAAGAGGGGACTGTTAGTTCCCGGCCATGAGGCGGTCGATGAGGGCGGCCACGTCAGCAATGGTGACGCCGCCGTCAAGGTTGACGTCGGCTTGGGTTGCTGTGGCTCCAGCCTCGTTGCCAAGAAGCAAGTCGATAAGAGCTGTCACGTCGCCGATGCTGATGTTGCCGTCATTGTTCACATCACCCACATCCTCGATGGGCACGATAGATGAGAAATTCTTCCAGTGTTCGGCAGTTTGATAAGCCTCGAGGGCTGCCTTGGGGACATAGAGGGCCGCATGACGGGTACTACTATTGAAGGGATTGGAGCCGTTAATGCAAGTTGGCGGTGTCAAACCCCAACTGATCAATACTTTGAGATTGTCACAGTTGCCGAACGCGTCACCCTGCAAGCCACTGATGTTGGTTCCAAGCTCGATTCTATCCAGTGACGGGCAGTCATGGACTTGCCCACGGCCAATGACAGTATTTCTTGTCGTGGCATCCTTGTCTCCAATCTTGAGACGCTTCAACGAAGTGCAACCATAGAAGTTGCTGTGGTCAATGAAGGCGACCGACGACGGCACTTCGACCTCGACCAGCGAAGTACATTCCCATAAGGTTGACCCCCGGAGAATCTGAAGATTCTCGCTAAAATGAATGTTCTTTAATGAATAGCAGAACCCGAACGGTTCTCCGCCTATTTTGGTGACTGAATTAGGCATGTCAAAAGATTCAAGTGAAGTGCATTCATCAAAGGCACTCATTCCAATGGAATCGAGGCAACTGCCCTCTTCAAAGATAATGGATTTGAAACCTGTTGCCTTCTGGAATGCGTAATTGTCGATACACCTAACTGAACGCGGAATGGTGATGGAAGTCAATGAGGTCAGTTCTCCACACATGTTGTTGTGGATGGTGTCGAGATTGGCAGGCAAGTGGACTGATGTCAAATTGTCACACTCGCTGAAGCCCGAGGAACCGATGTGGGTGATACCATCGGGGAAGTAGAGCGAAGTCAATCCGTCACAATCACGGAAGGCTGCACCGCCCACCCACGTGACACTCTCGGGGATGGTGACCTGAGTCAAGTGGTCATTGAAATGGAAGGCAAAATCCTGCAGCCTGGTTACCGTCTCGGGGATGACATAGGAGGCAGCTGTGGCAGCAGGGGGATAGGCGACCAGCATGGTCATGTCCTTTGTATAAAGAACACCGGCCACACTTTTGTAGCAGGGATTGGAGCCGCTGACCATGAAGTCGTTGACGCCTGTACAGTACAGGAAGGCGTTCTTGGCAATCGAAGTCACATTGCGGGGGATGTAAAAACTCGTGATGGCAGAGCAGCCCACAAATGCAAATTCCCCAATCTTGACCAATGAGCTGGGCAACTCAACATATTCCAAGTTACGGCAGAAATAAAATGCCAAATTGCCTATCTCGATAAGTCCCTCGGAGAGTTCAACCGATGTCAAATCGGAACAACTTTTGAAAGTGTATTTACTCAAGCGGGTGACCTTGTAGGTGATGCCGTCGTTAACGACAGTGGCGGGAATCGTGATATCGCCCGAGTACTCAGTCGAGTCAGGAGCAGTGACCTCGACCTGATTGTCGCCAATGATGTTATAGCAGATGCCATTTACCATAAAATCGGCAGCCGTAACGGTGAAAACACCTGTCAACAACAGAAAAGCAAACAAAAACAGTTTTGTAAATAAAAATTTTTTCATAATTCCTCGAAAATTAGATTAAGATGAAAAAAACAGCCTTTTTAAGATACTGCAAATTTAATACGAATAACCAACAATAACAAAAAAAAACACAATCGACACGCATGCAGGGAAAAAGGAGAGGTTGCCCGATTAGCTTGGTTTTTCTTGTTTTTCTCTTTTGGGGTGCGGTTGTCTTGAAAAAACAGGGCGGATGCCGTGGTGGCACCCGCCCTACTCTATTGAGATTCGAGAGAATTACTTCTCCAGTTCTTTCTTGATGCGCTCGGTGAGCATGGGAACAATCTTGTGGAGGTCACCAACGATACCCAAGTCGGCCACACTGAAGATGGGAGCAAACTTGTCCTTGTTGATGGCGATGATGAAATCGCTCTCCTCCATACCGGCGAGGTGCTGGATGGCACCACTGATGCCGCAAGCCATGTAGAGGTTAGGACGAACGGTCTTACCCGTCTGGCCCACCTGGCACTCGTGAGGCATCACACCGTTATCGACCATGGCACGCGACGAAGCCACCTGTCCGCCGAGGACGTCGGCGAGAGCCTGCAGCTTGTCAAAGCCTTCCTTGTCATGCACACCACGACCACCGCTGACGAGAATCTTGGCCTCG
>JAEEGI010005756.1_pt1 | contig 28380 bp, 14 predicted proteins | sample 8958751 | NCBI WGS metagenome assembly JAEEGI01 (sample SAMN16246545, study PRJNA631951) | gut metagenome | biome: gut microbiome; feature: rumen; material: KS-attached | host: Bos | place: Iran: Karaj | collected 2018-10 | reverse complement strand
TTTGATCAATAAATAAAGTTTTTTTTTTCTTTTCTTTTTAAATTATTTTTATTGAATTATTGAATTTAAATTGTTTTTCTTTAAATTATTTAATGTTTATTATGCCATAAAATATATAATCAATTTATAAATTAAATATTTAAACACAATAATTTTTTTTTTCCTTCAATATTGGAATTTGAAAATAATTTATTGTTTTATCTAATGAACTTGAAATAATAAATTCTTCCTTTTCCGAAATTACAAAATCCATTATAACATCATTATGCATTTTTTTCTTTGAAATAATATTTCCTTTTCCTCTTGTATCAATAATATAAATATATCCATTACATCCAGAACCATAAATAATGAAATTATTCATTTTAGAAGAAATTAATTTTGTTATATTTTCATTTTCTAAAGGAATAGTAACTCTAATTTGCATAGTCGTCATATCAAAAATTCTAAAATTACATTGTGAATCAGAAAAAACGCAAAATTTATTATTATTACAAAAAATAATAGATTCAATACCACTTTGATTATTATCATTATTCTCATCATTAATATCATCATCTAATTCATTATTACTTATATTTCCATTATTATTTTTATTAAAACTATTATTATCATTTATATAATTTTCATTATCTTCATCATAATCAAATTGTTGATAAAAAATAATTTTTCCTTTATCAAAAGAAACAAACATAATTTCATTACATAAACTCCCAACAACAAATAAATTTTTTTTATCTTCTTTCATGAAATCCATACATAAAATAGGACCAATATCTCCTTTAATACTTTTAATAACTTTTCTTTCTTTTAAATTATATAAAAAAATTAAACCATCTTCACCACAAGAAACTAAATTAAATCCATCATTAGTAAAATTACCACAAGTACACGATTCATAATGATTAAAAAAGTTAATTGGATTTTTAGGATTTTTAGCTAAATAAATCCAAACACTTCCATCAATATATCCTAAAGCAAACATTGGTCCTTTTGGATTCCATTCAATCCAATTTATTTCTTTTTCATTATCATTTATTTTATTTATTATTTTAAAATTTTCACTTGGGGAAAATAATATTATTTCACCGTTATTTGATGTTGATATTAAATATTTTATATCATATGATAATTTTAAAAAGGAAATACTTTCTTTATTTAATTTTTGCTCTGATAATATATTTTTCTTTTTTATGTCATAAAAATATGTTTTGTCTTCTCCATCTCCTATTATTAAAGTTTTATCATTGTGAAGTATTATTGAATATATTTCTCCTGAAGATATGAAATTTGGAAAATAATTTTCTATTTTTTCTGGTTTTTGGTCTTCTTTATTTTTTTCTTTTTGATTGTTTGATACTTGATTAGTCATATATAAATTTTTATCAAAAGAATTTGTTCTTTTTTGCATTTAACTTTTTAGATAAATTTTTTTTGTTGGAATAAAAATAAATATTTAATTTTAATTTATTCCTTTTATCATTGAAGAATATTTTTCAAATAAAGAATTCATAATTAAACTAAATAAACTAAAAGAAAGTAATAAAAAATATATAAAAAGAATTAAAATTCTGTTTTAGATAATAAAAGAATAAAACTATTTAAAAAACATCAAATAATAATATTAATATTTTAATAACAATTAAGCTTGATATTTCTTTTAAAAAATACTAAGCAATTAATCATAAAATAGCAAAAAATATATTTTTACATTTAATCACTGTCATTGTTCAAAATTAATTCCTTAAATTCTTTATAATATATAGGATTAGGATGATCAGTGAAAAACTTATTAATATCATCTTCAGCATCCTTAAAAGGTAAATTATGTTTAAATAAAAACCTATTAAAAGTATCTTTAGTAATAGTATTAGATCTATGATCCATACCATCAGTATAAATAGTTTCTCCTTCATTATCAATAATAGAATTTTTTTTATTTAAATCAAAATTTAAAGGTCTATCACAGAAAAATTTAAATATATATGAAATTTTATTATCATCATCAACTAATTTAGGTAATTCATCAATAAAGAAAAAAGATAAAAAAACAGTATAAGTTATTTGACCCCAATCTTTATATTTTAAACTTTTTGATGTTGCTGTTCTACTCAATTCTTTTTTTGAACTTTCTGAACTTACATCTCCTCTTGAAGAACCTTCTTTTTTATATAATTTCTTTGCATTATTTGTTCTATTACAATCAATAAAACTAAATATTTCTCCTGCTTCATCATCAACTAATTTTCTTTTTTTAAATTCTTCAAAAACTTCTCTTGATTTTAATACTCCAATATAATTAAAATAATTATCAATAGCTAAAAACATTTTTCTATAATAATGTCTTTTTTCAAAAGGATTTAATAGAACATATACATATAAAAATGTTTTTTTAATAATAGAATATTCAACATACATAGTAATTAATTTTAAAGTATTTTGACTAAAGAACTCTTCAAAATAATGATTCATATTATCACTATCAAATTCAACATTTAAATGATTAAAAACAGGATGTCTAATAGCATTTAAAGCATTAATTCTAGTTTCATAATCTTTATCTAACATTTTTTTCAATAAATCAATTTCATCATCTGAAATATCTTCTTGTTTTTTTATATCAAAATTAATATCATCTTCTCTAATTTGTCTAAATAATTCTTTTCTATTTACTGAATCAAAGGGTAATTTACCAAAACAATATATATAAAATATAATTCCTACTGACCAAATATCATTTTTTGGAGTTACTTTCCCACTTAAAGCTTCCGGAGACATATAATGTGGACTTCCAGCTGAAGAATAATTTTCTTTTTTTTTAAATCTTTCACTCAATCCAAAATCTATTAATTTTAAATCATATTTACCATTAATTGTTTCATTTGAAGTACATATAATATTTTCTGGTTTAATATCTCTATGTACTATTTCATTCTGATGTAAATAACATAATGCACTTAATATTTGATATAACATATATTTAAATTGTTCTGGAGTTATTTTTTTCTTTTTTTTACGTAAAATTTGATATAAATCATTTCCACTTAAATATTCCATTAAAACGTTAAAATTTTCAGGCATTTCTACAGTAGCATAATATATTACTATATTTGGATGATCTAATTCAGAAAGGATTTCTATTTCTTTTTTTATTTGTTGAAATTTATTCTTTTTTGTTAATAATTCTTTTGATATTGTTTTAATTGCTAATTGAACATTAGAGAAAGTTTTATCTGAAAATAATTTCACTTGACCAAAAGCTCCATGATTTATTATTTTAATGAAATTATATTTTTTCCTTAAATCATAATGATAGGCAAAAGGTAACATATAATCGGGATTTATTATTGTTTCTATTACTTCTGGACTTTTATTACATATTGAGCCCATTTTAATATGTTTTTTTTTAATTTTTTTTTATATGAAGATTTTAAATTTATATTTGAGAATTAAAATAATTTTTTCTATTATCATTATAATTTTTAGTATTTATAATTTGAAGTTAGAAGTTTTTAAATAATTAATCAATATGTTATAATAAATATATTTGATGTTAGTAATAATATAATGGATTAGCATAATAAATTTAAATAAAAAAATTTAAAATGTTTTAAATAAAAAATAAACAAAAATTATATTAATAATTTAAATTAAATTAAATGGAAAATGAGAAAAACGATGAAAACTATCAAAATATTATAAAATTCTTGGACAATGTAGGAAAAGCTTTAGAAGGTCAAAAAGATATATATGTTAAAGAAACAGATGAAGTAAAAGAAAGAGGACATAATCCAAAAGAATCTTTAATAAATTTTGTAAATGCAACAAAAACAATAATAGCAGAAAAATATTCAGAAGCATTTAAACAAAGATATGATGAGCAATCATTTTTATCTGAGTTATCAACTTGGATTAATAATTATAAAGAAAAACCAGATTTTCAAACAGATATAAAAATTTTAGAAAAACATTTAAGCTTTATAAGAGGATTTATAGACTTAAATATAAATTCAAATGATCCTTTAGTTCAAACTGATTTAACAAATGAATTAATAGAAAAATATAGTTAAAAAAAAATTAAAATTTATAAATATATATCTAAGATTCCATTATATTAAATAAAATAAATTATAATATTCCATTTATTTAATCAATTAAATTAATAGTCTTTTTACAAACAGGGCATTTATCTCCTAATCCTAAAGATTTATGTTTATCACATAAATTACAACCACAACTTAAAATAAAAACACTATTCTCAAGTAGACAAAAATCACAAATTTTTTTAGAGTCAAAATCTTTATCATCAAGTAAATCATTACTTTTAGTAGTAGGAAGACTCCTTAAATTATTTTCATCATTATAATAATTCATATTGTTATTATTTATAGGTATTTCTTCATTTTTTTTATAATTAAGTCCATCATAATAATTTTTATTTTCCCTTTCTTTTTCTTTGTCAGGCTCAATTGTATCAAAAATTAATTTTGATATTTTTAAATTTCTCATTTCATTAACTTTAGTAAGACATAAAATAACAATTATAATAATTAAAAAACTTCCAATTGCTAAAAATATTATTAAAAGTTTTCTACTTGAACAAGAACATTTTCCATCTTGAACATCACAACCATTATTACAATAAATACAATTATTAGTATTTGGTTCACAAATATCACAATATGGTATTGAAGTTAAACATTTTGCTCCACAAATTTTTCCTTTTAAAATATATTCTGATTTACATTCATAACATGAATATTTATTTGTAGTTACACAAAATTTACAATATGAATCATCACATTTGTTACATTTATTATTTTCTAAGACATATCCTTCTTCACATGATATACATTTATTTGTCGAAGAATAATTTTCGCAATTTAATATTGATTCGATTGTTAATTCAATTGATATTAGGAGTACGATAATTAAGTTCCTTAATGACATCTTAAAATTTAAATATTTATTTTTTTATTTTATTGAATTTTCATTCTTTATAAAACAACCATAAAGTTGATTTAATATCTATAAATTTTTTTTTTGAAATAGATTAATTAAATTTTTTAATTCATATATTTATTATTTAATTAATAGAAAAAAATAAATGAATAAACAAAAGAATAAAAAAAGTAATCATAATTCTCGTATTAGTGGGGAAAATATATTAAAATATGATAAAGCAGAAAGAGAAACATCTGATACAAATCAACAAGAAAATTATGAAGATTCTTCAAAACTAAAAAATTTAGAAAAAGAAGAAACAAATCAATTTTCATCGTTTAATATTGAATCTTTAGTTATTATTGAAGAATCAATAACTCATTTAATTGAAAATTATAGATTATCAGAATTAATTGATTTTAATATTTTTTTAAATTACTTTAGAGCTTTAAAGTATTATAAAATAATAAATTGTGTAAAAGTTTCTTATTCTCAAAAAGAACATGAATTAAAAATTTTAACAGAAGCTTTGAATTTTAATGTTTTTACAATTATTTGTGGATTTATTTATTCATCTGAACATAGTAAAAACGAAATGAACCTTCCTTTGAATAAAATTATAAATTGTCTTAATGAAATTTATCAAATCTTTTTAATGATTTCTCAAATAATTTTAAATGATATTGAAAAAGAACAAATGACAAATATTTGGTTAAATAAAATTCAACAAACTGTTATTACTAAATCAAATAAAAGATTAGGAAGAAATAATTTAATGATTTATAAATTATTGCAAGAAAAATTTAAAATTATAAACAGTTCAATTCAGGAAATTATTAACTTAGAAAAAAATCTTTTTAAATTTAAAGTAAATAAAGAAAATATAACTCAACCAATTATAGCATTAAGAAATATAAATAAATTAAGCAACGATTGGTATCAAAAATATTTTGAACAAATATTTAGATTAAAATCTCCTAAAACAGGAATATATTTAATTGAAAATAATTTAAATGAAAATTCATTAATAGAAGAAGATAAAAATGATATAGATAATTCTTCAACTTTTTTTCCAATTAAATATCCTTTCTTAGATAATATTAACTTAGATTATACTTTATCTATAATTTTAGATATGGATGAAACTTTAATTCATTTTAAAAATTTAAAAGAAAATGGAAAAGGAATTTTAAGAATGAGACCAGGATTAAATGAATTTTTAGATAAATTATTAGAATTAAATTGTGAATTAATACTTTTTACTGCTTCAACTCAAAGTTATGCTGATATTATTATAAATGAGATTGAAAGTGAAAAAACATATTTTCATCATAAATTATATAGACATCATACTATTTTAATTAATAATGAATTTGTTAAAGATATTTCTAAAATTGGAAGAGACTTAAAAAAAGTAATTATTATAGATAATTCTGAAGTTAATTTTTCTTTACAAAAAGAAAATGGAATCCTTATAAAAAGCTTTTTTGGTGATGATGAAGATGATACTTCTTTATATAATTTAAGTTATATTTTAGAAAATATAATAAAAAAAGGTTTTATTGATATAAGAAAAGAATTGCATAAATATAAAAGTGATATAGAAGCAAAAGTGACTTCAAATGAATAAATTGTCAATTAAAGATAATATTTTATATAAATATATTGTCTATACATTTTAATATTTATATATTATAAAATTATAAAATACAATTTTTTCATATATTAAATTTGTTAATTGTTTTTTTGTTTTTTTTATCAATTTAAAAATATAACTGCTATCCTTATTATTATAAAATTTATTTTTCAGTTATTTTTAATCAAATAAAAAGACAATAAAAAACTCTATATAGTTCATTTATAAAAAATATAGATTAAATAAATAAAAAAATAATAAAAAAGGACACTTATCTCCTAATTTAGTTAAACAATTATTAACAATATCAATATTTACTATTAAAAAGGAAGCTCAATAATTATTTAAATAATCTGATTTTTAATTATATTAAAAAAAATATCCTTCTAAAATTCAAAAAAGAAAAATTTATAATGATTAATAGAAAAAAAAATATTATTAATCATATTAAAAAAAAATGATTTAAAAAAAACGGATATTTTTAAATGCAGAAGAATAAAAAATGTGTAATATATTTTTAATCATTTTTTGAAGAAGAAAAAAAAGATAATGAAAGAAATAATAAATAAAGAATAAAATGATTTGATAAAAATACCAAACCAAAGAGCTAAAGGTAATCAAATTATATTTTCAAACAAATCTTAATTAAATTAAAAAAATAAAAATTAAAAAAAAAATACGTTAATATCTATATTTAATTTTTTTAAAATTATTTAATAAAAAATATAAAAATTGAAGTTGTATTTAAAACAATGATTTCTAATAATTTACAATAAAAAAATAATAATTCAAAAGTAAATAATTAAATACATATTATAAAAATTTTTTTCCAAATTAATAAAAAAATGAACAACAAAGATAATTATGATAATTATTATAAAATAGAAAAAATAGGAATTGGAGGAGGAGGAAATCCCGTATATATTGTAAAAAGTTTAACAAATCTAAAAAAATTTGCTTTAAAAAAAATAGTTATTAATAAAGATTCTCCAGAAGAAATGCAAAGAGTAATAAATGAAATAAAAATCTTAAAACAATTAGATCATCCTTATTTAATTAAATATGAAGATTCCTTTATTCATAAAAATAAAATTTGGATTATAATGGAATATGCAGAAGAAAAGGATTTAGAAAGAAAAATAAAATATTATAAATCAAAAAAAGAAAAAATAGAAGAAAATGAAATATGGAAATATTTCCTTCAAATTGTAAGTGCTATACTTTATTTACATCAAAATAAAATAATTCATAGAGATATAAAAGGACAAAATATTTTATTATCAAAAGGTAATGTTAAATTAGGTGATTTTGGAACTTCAAAAAAAATGGATAATACAACTGCTTTTGCAAATACTTCTTTAGGAACTCCTTTTTTTTTATCTCCTGAAATTTGTAAAGGAGAACCTTATACTTTTAAAAATGATAATTGGATGATTGGATGTGTATTATTTCAATTAATGACACTTGAATTACCTTTTAAAGGAAATAATTTACCGATTTTAATGAAAAATATTATTAATAATCCTACTCCTGAAATTAATACTAATTATAATGAAGAATTAAAATTTTTATGTAGAAATCTTTTAAAAAAAGATATGAAAGAAAGAATTAGTATTTATGAAATCATTAATAGACCTATTGTTAAAGAAAAAATCAAAGCTTTTAACATTTATTTTAATTACAATAATAATATCAACATTAGTTTTAATAATAACTATTTCAATTGTATTAATTCTAATTGTAATAATATGTATGGACATTTAAATAATAACAAACAAAAAGAAATTTATTTAAAAACAGAAACAATAGTAGAACCTAATATTAAAGAAGAAAATAAAGTATATCCTATTGACTTAATAAAACAAAATAATAATAATAAAAATATTAACCATAATCAAACTAACATTAATTATATTTCAAATATAAAAGAAGATTTTAAGCAAAATAAAATTGTTATGAAAAAAAAAATATCTGAAATATTAATAAATAATTCAAATTCAAACTCAGATTCTTTAACAGAAGCTTTAACTCCACCAAATAAAAATTCACCAAGTGAACATAATAAAGGACCTCAATATGTAAATCATACAAAATCAAGTAATTATCTTACAAAAAATATTAATTTAAAATTTTATGAAAAAAATCATAAGAATAGAGACAACTCACAAAATCATACTCCTGCTAATGTTAATTGTAATTATTCTTTAAGTCCAAATAAGAAAAGGACTCAAGTTTATTTATATGAATTTTCCTATGAAAAAAATAAAAAATGCGATGATGATTGTAAAGTTTCTAAAGTAGAGTAATTAATTTAATTTATTTTTTCATTAAAGATAAATATAGATTAAATATTTTTATAAACCTGTTTTTATAAAATGAAATATTTTACTTAATTTTTAATTATATTTATAATTATTTAGACTATATTGCTAAATAAAAAAAAAACAAAATTTTTTTCTTCTAATTTTAACTCTTCTACCATTAATAATAAACCTATAAAAGATAATTAAAAAGTGGATTTAAAAAAATTAGTCAATCTCTTCAATATTACATAATCAAATTTTATGAAATAATTTAAAAAATGTACATTATATAAAATAAGTTTCTTTAAATTAAAATATATAACATCATTTGAATATTCATTATATATATTATTATTTTTTTTGAAAATAAGAAATTTTATTTTCTTTCTTAATTCCATTATTCTTAGTAAATATAACAGTTTTTCTGACTACAGCACCTCTATTTTCATTAAAAGTATCATTAATATCATATCTTGCCTTAAAACCGATTTCATTATTTTCTTTATTATTTGGAAATGTATTACAATTTTTAATATAATTATCAAGATTTAAATTGGAAATTTCCTTTTTTTTATCTTTCATAATAACATTATTCATCATAGTTTTAAATTCTTCAAAACAAATTTGTCCATCACCATTTAAATCTATTTCATTTATCATATTTCTCCAAACACTTTCTTTAACTTTATTATTATAATCACCTAAAATATATTTTAATTCACTACAACTTATTCCACCGCTTTTATCTTTATCAAATAAATCAAAAGCAATTTTTAAATTTTTTTCAGTTAATAATTTTTCTTTATCAATTGAAGCTCTTGCAAATTCTTCAAATTCAATAAATCCATTATTATCAGTATCAATTGTTTTCATTATTGAATCAAGAGAATATGCTATATTATTAGTATTATATATTTTATTTAACCCTTCATGTAATTCTTGTTTAGTTAATCTTCCATCATTATTTTTATCAAAAAAACAAAAAACTTCTTTTAATTCTAAAATTTCTTCTTGAGAAGATAAATTATGTACTAAAAAAGCTAAAGTAGCTTGTTGTAATTTTTGCTCAGCTCTAAATTCATAAATATTTTTAATAATAGTGATTAAATTTTTTTCATTAAATTTCTTTTTATTTATTGAATCAAAATTAAATAATTTAAACCAAGGATGATTTAAAGCATCATTAGCATTTATTCTTTTTTTAGGATCTAATTCTAATAATCTATTAATTAAATCTTTAGCTTCTTGTGATATTTCATTCCAAATTTTATGTCTAAAAGTAAAATTACAAGTTAATATTTTTCTATAAATTTCTTCTTCATTAATACCAAAAAAAGGAGGAGAACCACATAATAAAATATACATAATAACTCCACAAGACCATAAATCACATTTTTCATTATATTCATTCTTTAAAACATCAGGAGCAATATAAAAAGAAGTTCCAATTTGTTCTTTTAACATTTTATTATTCTTTAATATTTCACAAGTTCCAAAATCAATAATTTTAATATGAAAATATTCTAAATGCTTTTCTGATTGTCTTTCAATTAAAATATTTTCTGGTTTTAAATCTCTATGAATAACACCTTGACTATGACAAAAAGCAATAGCAGAAAATATTTGTCTCATTATATTAGCAGCGACACTTTCACTAAAATGTTTAACTTCAATAATTTTATCAAATAATTCACCTCCAGTACATAATTCATTTATTATAAAAAATGTTTTTCGATTACAAAAAAATTCATATACTTTTAATATATTTGGATGATCTAAACTTTTTAAAATTTCTATTTCTTTTGAAATTTGTTTTTCATGATTTTTAGATGATGATCTACATTTTATTATTTTCATTGCTCGATATTGACCTGTTAATTTATGTTTTACTTTATATACTTTTCCATATCCCCCTTCTCCTAAATAATTCATTAATTCATATTCTTCATATGGATCTCCTATTCCTCTTTTTATAAAAAATCCTGGAAATATTTTAACAGAAGGATTTTTATCTTTTGATTTCTATAAATTGTTTTTGTTAAGATTATAAATTTTTACTTCTATTATTTTTATTTTTGGCTTACGAGGGACACATCCCATTAAATTAATTTTTTTAAAAAAGAGATTTATTAAATTGTTTAATTTTTTTAATTAGTTTTTTTATATGTGAGGTAAATCATAAAAAATTGAAATTCTTTGCGAATCTTAAATAAGGTCTTTTTGGTTTAAATATAATTAAATATTTTATTTTTTTATCGTTAGATTTTATTTATCATAAATTAATTATAAAAATCTAAATGAAAAAAACATTTATTTAGAATATTAACAATAAGTAATTAATTAAGATTAAATTCTTTTAATTAGATAAAAACTTTTATCAAATTTTTTATTATTTTTTTTTCCAAAAAAATAATTAAAATAATTCATTAATATATTTTAAAGCTAAAGATTTTTAGAAAAAAAAATTTATATAATTGAAAAAATGGAAAAATCACCTTTCTTTAAAGATTTAAATAACTCTATAATTGCTTTATTCCCCTCAGAAAAAGAAAAGAAATGTTTATTAAAGATAGCTTCTTCAATTGAAAGTAATGGAAATATATTGATACAAGAATATGAAAACTTATCAAATATTACTAAAGACATTGATATTTTATGTGATGCTCTTAATTTTATTTTCAAAAAATCAAAAGGTTTTATTCATTTTTTGGTTTCTGTGCTTATAAAAAGCAACAAAGAAATAAATTCTGATTCTCTATGTAATTTAATAAAAAATTTCCCTTTATCAAAAGAAGATTATCAATATTGTTTGAAAGAATTATCTCCATATTTAAATGAAAATAGTGTTAATTATATTACTCTTTTAAATATAATTACAATAGTCAAATCTCTTTATCAAATAAATAAATCTAAAAACAACCATTATTTTTCCTTTTTTCCTTCAAGTGAAGGTAATATTCAAATGAATTTAATTGGTCAACCCAGAAAACCTTATGGAATCTTTACTTCTATATCATTGGATTTAACTTATTTTAAAAAATTAAAAAAAAATTGTATTTTATTTGAAGCAGGAACTTTAATTATTTCATTAACTTCAGATTTAAAAATTAAAGTCGAAAATAAAGAACTTGGTCCTTTACCTTCTAATAATAATTTTTTTAATATTTATATTAATTACGATCAAGGAAATCAAAAAGTAGAAATTAATGCTTTTGATAATAATAGCGGAAGTCAAAAATATAATTCTTCAGTTACAAGACAAAGATTTCCAAATACATTAAAATTATTAAATGGTTTTCTTGGAAAAGTTTATACAATTTGTGGAGGTTTTGTTTCATCTCCTTTTAATGATGATAAAAAGAATATGATTAAAGAAAAAATTAATTATAGTTTTGAAATTATTGAAAATGCTAAAAAAACCCTTGATCAAATGGATAAAATTGAATCTAATGTTAATAATTTTTATTTCTTTTCTTTTAATTGTTATAATTATTATCAAAAAGATTCTAATATTTTATATGATGGAACAAGAAATTATAATATTCCAATAGGAAATGGTATATTTGTTCATCAAAATAAAAATTATACTTCAAATATAGATTATATTGGTGGAATAAAAGAAATTCTTCCTGCAATAAAAATTTTATATCAAAATTCTGAAGAACTTAAAAAATGTAGAAACAAAGATTTAATTAATAACATTGTATCAATGATTTTCCCTTTATATGAAAATAATGAATTAAAAGATACTGATTTTATTAATGTTTTATCTTATTTTTTCGAACAATTTCCAGAAAATATTTTCATTGATTTAAAAAGTATTATTAATTTAAATGATAATTTTAATTTAAATAGAATGATTTCCAATGTCATCAATTCTGAGTTTGTATTTAATCCTAAAATTGTGTTTAAATATTTTATTGAAAAAGATAAAAAAAATTTATTAAACAATTATATTAGTTATTTAACGCAAAATCAAGGAAATTATAATAAAAGATTAATTATTGATATAATTTCTTTATTCAACAATGAAATGAAAGCAAGAAATGAAATTTGTTGTGAAAAGCATAAAAAGAATAAGGTTGTTGTCCAAGGAGATTTTCTTGCAAAAATGCAAAATTTATTGAAATTAATTGATTTAAATGAAGAAAATGAAGAAAATAATCAAGAAGAAATAATACAATCTTTATTTAATTTGTTAGCAAATAATATTCCTCCATGTATAAAAAATCAAATTTATGTAGAATTGAAAAAAGCACCAAAAAATTTAATTGAATTAAATAGTTCTTCTCTTGATCAAATATTTAAACCTGATGATAATACAACAAGTCAAAATATTGAAGATTTTAAATTTTTATTTTTATTATATAACGCCTTTTTAGATGAATTAAAGAATCAAAAAGAATCAAATTATTGTTTAAAAATGGAATTTTTAGATTTAATTGAAAATAAATTAAAATTTGATTATTTGGAAATAAAATCTTCAGATTTTATAAATCCTATTGCTCAGTATTTATTAAGTGAAGAAACTGATGGATGTGTAGAATCAGCTTTAGATTTTTATTTTTATCTTTGTTTAAAAACTAAGAAAAACTTATTAGCAGTTTCTTACAAAGAAGCACTCAATACTTTAGGCAGTAACAATTTAATAAAAGATTGGAAAAATAAATTATTCAATTCTATTTCTAATATTGATGTTCTTAATCAAGATGTTCGAGATAATTCAAATGATATTAATACAAATGAAATCGGGAAAACAGTATTAGATAATTTTGATGAAAATAAAGTTGATTTCTTATTAATTTTATATTATATTACCAAAAATTCAGGAAATGAATTATATAATAATACATTTACAAATATTATTAAAATTATATCTCAAAATGAAAACAAAGAACTAAATGTTTCTTTATTTTTTAATAAAAAATACCTATATGCAAAAATATCTGATTTCTTAAGGAAAAAAATTAAAGATAGTGAATCAATTGATAATTATATTGAAACCTATAATAAATTTATTCAATTATCTATTGGATTCTTAGATAAATTAAAAGATATTTCTGATATTATTATGTTTGAAATTGCTTTATCTTTAAAAGAAATAAAATCCAAAATAGATGAAAAAAATTTCAGAGAAACAAAACCAGATAAACTTCATAAAATTCAAGAAAATTTTTTCAAAGAAGTTTTTAAAAAGTTAGATGTTGAATATTCAACAGAAGATCAAATTGAACAAAGAAGAATAGCAAAAATTAAAAAGGAAGGATTTAAAGAAGAAGATAAATTTTGTGAAGATGATGATAAAGAAGAAATAGTGTATATTCCTATAAAATATATTAATAAAGAAAAAATAGAAGATATTGAGCAATTTATTGAAGAAATTAGATGTTCTCATGAAATAATACCTCAAAGAGAAGTTGATTTTATTCAAGATTATCAAAATATTTTAGAATTTGATGATAAATTTAAAGATATTAGAAGAGATAACTTATATCAAAAATTAGTTAAACAATTGTTTGAAAATAATAATTTTTGGCAAATAAAAAATGATGCTGATTTAAAAAAGAAAATTAAAAATTTTTATTGTAATGATTTTAAAAGACCAATTATTTCTACAATTAGTGATATTGATGAATATAATAAAAGAACAAGTAATTTTACAAATAATAAGATATTAGATTATTTGAAATCTTCAAATGATGTTTCTTTTCCTTGTTATTGTGAAAAAGTAAATAGAAAAATTTTTGGAGTTATTATTTTAAAGAATGAATGCTTTTATTTCCAAGGTTTTGAAATAAATGATGAATATAAAGAAATACAATTTAATATCAATGATATTGATTTATTTATTTATTGTACAACAATTCAACAACAATTAAATCAATCATTAGATTCTAGAAATAAAAAGATTGAAAATAGTGATTTAACTTTAAAAATAGGTATTTATTTAAATAATAAAAAACAATACCTTTTTTCATTTAAAGAAATAAATATGAAACAATTTTTAATTGAATCTTTAGTAAATAAAGTAAAGGATTTAAAACAATTACACTATAAAAATAATGTTATTTATGCAAAGAAATCATTTTTACAAAAAATATTTCTTAATTATACACCAGATAAATCGAATACATCTATTGATTATAAAGATTATGTTGAAAAGAATATAGAATTTCCATTATCTAAAATTTTAATGTATAATTTCGGAATGTTTAATAATCCATTGGATGTTAATCATTATCCTTATATTCAAAATGATGATTCAAAGTCAGAATATAAAAATATTATTAATGTTCCCCCATATGATAAAAATAAAATAGATTATTCAACAAATAATAATTTTTATGTTCCAGAATTATTTTATTTACCAGAAATTTATCCTGAAGGAGGTATTGAAAAAACATTAAACATTTCATCGACATATAACTCTATAAAAGAATTAAAAGATTCAAATGATAAATCTCAAGGAAATATTAGTTTAAAATTAAATTCAAAATCAATGAAAATCATTGATGTTACAGGTTCTACAAAAGATTCAGTTAATTTTAAACTTAAAACATTAATTTATGGAATGCAATATAATAATGAGCAAAGTTTATATATAGTCTCTGATTCTGCAATAGCTTTAAAGATAATATCAACAAGTTGGTTTGGAGGAGATAATTCACAATTTCATTATTATTATGCTCATTTTACTCAAAAATATTTTGATACTTATGGAAGAGATGGTAAAGATATTCCTAATTATTTATCAAATAATATTGTTTTTTCAGAAAATAAAAATTATTGTTTTGTTGGAGGACTCCAAGATGGATATTTAATATATTTTCATACAAGTAATTTAATTCCTCTTATAATGAATACTGAAACATTTAATAAAGATAAAAATGTTATTTCAGCATTGAAACTAGTAGAACAATATATGAATAATAATTATTTAGTATGTGGTGATACTTTTGGAAATATAATTCTATTTATAATTACGAGTGAGTATTGCAAAGAAACTCCATCAAATATACCTCAGGGAGGGTCTGTTGTTATAAATGGTGACAATGTTTTAAAAGAAGTAAAAAAGATATCTGGACATTATAGAGAAATTTCTAGTTTATGTGTTAATTCAACAAAAGATATTTTAGTAACTGCAGGAGAAGATTATTGTATCAATCTATTTTCATTTCCTGATTTAAGACTTTTAAAATCAATAAAACACAATTATAATACCAGTTTTGTTCATATTTTTAATTATCCATATCCTTCTTTAATCACTTTTGCCAATAAAAAAAATAGTTATCATGAAGGAACACTTAGATTATTAACTTTAAATGGAAAAGAAGTTAAAAGTCATGAAATATCGAAATTTAATCATCCAAAATGTGTTGAATTATATGGTTCTAAAGATAATATTTCGAAAATAATTTACCAAAGTGATCATCAAACAATATCTATTTGTAATATTGATAAGATTGAATCCCCAATTAAAAGCAAATCATTCAATGGGACAAATAACGTAAGTTATGAAATTGGATTTAATATGGAAAAGAATTCAATTACTATGAAAAGTTTATTTGGTGTTAGAATTTCAAGTAAAGGGTTATTTGATATAGAAAAATTATCAAACTCATAATTTTAAAATATTTATTTAAACATTTGGTTTTTGAATTTGTTTAAACCAACTTAAATAAAATCTAAATTTCTTTTAAACAAAAAAATTTATTTGGCTTTTATAATATTTAATTTAAAATAATTAAAATATTTAAAAAAATATGTCTTCAAATTATTTAAGAAAATACGAACCAAGAATATTATTTTCAGAAAAACAAAAAAATAAAATTTTAGAAAATTCTTTATCTTCAATAGGAACAAATACATCATCTGCTTCTAAAAAATCGATGGTAAAATCAATAAGTAAAGATTTAACAAAATTAAAATTTCACCCTAATGATAATTTAATAAGAGGACATAGAAAATCATTAAGTACAAATAATATTAATTCAATCAGTGATATAATTTCATTTTTATTTGATTATGAATATGATAAAATTAAACCTAATATATTAAAATTTTTAATTAATAAAGAACAAATGGATCAAATTGCAATTAAATCATTTAGGAAAGTCCAAAATGATACTTTTCAAGTATTAAAAATTGATACTAATGATAATTCTTTAGGTAATAGATTTAAAGAAAATAAAGTTTTAACTGTACTTCAAAATCAACATGATAAATTTAGAGATAAATTATATTTTGAAACTAATATTATAAAAAATACTGTTTATTCTCGTTATTATTTAAAAAGTAGTTCAATTTCTTTATTAAGAAAATTACCAATTTTAACCAATTATAAAAAACATTGTTTTAAATGTTCTTCATCAGCTAAACATAATTGTAAAAATTATATATATATTATCCCAGATTCTAATTATGTAATTTGTAAATATTGTGAAGAAATATATCCAAAAGATAATATTGAATGTTATTGTGATTATGATAAATGTGTTTTTATTTCTCAAGAGTATAATTCTATTTCTAAAGAAGAACAATTTTTTCCTATTACACATAAAGATAATATTAAAAATGAAATAATAAAATGTGAAGCATGTAATAATTCAATTGAAATGAATATGAAAAATGGAAATCTATATTGTAATAAATGTGATATTAAATATTCAAATGATATTAATGCTGTAGTTTATAATTTAAATAATTTTGAAAAATTAAATAAAGAAATAAAATATGTTTTATTAATGAAAAGTAAAAATGATGAAAATGAAAATGATAATAAAAACTGTGATTGTGGAGGAAATTTATATAAAGGAAATTTTAATTTAAAAGATATATTAGTATGTGAAAAATGTCATAAAATTCAATTTTATAAAAATAATTCAATTAGTAAATTTTCGTTAAATAAAATAAATACAAACAATAAATTAAATTTAATACATTCAACAGATAATATTTTTAAAAATATAATAATAAAAAAGAAAGATAATTCAGATAATCATAATGAAAAAAAAGCAACTATAATTTATCAAAAAATTCCTCCTTTAGATCCTAAAAATTTAGTAAGTAAAAGAGGATCAGTTATTATGGGACAAAAAACAAATGAATATACAAAAAAAAATACAATAAATAATTTAAATAGAAATGTAGTAAGAGATACTCAAAAATTAAGACAAAGAATTGAACAAAAGCCAATTCATCCAGTAAATAACTCAATGAATATTAATGAATTAATATTTTCAAAAAAGAATAATATAAATCTGAATAATAGTAATATAAATAATAATATAGATGTTTCAAGAATAAATAAGTCATTGAATTATAAAATTATTAAAGAATATAATACAAAAATATCATCTGATTTAAATATGTCAGATTATCAAATAATAAGTATGATAGGAAGTGGTTCTTTTGCAAATATATATTTAGTTTCAGAAATAAAAACAAAAAAAAAATATGCAATAAAAAAAATAATTGCAGATGGTGAAGAAGATTTAAAAAAATTTAAATCAACAATACAAATAATTCAAACTTTATGTCCAAATAATAATATATATAATAATATAATTCCAATATTAAAATATGTTATAAAAAAGATAGATGCAACAGCATATAGTATATATATATTAATGCCTTTAGCTTCATGTGATTGGTATAAAACAATACAAGATAATAAAATAATATATGATGAAATAACTTTAAGAACAATTTTAAATTCTTTAGTAAATGCCTTATCATATATGCAAGAAAATAAAATTTCACATAGAGATATTAAACCACAAAATATTTTAATATTAGAAAATCAAAATTATTGCATAGCAGATTTTGATGAAAGTATTTATGTTAAAAATGATTTTGGAACTTTTGATATAAGAGGAACTGAAATGTATATGAGTCCTTTATTAAAAAATTTAATTGGAACAGGTGATACAAATGTTAAACATAATGTTTATAAAAGTGATGTTTATTCTCTTGGTTTATGTTTTGTTTATGCTATTACAAAAAATGTAGAAAATTTAAATAATATAAGGAAATATGTAAAAGATGAAAATATTAAAAGTTTTCTTATTAAAAATACTGTTTTAAAAAGAGGTTATAGTGATGAATTTTATAATATTTTAGTTAAAATGCTTTCTATTAATGAAAGAAATAGAGTTGATTTTATTCAACTTAGAAATATTATTTATAAAGATTAGGGTTATATATGGTGTTGTTTTTCTTTTTTTTTTTTTGTGATTTTTCTAGGTGTTTAAAAAAATATTTATTTTGTTTTGATTTATAAAATAAAAACATATTATAATTATACTTTACTTTTTTATTATTCAAAAATATCACCTTCTAATTTTAAAGTATCTCTATAAAAATTTTCATCTTCACTTAAATATTGTATAGGTAATATTCCAATAAAATTCAAAAAAGAATTAAAATCATCTTTCAAATTATAAATAAAATACCCTAATAAAAAGATTGTAACAGGAAAACAAAACAGGATTACAATAAAAATAGAATTGATTGTTTTTTTCATATTACTAATATTATCATCTCTGATTTTAGAAAAAAGATTTAAAGTTTTTTCAAAACTATGCAAAAAGAAAAAATTAATAAATACTTCAATTTGACCTAAAGTTCCTGTATAATCATTAACTTCATTTAATGTTTTTTCACCACTATTAATAGATTTAAAATCATCTAAAATAGTATTTAACTCAACTCCTAATTGGGTAATTGTTTGTTCTAAACCTTGTTTCATTATTGCAGACCAAATACTAATACAATTATTATAAATCATTTCTGAATATGAATATAATAAAGAACATAAATCTCCATAAAATAATTGATATAATTGAGTATAAGGATTAGAGCTTTTTCCATATTCTGATTTTGAAATTAAAGGTAATAAAATATTTCCAATTTTTGGAATATAAATATCTTCTGAATTAGGAATAATTAAACTATATTTACTTGCATTTAAACTTTCAATATCATTTGTTGTATATGTTTTGTCATTTATAGTAACATTTTGAATTAATCCTTCTTGTAATTGGCTAATATACTTTTGTTTTTCTATTTCATAATTAACATAATGTAATGTTTGATTCTTAATTATTGTAAATGATATTGCACTTTCATTAAAAACTCCAATCACAGAACACATCATATTATCTATATTTATAAATTGATTTCTTTTTTTAGTATATACTACACTTGTTATTAAATAATATAAAATTGGTATCGATGATACTATAATTAATCTTGCTGAAATGAAAACACTATTAACAATAAAATATTTTTTCATTATTTCTATTTTTTCCTTTTTTTGTTGTTGAAGTTTTGACATTCTTCCTTGATATTTACGTTTTCTTTTTCTTTTTTTATGATCAGCTAATTTATCTTTTTCTTCTTTTGAAGAACTTAATGAATTATCTTTTTTTTTTCCAATTATTTTTTTCTCTAGACTTTTATCACCACTTGATTCTTCATTATTATTATTTGAATCAATTTTTAAAACATCAGTATCATCTTCACCACTATCACTTCTTAATTTTTTCTTTAAATCTTCTAAATATTTTAAATAATTATCAAAATTATTAGAATGATACCAAATTAATTTTTTTAAAAAATATTTTTCAATTTTATAAATTTTTAAAAGAATATATCCAAATAAAAAATTGAGTAATCCAAAAATTGAAATATTAATAACTAAATAAACATGATTAGGCTGAAATCTCCTTTGTTTAAGATATTTTAATTTAACTTCATTTCTTAAACCAACAATATTAAAATCATTTATAAAACCAAATGAACAATTCAACAAATTTTCTTCAAAGACTTCTAAATTTTTATTAGTTATATCATTTAAATAAGTTTTAAGATCGGATTTTAATCTTAGCCCATTAGATAAAATAAATTGTAATAAATTTGATGTATCTATAGTAATTTCATTAGTGAAATTTAGATTATAAACATAAATATCAATTGCTTTTGAAAGTGTAATAATATTCTTATAATCTTGATCATAAAAAGATAAACCTGAAGTAACAGATTGTATTAAATCTATACAATCTGAAAATAAAGAAGAATAAATTTCTGGACATGGAGCTCCTAAACATCCATCTTTTGATATTATATTATGTCTTATAAATTTTAAATTTACTCCTGTTAAATATACACAATTAATTACCATTTTTGATGTATTAAAAAAATAATTTTGAGTTAAGTAATCTTTAGTTTTTATTGCTTTTGTTTTTAATGATTGATTATTATAATAAATAAAAATTCCTGTCATTAATAAATAAATTAAAACAAGAATTTTCATATATTTTATAAAGAAGGGTTCATTTCTATCAATGATTCTTGCTTTTAATTTATTAAAACTTGCTGAATCAACAGAAGATTTTGTACTAAAAGAATTTTGAGACATTTTATCAGGTAAATCATTTGTTTTATCAATATTATTATTTATTTTATTATTATTATTTGGATTATTACTATTTTGCTTTTGACTATTATTATTATTATTTTCTTCATTATTTTTTTCATATAATTTTTTATTAGTATCATCAGGGATTTTTAATTTAATAACTCTATTTTTGTTTTCAATAATTTTATTTTGCATTAGATTTGTATCACTTATACTTTTTAGATTATTATTAGAAAGACTTAACATTTTATCTAAATTATTCTCATTATTTTCTAAAATATCTTTTGTAATATAAACTCTATAATATACAAATTTTTCATTTATAAAAGTTCTCATTACAACTTTATAAAAAATACTATAAGTTTTTCCAACAAATTTTTCATTCAATTCTTCAATTAATTCATTATATTCTTTTATATTTGAATCTCTTTTAATACTTTTAGTAGTTGTTCTTGAGATTATTTGATGACTATTTGTTAAAGTTTGATTTATATTTTCTTCAGAAATTAATTGTCCACTTTGTTTAATTCTTTCTAAAACCATTTCAACATCTGCTTCAATCCCTGAAAAATCATTTGTATTAGGATATAAAATTCCTTTTAAATCTATATCATTTTTTGATAATAAAAATTTTTGATCTGAATATTTTATTTGTTTTAAAATTTCCGGTATTATAATTGCAATATGATGGTTAAGAATATTATTATTTAAATCAAATGAATCTTTTTTCAATGTTGCATAAATATCTCCATTTCCTATTTTTAAAGTATCACTCATTGAATTAATTTTAAACATATGATCTAATAAAATTACAAATTGATTATCTTTTAGCTTCTCAATATAACCAATGAAAATAATTCCATGTGATAAATTAGGAAGACATTTGACATAAATATTAATATTAAACAAACTATTATTTCTTGATTTTAAAATTGCATTCTTAACTTTTTTATTAAATAAATAAGTCATATTTGAATATCTTAAAGCATCATGTACTATTTCTTTATGAAAAGCAGCTACACAAGTTGGCATTAAATCATTTATTGTTAAAGACATAATTTCTTTTGGTAAAAAATTAAATAAATTTTGAAAATTTGAAGTCGAATATAAAATCCTACTTTTTGAAGATGAACCATCTAATAATAAAATTGCACATGTTTCTCTTATAAATAAAGAATGATAAATATTATTTTTTTCACTTAATTTTGATAATTTTATTTGATTATATCTTTTTTCTTCTTTATGAGCTAATTCCTCATCTTGAATTATATCTTCTAAATATAACATATAATCTTTTTCATTTTCATCTGAAAATGGATTTAATGTAATTATTTTATTCCATAAATCTAATATGTCTTTTCTTAACTTTAATATTGTTTCTCCTAAATTTAAAAAATTTTTAGTTGCTTTTAAAGAAGTTGTTGTATTTTTTAATATTTCAAAATAATCAATTTGATTACAAGCAGCATCATAAATTTTTAATTTAAAAGTATCTATATTTGAGTTATATAATATTACACTTCCTATTTGAACATGCTTTATTGTATCTTTAGTATTTGAACTTTTTGCCATTTTACTTACTAAATAATCTTTCAAATCTTCCATTAAAGTATATTTCAAATAATTTAATTTATGACCTGAAATTTTTATTTTTGAACATAAATAAAAAGCTAAAGTAGTATTTTTTAACTTATTAATAAGAAAATAACATAAAATAAGTAAAATATCATTTTTTAAATGTGATCTATTTAAATAATAATCATATATTAAATATATAATATTGTAAACTTCAAAAATTGGATTTTCTGGTCCTCCTAATTTTTGAATCATCATTTTATTTGTTGAAAATTTTTCATATTTTTCATATAATTCAGAATTATGTTCAAAAAAATCAACTAAACTATAAGTTAAACCTCTTAATAAAGTTTTAGCTTGAATTGAATTATTAGAAACAATTCTTAATAAATTCTTAGAAAACATTTCAACTTCTTTTAAATTTTTTGCTTCTAAGACATTGGCTTCAGTTAAATAATATTCAATTCTATATTTTTCATGTATATATAAAAACAATCCAATAACTAACCATCCAATAAAAACAAATAAAATTATATCAGAAATGTCTAAATAATGTTTAGCAATTAAACATAAACAATACCAAAGAATAAAAGACCAACCATACATAACAACAACATTCATATCATCACTATAATATAATACATGATTATAACAATATAATAAAAGTACAATTGAAATAATACAAATAAAAATTCTTATTCCAATTTTATATACTATTTTGTTTTCATCAGTATAATATTCTAAGAAATAACCTAAAAAATAGCATATTATTGATAAAGTATTTGAAAATAAATGATAATTGGAATTAATAGAATGTAAAATATGATTAAATTTTATTGATGAAATTTGATTATAATATATTGCTAATAATTCTGAATAAATTATACAAATTACAATTAATAATACTGATATAGCCCCTATAGCTATATGTGAGGCATCTTTCCAACATTCAAATTCTAAATGAATATGTTTTGAGTCTTTACATTTTGTTGTTAACATAAAAATATTTATTAAAGGACATAATAAGAAATTTTGAAATAATATATTTAAAACATTTAATAATTTTATTAAATAGATTTTTACTTTTTTATTTTGAAAAATAATTAGATAAATTATAAGAGAGAATAATATTGCACAAAATAAATAAGAGAAGCATAAAAGAATTATTAAATCATCTTTATTTTTGATAATATCTTGAACAAAAATAATTGTTTTAACATAATTTAACAATTTAATTAATGAATCTTTTTTTTTTGATTCTTCTTTTAAATTTATAATCGGGATCATCATAAATTGAAAAAAGAAAAAGAATTTAACTAATAAAATAAAAATTCTATTTTCAGGTTTATGTTTGGTCATTATTCGAAAAAAATTAAAAAATCTAACTAAATCTTTTTTTGAGTAAATTTCCATTATTTGAATAGAATCTCCTAAATCAATCCATTCCATAATCTTAGATTCTATCATTTTTTTAGAATTTTTTTATAAATATTTGGTTGAAAACATTATAAAAAATGTATATTTTTAAAATTAAAAGCAATTCAACATTTAAATAATTATTATGAAAAATTAATCTAAATTAAAATAGAATACATAATTAATCAATTCATCATTGCAATATTTGATTGAATAATTATAAACCTTTTGTTTTTAAAACATTTAATTGTTTCAATTCAAAAAATATAAATAAAAGTTTAAAATAGATTATATATAAAAAGCAGAATATGGAAAAGAAAAACAATATTATGTTAATGTTCATGAAGAAGAAGATTACTAAATAAAAAGAATAATATAAAAAAATAAAAAAAAAGAGAAATATCAATTAAATAGTAAACATATATGTATATTGATAATAGTGTATCTCACTGTTCTTAAAATATTAAATGTTTAAAATTAAAGAATTTTGTTTAATAAATAACATTATGTAAAATAATATTAATACTATAATTTTAATAATTTCAAAGTTTCATCTATTTACAGTAAAAAGAAATTACTTTTAAAAGAGATAATTTCGTTATTATATATTTTGCACATATATTTCTTTAATATTATTTAAATCCATTATATCATTTTGAGATAATGGTAAGTTATATATTTTATATACATTATTCAAAGCCTCGAGAGTTTTAATTATAATAGGCTTGATTAATGTTTCTTTTATATTATGAATTTCACAAAATAACTTTATTGTATTAAATAAATTATCAAATCTTCTTAATTTAAATTCTGCAATTTGGTGATTTGATATTTTAATTTTTACAGATAAAATTTCTGTATTTTCTGTTATTGATTTATTTAAATTATTATTGTTTGTCAAATTAAATTTATTGAAATTTGTTTTTAATGATTTTTTCATATTTTTTAAAGTTAAAATATTAGATTCTTTATTTAGGATTATTTCATCATTTTTAACTTCTTTTTTTCTATTATTTTCATCTAAAAAAATTGAATTATGACTTGAATTTGAATTTGTTTTTGTTAAAACTTTTGAAATGTTATTATCAATTTCATTTAAACTTAAAGTTGACTCTTCTGTTACATCTAATGATATTTTTTTGTGAAATTTTTTCTTATTTCTTGAATAATCATTGCTGATATTATTTTTTAAGCTATTTACTTTTGAATTGATATAATTTTCCTCATTTTCTTTATAATTTCTATATGATTTCCAATGATTTTGTTTAAAAGTGTTAAAAGAAGAATTAAAAGAAATTTTTTTGTTGAATTTTTTTTTACTTGAAATTTTACCAAAATTTTGCTGATAATTCTCCTTTTTATGTAAATTATTAAAAGTTAGAGAAAGAGAAGATTTGAAATATTTGTTAATTCTTTTAAACATAAGTTACTTTATTATATTAAAAATATAATTTTTAAGCTCTTATATTTTTTGGTTTAATTTTAAATTTAATTTAATAAACATTTATAACAGATTGAAAACATATATTATATTTTTTAACACAGTAATTTTCTTTTATTTAGCAATTTATCAATATTTTTTTTAATCATCTCTTTATAAAATATAAAAATATTATTTTTATAAAATAATCAATTCAATTGAAGCGTTTTAAAAAGAAAGAAGGAAAACTATAAAAAAACTAAATAACTTAAAACTTAACAGATAAATAAATATATATTATATACTATTAAATTATAAAAAATATTCAATAAAAAAATCTTTAAACAATCTTCATTTTTATGGTAAAAAAAATCTTTTAATTATACTAATAATCCGGAAAAATTTGTATGGCATTTTAATTATTTTTTGTTAATAATTAAAAATTAATTCCAATAAATATTTAAAATCCTTTAAGAGTAAATTCCTGTGGATTATCTGTTTCAAGTATAGTATAATCAGAACTATTTTTATCTTTAGAAAATAATATTTGAAGTCCAAGGAGAACTAAACAAACAACAATTAAAAAAGCAATTATTGAATAAGCATAACTAAAAGTATCTTCATTAGTTAATTCATCTTTTAATTTATAAATTTGAGTTTTTTTAGTTGTTGTATCAATATAAATTAAATTAGTTATTTCACCAATATTTTCACTAACTTCAGAAAATTCTTCAACAACTGCTTTTGATTTTTTATTTTCTTTTAAATTTTTTTTTGATGATTTTTTCATTTCTTTTTGATTATTTTTTATACCTTTTTTTATTTGTTTTGACATTCCTTTTGTTGTTTTTTTTACTATTTTTTTCATTGATTTTTGTAATTTTTTATCATTTAAATATAATAAATGTTCTTCCTTTAATAAATCTTTTAATTCATTTAATGATTTATCAGTTTTAATTATATAACTATTAAGTCCTTCTTCTTCTGAATTTTTTAATTCTTCTTCATTTAATGGATTTTCATTTGAAACTTCTACTATTTTTCCACATGTTTTTTGAGTACATAAAATTTGATTTATAAAGGTTAAAGAAAAGATTATTAAATAAAAGTAATTTGATTTCATATTATATTTTATTTTTTTAGATTTATTAAAATAGGAAATGCAAAATTTATCTGAAAATGATTTTGACGAGGGAAATAATGGAAAATATGAAAAAACAAATGATGATATTATATTATATAATACCCAAATATTTTTTCTTGTTATAATATTATTTTTCTTTGTATATTGTGAATATAATAATATTGAATATTCAACATTTTCAATAAATATTTGGGGAGTATTTTATAAAAAACAATTTTATAGAATTATAACTCATCATTTTGTCCATTTTGGTTTTGGACAAATTTTAATTAATTATTTTCTTATTTCTTTTTTAGTAAATATGCTAGAAATTTTAATCGGAACTTTTTATTCATTTTGTGTTATTTTTTTACTTATACTTTTTTCTTCTTCTATTTATTTAATTTTATGTTTATTTATTAAATTAGTAATAATTATTTATGAATCTAATTATAATATTGATTTTTTCTTTAATTTAGGCTCGAATTCACTTATTTTTTCTTTATTTACTTATATTTTTATTTTTGAAAGTACTTTTCTTTATGTTAAATATACTTTATTATTTGTTTTATTCTTTTTTATTTCAAATTCTTTTTTAGCAAATATTAGTGGGATTATATCCGGATTTGTTGTTTTTAATTTAGGAAAAACAATATTACCTAATATAAAAGGAGTTAAACAATTAGAAAAAAAATTAAATTTAAATAATAAATATCATTATATAAATATAATTCATCAAAAAGTTTATATGGAAATTTGTTTAAATGAAATTTTTGGAAATGAAAATAAAGATAATTTAATAAATGAAGGAATTGAATTAAAAAATATAAACTATAATGAATCTTTTATAGAAAATAATGAAAATGAATTTTAAAAAAAAAAGAAATAAAAAAATAAATTTATGAATATTACTTAAAGTTACAAATTAATAATTAAATACATTATTTATAATTTAATATATTGATTTATAAATATAAATCAAATAATAATATTTTTCATCATATCATTATATTCTTTAAAAGAAATTTCTCCATTTCCATCAGTATCAATTTTATCAATAATTTCTTTTAATAAAATTTCACTTTCTTTATCATCTTTAACTCCAAAAATTTCTTTTAATTCACTTAAAGAAATTTCCCCAGAACCATCTTTATCCATAAAATCAAAAGTAAATTTTAAAACATTTTCATCTAAAAATATTCTTTTATCTAAAGCAGCTCTTGCAAATTCTTCATATTCAATAAAGCCATTATTATCATTATCAATATTTTTAAAAATTTTATTAACTTTTTTATTTATTTTATCTTCTGAAGAATAATTTAAATAATTTCTTAATCCTTGATAAGTTTCTTCTTTTGATAATTTACCATTTCCACTTAAATTAAACAAATTAAATATTTTATTAATATTTTTAATTTCATTTAAATTTCCAAAATTATGTACAAAATAAGTCAAAGCTAATTTTTGTAATTTATTTATTGGTTTATACATAATTAAATTATTAATTGTTTTCTTCATAAAATATTCATTAACATTAATAAA
>JAEEGI010005753.1_pt1 | contig 28393 bp, 19 predicted proteins | sample 8958751 | NCBI WGS metagenome assembly JAEEGI01 (sample SAMN16246545, study PRJNA631951) | gut metagenome | biome: gut microbiome; feature: rumen; material: KS-attached | host: Bos | place: Iran: Karaj | collected 2018-10 | reverse complement strand
CTCGATGGTTACACCAACAGTCCCGTGGCTACTGCCACCTATATCATTGAGATTCCTGCCGAGTTGCCCGACGTTCCTGTCATGAAGGGTTACTTCCAGATCAAGAACAACGGCAACAACAAGTATGCCAACATCGCTGGCCGCAAGACCTTGAACTTCACCGACGAGCCCGCCGACAAGGCCGGTACCGTAATCTGGCTGGAAACCAATGGCAAGGGTCAGGTACAGTCGCTGCGTTCACAGGCTGCCGACCTGCAGGGTTATGCCAACCGTGCTATGCGCTATGTTCCCGACATCGTCGAGCTGGTTGTTGACAAGCTCAATGCCGAAGGCGCTGGCGAGATCCTGGGCGAACATGGTCTGGACGAGATCATGGAGAAGTTCAACGAGTGCTTCGACTACCACCTGTATGTTGAAGAGGCTGACGGCGGCTATCGTCTGTATGGCAAGACGCCGAGCATGCAGCCCGTTGTGGACTTCTACCGTGAGCACACTCACCAGGTAGAGACCAAGCTGCCGAAGCTTGAGCAGTTCATCAACGATGCATTGGCCAAACTGCGCGAGAAGATTGGCGGCAACAGCGTCTTCACCGAGTTCAGCCTGCACCAGATTTGGGAGGACATGGGCAGAACGCTCACCGAGCCCGTTGACGATGAATCGACCATGGCCTTCTATCGTGAGGTACTAAACAACAAGAACTATGTTTGGGACTTCGCTTACCAGACTGCAATGATCTATGTGAACAATGTGAAGAACCACCCGAGGTGGGAAGAGGTTGAGGCACAGCTGGGCGAGTATGCTCAGTACATCGACATGATCGAGCAAGTGCGTCCCGACTTCAAGTACTATGTTGTTCAGGAGAACGACAAGCCCGACTTCATCAGCGAGGGCAACAGGGACATCATCAACAATGCTGCCCGCACGCTGTGGACCCTTGAGGAGCGCACCACATTCACTGTGAACCTGCCCGAGAGCACCGCAAGCACTTGCAAGATGTACAGCAACGCTACTACGCTGTACACCGACTTTGCATACACCTTGCCCGAGGGCGTGACAGCCTTAAAGGTTATCGCTGTTGACGAGAATGGCAATGCCCAGACCGAGGCCCTGAGCGGTGTAATTCCTGCCCAGACTCCTGTCATGCTGACCGGTGTTGAACCCGGCGAGAAGGTGCTGACGCTGAGCACCGAGGCTGGTACCGCCGTAACTGGCAACCTGCTGGTTGGTCCGGATTACCTGATCAACACCTACAAGCTCACCACTCCGCAAGTCGAGGGTATCTTTAACATGGTTAAGGATAAACTTGGCCAGAGCTTCTATGACACTTATGTTGCTCAGTATGAACACCTGATGTACCTGAACTCCGGTACGGTGAACAACAAGTACTTCTGGGGCTTGAGCCAGAGCGACATTGAGAAGTGCATCTATGATTTGGACGGTACCGAGGACTGCGTTGTTCGCAACCTCAGTGGCAACCAGTTTATCAACAACTGGGAGGTGAAGACCAATAAGGCCTTCCTCGTGAGCGACGTGCACGATGTCATCACGTTGAACGTTATCAATCACGACGTGAACCATGATGGCAGTGTCGATGCCACGGATATTACCGACCTGATTGACTTCATGCTGGGAATTGACGGTCCTGCTTGCCCGTTCTGCTCTGACATCAATGAGGACGGTAGAGTTGACGCTCAGGATTTGACCGACCTGATCGACTACCTGCTGTCAGATCCCAATTATCATCCCGTTGATCCTGATGAAGGGGACTAATCCTGATGTGATAATTCTATAGAAATCGTGAGCAATTACGGTATTTCGTGAAAAGCCAAATAAGCACATGGATGACCCGTGAATTGCTCACGATTCTTTTTAAATCGATCCAACACTTACAATTAAAAATCGAAATCATGATGAAAAAAATCTTTCATAACATATGTGTCGTGGCACTAATGGCCCTATGCGCCCTGCCGGCCATGGCACAATTGAACGGATCGGGCTACTACCGCTTCCGCAACGCACAGAACACAAGCGACTACATTTCTATCGCTAACGACAAGTTTAATTTCACAACAGTTATAAGTACTGCTGGCGGTGGCCTTGGAACTGTTACAGGAAACGGTTTGCCTTGTGCCATGGACTGTACAGGCAAATATCTGCAAAACGACATTCACTTGGTCAATGACCCTGACATCATCAATCCGGGTTCGGTGATTTTTGCCAAAAAGAGAAACACCAACACATCAAACTATGAATACAACCTCATCGGCCAAGGCACCAGCCTGCTAACTCTGACATCTGGATCATACCCAGGAACTTTTACAGTTACCTTCTCTAACCGCTACATTACTATCAACTCGGCAGGGGGTAGTGGTGCCAATACATTATATACAGCGAAGATTGTACTTCAGGGGTCCTATATCTTCGGGTCTTACACTCTTGGCACCGAGTATTTTGTTGACAACAACGGGACTTTTGCCATCAGTGAATCTTCTTCTGCCCAAAATGCCAAATGGTATATCGAGCCGATAACCCACTTCAACGTGCTGCCCGAAGTGGAATTGAACGGCAAGTGGTACACCACCATTAAGGTGCCGTTTGCCTTCACGCTGAGCGGCAGTGTGGAGAAGGCTTATAAAATCACGGCCGTTAACGGCGGCGTGCTGGCCTATCAGGAAATCAGCGGCACCATCCCTGCCGGAATGCCTGTATTGCTGCAGTGCAGTTCACCCAACGCAGCCGACTGTCGACTCAGTCCTAGTGGTGAACCCAAATTTACTGATGTCAATACATCAACAACTACAGGTGCACCACTGGCCGATGAGGATTCATATTACTCGGGGACAGACAACTTACTTGATGGCACCTATTATTGCAATACCGATGGCAAATTGCCTTATACCAGTTATGATAAGAATACTGGAAAAATAAGCACCAAATATCTGGATGGAGACAATATCGAGTCCGTGGACAACAAGTTTGTCATCGGGAAGAATGCTGACGGCAAGCTGGGATTTATTGCTGCCACAGGCACAGCGATGCCCGCCAACAAGGCTTGGATTACCACCCCAGGCCTGTTCCCCACCCTTGCTACACCAACGATTACGCCTGCCAGCGGCACCTACATCGAGGCACAGACTGTGACCATCACGGGTGAGGAGGGCACCACCATCGAGTACAGCACCGACGGCGGCAATACCTGGCAGACCTACAGCAACCCCATTACTATTGACGTGACGACAACCTTGATGGCGCGTGCCACCAAGACAGGCCTGTACAACAACAGCGAGACAGCTACTGCATCCTACACTATTCAGGAGTTGAATCCTGAGCTGGCCATGACTCCCGAGTCGATGACCATCAGCGATGCAGCAGCCGGCATCTTTACCATTACCGGTACCGACATCGAAGGCAACATCAACGTGGGCCTGGCCAACAACAACGACTGGTATCTGAACCCTGAAACGCTGTCCAATACGGGTGGTGAAGTGAATGTGACCTACACCGGCCGCGCACTCACCGCGCAAAACACCGTCAACGCCTATGTTGCCAACAATACTGACGTGACAGCATCGGCTACAGTCAACTACCAGGCCAACGTATATATCGTTACCGATAACGGCATTCAGGGTCAGTGGGACTTCAACAACGGCACCCTGATGGACAACGAGGACGGCACCTACACGGCCACCTTCACGGCTACCTTGCCCAACACCTACATCATGTTTGCCCGCAAGCTGGGCGACGGCGTGAGCTGGGGTACCCGTTACGTGTTCGGTCCCAGCAGCGACGGCGACTGGTGGTTGCCGGCCGATGTCGCTGAGCAAGGCGGAAGCCTCGACATGGACGACGATGATCCCATCAAGCTGCCGCTTGCTGGCGAATACACCATCACCATCAATGCCAGCAACTATACCTTCAACATCAGCAGGAAGGTCGAGACCGTAGCCATGCCGACGTTCTCGCCTGGTGCAGGCACCTTTACTGGTTCTCAAACGGTGACCATCGCCTGTGAGACCGAGGGCGCTTCCATCAGCTACAAGATTAACGACGGCGAATATCAGCCCTACTCTGGGCCCATCGAGGTGACCGAAAGCTGCACAATCACCGCCATAGCTACCAAGGAATACTGGAACCCGAGCGAGGAAGCTACTGCCGAGTATATCATCGAAATTCCTGTTGTACACACTGTGGGTGATGTAAACCACGACGGCCGTATCGATGTCAAGGATGTAACCGATCTCATCGATTACATGCTGGATGGCTCGAATGAAGTGTGCCTGTCGTGCGGCGACATCAAGGCCGATGGAGTGATTAACGTCGAAGATATTACCGCCCTTATCGACATGATGCTCGATAATCCAACCGAGGAGTAACACACTACCTCAAGCAGGCTGTTTGAGACGGCTTGCTGAACACACTACACACTAAAAAACAAGCCCTAGCTCTACAATGATGAAAGCTAGGGTTTGTTCTATTGTTGGTGCCCGCAGGCAGTTCTCGATTAGGGGCGAGGCAAGATCTGAATGGCAAGGCCGCCACCGGGAGCAAGGTGCAGCTTGAGCAGCGTGCTGTTGTCCACTTCGAGGCGGCGAATGGTCATCGGATAAGGATTGTTGCGGTAATCGGCATCGGGGCCGTCCTCATAGAGGATAGCCTCATATTTACCGTCCCCCAGGAAATCGAGCGGCAAAGCCAAGTCACGGGCCTGGCTGTCGGTCACACTACCCACATACCAGTTGTCGGTGCCGCGCTCCTGGCGCACATAGGTCACATACTGGCCCATGGCGGCATGGGGCACGAGGGTGCGCTCCCAGTTGGTGGGCACGTCCTCGATAAACTTGAAGGCGGGCTGGTGCTCGTAGTTCTCAATCAGGTCGGCTGCCATGTGGCCCGGGCTATAGATGACGATGTACTCGGCCAGCTGGTGGGCCAGCGTGGTCTGGGGACGCGTGCCGGGAACGGCGTCGTTGCGGTATTCAAAGATGCCGGGAGTGAAATCCATGGGACCGCCCAAACCGCGGGTGAACGGCAGTATGCACTCGTGGTAAGGCGGGTTGCCGCCACGGCGGTCAAAGGCGTTGTACTCCTGGCCACGCATGCTTTCGGTGGCAATCAGGTTGGGCCACGTGCGCTGGATGCCACTGGGCATGGCGCCCTCGTGGTTGACAATCATCATGTGATGACGAGCAGCAGTCTCGATCACCTTGCGGAAGTGGCGCACACCCCATTGCGAGTGCTGCAACTCACCGTTGTAGAAGTGGGAGTTGACATAGCCGGTCTTGATGGTGTTGATGCCCAGCGACTCATAGAGCGTGTAGGCGTCCTCCATCTGGTTCTCGTAGTTCTGTGCTGCGCCGCCGGTTTCGTTGTGGGCAATGATGCGCACGCCGCGGTCGCGGGCATAGCTGCACAGGCCCTGCAGGTCATAGTCGGGATAGGCCTTGGTGAACGAGAATTCGTCACCGTGTTTGGTCCAGTCAGTGTCCCAGCCGTAGTTCCAGCCCTCGACCAGCACGCCGCCAAAACCGTGACGGGCGGCAAAGTCGATATAACGCTTGGTGTTGGCCGTGGTGGCCCCGTGGCGTTCACCCTGCGACCATGTCCACAGCTGTTTTTGCATCGCCCACCAGATGCCCACATATTTTGTGGGTTTCACCCACGACGTGTCCTCGATTTTGCACGGCTCGTTTAAGTTGAGGGCCATGCGAGAGAGCAGGATGTCGGCAGGTTTGTGCCCGATGATGATAGCTCGCCAAGGGCTCATGCGGGTGTCCCCCACCCTCACCTTGTCGCCGTTCTGCCAGGGCACAAGGTCGGCTTGAAGGGTTGTCCCGCTGGGCGCGAAATTCATCGTCGAATAATCGGTCAGGTTGGCGTCCATGATGGCCATGTATAGCGAGTCGTTCACCTCCAGAGCCACAGGACCCGACATCTTGCCCTTCTTGCTCAGCGGCTCACGGGTGTAGATGCCCTCATAATAGGGAGTCAAGGCGGGAATGGACCACGCCTGGGCATCACTGGGCAGGGCAAACTGCGTCAACTCGTCCATAATCACAAACTCTTGCAAGCCAGGCTGACGCGGGAACTCGTAGCGCAAGGCCACACCGTCGTCAAAGGCGCGGAACACCACATCCAGAGTGCGTTTTTTGCCATTTTTCTCCTGTAGGCGCACCTTCATTTCATTATAGTGGTTGCGCACCTGGGCATCTTCGCCCCAAGGCTGGCTCCACGTCTCGTCAAAGCTCGAACGGGTCACCTTGCCCATCTTGAAGTTGTCCTTGAAATCGCTGTCCTTGAGCACAAAACCCAATGCCGAACGGTTGATGACGGTCTCGCCGCCACGATTGACCTGATACCAGGCCTTGCCGCCGTCCACGCTCACGGTCACAGTCAGCGCCCCGTCAGGCGAAGTCACTTTAACGTCCTTAGCGCCCGCTACAAAGCTCAGCGACAGGCACATCCATGCAACAAAAGCAATTTTTTTCATATTATTCTATTTATATTTGTTAATTATCTTATTTACAAACGCAAATAATTCACTTCGCTAGTCCAGAGCCTTGACGTGAGCCTCAAAGCTATCCTTGTCGAGGGCGCGGGCTTTGAGCTTGGAGCGGTAGGTGTAGATGGTAGTGAGGCTAGCCCGCAGGATGTTGGCAATGCTCTGATTATCGGTGATGCCGATGCGGATGAGGGCCAACACACGCGACTCGGTGGTCAGGCGTTTGCCCTGCTTGACCTCGATTTTGCCATCCTCCTGCAGCAGCTTGTTCACCTCATCGACGAAGTTGGGGAAAATGTTCAGGAAAGCGTTGTCGAAGTTCTCATAGAACAGCTGGGCGTTCTCATTGCCGAAAGCAGTGCTCTTGAGTTCGCGGGCCAGTTCTTCGGTCTTGCGGTCGCGATACAGGCGATACAGGGCCTTGCGCTGCTCCTCGCCCCGGTCGATAAATCGGCTCGACAGAGCCAGGAATCGGGCGATGTACTCCTCTTTGAGTTTTTCGCGTTCCTGCAGCAAGGCATTGCTCTCGTGCAACTGTCCCACGGTGTCGCCCAACTGGGCATTGACCTGTCGCAGCTGCTCGTTGATGGCCTTCTTCTGTTCATTCAGTCGGCGGTAGCGCTTTAACAGCTGATAAATGGCGATGACGCCTACCACCAGCAGCAGGGCGATGAGCGAGATCACGCCCAGCAGCCACATCATCTTGCGGTGTCCTTGCTCCTGTTTAGTCTGATAGGCGTTCAGAATCTTGGGCACAATGCTCGAGGCCTGGATATTGCGCAAGCGCGTGCCATAAAAGTTGGCGTCGTCCACGGCCACACGCATATATCGGTAAGCCCGGTCAATGTCACCATCGTCAAAGAGGCGGTCGGCAATCGTCCTGAGTGAGGTATTCTCGCGGATACAGCCTTCCAGGTCGCTCTCGGCGCTCTTGATCAGGTATTGCATCTGCTTGTCCTTATCGCCCATTTGGGAATAGTGAAACGACATCGTGCTAGTGATGATGGAGTACATGCGGTCGCCACTCTTGTAGCGTGCAAGAAGCGAGGAGAGCAGTTCTATCGCCTGTTGCGGATTTCCGCCGTCGGCAAGACATTCGGCCCTGGTAATCAGGTAGCTTACATTTTCTTCGGGGCCGTTAAGGGCTGTAACACGCTGGCGCAGGTCGATGAGCTGCCGCACAGACTCTTCGGCATAGCGTGTGCCCTGCATGTATTCGGCCTGATAGATGAGCAGGTCGGTTCGGGTGCGGTAATAGGTGATGAACTGGTCTGGCGCCAGCTGTGTGGTGTCGATTAACGCCAATGTCTGCCTGGCCTGGTCCATCAGGCAAGCAGTGGACAGGATGTGCGCCAAATTCAAGCGGCTCTCATTAAGTCGGGCCGCATCGCCCATCACCTGGGCCAAGCGGATGCACTGGCTCACGTAGGCAAAAGCAGAGTCATACTGATAGGCCGCATATTCCTCATACAATCGCCGCATGATTCCATATCGGCCCAGCAGTGTGGTCTCGTTGGCCAGGTCAGTCTTCATCTGCTTGAGCCGTGCGTCCTTTTCGGCCACAATGCTTGGCTGCACGGCAATCAGGCTGTCCAGCCTCCTGAAGGCGTCACCGTCGGCCGCCCAAGTCACGACTGCCGCAGCAAGCACCGTCAATATGGCCAATAACCGCTTCATTTCTCTCACCCCAAAAAATATCTTAACTCAGAATCAAATCAATCAAATGGGTTACGTCACCGATATTGACCTCGCCGTCACCATTCACGTCGGCACGAGCGAAGATGTCATTATCTACAGCCTCACCCAGGATGATGTCGATAATCCTAGTGACATCGCCGATGTTCACCTCACCATCGCCGTTCACGTCGCCCACGAGCCAGTCAGGAGCGGGTTCGCCCTTATAATAGACTTTGTAGCCGCCAGCCGGTATCGAGAAGTTCTGCGTGGCGTTGAGGGTGACAGGCGTGGCGGTCAACCCTGCCGCGATGTTTTCCACATCGATGGCAAGTTTCCATTCACCGGCCTCTAGTCCCGTCACTACGGTATTCACTGCGCTGGAGCCCAAGTTGAGCACCACCAGAGCCGTCTGTGCATTGTGATGGCGGGTATAGGCCAAGACGTTGTTGTTGCCTGTGGTCAGGAAGCTAACCTCGCTGGCACGGTCGCCATTGTCGATGAGGGCGTCACAGCTGTGCTTGAAGGCCGTCAGCGCCCTAACCGTATTCTGCATCTTGCTGTCCACCGTGTTCCAGTTGATGGGTGTGCGGTTGAAGTAATCCAGTTTGCGTGACAGCAGGTAGCCCGTCTCCTGGCCGTTATAAATCAGGGGCATGCCGTAGAGGGTAAACGTGAGCACCGTGAATGCATACACATTATTACCATACTGGGTGTTCATCGAGCTGTTGTAATTCTGGTCATGGTTGGTGAGATAGACCATGCGGCTGATGTCGATGAAGCGCAGGTCGCCCACCAGGTTGCGGCACTGATTGAGCACGCCAGCGGGGTTATTCTTGTTGTTGACCAGCGCCGACTGGAAACCCCATGCGTAGTCATAGTCCCAGCCGCACACGAGCAGGCGCGACACACTGTTGGCCATGTCGCCCTCGCCCAGCATGGTGATGGTCTTGCCGGGTTTGTACTCCTTCAAGGCTTTAATGGCGCGGGTCCAGAAGCTAGTGGGAATGGTGTTGCTGCTGATGTAGTCACAACGGTAACCGTCGATGTCAGCCTGATCAATCCAGTACTGCATCGCCTCGATCATCGCCAGTTGAGTAGCCTCCTTGCTGTAGTCCAGCTGATAGACGTCACCATAGCCGTTGGGACTCGTGAGAGTGGAATTGTAATACTCGCGGTGCTGCGTGATCCACACGTTATCCTTGGCGGTGTGGTTGGCGACCCAGTCGAGCCACACCTGCATACCGCGCTCGTGGGCTGCAGCGACAAAGGCCCTGAGGTCGGCAATAGTGCCGAAGTCACTGTTCACCGCATGGTAGTCGCGGGGCGCATAGGGGCTGCCCAGCGAGCCAATTCGGCCCTGCACGCCGCGGGGATGAATAGGCATGAGCCAGATGATGTCGATGCCCAAGTCCTTGAGGTAGTCGAGGCGTGCCTGAGCGGCAGCAAGGGTTCCCTGACTCGTAAAATTATACAGGTCAAGCTGATAAATGACGTTCTGGTTGGGCACAAAGGTGCTTTCCCCAGCCCCAATCACTCGGGTCAACTGTCCCATCACATAATAGCCGTGGTTGGTGAAGGAGCCGTCTACGCGGCCGCCCTGGTTGTTCCAGGTGAAAATCAGGCCCGTAGGCATCGCCAACGTGCCTGTATAGGTCCATTTATAGATTTTGTTACCGCTTTGGGTATCGCCCATATAGGTCATTGCGGCACCGGGCCATGCGGTTCCCACATAGTTGCGGCCGTCGGTATTGCCCTCCCACACCCAAATACAGGGCGCATCAGTCACCGAGCCATTGGCTTCAAAGAACACACATACTTCGCTGTCGCTCGTCAACGTCGGTTCATAGACTGCTGCCGTCGAGCACAGCGCCACCATCATCATGATGGAAACATAAAACAATCGTCTCATTTTAGTCATTGTTGGTTTGGTTTTGTGATTTTTCACAAAGGTACACATAATTCTCACATGCAATGACCTGTCTAACAAAAAATCTAAACCATTCAGACAAATAACCGACTAAAAATCAAAAATTTATCATTTTAAATAGTAAATAAAAATCTAACTTCATTTCACACCCCGAAGGCCTAATGAAACAACTTCAACATCGGCATTGGTAGGCACAACAACATTTTATTTGGTGACGACAATACCAAGGTCAATCTATACGCTGCCGGGGTTAAAAGTTCGCACTTAAAAACTAGCGAGCCCTTGCGAGTGATAGTTCAATCCTTAACGACTAGGGGGTGACACCGCAACGGGTTAAGAAAAAAACTGAGGGGGATAGCTGGAAAGTAAAGAGTTTTTTGTAACTTTGCCATTTGAAACCAAAAACGCTACATGGCTATGAACAGATTTGTAGAATTGATTCCGCAACAGTGTGCCAAATATGGTGAAAGAGAGGCGTTGCGATTCCGCGACTATGAGACCCAAGTATGGTCCTCGATCACCTGGCAAGGCTTCAGTCAACTGATCGACCGCGCGGCAGGTGCTCTCTATATGGGCGGTGTGGAAGTCCAGGGACGCGTGTGCATCTTCACGCAGAACTGCCCCGAAATTCTGATCACCCACTTCGCTGCCTTCTACAACCGCGCCATCCCCGTCCCCATCTATGCCACTAGCAGCCGTGATGAGGTCGCCTATATCGTCAACGACTCGGGCGCTACCATCCTGTTTGCAGGCGACCAGGGCCAGTATGACATCGCGCGCCAGGTCATCGGCGACTGCCCCACCCTCAAGTTCATCGTCACGCTGCATCCCAGCGTCAAGCGCGACAAGGACGACAAGAGCACCCTGACGTGGGACGAGTTTCTGGCCACGGGCGACAAACTGGGCAAAGACGTGCTGGAACAGATCGAGCAGCGCAAGCAGCAAGGCGTGGACAGCGACATCATGTATCTGATCTACACCTCGGGAACGACAGGTGTCCCCAAGGGCGTGATGCTCATGCACAGCAATATGAATGCCGCCATGGATGCCCACATCGAGCGCTTTGACGGCATCATCGATGACAAGACCGACGTGTCGCTGAGTTTCCTGCCCTTCAGCCACGTCTTTGAGCTAGGATGGACAATGGTGTGCCTGTGCACCGGTATTCGCGTTGCCATCAACTACAACCCCAAGGAAATACAGCGCGCTGTCAAGGAGGTGCAACCCAACTACATGTGCAGCGTGCCTCGATTCTGGGAGAAGGTCTATACCGCCATCAACGACAATCTGCAGAGCGCCAAACCTGTGGTGCGCATGATGGTCAAGCAGGCCATTCGCGTGGGCAAGTCAAGGAACCTGAAATATGCCCGTCTGGGCAAAAAGGCACCTGCCATCATCGAGCAGCAATACCAGTACTTCGAGAAAAAGGTCTTCAAGAAGCTGCGTGGAGCTATCGGTGTGACCGACGGCAAGATGTTCCCCACCGCCGGTGCCATGCTTAGCGACAACATCACCGAGTTCCTGCACGCTGTGGGCATCAACATCTGCATCGGTTACGGCCTGAGCGAAACCAATGCCTCAGTGAGCTTCTTTACCGAACCCGGCTGGACCATCGGCACCGTGGGCATGCCCATCTCGAGCATTCAGGTGAAAATCGGCGACCAAAACGAGATTCTGGTCAAGGGTCCCACAGTGATGAAGGGTTATTACAACAAACCCGATGAAACCGCCAAGGCCATCGACGCCGACGGCTGGTTCCACACCGGAGACTGCGGCGAGCTCGCTCCCACGGGCGAAATCATCCTCACCGAACGCCTCAAGGACCTGTACAAGACCAGCAATGGCAAGTACATCGCCCCGCAGGTGCTCGAAACCATGCTCGGCCAAGACAAATTCATCGAGCAGGTCACCATCATTGGCGACGGACGTAAATATGTCTCGGCTCTCATCGTGCCCGACTTCGAGGAATTGAAAGCCTATGCCGACAAGAAGCATCTCCCGTACATTTCCATCGAGGAACTTGTCAACGACCCTGAAATCCATAAGATGATCGAGCAGCGCATCAACGATTACCAGAAAGGTCTTGCCGCTTATGAGCAGATCAAGCGCTTCGTGCTGCTGCCCAAACCCTTCACCATGGAAAGCGGTGAGCTGACCAACACCCTGAAAATCAAACGAGCCGTCATCAACAAGCGCTACAGGCCACTGATCGACGCCATGTATGCCGCCGACTACCGCAAGAAAAAAGAAACAAAAGACAAATAATGATTACACAAGAACAACTCAAGGAACTACAACAACGCAAAGAAGATCTAAAACGCTATCTCGACATCGATGGCAAGAAAATCGAAGTCGAGGAAGAAGAATTGCGCACCCACGTACCTGACTTCTGGACGGATCAGAAAGCCGCCGAGGCTCAGATGAAGAAAATCAAGTCGCTACGCAACTGGATCAACGGCTGCGAGGAAGTGGAACTCGCTGTCGATGAGGTTGCCACGGGATTTGACTTCGTCAAGGAAGGACTCATCGAGGAGAATGAGGTGGACCAGCTCTACACCAAGGCGCTTGCCATGCTCGAAAAACTCGAACTGCGCAACATGCTGCGTCACGACGAGGACAAGATGGACGCCATCCTCAAAATCAACTCGGGAGCCGGCGGCACCGAGAGCCAGGACTGGGCATCGATGCTCATGCGCATGTACTTGCGCTGGTGTGAGCGCCACGGCTACAAGACCGCCATCGAACACATCATCGACGGCGACGAGGCCGGCATCAAGAGCGTCACCATCAGCATCGAGGGCGACTTTGCCTACGGTTACCTCAAGAGCGAAAACGGCGTGCACCGCCTCGTGCGCGTATCGCCATACAACGCCCAGGGCAAGCGCATGACCTCGTTTGCCTCGGTATTCGTCACTCCGCTGGTCGACGACACCATCGAGATCACCCTCGACCCCGCCCGCATCTCGTGGGACACCTTCCGTAGCGGCGGCGCCGGCGGACAGAACGTCAACAAGGTGGAATCGGGCGTGCGCGTACGCTACCAGTACAAGGACCCCTACACTGGCGAGGAAGAGGAAATCCTGGTTGAGAACACCGAGACCCGAGACCAGCCCAAGAACCGCGAGAACGCCCTGCGCAACCTGCGATCCATCCTCTATAACAAGGAACTGGAGCACCGCCGCGAAGAGCAGCGCAAGGTCGAGGACAGCAAGAAGAAAATCGAATGGGGAAGCCAAATCCGCAGCTACGTCTTTGATGACCGGCGCGTCAAGGACCACCGCACCAACCACCAGACCAGCGACGTGGGAGGCGTGATGGACGGTGACCTGGACGACTTCATCAAAGCCTACCTCATGGAATTCGCCGAGAGCTGACACGCTAAAACAAAAGACGAACAACTAAGCACTAAAAACCATATAAATGAACGAGAAATTCACCATCGTCAAGGTCAGCGGCAAAATCGTCGAGAAAGCCGACGAATTGCGCACCTTTGTCAAAGCATTTGCCGGCATCAAGGGCAAGAAGATGCTCATCTTCAGCGGCAACATGATGGCGCAGGAGATTGGTAACAAACTGGGAATCAAGACCAAACTCATCGACGACCGCCCCGTTGTCGATGCTGGCACCCTCAAGCTGCTCACCATGGTCTATGGCGGACTCGTGAGCCGGCTGTTCGTCTCGCTGCTGCAAGGTAACAAGGTGAATGCGCTGGGCGTGACCGGCGCCGACATGAACCTCGTGACCAGCGCCAGACTCACCGATAGCAAACTGGGCGACACAGGGCAAGTGCGACACGTCAACACCGCTGGCATAGCCCAACTGCTCGATGCTGGCATCGTGCCGGTGCTCGCACCCATCACCCACGACGGACGAGGCAACCTGCTCTTTAACGAGACCGACGCCCTCGCAGCCGAGATTGCACGTGCCCTGGCATTGCGCTACGAAATCACCCTCATCTACTGCTTCGAGAAAAAGGGCGTGCTGCTCAATACCCACGACCCCGACAGCGTAGTTGTCGAGTTGCGCCGCACGCGCTACAAAGCCCTACGCGAGATGGATATCATCAAGGATTGGTTCATCAACAAGATTGACAATGCCTACCTGGCCATCGACCATGGTGTTAAGGAGGTTGTCATCACCTGTCCGGACCAATTGGGAAAACCCGACAAGGGCACCCACATCAAGCCCTAGCCTCGGCTACAGGAGTTGGCACGGGATTTGCTATAACGACCATCGGCAAACAACTAGAAACTAAGGATTAGGGACAAGAAACTAACAACTAATAACTAACAACTAAAAAACTCAAAAAATGAAGGTTGCTATTGTTGGCGCCAGCGGCGCAGTGGGACAGGAATTCATGCGTGTCCTCGATGAACAGAATTTTCCAGTGACTGAACTCGTGCTGTTCGGCTCGGAACGCAGTGCCGGACGCATCTTCACCTTCCGCGGCAAGGACCATGTGGTCAAGCTCCTGCAACACAACGATGACTTTAAGGATATCGACATCGCCTTTGTGGCCATGGGTGCCGGGCCAGCACGCGAGTTTGCCCCGACAATCACCAAGCACGGCTGCATCATGATCGACAACAGCAGCGCCTTCCGCATGGACGACGACGTGCCTCTGGTTGTCCCAGAGGTCAACGGTGAAGACGCCCTGAACACGCCTCGCAACATCATCGCCAACCCCAACTGCTCGACCATCATCATGGTCGTGGCCCTCAAGCCCTTGGACGACCTCTCACACATCAAGAATGTGCAAGTGGCCACCTATCAGGCCGCTAGCGGTGCCGGTATGGAAGCGATGTATGAGCTCGCCCTGCAGACCAGCGAGATTGCTGTCGGCAAGGAAGAGCTGACCGTGCGACACTTCCAGCATGAGTTGGCCTACAACGTCATCCCCCACATCGACATCTTCCAGGATAACGACTATACCCGTGAGGAAATGAAGATGGTCAAAGAGACTTGTAAGATCATGCACAGCGACATTCGCGTGAGCGCCACCTGCGTGCGCGTGCCGGTCATGCGTGCCCACAGCGAGGCCGTGTGGATCGAGTGCGAGAAGCCCATCACCCCCGAGGAGGCCCGAGCCGCCCTGCAACTGGCTCCTGGCATCGTTGTCGTTGACGACCCGCGCAGCAACCGCTATCCCATGCCCATCGACTGCTCTGGCAAGGACCCCGTCTATGTGGGACGAATCCGCGTCGACACCAGCAGTGACAACGGCCTCACCTTCTGGCTCTGCGGTGACCAGATCAAGAAAGGCGCAGCCCTCAATGCCGTCCAGATTGGCCAATACCTCATCGCCCACCGCAACAAATAATCTACACGGCAGGCATATGCCACACAAAGCTACACATTATAATATAGAATAAAGTGCCCCGACACAACTGCCGGGGCACTTATTTTAGAATCTTGTGATTGCTTGATTACTGGAAGGCGTTCTCGCTCAAGCCCTTGCCGCCGATGGCAAGATCCTTCATATAAGCAGGAACAGGCTTGCCCAGATACTTGTCCACATAGAGCTTGGCAAGGTACTGGCCGAGCATGAAGCCATGACCACGCAGACCCGTGAGCAGACCCACTTCGGGATCGATGATGTAGCGCGGCTCGATGTAGTAGCCGGCCCATACAGCATGGAAACCAACCGATGCCAGGTTAGGAATCCACTGGGCAAACATCTCGCTCACAATCTTGAGGAAGGCCTGACTGTTATACTTCAGGTTCTGGCGGGCCTCATAGGCGTCACAGTCGGGTGATGCACAACCGATAATCTGTCCGGTGTGCAGGAACTGCTGACCATAAACGGCATTGAAGCCTTTGTAGTGACGACGGTCGATAATCATGTCGAGCGAATCACCGTTGACACCCATGTTGGGCAATCGGCGGGTGATGAATGCCTGATGCTTGACGGGGAAGAGCTGGGTATCGATGCCGAGCATGTCGGTAAACTTCTCAGCACCCCAACCCATGGCGTTGACAAAATGGTCGCAGGTGTATTCCACGTAGTGCTTGTCGTGGCGACGCACGAGCACGCGGTATTTGTCACCGGCACGCTGCACATGCAGCACTTCACAGTCCTCGAGCACCTCGCCGCCATGCTGCTTGCCCACGGTGCGCACATACTCGATGGTGCGGCCCGGGGTGGCCTGCCAGCAGTTCTCCGAAATCAAGGCGTGGCTGTAGATGTTGTCGTTAGGATTCCAGTAAGGCGAAATCTTCTCGGTGAAGTCCTTGCGGTCAATCATATAGGCCTCGCTCCAAGCGCGTGAAGCGTCGAGTGAACGATAGGTAGCGTCGTCATGGACGAGGTTGACATAGCGGGTCATCTTCAAGTCGATGTTGCAATGCTGCTGGTCGTCGCGGAAGATTTCCAGGTTGTGCATGGCGATATCGCTGATGTCGGGATTAGAGAATGCGGGACGGCCACCACCAATGCAGCGCCACGTCGAACCACGGTCATAGTTAACCAGGATAACGCGTTTGCCTGCCTCGGCAAAATAGCGGAATGCAGCACTACCGGCCATACCGCCACCAGCAACGAGAATTTCGGTCTCGGCTTTCTCGATGACAGAGCCGTGTTCAAACACGAAGGTTTCCTTGCTCTCACCATTATATACATCGCCCAGAGTGACCTGGTTAGCCAGCGGTGCACGCGGAGTGCTCTCGCCGGTCACCTCAATGCCATGGGCACGCAAAATCTGCTTGGCACGCGATACACAGCGCTTGCCACGGCAGGGACCCATACCCATGCGAGTCGTGTGCTTGAGTTCATCCACCGAGATGTATTTGCGATCGCCAACCACAGCGAGCAGAGTCTTAACGTCCACATCCTCGCAGTGGCAAACGAATGACTTGCCCTCCTCGGGGTCGGTGAGGGGTCGCAGATTCAGAGGCTCAGGATAGCGGTCCTTGAGAATAAAGCCCTTTACCTGATTCAGGTCTTCGATCTGGGTAGCCTGAACGCGAGCCACATTGGTCTTGTTGTCTTTCTTGAGCACCTTCTCGATGAGGCCTTCGCCCACCTTGGCACCGTTGTCGTCAACGAGGAAGACCTCTTTGCCCTCTTCCACCTCATACTCTACAGGCAAGAAGATCACATTCTTGCGCTTGTCGTAGCCAAAGATAGCCAAACCGGGGCAGTGGTTTACACACTGCATACAGCCGATGCACTTGTCGTAATCGACCATCGGAACCGATGACGTGGTAGGCTTGGTGATAGCACCCTGCGGACAAGCAAAGGTGCAAGGATTACAAGCGAAACCGTAGAGACAGTTAATCTGCACATAGGGCTTGAGAGCCATACGCTCCTCATCGGGTACACGAGGCTGGTCGAGCAAACGCACGGGGCGTTGCTGAGAGTCGATATACTGGCGGGAAACTTCCAGATAATCCTCATAGGGGAAGCGGATGCCCAGTTCCTGAGCCACCTCATAGGCCACCTGTTTGCCACGCAGCACGGCACTGGTGCCCTCGCCAATGCGGACGGCATCACCGGCACCATACACGTTGCGGCCAAAGACCGAACGGCCCTTCACGAGCAGCTGATTATCGGGAATCAGACCCGTGCAGATGTTGATGATGTCAATATCTTCAATCACACGTTCGGTACCGGGAATGGGTTGGAAATTCTTGCACTCGGCAATCACGGCACCCTTAACGCCAGTGTAGTCATCGTTGGGGATAGCGCGGATGAGCACGTGTGACGTCATGATGGGGATACCCAAACGGCGCACGCGGTTGGCCTGCACGGGGAAACCTCCCTCATGATCCATACCCTCGATGATGGCCTTGATGGTAGCACCGGCCTGCATGGCCTGGTAGCTGGTGAGGTAGCCGATATTGCCGGCACCCACGGTGAGCACGCGCTTGCCCAGCAGGGTGTGCTCCTGGTTCATCATCTTCTGGAAAACGGCAGCGGTGTAAACGCCCGGCACGTCATCGTTCTCAAACACGGGCATGAAAGGCACGGCACCAGTGGCTACTACCAGATGGTCGGCATCGATGTAGCTCACCTCCTGAGTCACGATATTCTTGAGTGCAATGCGGCGACCTTCGAGCAAATCCCACACCGTGTTGTTGAGCAGGATACCGTCATGGTTGTCGCCAGCAAGCGTTTTGGCAATGTCAAAACCGCGCATACCACCAAACTTCTGTTCCTTCTCAAAGAAGAAGAACTGGTGGGTCTGCATATTGAACTGACCACCTTCGGTAGCGTTGTTGTCCACCACAATGTTGGGGATGCCCAGTGCAGTCAACTGCTCGCGGCATGCCAGTCCAGCGGGACCGCCGCCAATGATGGCAACCGTGGTCTTGTAAATCTTGGTTTCATGGGTTGCACGGGCTTTGCCTTCGGGCATGTAGTCCTTGGAAATCTCGCGCACCTCTTTCACTCCGTCAACGCTGGTGATGCAGATGCGGCGCACCTGGCCATCGACAAGCATTTCGCAAGCACCGCACTTGCCGATACCACACTCCAGACTGCGGTTGCGGCCGGTGGTGCTGTGGCTGTGCACAATAAATCCTGCCTGATGAAGGGCGGCAGCTATGGTTTTGCCCTTTTGACCGCGAACGGTTCTCCCTTCAAACTGGAACTCCACATATTCTTCTTTTGGGAGGTCAAGAATAGGATGATTCTCAATCTTATACATAATGACTGGTTTATATATGGTTATAGTTTCTATTTCAGACATTTAACTCCAACAGGAGGCTAAAGGTGATTACAAAGATAACGCATTTTTTTGTATCTTATGTGAATCAGACGAAATATTTGAGAAATTTATTGGACAGTGTTTGTCTCATCAGACAGCTCAGTGGCACGAAGCAGTAAAACATGCAGGAACCTCCAATCTGAGCAATATGTTCGACACGGTGTCGCAGGCTAGGATCACGAGGTCAACCCAGTTCTCAAGTTTTGTTTTTTGTCTGGCCATCGCTCGTGGTGTCGTTCTTTGTGGCCCAGCGCTTAATGGTCTTCCCGATATCGATCAGTGCCATGAGCTGAGCCGCGTAATTCACAAATTTCAAAAGTCGTCTCATAATGTCGTTGTTATTGTAATTAGTTGTTAATAAAAATATTAGTTAAATCTCAGTTATATATATAAGGCTTCTTCCGGGGTATGTTGGTTGTGGGTTTTGGCCATTTTGAGGTAAACATGAACATTGAACAAGATGAACATGGTGAACGCTTGAACAAGGTGAACTATATCCTGGATCCGCAAAAAATGTGCGTTATACCGACCAGGAAGGCGTGTTGGTTGCGTATTCTATATCGAAAAGCTTCATTTTTTCTATTGCGATTGTAAATAAAAAGAAAAAAAGATGTTTGAATACGGATTTATATTTATCTTTGCATGGCGAAATATCACTAATATGAAAAAGATTTGCACTTGTCGCTGGCATGGTAGTAGAAAACAGATATGAGGTCAAGATTGCAGAGCGAGTATTAACCGATGAGAAGGGTTATTCACATCTCGTTTCTGTTTACAATGAAATCATGTCAAGTGAGCATAGTGACGTTGAGGTTAACTTCGTTCCCTGTACATATTTTGAGGCTAATCTTGGATCTGTGTTGGGATCATTGCTAGATAAAGCGCTGTTACAAGGTAAAACCATATGGGTCAAGCCTCCATCAAAACCTGGCGTGAGGAGATCTCTATCAAGAATTGGTTTTCTCTCGGCTTTTGATGTTCTAACGTCAACACAAGATAGAGAAACATTCATTCCATACACTAGATTCCCCTTGTCTGAATCGCAAAGGTTTAAGAAATATATAGAGGACTATCTGATACAAAAGCAACAATTCCCACATCATACCAAACGAGCTGGTAATTATATTCTTGAGAGTATTTTTGAAGTATTTGCTAACGCTTTAACGCATGGTAACTGTTCACATGTTTATTGCTGTGGTGAATATCACCCAAATAAGAATCCAGCCGTTTTGGATATGACTATTGTCGATTGCGGTCAAACAATTGTTGGCAATGTCAACAAATTCATAGCTAAGCGTGGAGGAGAAGGTAAAAGTCCTGTAGAGGCGATTGAATGGGCATTTGCGGAAGGGCATACGACAAAAGATGTGCCAGGCGGTATAGGTTTATGGCAATTACAGGAATTCATCAAACTGAATTCGGGATCGTTACAGATTGTTTCTGACAAGGGAATGGTAGAATTCCAAAAAGGTACGCGTCACTCGATAGAAATGAAACAAGCTTTCCCGGGAACCATCGTCAATATGGCATTCAATTTCAACGATGATAAGATATACCACATGAGCAATGAAATTAACATGAACGACTTACTATAAGAGAAAAGACATGAGCATTGTTACTATTAAATTAGATGAACTTGTGACACTTCACCAGGGCGTGACTCCTGATGAGGCTCAGCCTGTTTATGAAAAAATTGCAGAAACGATCAAAAATGGAGATTCTGTAGAGTTGGATTTTGAAGGTGTGCAGCTTGCTACTACTGCATTCCTAAATGTTGCAATTGGTAAGCTTTACGAAGACTATACCAGTGAAGATCTGAAGCAGTCGTTGACTCTCATGAATGTTGACGATGATATGGCTTTACGTATCAAGAAAGTCACTGATAACGCTAAGTTGTTTTATGCCAACAAGCTACAATATGAAGAGACTTTAGATGATGTTCTTTATGGCGACGGTGAATAAAATCAAAGACTATGAAATTCACTCAGTAGATGTGTTTTTCTTTGACACAAATGTCTGGATGTATGTGTTCGGGCCCATGGCTGGAGCAAAAACATTCCAACAACGTTACTACTCTCAGTTACTTCGTGACATAGGTACCGCACGAGCTTCTGTGTTTGTTAGTTCTCTCGTTATAACAGAATATGTTAATGCCTGTCTACAGATTGAGTTTAGGAATTGGAAAAAAAAGCCTGAAAACGTGGCGAAGACGAATTTTAAACGAGACTTCAGGCCGACCCAAGACTACAAGGACGCCCTTCGCAGCGTAAAATCACAGGTCAAAGATATCTTGGCTGTTTCTACACAGATACCCGATGGATTCAACAATATCGATGTGATGCCGCTATTTGACTGGAATGACATTGACTTTAATGATGCCTATTACATGCGGCTATGTGATAAGCAATCGAATAAAGTCACTTTGGTCACAGATGATAAAGATATTCTAAATAACCCAAATATTACAGTTGAATTATTGACAGCATGATCAGAATTTAGGTCATAGCTCATAAACGGTTTTTTACGATATGGTAAATCAAAATATCTCAGATATAGAGATCAACATGGGAGAAGTTGAAAGATTCTTCGAGCAGTATCAATTGGAAAAACGAAACGATTTCTTCCAGTTCCAAAATAACGTACATGAACATGATGTGCTGACGGTAAAGCTCTCCAATAGTACAAATGCTATGATAATAATCTAAGAAAAATGCCTACTTGGGACGAAATATTACATGAAATAGGTACAACGACTAATGTGCTAGACCTTACTCGCAGGAAATACGTTAAGGCCTTAAGCGACTATACTGGGCGCAATACAATCATTTATTATTCAGCATTCCTACAAAAACCACAGCTTGTGAGCAAAGGTGTTGATTTCAGCATTAATGATAACGACAAGATGGGTTTCATGACTGTTGTCAATAAGTTAGATCCCAACAAAGGACTTGATCTACTCTTACATACACCAGGAGGCAATGTCGCTGCTACCGAGTCAATAGTATCTTATCTAAAACAAAAATTTGGTGACGACATTAGGGCTATTATCCCTCAGATGGCGATGTCTGCGGGCACGATGATTGCTTGTGCTTGCAAATCTATAGTCATGGGAAAACAATCAAATCTTGGCCCGATAGATCCTCAGTTCAACGGTGTGCCGGCTCATGCTATTCTTGAAGAATTTAATACTATTATGGCTGATGTGAAGGCCGACCCTTCACGGATTATTGTATGGCGGGAAATACTCCAGAAATACACCCCCACCTTGATTGGTGAATGTGATAAAGCCATTAAGTGGTCAAAGAACATTGTGGCTGACTGGCTAAAAGAAAATATGTTTAAGACAGCCGACAACAAAGACGTTCTTGCTGCGAACATTGTCTCTCAACTATCTGATCATAAGGGAACATATACTCATGCCCGTCATCTAGGCTTTGATAAGCTTGTTCCTATGGGCCTTATTATTGAAAAGCTTGAAGATGACCAAACGCTGCAGGATAAGGTTTTGAGTGTTCATCACTCGACTATTATTAGTATGTCACAAACCCAAGCAACAAAAATAATTGAGAATGACATGGGTAAAGCATATATTCAGTCAATTTAAGAACTAAATGGTATGAGATTTTATCTTTGCCTTTATTCTTATTGATAGCACCTCAATAATACTTGTCCGCAATAATTGTGCGTTTTTCTCATTCTACTATAATATAATACCCCTCAAAACCAGATAATAATGCACAAAAAGTGTGTGTTTTTCTCATTCTACTATAATAGTAGTAGTTATATCAAATAACTACTCATGCTTTTGAGAAGAAAATATAACCCGACAGGACACCTTTTGATGGGTGTCCTGCCGGTAAAATATAATGAGTAAAAATTCAGAAAATCAACGTCTACATGCTTCTCTCCACTTGGCCTCATACTCAGCATATAGAGAATCGTTTTCCCATGAGTTCCACCATGAGCTATTAAACGACGGCACAGTGACATTGATCGGGCCTAAGTCGAGAATACCGCTCTTGGGTGATTGGGGCGTTGACGAGGTGGGTATGGATGGTATGACATATTCCTTACCCCAGTTACGTATTGTCCCAACTGATAGATTCAAGCCATACTGTAACATTTTCTCGCGATTCTTGGCCGCTGACAGGTTAGGATCATAATACAGCATGAACGTGGCCTTCTTGTCTGCTTTGTCCTGTTTCTTGGCTTGACGCGTGACAGTTTGGCATTACCGTTGAGTTACTAATAGCGAGAGCACAGGTTGAGGCAGATTGCCGAGTTCATTCACGAGATTTATCGAAATACTCTTGCACACATTAAAAATCTTGCATAAATTTGCGCAATAGTTAGATACGGTGATTTGAATTTAATGATTTTGTCACCACTAAATTACTATAAATCAGCGATATGCGAAACTTTTTGAACATCTTTTTATTAACTTTTTAATCCCGCCAACGGGTTTATCCTGTGTAGTTCGATTAGTAATATAGACAATTAAACTGATGAAATCATGAAACAGTACAAATTTAAACATTTGATCTCGTTGCTGATGATTTTTTACGCATTATCAGTATCTGCGCATGACATTGAAGTAGATGGTATCTACTATAATATCGATGAATCCCAAGCGATTGTGACCTATCGAGGTGATGCCTATGGATCATACAATAATGAGTATTCGGGCAGTGTTATTATACCTGAAACCATCACTTATGATGGGGCCATTTACACGATCTCCACCATCGGGAACGATGCATTCCGTGATTGCACTGACTTGACGAGCGTGGTTATCCCCAACACTGCCGTCTCCATTTTCAACAGGGCATTTAGCGGATGCACTAACCTGACGAACGTGACCATTGGTAATTCAATTTTTTTCATCGGCGCATGGGCATTCCAGAATTGCACCAGTTTGACGAGTGTGGACCTGCCCGTCTCGGTCACTACCATCAGCAATGGGGCATTCTGTGAGAGTGGACTGACGAGCATACAATTGCCTTACTTGGTTTCCTCTATCTCTGAGAGTACATTTCACAGTTGTAGTGGCTTGACAAGTGTGACCATCCCTAACTCAGTCACCAGTATAGGAAAATATGCGTTTCAAAATTGCGACGCTTTGACTGATATCACCTTAGGCGACTCCGTAGTTTCTATCGGCGAAGACGCATTTTATGCTTGCTATAATCTGACTGGTGTCAATATAACGAGCCTTGAAAACTGGTGTAACATCACTTTTGCCTCTGGAAGTGCCAATCCTCTTTCTTATGCTCATCATCTATTCTTGGATGGTGTGGAAATTAAAGACTTAGTGATTCCAAGCACTGTAAGCGACATTAGTGACTATGCCTTTATTGACTGTGATGGACTGACGAGTGTAACTTTCCCCGGTTCAGTCACTTCCATAGGTTATCGAGCGTTTGAGAGATGTAGTAACCTATCGACTATCTCTTTTCACGACTCGCTCACTTCAATTGGTAATTCAGCATTCAGTTCATGTACTGGCCTGACAAGCATCACCCTGCCTAATTCACTCCAGTCCATTTGTGATGGGGCATTTTATCTCTGTTCTGGCTTGACCAGCATCACATTCCCTGAATCAGTCACCTCTATAGGTAGTTCGGCGTTCAGTGGTTGCAGCAGTTTAACAGGATGTGTAAATCTCCATAATGGTATAACATTTCTTGATGAAAATGCTTTTAAGGATTGTACCGGTATCACTGAGGTCATCGTTGGTGATCTGATAGGTTCTATCCCCTATGGAGCATTTGTCAATTGCAGCAGTTTGTCGTCTGTGACCATCGGCAAGGCTGTCGCCAGCATTCATTATAATGCGTTCACGGGATGTTCAGCGTTGGAAACAATCAATTATCGTGCAGCTTCATGTAGTGATTTCGATTCTTATACGCATCCCTTTAAGGATTTCAAAATAAAGGTTTTAAATATCGAAGAAGGAGTTGAACGAATTCCTAAATTATTTGCATTAAATGACAGCCTGATAACGACTATAACCATTCCAAAATCTGTAACATCCATAGGCCAAGGTGCATTCAACGGATGTGTGGGATTGTCAACGGTTAATTTCAATGCTGTTCATTGCTCTGATATGTATTCTTCGTCAACTTCTTCCTACTATTATCTTTTTAAAGGATTGAATGTATCGAATCTAAATATTGGAGACGGTGTTGAGGTCATCCCCGGCGGATTAGCTGGTGCTGCCAAACAACTGACAAGTATAGTTATCCCTAATTCTGTAAAGTCTATCAACCATAGTGCATTCAGCGGTTGCAGTGGCTTGACGCAGTTGGTTATAGGCAACTCTGTCGAAGAAATCCAAAAATGGGCGTTCAATAGTTGCACTGGACTGACAAGTATTGATATTCCTGCTTCTGTAAAGACTATCGGCGATGAAGTGTTTTTTCGTTGCACTGGACTGACTAATGTAAATATCCCAAATTCTGTTACTACTCTCGGCAGTGGGGTGTTCAGATATTGCACTGGGCTGAAAAACGTGAAGATTTCTGATTCTATAACCGTTTTGAGCGGAAGCATGTTTGAGAGCTGTACCGGCTTAACTAGTGTGACCATTCCAAATTCTGTTATTAGTATTGGCAACATGGTGTTTTTTAAATGTACCAGTTTAACTAACGTGATCATTCCAAATTCTGTCAAAACAATAGGCGAGAATGTATTTAATGATTGTAGTGCGTTAACGTCAATCAATATCCCTCACTCTGTCACCACCATCCGTTATGGTGCCTTCGCTAATTGTAGCAATCTTTCGAGCATCACCTTCCCTGATTCAATCAATCGAATCGAAGAAGACATGTGCCGTTATTGCACGCACCTTACTAATGTGACTATCCCAGCCTCGGTAACCTTTATTAATAATGGAGCGTTCTATCGTTGCAACGCACTCACTGATATTCTGTGTGAAGCAACGACGCCACCTGCTTTAGGAACTACTGATGTGTTCAGCGACTACACCACCCCTACCGTTTATGTGCCTGAAAGCACATTAGCCGACTATAAATCAGACACCAATTGGAAAAAATTCTCCAAAATCGTTGGCTTTGCAGGTGCCGGCAAGGGTGACATCAACGGCGATGGTGAAATCACGATTACCGACACGGTCAACTTGATTGACATGCTTCTTGCTGGTGAGACCGGAGATTTCAATGCTGACGTGGATGGCGATGGCACGGTAACTATCAAGGATGTCACTGCGCTCATCGACATGCTGCTGGGTTGATATCACAAGCAAGGACAAGTCTATAATCTACTACATCCTTATCCCTCATGCTCTCATAACCGGTGTGAGGGATATGATTCTTATTACACTGACCTATTTGATTATTCCCTCAATGTTACTAACTTTGTAGGCAACAAAACATGACAGGTTGAAAATTCATAATTGATATAACCATGGAACTAAATGACATAGACATTTCGTTCGACGTTCAGAGCGACAGTAATGGAAAAGATCCGGATTCTGCAAGTCCGACATTAAAGGCCTACCATCAGTTGCTATGGAGTAAACCTCTACCTGATGGACGAATGCTAGAATTGACTCCAGGTAAAGGCTATTACTTGAAATGGAATGACATGTATTTTGGGAGTGATTCAATAACTGCCAGTTTTCTTCATTCTCGATATCCACTTCGACAGCATATTGAAGAGAGTATGCCTGATTTCAAGGAGTTTAAAAGAGAATATTGGCATAGAACGTATACAATAGGAGGTGCTATTATATTCCCTCAGGTTAGATGGAGTATGAATCAGGCAAGAGGATGTCACCCAAAGATATGTGATAGATGGGATTTTACTCTTGAGTGTATTCGTCGATTCTATGCTGGTGAATCAAGTCCATTGGATACAGCTCTTCAACGTAGTGGGGATTTCTTTAGGCTGTTTGGTAGCTTTAAGGAATATGTGGATTTCTTCTTGCTCCAGGATTGTGTAGATGATGACTATAAAGTGAAGATCTGGCTTGATACACCTGTTTTCGAGTCTCATCCTATGCCAAAATCTCTTGAAGAATACTATAAATGGATTCAGACTCAACTGGATTTTGTGGATAAACGAGGTAAACGAATAAAAGAGTTTTGCAATAGTAAAGGTGATTAGAATAGTTTTCTCTTCACTAACCACAATCCGCTCAAGAACCTGATCGATTCCTCATTCACATTCAACAACGAGTGGTAAGACATCAAATCAGGGCTGTTCAAAAAGTGTGTGTTTTTGCCATTCTACTATAATAGTAGTAGTTATATCAAATAACTTCTTATGCTCTTGAATTATAATGACACGGCAGGATATCTTTGAGGGAAAATAAGCATGATTTGGCGTGCATATTTGGCGAACAATACATAAATACCTGGACAACAGATCGATAAAACTGGAAAATAAGAAACAATAATGGCTCATACTGGCTAATATTGGTATCGAATTGAGTCTTATTAGGTCGCAGTTAATGAGCTATAAGTCCCCAAAAAAACGAGTTATAGCTCGCTTTCTCTTTTTCAAATCTGCCGAATCATACTAAAAATGCCCATTTGCGGCAGAATATAGTATATTATATTTTGCCGAATCGATACTTTTTACTGCGTTGGCGGCAGAATATAAGATAATAACAAGTCCAACCTGCACGTGTTTTTGTGTTAGTTGGACCACTTTCATCTGTTTAACTAGGTACCAGACATTAAATGCTGTTAAATGCCTCATTCTCATTCTGATATCACATTTCTCGAGAACCCATTCAGTTTCTCGGTCACCCTCAAAACTTCATTGGAACCTCTTCGAACGATTTTTCCTTGATGTCCACCAGGCCTTCACTTGTGCTCCGGCCAGTGTCCATTTAACCAGGAAAAATGCTTACGCCGTTGTGGAACAGAAGATAGGAACGGCTCGCTGACGCTCACCCAAACTGCCTACTCCCCCTAGATGAAATAAACTTGGCAAATTGCAGCTGTTGGCATTATTGGTCTTTATCGATTGGCGGGGGAATGATAATGTTGCACTCTGTGTTTTTTCAAGAGAGAGGCAATTTGGGTGAGCCGAAGGCGAACCATTCTTTTCTTTTCTATTCATCTATTATTAAACCAGTTATCACACCCATACTAGACCTGTTATTCTTAGAAAAATCAAATACCTCTATAAGTATCGTTATTTCTTTAAAAATATTATTCCATTATTGATAGAGTATTGGACCTGTTTTTTTTAGAAAATTCAGATATCTCTATAAGAATAGGGTTTTGTCAGAAAAAAATTACACTATAGAGTATCAATTCCTCCGCTTATCGATAATGACCACTTTTTTATAAGAAAAACCAAATACTCTATAAGAATAGGGATTATTACTTAAAAAATAGGTATGATAGGTTACCGAATTCCTCCGAAATCCAAAAGTACCAGTTTTTTGATCGGAGCGAAAAAATAGAGACCAACCCGTGATTTGAACTGCACCCCAAAAGTTAGACACAAAACTTTTGGGGTGTTGTTTTTATGATACATTCATTTGAAGAGCGGTTAGAAGTGGTAAGCCTAATACTTTCAGGCTATCCACTAAAGAGACTTTGCCGT
>JAEEGI010005750.1_pt1 | contig 28404 bp, 20 predicted proteins | sample 8958751 | NCBI WGS metagenome assembly JAEEGI01 (sample SAMN16246545, study PRJNA631951) | gut metagenome | biome: gut microbiome; feature: rumen; material: KS-attached | host: Bos | place: Iran: Karaj | collected 2018-10 | reverse complement strand
GTTCCGCGGTGGAACGTTTCCGCCTCACATACCGTTCAGACAACCTGGAACTCACTGCCTCTGCCCGCACCAGAATGAACAAGTCCTGGAATACCCTCAGCGACGAGACGACATCCACTTTCAACAACCAGATCCGTCTCACCGCAAACTGGACCCTGGACGGCCCCGGCCTTACTTTCAAGAGCGAAGGAAACTACAACTGGTACAACGGTTACAAGACCGCCCAGCCTTCGGAATACGTGTTGAATGCCGAAGTGCAGAAGCTGCTGTTCCGTAAGAAGATGACACTGGCCCTGAAGGGATACGATATCCTGGGCCAGGCAAAGAACCTGTCTGTGACGGACAACTCCGAATATCACAGCGAGGTTGTGAACAACACCCTTGGACGTTACATAATCCTATCCCTAACCTATCGCTTTGGCACCTTCGACCGCAGCCAGATGCGCGGCCCTGGCGGCATGCGCGGTGGCCCCGGTGGCGGTGGCCCCGGCGGCATGCGTGGCCCCGGTCCTAGGTAGTCGCCAAGTTTTATTATCTTTGTATGCTATGACAGATAATAAAAATGAAAAGAAAGGCGGATTTTTCTCCAATTGGATTGTCCGCAATCTGATATGGGCGGCAGTATTCGTGGTGGTACTCCTTGTGGGCACCAACATACTGCTTTCTATAGGCACTCAGCACAATAAGGAGATCTCCGTTCCGGACTTCACCAACATGACATACGAAGAGGCTGTCTACAACGCCGAACGTGTAGGCTTGAAAGTGGAGATCGGCGATTCTGTATATGTGCGCCGTATGAAGAAGGGCGCCGTCTTTTCCCAGTTCCCCAAGAGCGGGAGCAACGTCAAGAAGGGCCGCACCATCTCCCTGACCACCAATGCAAAGACCGCCAAGGAGGTGACTATGCCGCTTCTGGTTGGATATTCCATGCGTCAGGCAAAAGCCGAACTTGCATCCCGCGGTCTTAACCTTGGCCGTCTTATTTACGTGAACGACATTGCTACGAACAATGTGCTGAAGCAGCTTTTCAACAGCCGTGAGATCCCTGCCGGCACCCAGATCGAAAGCGGCTCCACAATCGACCTCATGGTAGGCCTGAGCGGAGACGATAACCGCACCTATGCTCCTGACGTAAAGGGACTTAAGTATCTCCGTGCAGTCGATGCGGTTCACGACTATTCGCTGAACGTGGGCAAAGTGAACTTCGACAAGGGTGTCAAGACCTATAGCGATTCGTTGAACGCAGTGGTCTACAAACAGGCTCCTTCCACTTCCGGAGGCCCTCTGACCATGGGGGCTGCCGTTTCGCTCTGGCTGACTACAGACGAAGGCAAAATCGAAGAACTCTCCAAGTAATGGATCCCGAAACAGACTGGCTGGACCCGGAACTCGAGGCTATCCCCGATGATGAAGAACAGGGGATGTTCGAGCATTTCCGCCTGAACGTCGATGCGGGGCAGGTGCCCATTCGCATCGACAAGTTCATGTCCGCCCATCTGGAAGATACATCCCGTCACCGCATCCAGTGTGCCATCAAGGAAGGGTATGTGAAGGTCGGCGAGAAGACCGCAAAGGCGAATCTTCTGGTGCGTCCGGGGGATGTGATCCGCTTCGTAATGCCGTATCGGCGGCGTGGGGTGGATATCGTGCCGCAGGATATTCCGCTGAACATAGTATATGAAGATGATGACGTGCTGGTGGTGAACAAGCCGGCCGGCATGGTGGTGCATCCCGGCCACGGTCATTTTGACGGCACCCTAGTCAATGCGTTGCTATTTCATCTTTCTTCTGCCTCCGTGCAGAAAGCGCCCTCCTCCGCGTCGCTTCGCGACCCGTTCCGGGAAAATGCTCCGGAGGGCGATTCTGCATCTTCGGCAGATCCGGAAAAAGCCGGCATCCTGGTTCACCGAATCGACAAGGACACTTCCGGCCTGCTGCTGGTGGCGAAGAACGATGAGGCGCAGCTGAGGCTGGCGAAGCAGTTCTTCAACCATACGACGGAAAGGTGCTACCAGGCGATAGTCTGGGGAGACATCAAGGAGGCCGAGGGTACGATAGACAAGAACATAACGCGGGATCCGAACGACCGCTTGCGTTTCCGCGTGACCGACGATCCGGATGAAGGGAAGCACGCGGTAACACACTACAAGGTGCTGGAACGCTTCGGATTCGTCACTCTGGTGGAATGCCGGCTCGAGACCGGGCGCACCCATCAGATCCGCGTACACATGGCCTCCATCGGCCATCCGCTGTTCAATGACGAGCGCTACGGCGGAGCCGAGATCCGCAAGGGAACCATCTACTCGAAATACCGCCAGTTCATCCGGAACTGCTTCGAGATATGCCCGCGCCAGGCACTCCATGCCAAGACCCTGGGCTTCGAGCATCCCGTTACGCATAAATGGCTGCAGTTCGACTCGGCCATCCCAGAAGATATGACCGCGCTGCTCGACAAGTGGCGCAAATATGCCGGCAACATGCCGGAAGAGGAGGAAGAAGCATGAAAAGAGTAAAACTTGCAATGTGGATATGCGTGCTGCTTTCCGCGGCGCTGATGAGTCTTCCGTGGCTGGTGCCGCACTGCGGTTTCCTGGCCCTCATAGGCCTCGTGCCACTGCTCTGTGCAGACCACATGGCCGACATCAACGAAATCCGCCGTTTCCGCATCTGGCACTACTCATTCTTCGTTCTTTGGAACGCAGCCACCACATGGTGGGTGGCCAATGCCACGGTGGGAGGAGCCATCTTCGCCATCCTCGCCAATTCGCTGCAGATGTCGCTGGTCTTCGGGCTTTTCCGCCTGGGCAAACGCCGCTTCAAGGGCATCCTTCCCTACATCTTCCTGGCGGTAGCCTGGATAGCCTGGGAACGCTGGTATCTGCAGAGCGCGCAGATTTCCTGGCCCTGGCTGGTGCTGGGGAACGCCTTCGCGCAGAGCACGCGCAGCATACAGTGGTATGAGTTCACGGGCAGCCTCGGCGGATCGGCCTGGGTCTGGGCCTGCAACATCACCGTCTTCATGCTCCTGAAAGCTTTCCTCGAAGGAGACTGGGCCCACTGGAATATCAAGGGCAGGATCGCCGCCACAGTATGGCTGGCGGGCGTTTTCGCCTTCCCTTATGCTGCATCCGCACATCTTTTCCACCACTATCAGGAGGTCTCCGAGGGCAGCGTGCCGGTAATCATCGGCCAGCCCAACTTCGACCCCTACGAGAAGTTCACCAGCAAGAGCCAGGCGGAGCAGACAGGGGAGCTTCTGGATCTCTATGCGAAAGCCATTCCTGAAGGAGAATGGAACGGCCTGCTGCTGGCCCCCGAAACCTTTACGGGAGATGTTTTTCTGGACCGCATCCCTGAGAGCCGAACCTTCCGCAACTTCCAGGATTTCCTGCAGAAGCACCCCGGCACGAACCTCCTGTTCGGGGCGTCGACCTACCAGATATCCAACACACACAAGGCCCCTTCCATCCTGGCCCGCAAATACGGTGACGGATGGATAGAGAATCATAATTCCGCTATCATGACCGATGCCTCTGGCCGGGCTGAAGTCTTCCACAAGAGCAAACTGGTTGTTGGTACGGAACTTACGCCTTATCCTAAGATATTCGTGCCTATTGACAATAAGCTGGGAGGGGTAATGGGCCGCTGTATAGGACAGAAGACGATCAGTTGTCTCCACTATAATGAGGTTCCCATAGGATGTGCCGTATGTTACGAGTCGGTTTACGGAGAGTATTGCACCGGCTATGTGCGTAAGGGTGCTGAACTGCTGACGGTGATCACCAACGATGCCTGGTGGGGAGACACACCGGGCTACAAGCAGCACTTCAGCTACTCGTGCCTTCGTGCCATCGAGACCCGCAGGGATATAGCCCGTTGCGGCAATACGGGCATCTCCGCCATCATCGACCAGCGAGGAGAGGTCCTTTCCCGCACGCTCTGGTGGCAGCCTGCAGTTCTGGCCGGAACGGTGAATCTTAATTCGGAGCAGACCTTCTTCGTCCGCCACGGCGACATAGTCGGACGCATCTGCACGTTCATGTTCCTGCTGCTGGCCCTGGCGCTGCTGGTCCGCTTGGCAATCCGGAGATAATTTGCTACCTTTGTCGGACAAAACGTTGATAATGAAAGAGCACAGAGTAGTTGTCACAGGTTTAGGAATTATCTCGCCGATAGGCAACGATGTTCCTACATTCTGGAATAATTTGAAAAACGGCGTGTGCGGAATCAAAACCATTACGGAGTATGACACTTCGTTGCTTCCCGTGCACATCGCCGCCAAAATAAAAGATTTCGAACCCCTCAATTACGGAATGGACAAGCCGTTCATACGTAAGCAGGGTATGTTCACGCAGTACGGGGTAGCAGCCGCATATCAGGCCGTGCAGGATGCGGGCCTCAAGAGCGAAGGCGAAGATGCGAACATCGACCCGTTCCGCTTCGGCGTTTACGTAGGCTCCGGCATCGGTGGTTTCGATATCATATTCCGTGAGACACAGAAGATGATCGAGGACCCGTCCGGGCAGTGGATTTCCCCGATGTTCATCCCTTCGATGATTTCCAATATCGCCGCAGGACACATCGCCATCAAGAACAACGCCAAGGGCCCCTGCCTCAATGTAGTTACCGCGTGTGCCACTTCGTCCCATAATCTGGGAGAGGCCTACCGTGCGGTTAAGTTCGGCTATGCCGATGCCATCATCACCGGCGGTTGCGAATATGCCACCATTCCCTTCGGATTGGTGGGATTCGCCAACGCCAAGGCCCTTTCCCGTGCTGAGGATCCCAAATACGCATCCCTTCCGTTCAACCTGAACCGCGGCGGATTCGTGATGGGAGACGGCGGAGCAATCCTTGTCCTGGAAAGCCTCGAGCACGCACAGGAGCGCGGCGCGAAGATATATGCTGAGGTCGTCGGCTATGGCAACACTTGCGACGCCTACCATTCCACGGCACCCCGCCCGGACGGCACCACCCAGTCACAGGCTATGAAGCTTGCGCTGGATGAGGCCGGATATACATCCGACGATGTGCTGTACATCAACGCCCACGGCACCGGAACGCACCTGAACGATGCTTCCGAAACCCAGGCATACAAGCTCGCCCTCGGCGAGGATGCCTACAAGGCTCACATCACGTCCATCAAGAGCATGACGGGCCACATGCTGGGCGCTGCCGGTGCTGCGGAAGCCATCGCCACCGTGCTCTCCCTGAAGGAAGGCATCATCACCCCCACCATCAATCTGGATACCCCCGACCCCGAATGCGACCTGGACTACACCCCCAACGTTGCCCAGAAGCATCCCTTCACCCTCGGAATCTCCGATTCCCTCGGCTTCGGCGGCCACAATGCCTGCGTGGCGTTCAGACCTTTTGAAGATTAAGGGTTACGCTTCAGGCGGCTCGCACATAACCTCACCTCCGATGATTCGGAGGTGTTGTATTTTTTTTATTCTGCCAATTTGGCACGCGTGGAGCCATTTCACTGATTATTAAAGGTTTAACCATTTTGCCTTCCCTTGGTTAGGGGAAGGCAAAATGGTTAATACGCTGACTAATTGGCAATTAGCTCCACGGCCTTTTGCTCCATCCTGGAAAAAGCCACTAAATAAGTTGGAAAGTACCTTGCTTTTTTCAAAGATGTTTTCCAACTTTGTGAAAGGCGGGCATTAACACCATGTGGCGCCGGAATGAGATATGAAGGGAACGTTCAACAATGCCCGACCTGTGGCATTAAGTATTTACCAAAGGACTGCAGACCGCGGTCTTCTGTTTTATTCAGTAATAGACTTTTTAGTTTATTTCACCTTATTGTGTACACTGGCAAGGAGGTTTAGCGTACCGGTGCTGGGTGTATGCCCGATGTTCGACCATATACATGTCCTGACTAAAAATGGATCCCGGAAAGAGGTTTCACCCTTTTTCCGGGAACTTAACAAAGGGTATACGGAGTCTTTCAATTCAAGCACCGGAAGGAAAGGCCCCTTATTTGAAAAGGGGTTCGGAGCTGCGGAAAAGCATGGAGAAAAGACTATTAAGACATCCTATTCCTATGTTTACAACAACCCTGTCGAGAAAAAACTGGCCGCAGTTTCACAGAATTACAGATGGACATTTCTTGCCTATGCGACATCCGATCATCCTTTCTCAGAAAAAATAGTATTAAGGAAAGCATCGATGGATTTGCGCAGAGCACTGAAGGAGGTGCAAGCATTCCGTAAAAAGGATGCTCCGCTTTCCGAACCCTGCCTGAGGAGACTGTTCGCCAAATTGGATTATCGGGAAAAGAACCAGTTAGTCGACTATATTATCAGTCGCTATAATTGCATAGACTACTCCGAGATGTTCAAATTATACGGATCATATGAAAAGGCATGTCTGGCTTTTGCGTCCAATCAGGGTAGCGAGTATGATATGAAAGAAGATTTCGATCCGTATTCCCATAAAGCGTATGTTCAAATGTGCAAGTATCTGGTATCAAACAAAGGATTAGAATCAGCTAAAGATGTGCTTAGATTGCCAGACGATGCCCGTGCGGTTCTGTTTCAGGAACTGCTTTTGAACACAAGTGCGACCCCAAGGCAGGTTGAAAAGCTTCTTCACCTCTTCAGAGTGCGTGGAGGCAAGTGATTTACTATCAAGCATTTAACGATTTCGCCTTCCCTTGGATGTGGGAAGGCGAAATTGTTAACATACTGGTTAACAAATAGTTAGCTCCACGCGCCCAGAAGAGCAAGAGCGAGGCGACGAGGATCTGGGCCGGGAGAACCCTTAAAAGCTAGGCAGGAGGGGCCAGCACGAGCGGAGCGAAGATCTGTCGCAGGCCGGGTGCGGAGCGAGGGGCTACCTGGGGCCGGGGCCGCGCATGCCGCCAGGACCACCACGCATGCCGCCCGGGCCGCGCATCTTGCTGCGGTCGAAGGTGCCGAAGCGGTAGGTAAGGGACAGGATGACGTAGCGGCCGAGGGTGTTGTTCAGCACCTCGCTGTGATAGTTCGCCTCGTCGGTTACCGACAGATTCTTGGCCTGGCCGAGGATGTCGTAACCCTTAAGGGCCAGGGTCATCTTCTTCTTTAACAGGAACTTCTGGATTTCGGCGTTAAGCACGTATTCCGAGGGCTGGTCGATGGTGTAGCCGTTGTACCAGTTGTAATTGCCTTCACTCTTGAAAGTAATGCCGGGGCCATCCCAGGTCCAGTTCGCAGTAAGGCGGATCTGGTTGTTGAAGGTGGAAGTCTTTCCGTCGTTGACGGTATTCCAGGACTTGCTCATCCTGGTGCGGGCGGATGCCGTAAGTTCCAGATTGTCGGAACGGTAGGTAAGACGGAAGCGCTCGACTGCGGACAGGGCGCGGGTGGTGCTCACGGTAATATGCTGTTCGTACCACGAGTTATCATTCCAATGGCCGATCAGTTCATCCATGAAGGCATAATAGTCTCCCCCGGTCGTATAGGTGGTCATGTCTATGTCGTTCCCAACATAGGATGAAGACTTGCTCCAGTTTACGCGGGCAAAGTTCGAAATGGAGAAATTGGACTTTGCGATGGGGATGTTGGCGAATCCGTTGATGCCGGCGTTCATGCTGTCGGGGCCGTTGAAAGGCATGGAATAGGCCGCGCCATTAGTAATCCAGGTAAGGTTCACGATGGGATTCTGCACATACCCTCCGTTGAAATTGATGTTGAAAGAAGCGAAGTTCTTCTTGTTGTTGTAACGCACTTCCCCACGCAGGTTGTGAGAGAAGTAAGGCGTAAGCGAAGGATTACCGAACGAAACGTTGAGAGGGTCGGAATTGTCCGGCACGGGCATCAACTGCCTGGTAGAGGGTTGGGAAGAATTGCCACGGTAGAAAAGCCGGGCATTCGCATTTTCGCTGAACTCCCACCAGAGCATGACGCGCGGCGAGAAATTCCAGCGGAAATCCTTGTATTCTTCCGGTTTCCAAGAGCCTGACGCAGCATTATACCGGGTCGTACTATTATAGGTGCGTGTAGGAAGAGCGGCAAATCCTACCTGGGCGCGGGACTTTTCTTTCTGGTACATCAGGTTGCCGCCTATCTCCTGATTGTGCGACTCGTTAACTATCTCGTTGGAATACACATAAGACTTCTGGCTCAGCACATTATCCCAGGTATCCTTCTCGGAAGAAGATTTGGACCAGGAATAACGGTAATTGGCTTCGAGATAGAGATTGTGGCCTATGGGCTCCGTGTAGGTAGCGCGCCCCATGAGGCTGGAACTGTTCTGGTTGGACTTGATGCTCTGGTCTATGACCGTAGGAACTCCCTTGGTGGTCGTATTCGACTGGTTGATGGAATTGAGGTCGTTGTTGCTGAAAGAGTAACGGCCCATCACAGTCAGGGTGCGACCGGGGATGCCCAGGCGCTGGCGGAAGAGCATGAATCCGCTCGTGGATACGTTTTCGTTGTTGCCGGACTGGAGGTTGGTGGAGTTGGACATCAACTGTGCGCCGGGGTTGGAAAGGGAATCCACATACCTCCAGGTTTCGTTCTGCTGGGCATAATGACCGTTGCCGAAATTGATGCGGGGCTCGAACAGGATGGATGTGTTCTCGCTGAACTTGTGCTCGAGACGCACGCCGATGCGGTGACCGTTGCTGAAAGTGGAGTTGGTGCCTTCCGAACGGTCAATTACGCTGTAGTCGTCGTAGTAGTTTATCTTCTCGCTGCTTTCAATCACATCCTTGCCAGTATGGTTGAACAGATAGTTCGAGCCAAGGTCCATGTTGCCGTCGAAGAGGGTCCAGGCCCCGTTCACACCGGCCATGTAGGAGGTGGTGATGCCGTTTCCGCCACCCCATCCGCCTTGACGGCGGCCCATTCCGCCACCACCGCCGCGCATGTTGCCCATCATGGATCCGGACAGGTCGTTGAAACCGCGGTTGTTAGTATTGTTGCCGTTCAGGATGAGGCTCAGCTGCCTGTCCTTGGTGAAGTTGCCTATGAAAGCGGCGCCCTGGTAGCGCCAGTCGGGCTGGGTGACGTTGTCGGTGGGGATATCCCGTCCGCCGCCTGCCATCATGTTGCCGAACGCGCCCTTCATCATTCCGGGCTTGATATCCAGGTCGATGACCTTCTCTTCCTCGCCGTCATCGATGCCGGTAAACTCGGCCTGCTCGCTCTTCTTGTTGATGACCTTGAGTTTGTTGATGAGCTTGGCGGGGATGTTCTTGGAGGCGAGCTGGGGATCATCGAGGAAGAAGGTCTTGCCTTCGATGGTGATCTTGGTAATGGTCTCGCCGTTATGCGTAATCGTACCATCCTCAGACACTTCCACGCCGGGGAGTTTCTTGAGGAGGTCTTCCAGCATGTCGTTCTCTGTGGTCTTGAAGGATGTGGCGTTATATTCCAGGGTATCCTTCTTTACAACGATGGGATTGCCGACCGCGGAGACGCTGGCTGCGTCGAGCATCTGCTTGTCGGGATCCATCTTAATCTTGCCAAGGTCCAGATTGCCCTCAACCTTTATCTTCTTCTCAAAAGTCTTGTAGCCAAGGAGTTCCGCACGGAAGATGTAATTGCCGTGGCGCACCTTCTTGATTGTAACGTGACCCGTTTCGGTGCTGAGGTCGTAGTAATCCGGCTTCTTGGTTCCTTCCTTCGAAACGGAGACCGTGGCAAAAGGCACAGGATCGCCGTTGGAGGAATCCAGCAGTTCCGCTGAAACAGTGTTCTGGGCACCAAGTCCTGCAGCAACGAACAGGCCGGCGATCAAGGTGAAGGCTTTAGCAATCTTTATCATAACTATGGTTAGACGCACGTGCGGGCGCGAGGTTTATTTGACCCTGCCCGGATTCTGCGAAATAAACTTCTCCCAGGAGGAAGCCCCGGATTTCCCGGCCCCGGACTTCCCTGAAGCACTCCCTCCGCCAAGAGGGCTCTTCAGCTGATAGTAGTGGCACATGGCGATGGCCAGGGCATCGGTGGCATCGAGGTATTTGCTGTCAATGTTGATGCCGAGTGTGCGCTCCACCATTAGCGCCACCTGCTCCTTGGAAGCGGCTCCGTTGCCGCAGATGACCATCTTCGCCCGGCGGGGAGCATATTCGCATACGCTCACGCCATGGGAGATGGCCGCGATCATCGCACTCCCCTGCGCCCGGCCCAGCTTCAGGATAACCTGGGCGTTCTTGCCGTAGAAGGGAGATTCTATTGCAAGGTCGGTGGGGTGATGCAGCTCGCACAGGGCGGAAACCTTGGCGTGGATGCATTCCAGCTTGTCGTAAGGGTCCGCGATCTTGCGGAGGTCCAGCACGCCCATGTCCACATAGGAAGGGCGGCCTGCCGCATCTACACGAACAATCCCGAAACCAAGCAGGTTGGTTCCGGGATCGATGCCGAGAATGGTTCTCTCGCTAGTCAATGATGTCGAAGCCTGTGTACGGACGAAGGACTTCGGGAATCACTATGCCGTCCGGGGTCTGATTGTCCTCGAGGAGGGCGGCGACCACGCGCGGAAGTGCGAGGGAAGAACCATTGAGCGTGTGGGCGAGCTGGGTCTTGCCGTCTGCATCGCGATAGCGCAGATGCAGCCTGTTGGCCTGGAAGGATTCGAAGTTGGAAACTGACGAAATCTCCAGCCAGCGGCCCTGGGCGGCGCTCCAAAGCTCGAAATCGTAGGTAATGGCGGATGTGAAGGACATGTCGCCTCCGCACAGCCTCAGGATGTGGTACTTGAGCCCCAGCTTCTGCACGAGCCCTTCCACATGGGCGACCATCTCGTCGAGAGCCTTGTAGGAATCCTCCGGCTTCTCCACGCGCACGATCTCCACCTTGTCGAACTGGTGCAGACGGTTGAGCCCGCGCACATCCTTGCCATAGGAACCGGCCTCGCGGCGGAAGCAGGGCGTGTATGCCGTCAGCTTCTGAGGGATCTGGTCGGCTGCGAGGATGACATCGCGGAAGATGTTGGTCACGGGCACCTCGGCGGTAGGCACGAGGTAGAAATTGTCCAGACCGACATAGTACATCTGGGCCTCCTTGTCCGGCAGCTGGCCGGTTCCGAAACCGGAAGCGGCGTTCACCACCACGGGAGGCTCGGTCTCCTGATATCCCGCCTTGGTGTTCTCATCGAGGAAGAAGTTGATGAGAGCCCTCTGCAGACGGGCGCCTTTACCTTTGTAAACGGGGAAACCTGCTCCGGTAATCTTGACGCCGAGGTCGAAGTCGATGATGTCGTACTTCCTGGCAAGCTCCCAGTGAGGGAGTGCGCCTTCGGGAAGCTTCACATCGGGGCCGCCTTCCTTCACCACCACGTTGTCTGCGGCATCCTTCCCTTCCGGAACGAGTGCGCAGGGGGTGTTGGGAAGGAGGACCAGCTGGTTTTCCAGCTCGGCCGCAACCTGTTCGCCCTGGGCGAGAAGATCCGTACTCTTCTGCTTGAGGGCTGCCACGGCCGTCTTTGCGGCTTCCGCGGCATCCCTGAGGCCCTGTTTCATGAGGCCGCCGATCTCGGCAGCCTTCTTTTTCTGCTCTGCAAGCAGCGCGTCGCTCTCCATCTGGAGTGCACGGCGGCGGGCGTCGAGCTCAAGGACCTTGTCCACGATGGGCTTGGCGTCAAAATTTTTGACCCTCAGACGGTCGATGACTGCCTGAGGATCTTCACGGAGTGATTTCAGTGTAAGCATCAGCTAGTTCTCTGCGGGAATAACCGATACGTAGGATTTGTCTCCCCTCTTGCGGGCGAACTTTACGGTTCCGTCCACGAGTGCATAGAGAGTGTGGTCCTTGCCCATGCCGACGTTCTTGTCGGGATTGTGCACGGTTCCCCTCTGACGGACGATGATATTGCCGGCCTTAACGACTTCGCCGCCGAACTTCTTGAGGCCGAGACGCTTGCTGTGCGACTCACGACCGTTCTTTGAACTGGATTGACCTTTCTTGTGTGCCATAATACTTAAGCGATTTCGTTAATTTTGATCTTGGTAAGCTTCTGACGGTGACCGTTCAGTTTCTGGAAGCCCTTGCGACGGATCTTCTTGAAAACGAGCACCTTGTCTGCCTTTACATCGTCTGCGAGCACGGTTGCCTTGACAACAGCGCCTTTAACATAGGGAGCACCGACTTTGACTTTGCCCTCAACGTCTACGAGGAGCACCTTGTCAAACTCTACTTCTGCGTCTTTAGCCTGGGGAAGGCGGGGTACGAAAATCTCGTTTCCGGCCTCAACCTTGAACTGGCTACCTGCAATGTCAACAATTGCGTACATAAATAAAACTTTTTTAAAGTTTTGGCTGCAAGCGGCTGCTCTCGGGAGCAGCTCTTCATATCAAGCTCGACAGTCTTCTAAAATTTTTGGACCGCAAAAATAGTGATTTTTCGTTATTCCGCAAAATAATTTATTATTTTTGCGTTTGGAACAAAGTTGTTACACTATGGATCCTGCTTTCATTTACTACAAACCCGTCACCGGCAAGAACAACATCGGCCGCAGGAGCGAGCAGACGATTGTAGCCAACTTGCTGGACCAGGGAGAGAACGTCGTCATCTACGAACCGGCCAAAACCGGCAAGAAATCGCTGATGCAGCAGACCTTCCTGAACATGCGCATTTCCGGCAAGATCTTCACGACCGCCGAAGTGCCCATGCTGCAGGTGCGCAGCACGGAAGAGATGCTGCTCACCTTCGGATCCGCCCTCATCCGCGCCAGCGCAACCACCCCCGATGAGTTTGCCGAAATCGTGCACGGATGCCTTCCGGACACGCATTTCGTGTTCGATCCCGACCGGTACGCCGCCACCGACGAAGTGCTGTCGCTGGGCTGGAGCATAGATGAAAACGACATCCGTTCCATGCTCGGTCTCCCCTGGCGCCTGGCCGCCGTCACCGGCAAGAAGATCTACGTGGTGCTGGACGACTTCCAGAACGTCACCTTCCTCGAAAACTGGGAGAAATTCCTGAAGATTTTCGAGGAGACCCTGAAGGCCAACCAGAGCGGGCTCTGCAACTTCGTTTTCCTCGGGTCGGCGGTGAACGCGATGAAGGAGATTTTCGAGGAGCAGGTGTTCTTCCACCGCCAGGTCAACCATGTGAGCATCAGCGACATAGAGGCCCGCGAGATCACCGACCACATAGTGCGGGGATTCCTCACCAGCGGCAAGGTCATCGACCGCGACCTCATGATGAGCGTATGCAAGCGTTTCCAGAGCAACATCTGGTATATCAACCACTTCGCATCCATCTGCGACCACCTTACCAAAGGCTACATCACAGAGATGACCCTGCAGGAGGCCCTGGACATGCTCATTTCCATCCACGAACCCCGCTTCAAGGAGCTCGTGGCCGACCTCACCGGCTTCCAGGTTTCGCTGCTGAAGGCCACCCTGGACGGCTGCAAGCGCTTCAGCTCCGCGGAGGTGATCGAACGCTACAACCTCCACTCCTCCGCCAACGTACGCAGGCTCAAGGACGCCCTTTGCAAAAAGGAAATCATCACTTTCGGCGAAAATGACGAGCCCAGGGTGCTGGATCCCCTCTTCGAATACTGGGCGAGAAAGTATTTCTTCAAGATGAAAGACGAATGAAAAAAAGGATAGCAGTTCTTACCGGGGCCGGCGTGAGCGCCGAGTCCGGACTGGGGACCTACCGCGACAACGGCGGGCTCTGGGACAATTACGACCCGATGGAGGTCGCCAGCATAGAAGGATGGTACCGCGACCGCGGCAAGGTGCTGGAGTTCTACAACATGCAGCGGGAGCATCTGAAGGAGGCGAAGCCGAACGAGGCGCACCTCGCGATAGCGCAGCTGGAGAAGGATTACATCGTGGACGTGATAACGCAAAACGTTGACAATCTGCACGAAAGGGCCGGCAGTACGCATGTAGTGCACCTTCACGGAGAAGCCACCAAGGTGAGGCCAGAGAACTGCTACAACGACCGGGACGGCTTCAGCGAGAGGCAGGTCTTCGACGTGGGATACGATGCCGTGCATCTGGGCGACAAAGCCCCGAACGGAGTGCAGCTCCGCCCGCACATAGTCTTCTTCGGCGAGGCCGTACCCAAGATGGAACAGGCAATAGAACTGGTGAGCAAGGCGGACATAGTGCTGATAGTCGGCACTTCCCTGTCGGTTTACCCGGCCGCAGGCCTCTATAGATACGCGGATCCCGATGCGCCCATCTACATCATAGACCCCGCCGACGTGCCCCTGTTCGACTCCCGCATCCACCACATCAAGAAAGTGGCGACGGAAGGAATGAAAGATTTTTTGAAAGTATTGTAATTAGAGAAAATTTTTCTACCTTTGCAGCCGCTTTAATCGAAAAGGAGGTGATTTTTAAATGATTATAGTTCCTGTAAAAGACGGTGAGAACATCGAAAGGGCCCTGAAGAAATTCAAGCGCAAATTCGAAAAGACCGGTGCAGTGCGCGAGATGCGTGCCCGCAGGGAGTTCCGTAAGCCTTCTGTGAAGAAGCGTCTCGCAATGGAGAAGGCCATCTACGTGCAGAAGCTCCGCCTTGAGGAAGATCAGTAAGATCAACCCCTTTTTATGCAAGATAACCGTAGCTCGAAAGAGTTGCGGTTTTTTTACGGCATAGGCTCGATGACGACTTCGAAATAGCCGCCCTGACAGTTAGCTGCGACGGTGAACTGGGTCCAACTGTCCACAATGGCTGTCTGCTGCACATGATGGTGCCCGGAGAAACTCGCCACAAGGTGGTTTCGACGGGTAGCTTTCAATATGGCCCGCCAGAAATCCATAGTAGTCTTATTAAAACCGTCCACCGGCCAGCGCTCCCGCCTTTCAGCCCTGTAGCCCCGGTCGGTGTCATAGCCCCAGTCCGGATGGGCTACCGTCGTTATGCCGTAGCCCGGCGCATAATAAGGTATGTGCCCGAACAGGAGTTTAGGTTCTTTCCCCTTTATCTCGGCAGAAAATGCCTTCAACTGGGAAGGTAGTATCTGATACGTGGCATTATCTACAAATATCAGTTTTATCCCTTTGACTGTAACGCTGTAACACTCGTGATTATAACCCTTGTAAAGTGGCAACAGACGCTTCCGGGTCCATTCTTCACGCAAGTCAATCTCGCTGCCTTCCGTACCTTCATAATGCCAGTCGTGGTTTCCAGTCGTGTAGAACCAAGGAATTCCGCAAGAATCTAGGACAGCCTTCGCCCATTCCACGCCAGCCTCCGAGGGGTAACTCACAAGATCACCGAGAACAGCAATGGCGTCCGCCTTCTTTTCACGGGCGAGAGAAAGCGTCTGCAGCAAAGATTCTTCGGGGTTCGTCGGCTTCCCGCTCAGGAAATGACGAGTGGTGTTATATGCCTTTGCCATACGCTTGCTATATTGCCTGTACGGATCTTCACGCTCATCGCTACGGAAAAGATGAGTATCTGAAATGACGAAGATACGGACCGGCTCCGTCACGCTCCGATCATATATCCTGATTACCTGCCCGTTTTGGTAGACAGTGGTCTGTACACCCTTCGGAACGGGGTTTCGGGAAGCCCCCCGGCACGGAGTGAGCAGCAAGAGCGTCAGCAGGGCAAATACGATTCTTCTCATAACAAGCTTCTAAAAACGTGTCCTTATAATCAAAGTCTCATCCTTCAGGCCGGGGGAAGAAGCGCGGAGGTAGATCTTGCCGGCTTCGGAAGATGAAGACTGCACGATGGCGGTCAGTTTGCCGTTAAAGGCGTGCATCGAGGACCCCTGGAAGGGCTCGATGCAGGTAGGATCACCGTTAGCACAGGCGCGGAAGGTCCCAGGCCCGGAAACCTCGAAGTTCACCAGGGCATCGGACAGAGGGCAAAGATTGCCGTCCGTATCCACGATGCTGACTGTCACATAAGCCAGATCCTCGCCATCTGCCTGCAACCTGCGGCCATCGTACTCAAGTTTAACGGCTGCAGGGGCTCCTGCAGTGCGGACAAAGGCCGTGTCGACAGGCTGGCCGGAAGCATCAACAGATACTGCCATCAGCTCACCGGGCGCAAACGGAACATCCCAGCGCAGGCGGTAGCGCGCTTCGACATCCTCCAGCCGGTCGCCTTTAGTCTTCTTCTTTGGCGTCACCTTGTTCCTGACCCCCAGGCTCTTTCCGTTCAGGTACAGCTCGGCCGAAGGGGAATCCGTGTAAACGAATACCGGCACCTTCTGTCCATACTCCCAATTCCAGTGAGGAAGGATATGAAGCGTATGCGCCGATTCGTTCCAGACGCTGCGGAATAGGTAATAGCGGTCCTTGGGGATAGACGCCAGGTCCACGATGCCGAACATCGAACTGTGGTTGGGATAGTAGCCATCCTCGTAGGGCGTGGGCTCTCCCAGGTAGTCGAATCCCGTCCAGACGAACTGACCGATAGCCCAAGGATAATCCTCGTGCATGGCCAGGTCGCAGTCCGGCGTGTTGGACCAGGAGGTGGACTCCAGATCGAAGGAAGAACACTGCTGGTCCGGGCTAAGGGTCATGTCCCGCTGCTTGACGGCGGGAAGATGATAAACGCCCCTGGAACTGAGCGTGGAGCCGCTTTCTGCGCCCAGGATCAGGCGGTCTCCCACCTTCTTCCGGAGTTCCAGGAACTTCCAGGGGTGATAATTGACGCCGATGACATCGAACGCATCCACCCACTCCTTTTTCAGGAAGCGCTGCCACATGTGCATCCCAACGGTAACGGGGCGGGTGGGATCTTCCCGATGGCAGATCTTCGTAAGGAACTGCGCCTCGGCAAGGCCCTCCTTAGCGTTGTCCTTTACCCGGCACACCTCGTTGCCGGTGCTCCACATAATAACACTGGGGTTATTACGGAAGCACCGGATCATCCCGGTGAGATCTTTCTCCGCCCACTCGTCAAAGTACTTGTGGTATCCGTTCTCGCACTTGGCGCCTTTCCATTCGTCGAAGGCCTCCACCATCATCATGAAGCCCATCTCGTCGCAGAGTTGCACCAATTCCGGTGCAGGCTGGTTATGGGAAGTGCGAATGGCGTTGCAGCCCATATCCTTAAGGATTTCCAGCTGATGCTTTAATGCAGGAACGCTGACAGCTGCCCCCATCGGTCCCTGGTCGTGATGCAGGCAGACGCCATTGAACTTCACAGGCTCCCCATTGAGGAAGAAGCCCTTCCCGTCGATGAACTCCGCCTTGCGGATGCCGAAGGTGGTTTCTTTTTCATCTACCAGCCTGCCGGCGGCATAGACGGACGTGACGGCTTTATAAAGACTCGGATGCCCGGGGCTCCATAATTCAGGGTGATTGATTATGAACGATTCCTTCGCTTCGCTCGGAATGACAATTCTGCCATCCGGGCCCAGAATGGCCGTCTTGACCATCACACCTTTGCCCCCATCTTCCACGGTCGTTTCAATGCACACCGTGGCCTTTTCGGCAGATACTTCCGGAGTCGTTATCTTCACTCCCCAGACGGGGATGTGGACAGGGTCGGTGGTAATCAGATGCACGTTGCGGTACAGGCCTGCTCCTGGATACCAGCGGGAACTGGCCGGGAGATTCTCGAGGCGCACCGCAACAGTGTTCTCGCCCGGCACGACGGCAGCGCTGATATCAATGGGAACGGCGCTGTAGCCATTCGGCCAGGAATAGATTTCCTTTCCATTCACATACACCGTGGCATGGCTCATAGCGCCATCAAAAAGCAATGTGGCATTCTTGCCCTCGGGAACGTTGAAAGTAGTTTTGTACCAGCCTATTCCCTCCCACGGGAGAGCTCCGGTCCTTCCGGGATTGTTAACCCACCCTTCAGTACCATTCCACAGTTCGCTGTTTTCCGAGAAGGGACCGTAAATGGCCCAGTCGTGAGGCACACGGACCTTTTCCCACTCACCTTCTTCCCCGCGGTGGAATTCCCAGTCGCGGAGCAAAGTCTCACGGCGGGGCGAGGTGTGCTGGGCTAGATGAGTAACGGAGAGAGATTCCTTCGCTTCTCTCGGAATGACAATCTCCTTGACTTCTCCGGGCATCAGGTTGAAACTGTTGTCCGGGAAGCATTTAACTCCGGGAGCGGAAAGCCAGACAAAATATGCGGGCTTGTCAGTGGTGAGGAACACCACCCACTTGCCATCGCGTTCAAAGGTCCTTGCGGTCACGTTTGCGTCGGGGATGTCCTTGAGATTCGGGAAGATGGAGGGCTGCGACGGGGCATCATCCGCAAATATGCGCTTTAGATGGTAATGCGCCGGTTTCCACGTGCCGTCGTATTCCAGCGTGGACCAGGATGGCCCAGGCCAGATGTCGTTCAGCTGCCAGACAAGTATGCCGTTGCAGTCCGGGAGGGTTCGCCAGTACGAGGCGGCAGTCTCGAGGCCGATAGCCTGCTCGAGTTGGGAAAGGTAGGTCAGGTTCGCGTCTAAGGATGGATTGAATAGCAAGTTGATTCTCTGAAGGATGTTCTCATATCCGCCCTTCTCCCTCATGTGGGCCTTCTGCTCTTCCATGGTGGGAAGCATGCCGGAGAAGCAGGAGTGGCCGAACTCCGACATGAACTTGGGATGGTATTTATAATACTCTTCCAGGGGTCTGGCAAATTTAGATACCGACCAGAGGTGCATATCACCTTTAGAATCGTCATTCCAGCCGTTGGTATCCAGGTCGCCGGGGCCGCCGCAAGGCGACGTGGGCCAATACATCCGCTCAGGGTCCAGATCGGCTACCAGGCTGCCCCGGAGGTCAACCAGCGTCTTATATTCGGACTTATACAGTTCCGGATTCTTCTTCCAGATGCGCTTGTTGTAATTGTCGATTCCCTCATTGTCTCCGCACCAAAGAACGATGGACGGATGGCTCTGCAGGCGCTTTATCTGATGGGTTATCTCCGCACGGACTTCTCCAAGGAACCCGGGCGTGGCTGGATACATTGCGCAGGCGAACATGAAATCGTGCCATATCATCAGCCCCAGCGAATCGCAGATATCGTAAAAAGCGTCAGGCTCGAATTTGCCGCCGCCCCAGAGGCGTATCATATTCATATTGGCATCCCTGGCGGAGACCAGCAGTTCGCGATAGCGCTCAGGGGTGTGCCTGATTTCATCCGTATCGCAGGGTATCCAGTTGGCACCCTTTGAGAAGACCGGCTTGCCGTTAACCTTGAATGCAAGGTTCTCCCCTACCTCAACGGTACGCAAGCCCACTTTCTTCTCCAACTTCTGGCCATCAGCGCTCACGCTGATATCGTAGAGATGCTGCCCTACCATGCCGGCAGGCCACCAGAGGATGGGATTCTTAATGACGAAACTCTGCTCGATGGTGTTGGAACCAGGAACAAGGGTGACGGTCTTCTTCTTTACCTTTTTCCCTACCGCAAATGTCAGTTTGGTTTTGCCTCCGACCGGGGAAGTTATTTCCGCCTTCAGCGTCACCGTGCACCTGCCCTGCACGGAATGGTCCTGGGTGCAACGCAGATAGTCGAGCCTGGCCACATTCACGGGTATCAATTCCACTTTGCCGGCGAATCCGGTATACATGCACTTGGGGCCCCAGTCCCATCCGCCCTGGTAGATCGGCTTGCGGACAAGATTCAAGTGGGGTACGAAGCCTATTCCGCTCATGGGAATCGGGTACGCCAACTCCGCATTCAGTTTCTCCGAGACTGCCTCGGCATCATGGAATACGCCTTCCAGCACATTATCGCCCGCATGAAGATACTCCTTCACATCCCACTCCCATCTGCGGAAACGGTTGCTGGTGGAGCCAATGTAATGCCCGTTTATGCTTATATCGCAGAAAGTATCCACTTCCTCCGCCCTGAGGTACACAGCCCTCGCTTCCAGCATGGGTGCCGACACCTCCAGCCGCCTGGTAACGACGATATCGCCGGTGCTCTGCGCCGACAATTGAGTGGCCAAAAACAATAGTGCCAGTATTATGGGTTGCAAACGTTTCATACTGACACAAATTTACCAAGCTTTTTCCGTGAATACTATCAAATATGTCAAGAATAGTATCAATAATATACATTCTGATTACATCAGCAATGTCTTAATAACATCCCAAATCCGGGCTGTCCAGTCGCTCTGAATTCCAGCCGCAGCACAACGGTCCGGGAATGATGCCACAATCCGGCTGATAGAGCGAACAATCTCCCGGCAATCAGAAATGCCAATATCTTCTCCAAAATCCACACAATCATCAAGTGTAATATGAGATCGCTTCTGCCACATTCCCAAACAATGGGATAAAGCAGAAGGATTCTCCCATATATTTGAAGAGAACATAACATCGTAGGCCGGGGCGAGCGACCACTGGCCGGACTTATCCATCATAAAAGAGAAATTCCGATTGTGGTCGTCACTTACTCCGGCGACAAAGTTGAAAACCATCCTTCGGAACAACTCTGCCTTTTGGACTTCTCCCACATGCAGTTTGTTACAAAGCCAAAACAGATTCATATAATCATTTGCCGACGGGCTAAGTGCCCTGAGCGATTGGATATGGATCTTCTCCCCTCCGGGAAGACGGTCAAAACGCTCCGTCAGGAAGTGGTTAACTCCGGCAATGGGAAAAAGTTCCGAATGCATCATGGTTATTCCTGCATCTACCGCCATTTTATAGAAAATGTACTCAATATCACAAGTGGGCACATTTGTATCCTCGTTGAACTTTAACAAGTAGTATCGGAAGTCGGCCGGAAGGGGGACCTGTCCTGACCGGACTTCCCTCTTATCGTTCATGGCTATAACACCCTTTGCATGTTTACCCCCCGCCGATGTTCCCAACGTAATCAATTGTTGCAAGGTACTGTTTCCCACGGCATCCAGGTACTTCGATTCCCGATCATGAAGCACCAGCATGGCAACCTCATACAGAGATTCCATGTCCAAGGCCTCTTCTGGAACATCCGTCTCCAGTTCCGGCACGAACTCAAGGGCCCCCATCCCTCTCTTTCCTATAAAGGACAGTTTCAAAAGCGACCTCATATCATTAAGCGGGATATGATGGTCGCTAGTCCACTTATCGAAAAGGGTATTCCCCCAATCGTCCGGAAGCGAGTCGGCCAAAAACTCCGGCAACCCTTCAGTGGCCTTGCTCCCATAAAACGACTTATAACGGAACCGATCTTTCGAAAAAAACGATGGGGAGATATCAAATGGAGCATCCAGGTACTCTTCACTGAATGAAAAGACCGAACGCATAGCTGACGAATCCCAGGAGAGTTTTCCTATCAAAACATCCCAAAGGAACACATTAACGGCAATATCATCTTTCCTCATAACGTTCTCTCATTTTTGACGAAGCATAAGACCGTTTAGATAAAGGTTTTTTTAGTGCCGGGTGAATGGGAACATCTTCCACAAGGTCGGCCAAGCCGTCAAGCATTCCCCCTGCGCGGAGAATACGCAACAGATTGCCGAAGGATACTTCTTCCAGCCGCCCGGATTCCACCCTTCTGATGGTAGACAAAGAAACTCCCGAAAGGCGAGCGAACTCACTCTGGGAGACACATGAGCTTAGACGCAGCGCCTTCAACCGCGCACTTAACACCCGGGTTATTTCCTCATCCGAAAAGGAAAACACAGTTTCTTTTACGAAATAATCCCTCATAATTTGTTCAAATTTGGCACAAAGATAAAGATTTGTTTAAATATAAACAAATTATTACACCGAAAAGCTGCCGGGAAAGAATCTTGGCAGCTTTTCAGTTAGAGGACGGAGGATTATTCGGCTGGATAGGCCTGAAGGATGGGCAGAATAACGCTCTCCATGATGGTGTAGCCGTCTTTGTTGGGGTGGGTGCCGTCCGAGGAGAGGGATGAAGGAAGGCCGCATGCACAAGAAAGGATGATGAAGAAGAAAAGCGAATAAAAGCGTTTCATAACTCATTAAAAACAAAAACAAAGAAGTGAGTATTCTCATATTTCGAATCACTTGTTTTTATTTCTATTCAAAGCCTCCAGGAAATAATAATCCGCATAAATGAGCGGGGTGTCGATCTCGCTGCCGCCGGGGAGGTTTCCCACACAGTGCTTCAGCAGGAAACCAGCATTTTCTCCGGGCGCGGCCAGATATTGGGGAGAAGCAAGAGTGCGGATCTGCCTCTCTGCCATTGTGGAGCATTTCTTCGACAGTTTCCTATCTTTCGAAAGGCCGCTCAACTCTATGAACGCCGAACACATGACTGCAGCGGCAGATGCATCCTTATATGTATTGGGAATCTCCGGATCATCGAAGTCCCAGTAAGGGATTCCGTCTGCGGGAAGGCGCCCGAGGAGCATGTTCGCAATATTCTCGGCCTGATGCAGAAACTCGGCTTTCCGGGTTTCACGGTACATCATCGTGTAGCCATAAAGAGCCCAGGCCTGGCCGCGCGCCCAGGCACTTTCGTCGGCATATCCCTGGACGGTCATTTTACGAAGGACTCCACCCGTGGCCGGATCATAATCCAGCATATGATATGAGGAATAATCCGGGCGGAAATGGTTTTTGATGGTGGTCTCAGCGTGTTTTACAGCAATGCAATCCAGAGAGTCGCAGTGGAACAACTTCGATGCATATTCCAGCAACTCCAGGTTCATTATATTGTCTATGATGACAGGATATTCAGCCCCCTTCTCCCCTCTTGCCCAGCTGAGAGTCGCCCCCACAGCAGGGTTGAAACGGGATGAGAGCGCCGCAGCGCCGTTTTCTATGAGCGGAAGATATCTGGAATCCCCTGTGAACCTGTAGGCATTTCCGTAACTGCAGTTCACCTGGAAGCCAAGATCGTGACTTTGAGGGAAGTCCAGAAGACAATCCAGAGCCAGAGTACGCCTCTCTGCCATAGACAGGATGTCAGGATCCGGAGACAGGCCATATAACTGCCAAAGCGCTCCGGGGAAGAAGCCACTGGTCCAGGAACCCACGCTGCAATCCTTCGGACTGCCGTCGGGATAGATGCCACGCGGCGTCATGTCGGGAGCGAGGCGTTCGTCCAGAAGCTGATACTGCGCCTTCGCCAGGCCGCTCACCCTTTCGGCAATCTCCGGGATGGTCTCTTTCTTCGAGGCATCTATCTTGATAACATAGCGACCTCGCTTATCCTGACTTCTGGCCGTCAGGCTTATACGGTACAGGGCATCTCCCCAGCGCGAGCTGAACCCCAGCCCGACAAGATTTTTCTCCTCTATGCTTGCAGTAAACAGGTCCGGGTCATATTTCATCTGCATACCTCCCGGCAGGGCGATGGTGCCGTTGACAATGATTTCCGGCTTGTCGGCCACGAGGAAATGCAGTACATTGGGCACAAGCGTTTCCTTCAACGAAAACCTATGAGTGATTTTCAGGCCGCCCTTGCGGGAAAGACGGTAATTCATCTTCCAGGATTCCACCGCAGCGGAATCGGGATAAGCCCCGGCAATGTCGGTCGAAAAACGCCTCAACAACCTGCTTGCATGGCTGCCAGAGGCCTTGTACTCCCCGCCGAAGGGCTCCTCACAGCCATTGATGACGGGAAGATTATGCCATCCGCTCTGCACGAACCAGTTGCCGTATCTTTTCTCGCCGAAAGTGTCCCGGGTATAAGTTCCGACACCGGCATCCACCAGCACGGGTTTAGAGTCATAAAAGTAGATGCAGGAACCAACGTCATTATGGTTGTGGCGCTCGTAGTTGTTTCCGCCCTTGGCGGCGAGGAACGCCTCCCCCCGGCGAAGGAAGCAGACTTCGGCATCGGAATAGTACACAAAAGGATTTGGCTGGACCCGTGGAGAAGTCTGTGCCTTCATTTCACGAGCCGCCTTCACGGCCTCAAGCCCCTGATAGAACAGGTACCAGCTCACTCCCTCCGGATTAGTTCCATAACGATGACAGGCATTCACCGCAAAATCCATCATCAATTTGTCCCCGGATGCACGACCATAGCGGTATATCAGATACGAAATCGGCCGACGAGAAGGTTTGCCGTCAGCAAAATTCACCTGCCAGCAGTCGCCGATGTCGGCATTGACTATGAATTCGCCGAGTCGCTGGATTAAGGGTTCATCCCAGAGAGACACAGCCCCTCCGGTAATGCGCTCAAGGTTCTCCAAATAGTCCAGAAGATGTCCGACGGACTTGTACCAATAGGTGGTTCCTTCATCGCATGCGCCGTCGGCAGGCAACGACTCCAGCCACAGACGCACCGAGCGCATTGATTTATCCACGGCCTTGGCCAAGATGTCCCTGTCGTTTTCCAAAAGCATAAAACAGAGCAGAGCATTCTGGTTGCACCAGGGATCCCAGTTGTTGAGTTTCTTTCCCAAACTTGTGTCGAAACCCCACCACCAGTAATCGTCCCTCTGAAGATAAGGATCCAGCGCCTTTTTCTGCAATTCGCTCCTGAGCCTTGCGGCAAGAGCCGGATCCAGATAATCGTGGAAATAATAATAGGCCCACGATAGCATCTGGGACATATTCCCCTGATAAAGACCGAATATCTGGTCATCGGGGTCCGGGATTGGACTCCTGGATTTCTGATACTTGGCCAAATGGGCTGACACCTCCCAGGAAGCCTGGTTGCAGAACCACTCTACCCCACTGGAAATACCTCCAAGGAACCGCCCCTGCCCTTCCGCCAGCTCTGCCACAAGCATCTGACCCAGGGCTTCGGCATTCCCAAGGAGCTTATCCTCCATAACATCACGGTCTCCGGTGAGGTCATAGGCAAGATAGTCGTCATCCGACAAGTCCTGCCAATGGTAAGTAAGGGCCTGCTCGCCCTGATTTACGAGGATGGTCCGGTACTCCCCAAAGAAGTCGTTCCACCCCTGCCTGTCGGAGTATGAAGGATAGGGCACCCATCCCTGGCCAAGAACCAGGGATGAGGCGATCTCGATTAAAACCAGTAAAGGTTTAAGCATCAGATAGTTTCTACGTCTTCAGTTAACAGTATTTCTGTCAGATTATTCTGGTCGAAGGAGCCGCAGATGACACCGTAATGAGCAAAAGAAACAACACTGATAACGGGAGTTTTATATTCTTTTCTCATATAAGCGAATTAAATAAGTTCTACATCATCAATAGTGAAAACTTCCGTTGCATCTATTGCATCGAAGTCTGGGTCCAAAGAACCGCAGATGATACTGCCTGGTTTCAAGTCTATAAGACGACACTCAGGTTCGAGATATCTATTCTTTGTTCTCATAACACACTCAGGCTAGGAAATATGGGCAATGATTGGATAATGGTCGGAAAGGAACTTCTCTCCATTGGTTGTATATCCGCCGTAATCATGAACGGCAGTGGTAAGGGTAACATAAGAATCAACCGTTATTGACTTGCTCACCCAGATGTGGTCCACCTTGTTGCGGTCTTTGCTGCTGTCGCCGAATGCATTGTAGGTGTAAAGGTCCTTGTTCTCGGGGCTGATTACAGACACTCCCGGGGCATAACGGGTGTTGTACATCCAGGTTTTGATGCTATCCCAGCAGGCGTTTCCATATACACAGTTGAAGTCGCCCATCAAGATTACCGGATAGTTGTTGGTATTGAGAGCAGCTATACGGCTTTCCAGAAGTGCAGTACACTTGGCCCATCCCCCATCCGTGTTGTTCATGGGGAAATGGGTATTGATGTAGAAGAAATTTCTGCCGGACGCCTTCTCCCTGACGGTGGCATAGAGGACCGTCCTTTCATAGCCGTCCCAGCTGGTTCCTTCAGAGGAATAGCTGTCGCGAAGCCAGAAGTGGCCGAAGTCGCTCATTTCCACTGTGCTGGTCTTGTAGAGAATGGCGTTGGTCTTGTCGCTGTAGCGATAGCCGGTATAGGCGGTGAGGTTATCCCTGAGATAATCCCAGGGATGAGCCTCCGTCATATGGTCCCACATGTCCAGGTCCTTAACTTCCTGCAGGCCGATGATGTCCGGGCTTTCACCGTTAATCATGGACACGATGGGGCTCTTGCGGCTGCTCCAGTTGCTGCCTTCACGGATGTTGAAGCTCATCAGGGTAAGGTTGGCAGGAACTGGAGTCTCGCTGGAGACATAAATAGTGGCACTTGCATTCTCCTTATTCCCTATGGCATAAGTTTCCACATTACCGGAATTAATTGTAATTTCGGAAAGGCCAGCTCTGGCAAAGGTCCCGCTAGCCTGGATGGGATTGTCACTGCCGCCAAAATTGATTGCGCTGCTCCCTGATGCCCAACCGACAATAAGGCCCACGCTTGTCGCCTTGTTGGTGCAGTTTACTGAACCGGTAAAAGTACACGGCACGTCGTCCACCGCTATCAAAGTGTTACCGGCGCCTCCGCTATACCAGCCCATAAGGCCGCCTATGGCAAAGTATTTCTCGTCGCCCTCACTATGTATGACTCTTGTTGCCACAATGGAGCCGGTAAACGAACACTGTCTAATCTGACTTCCGGCAGAAGTGACGCAACCGGCCAAACCACCTACGTCACCGTTACGCCCGGTATAACTGATTGTACTTTCGACTGTATTGCCTCTTTGCTGGCCGTTGATACCGAAGATGCCGCCTACAGCCGAAGAGCCCTCTCCGCTTACCGTAATATTGCCTTTCATCTTACAAAGTTTGGCATAAATGTCTGCACAACCCGACAGGACTTCACTCCCGTCATAATCTTCCCATCCACAAATTCCGCCGACAGCGGATTGATCCCTGGGCTGGGAATCATAAGAGCCGTCATAAGCGAAGGTAATATCTCCTTCATTGGTGCAGGAATCAAAACTCAAAGCGTAACGTCCGGCTCCGGCAATGCCGCCAACATTGAAAACGCAGTTCTGGCGCTTCCAATAATCGTTTACCGGGTCGCCATGTGCAGTGACATTGATGGGCGCGTAATTCTTACAAGTGTGCATATTGCCACGAGCACGGCCTAAGATGCCACCGACACAGACCTGACGGCTTGCAGAAACAGAACTCAGTTTTTGATATTGTGTATAAGTAAGGGTAATAATACCGGCAGATTCATTATGGCAGGAAGTAAAGGTGCAATAAGAATCCGTAGAAAAGTCCATTCCGCAGCCGAGAATACCACCCACGTTAATACCAACATTGGGATTACTGCTGATAACGTCGGAGTCAAATTTAGTATTTGGATCTCCATAATCCGCAAGTGACGTAACAGGACCCCGGTTGACGCAGGAAGCAAAGGTGGATGACTCCGCGTAGCCGACAAGTCCGCCAAGACCGGTTGCCCTTTGTTTATAGCCGGTAGCATCAATTTTAATGTGACCGCTATTGGTACAACTGGTAAAGGTTGCGCCGTATGCAGTACCGACAAGTCCGCCTATGATAATATAGGAGGTCATATCCGCCGTTATTGTACAGGTGACATTCGCCTTGTTACGGACAGAGTCGTATGTGCCGCCCTGGTCCTTCTTAACCAAAGTACCGAAAATCTTGTCACCCACAGGAACCGTGAATTCACAAGTCTCATCGATAACGAGATTGCTGATCGCACCGCTATTTTCTATAAACATCGGAATGCTGGCAGAGAGGTTGCTGATTGTGTGGTCGCCGCCGTCCAAGGTGCCGCCGAAGCCGGAGGCACTGGTTGTCAGGCTATAGCCGTCCATATTAAGGTCGGCGGTGATGGTATAGTCAGCAGTATCCCCCGAAGAAGTGCCGGCAAGGAATGCTAGAAATTCCCTAGGAGAATCTATGTTTGTGTCGTAGCTGGTGTTGGCCACCCAGTTAACACTTGAAAGGTCGATATTGAGCGGCTTGACGTGAGCACGTTCATAGTCACGGGACTTGCCTGAAACATAAGTGTAGTCGGCACGGTTCGTACGTATAATGAAACTTCCGCTATAGGATCCCGGAGCTACCACAAGATAGTAAACCCCGGCATCGCCGGAGCTGGTTCCTACAGTACTGCGCCCTGTTGAGACAACCTCCTCCTCGGTATAACCGCTGATGGCTGCAGGAGAGGATATATCCGCAGTGGTAAGGTTGTAAGTAAAACTGCCGGCGCAAGCTGCGCCTGCATTGAAAGTGACGCTCTCGATGGTTTCTCCCTGGAGCGATGCTTCACTGGAGTAGATGTTCAATTTAATGACAGATCCCAGATTCATAAACTGAAGAGTGCCCACCTCTGTATCGGTATCTGCAGAGACATTCCCTGTCAGCGTGAAGGGCAGGGCGACCATCGGCATTGCATCGGCGCTACCGGAAACCTGTTTGGTGGGAATCTCCAATGTAACCGCGGAAGCTTCCGCCGCATTGTTGCTACTGGAATAAGGGTAGTACGCATACACTTTATCGCCGGATGTGAGGGCGACTGTGCTCTTTACATTGATGGTGACATCACCACCACCCGACACTGCCACAGCGGCGGATTGGTTTAGGGATGTTTTGGCATAAGAAGCGACCTTGTCGCCATTCTGCCAGGCAACGTGGTTTTCCGCAAAGGTGGTCTTCGTCTGATCGGATGCCACCTTGAAAATGTAGGAGAACTCGCCCTCGACGGGTTCCTCGACAGGAAACACTTCCTCGGGCTGCTCG
>JAEEGI010005749.1_pt1 | contig 28404 bp, 28 predicted proteins | sample 8958751 | NCBI WGS metagenome assembly JAEEGI01 (sample SAMN16246545, study PRJNA631951) | gut metagenome | biome: gut microbiome; feature: rumen; material: KS-attached | host: Bos | place: Iran: Karaj | collected 2018-10 | reverse complement strand
TCGGAGCCGGAAATCTTCATCCTCCTGGAGGAAGAATACCGGAACAAGGGATACGGAACGGAGTGCGTAAAGGAACTGCTGCGGATTGCGGCGGAGGACTTTGCGCTTTCCGGCGTTCATGGCGGCTGTGACAAAGAAAACATCGCTTCCGCCCGTGCCATGGAAAAGGGCGGCATGGTGCAGTACGGCACGGAAGATAACGGAGATCCGCTATTTCGATTTACGGCAAAGGAATAATCGATATGTCAGAAATTAATAAGAACTTTATGAAAAGATGCTACGAGCTTGCCATCAGCGCCGGTAAAAAGGGGCATGATACCTTCGGTGCTGTCCTGGTGCATGACGGGAAGATCTTAGAGGAAGCCGAAAATACGGCAGACTTTGCCCGCAAAATCTTTGGGCATGCAGAGTTCAATCTAGTCCATAAATGTGCCAACAAGTACACGGATGATATTCTGGAGAACGCGGTCGTATATACCAGCTGTGCTCCCTGCGAACGGTGCCTTACGGCCATTGCGTCCCTTGGCGTGCATCAGATTGTATGCGGCGTGTCCTACAAAGAGTTCTGCAAACTTCTGCCCTTTGATTATCAGGCGGTGGACCGCGAAGGGCTTCTCAAGCAGTTGGGCATCCAAATGACGCTTACGGAGTCCGTACTTGAGGACGAAGGAATGCACGTGTTTGAATGGTGGGGCGGCGAATACCGCCCGCTTGAAGAACTCATTGCGGAAATGGATGAAGTGAAGAAGCAGAAATAGGAGGAAATGCCATGCGCAAGAAACTCATCCTCATCAGCGGGTCTCCCTGCGTCGGCAAGACGGTCGTGGGAGAGAGGCTCTTTGAAAGTTATGACAACAGTGCGTATCTGGACGGCGACTGGTGCTGGTGCGTGCATCCTTTCTCCGTCACGGACAGCCGACTCCGTAACGGGGATAAGAGCATGTCCTTCACGCTTTCCAACTATCTGGATTCGGACTTTGAATATGTATTTTTCACCTCGGTCGTGCTGACGGATCCGCAGATCCGCGAGGGAATCCTTAAGGGGATTACGGCCGGGGATTACGAAACCATCGCTTTCACGCTCACCTGCTCGGAGGAGACGCTTAAGAAGCGCCACGACAAGCGGGGCGACAAAGGCGAAACGAATTACTACTGGCTTCACCTGCCGCCCTGCCCGGGGGATATTGTGGTTGACACGGACAACAAGAGCGTCCGGGAGATTGTCCGGGAAATGAAGAAGCAAATTGAAAAATGAGAGGTATGTGATTGAATAGAATTCTTGAACAAGTAAAAGCTTTATATCCCCTGAAGGACTGCACCTTCACAGAGGTTTCCGGGCATGAAGGCGGACGGAATACGATCGTGATTGTCAGCCGCGGCGGGGAGAAACAGTATGTCCTTCGGATTTCCGCGCTCGGGGATCGGAGTGAAAACGACTATCTTGCCGAGACAGAGTTTGTCCGCTTTTTGGCGGAGCATGGTGCGCCTGTAGCGGACGTGATCCCGTCCGTTCAGGGCAGACTTGTAGAGTGCTTGGAGGCGGAAGGCGGAACTGTCTATGTCAGCCTGTTTGCCTACGCCAAAGGAATGCTCCTTGCGGATAACGGTTACCGTTACCGGGAAGGCGCGCCTTTAAGTGAATACTTTTATAACACAGGCAAGGCTCTTGGTGCGATTCACAGACTATCAAAGGCATATACGCCTGTTCATCCACGTCAGGACTACTTTGACAAATACAACACGGAGTACATTAGCAGTCTGATCCCGGACGAATACGGCGAACTGAAATCTGCCATCGCCGGACGCCTTAATGCATTCCGTGATCTTCCGAAGGACAAGGACTGCTACGGTCTGGTTCACTTTGATTACAGCGACGGCAACTATCATATCGACATGGCTACGGGCGCGATTACGGTGTTCGACTTTGACAACTGTATGAACTGCTGGTATATGTTTGACCTGGCCAATCTGTGGACACACAACGAAGGCTGGACAAGGCAGGAACCCGACCCGGGCAAGCGTCTCGCGCTGATGCAGCAGTGTTTTGACTGTCAATTGCAAGGCTACAGAAGTGAAACGGATATCCCGGAAGAGATGCTTAAGAAGCTGCCGTTGTTCATCGACATGGTGCTGATTGAAAACATTGTGGATGAATTTGAATGCGCCGCACGTGAAGGCGAAGAACTTGATTACGAAGATATCGAAGATGCGGCGGAATGCCTGATCAACGACATCCCATTTGCCGGGATCGGACAGGAATGACCGAACAGAATGCTACCGGTCCGCATTTGCGTTGATATCTGCCGATGGTAAGAGGAGAAGGAGAGTATTTATGGACAAGAGTTGGGCAGACAAGAATAAAGAAATACAGACGCTTTTGGCAAAAGAAGCAACATTTAATGAGGCCATTAACAAACTGATCGAATTCAGGGGAGAATTGTTTCAGCAGATTACCTGGATTGTCGAAGCCTATCCGGATGAGGCGTTTTATCAGATGCCTTTTGCGGGGGCTGCGGGGTATCACAGCAAGACGCTTGCGTATTCCATATGGCATATCTTCCGGATTGAGGATATCGTGGCTCACGAAATGATCGCCGGGGATGAGCAGATACTGTTTCGCGAAGGATTCCTTGAGAAGACCGCCTCTCCTATCATCACAACCGGAAACGAACTGCAAGGTGAGGAGATTGCTGCATTTTCCGAGAAGCTAAACGTCAAGGAACTGTATCTCTATGCGAAGGTGGTTAAGGAATCAACAGATCAGATTCTGTCCCATTTGCAATACAAGGATCTGAAGAAAAAGTTTTCGGATGAGACAAAGCAGAAACTGATTGAAAGCAAATGTGTCAGCGAGGATGAGAATGCATTCTGGCTGATCGATTACTGGTGCGGGAAGGATATTAAGGGATTGATTCAGATGCCGTTCTCCCGACACTGGATCATGCATATCGAAGCGATGCTGCGCATCAAAGACAGGCTTTGCAAACTGGCAAGAAAGGGTTCGGATCCGGTCGCAATCTGCGGATTATCCTGCAACCATTGTTTCCTCGGAGCGTGGTGCGGAGGTTGCAGAACCGCCTACAATACCTGCTCTTGTGCATTATACTCTGAAGGGAGAATTTGCCCCAACGTAAAGTGTTGCAAGGAAAAGAACATAGATGCCTGTTACGCATGCAGTGAACTGGAAACCTGTGAAAAAGGATTCTATGTGCCGTCCAATGACGGAGCAAACGCGGCAAAGGCGCAGAGCCTTTATATCCGAAAGTACGGAAAGAAGGAATTTCTGAAAATCCAGACGAGATTACACGAGAAATTCGAGTTTCAGAAGGTTCAGGAAATCTTGGGACAAGACTGCAAAGAAGCCTTTCGGATACTGGAAGAGAATAAACAATAACCGGAATCAAAAGGAGAAATTTCGATGAGAAAAGAGTTTTTGGCTGTATTCAGCGGATTTCCGGACCATCATTTTTCGGAAGAGATTACGAAACGGCTTCGCGAAGAACTGACAGTCCGCAAGAGCATCGTATTTATCACCGCGTGCCCGCTTGATTATGCGCAAAATGACGACGACTGCGACGGCATGCATGAGATGTTTGTGGAACAGGGGCTGGGGTTTGAGAAGCACTGCGTGATTGATAAGCGCACCGAACCCGCAGAGGCGAAGGCGCTCGTGGAGCATGCCGACTGCATCTTTCTGATGGGCGGCGGAGTCTGCGAGGAACAGCTCGACCTGATTAAAGAGAAGGGCTGCTACGAGGCTTTGCTTGACTGCCATGCGGCAATCTTCGGCGTGAGCGCGGGTTCCATGAACATGGCACGCAACACGGTGGATTTCTTTGAATCCATGGAGCCTTTTCCGGGGCTCGGCCTTACGAACATTACCGTGAGCTGCCATCATGATCCGGAGGATACCTGGCGGTACGAACAGACACTTCGGATGTCCGAAGACCGTGTGGTATACGCCATGGAGGACATGAGCGCGTTCTTCATTAAAGGCGGAAAGATTGACGTCGTCGGAGCAATCCACCGCGTAGAAAACCGGGAGTTGCACCGGCTCACGGAAGAGGATATCCGTGAACTGGAGCAGGACGAATTCCGCAGAGTTTTCGATACGATTCCGGAGCAGTTTGACAAGTTCCGTCCGCGCTACAGTGAAGAATTGTTCGCGTTTCTGAACGAACGGGCCGGAATCGGACCCGGAAAGCGGGTGCTTGAGCTCGGACCGGGAACCGGACAGGCAACGGAGCCCGTGCTTCGGACCGGCTGCGAATACCACGCGATCGAGCTGGGTGAGCATCTGTACCGGAAAATGTTAGAGAAATACGGCAGGCTCCCCAACTTCAACATCGTGAATGATGACTTCATCACCCATGATTTCGGCGATATGAAGTTCGACATGATCTATTCGGCAGCCACGATCCAGTGGATCCCGCAGGACATCGCATTCGCGAAAACCTTCGAGCTCTTAAAGCCGGGCGGAACGCTTGCAATGATGCTGACTTCTTCGGAATATAAGTCGGACAACGAGGCTTTGTATGAGAAGATTCAGGCGCTTTACGACCGGTATTATAAACCGGATATTCCGTACACCCACGGGAAATTCAAATATACCGCCGCGCCGGAGTATGGTTATTCGGAGGTGGAGCGGTACGAATTCAAAGGAAAAAGGGTGTTCAATGCGGAGGAATACGTGGCATTTTCCGGGACGCACTGTGACCATATCGTGATTCCGGAGCCGCTAAGGACGGAGTTCTTTGAAGGATTGCAGAAGGCAGTTCTTGATGCGGGAGACCGGGTCGTGTTCAATGACACCTATGTTTTGTTCCTCACAAAGAAACCTTGAGCAAGGAGGATTTTATGATTCGATTCAGTGAAATAGAATACAAACGCCCGGATATAGAAGGGCTTAAAGACTTGATTACCGAGGCGACGCGGAAGGTGCGCGAAGCAAAGAGCGTACAGGAAATCCGTGACGCTTACTTTACGGTGCAGGAGGCGGAGGATGCGACGGATTCCATGTATACGGTTGCGCATATCCGTAACACCGTCAACACCGCCGACCCGTTCTATGACGCGGAAATGAAGTGGCTTCGGGAGGAAACCGCGAAGACGATCCCGCAGTATAACGCATGGCAGAAGGCGCTTGCGGAATCGGCGTTTCGAAAGGAACTTGAGAAGGAATTCGGCGCACAGTTCTTCCGGCTGATTGACGCGGAGCTGATGACAAGCGACGAGCGGATTGTTGAAGAGGCCATCCGCGAGGGAGAGATTCGTCAGGCTTACCAGAAGACGACCGCCGGCGCAACAACGGAATTCCGCGGCGAGAAGTGCAACTTCTACGGTCTGTTGAAGCATATGCAGAGCACCGACCGTGCGGAGCGGAAGGAAGCCTTCGAGGCATGGGCGAAGCTTTATGAGCAGATCAGCGGGGATCTGGAGGCGCTGTATGCCGATGCGGTGAAGGTGCGCGATACGAAGGCGAAGAAGATGGGATTTGCCTCCTATACCGATATGGCGTATATCGCGAGAGGCCGCTTTGATTACACGAAAGAGGATGCAGCGAAGTTCCGTGAGCAGGTTCGCACGATCATCACGCCCGCCGTTGCGGAGATTTACGAAGCGCAGCGGAAGCGTCTCGGCGTAGACAAACTCCGTTATTACGATGAAGGACTGAAGTTCCCGGAGGGCAACGCGCTTCCGATCGGGACCGCGGCTGAGCTGGTGGAGAAGGCCCGGCAGATGTACCGCGCCATGAGCCCGGAGACCGGCGAATTCTTCGATTTCATGAAGGAATATGAGCTGTATGACCTGGAGACGAAGCCCGGCAAGCATATGGGCGGATACATGACGCGGATGCCGCTTTTCAAGGCGCCGTTCATCTTCAGTAACTTCAACGGCACGGAGGCGGATGTGGATGTGCTGACGCACGAAGCGGGACACGCTTTCCAGGGCTACCTGGCCATGCGCTCCATCCCGATCAGCGTGCTTTCGGGCTCGACCTCGGAAATCAATGAGACACACTCCATGTCGATGGAGCATTTTGCGTATCCGTGGATGGAATCCTTCTTCGGGGAGAATTCGGAGAAATACATCACGGCCCACCTCCTCGGCGCGCTCTGCACGATTCCTTACCTGATTTGCGTGGACGAATTCCAGCATGAAGTGTACGCGAAGCCCGATATGACGCCCGCGGAATGGCGGAAGGTTTGGAAGGCAATTGAGCAAAAATATATGCCGTGGCGCGATTACGACGGTAATGAATTTTTGGAGAGCGGCGGATTCTGGATGCAGAAGCTGCACCTCTTCCTGTACCCGTTCTACTACATCGAATACGCGATCGCGCAGATCTGCGCGTTCCAGTACTACGGCCGGATGAAGACGGACCGGAAGGCCGCCTGGGAGGATTATCTCAGACTGTGCCGCGCCGGCGGAACCAAGGGCTACTTTGAACTGCTTAAGATCGGTAACCTTCTGAATCCGTTCCGCGAGGGCACGGTGGAGAAGAGCACGGCCCACGTGATTGAAGAAATCCGTGAGAGATACATGTAAGAAATAAGAACGATTAAGTTAGGGGGTTGAACCCGACGAAGCGATTTGAGAACAAAACCTATGGGATTTTCCGGAGCATCCTTCTGATCCTGGCACTCACCGTGTGTCTTTCGGGCTGCGGGAAGCGCCTCGATGTGGTGGATGTGGAGCCGTTCACCGTCAGCTACGCGGACCGATACATTGATCTGCACCTGCATCTCGACGGTGCGGTCACGGTGGAGATCGCGAAGCAGCTTGCGGAGCTTCAGAACATCAAGCTTCCGGCCGCGGACGATGAGGAACTTAAGAGACTTCTGACGGTTCCCGCGGACTGCGAGAGCCTGAATGACTTTTTAGAGTGCTTCGACCTGCCGCTTTCCCTGATGCAGACCCCGGAGGGACTCAGCGAGGCGGTGCGTCTTGTGGCGGAAAATGTGAAGTCGCAGGGTGTCATCTACGCGGAAATCCGGTTTGCCCCGCAGTTACATACCGAACGCGGCATGACGCAGGAGGACGCCATCCGTGCAGCGCTTGACGGCATCAAAAAGACCGACCTTAAGGTGAACCTGATTCTCTGCTTAATGCGCGGGGAAGGAAACGAAGCGCTGAACGAGGAGACGCTTCGGCTTGCAAAGAAATACCTGATGGCGGACGGCGGTGTTACGGCAATTGATATCGCAGGGGCGGAAGCTTTGTATCCGACTTCGAATTATCGGGAGATCTTCTCAGCCGCGAAGGAGGCCGGAATCCCGTTTACGATTCACGCGGGAGAGGCCGACGGTGCGGAAAGCGTGCGGCTTGCGATTGAATTCGGCGCGACGCGGATCGGTCACGGCGTCCGGATTTTCGAGGATCCCGAGGTCATGAAGCTGGTGAAGGAGAAGGGCGTCACCCTCGAGATGTGCCCGACGAGCAACCGGCAGACACACGCAATCGAGGATATGACGAAGTATCCGTTAATCGATTATATGAATCAGGGCATCAAAGTAACGCTCAACACCGACGATATGGGAATCGAAGGCATTACGCTTTCGGACGAGTACCGCTATATGGAGCAGACGTTTCACCTGATGCCCGGGCAGGAGCGGACGCTGCTTCGAAATGCGATAGACGCAGCATTCACCACCGAGGAAGTGAAGGCTTCGCTTCGCGCGGAGCTCGGACTGAATTATGAATTGGAAACTTGGAGTGTAAAATAATGGAATTGATATCAAATTATATGCGGGACGATGCAAAAAGGCATATGCTGAATGCACTGACGCAGAAGACCTTCGGATTTGATTTCGAAGGATGGGTTACGAACGGATATTTTGAGGGCGATTACATCCCTTATTCCTTCGTAAAGGACGGCGAGATCATCGCGAATGTATCGGCAAATCGGATGCAGTTTCTGCAAAACGGTGTCAGGAAAAACTATATTCAGATCGGCACCGTCATGACGGATGAGCGGTTCCGAAAGCAGGGGCTTGCTGCACAGCTGATGAAGCACGTAATCTCGGAATACGAAAGTGCCTGCGACGGCATCTACCTGTTCGGAAATCTCGGCGCAACCGGGTTTTATGAGAAACTCGGATTTCAGACGATGAATGAATACCGGTATTTCGTAAAGGACGAATATCTCACCGGCGAAAAGGCAAAGGACAGTTTCCTTCCGGCAGGCGAGATGGGTCCCGACATTCGAAAGAAGTACATGGAGCTGGTTCGAACCGGCGCCGTTCAGTCCTCTTTTGAGCAGATTAATAAATTCGGCCTTCAAATGTTTTACACGGCATGGTTTGATAATGTATACTATGCAAAGGACATCGACTGTTTCATCGTGCTCGATCTCGACGAAAGAACGGCGCTGCAGGCCGTGATCAGTGAGGAGAGGGTTCCGCTTAAGGAGGTGCTCCGTCGGCTCAATCTGAGTACTTTACAGCTTGGCTTCACGCCGCTTCCCGAGGATCGGGAACTGTGCGTTTCCGAACTCTACGACGGCGCGGACGATTACCGCCTGTTCTACCGCGGCGAGGAACTGAAATCCATCGAGCGGGAGCAGTTGTATTTTCCGGAATTATCCCATGCATAAGGGTTTTACGAGGGCATAACCGTGAGTGATCAGGTCATCAGACAATGGAATGAGGCAGCAAAGGCGTATGCCGAAGAGCAGGAGAAGTCTGCCTTCGCGGAGGCGAACCGGAAGACTGTAGCGGAACGTTTCGGTGACCTTCACGGTGAGTATGTGCTGGACCTCGGATGCGGGTACGGCAGGTACACCGACTGGTTCAACCGAATCGGCGGACAGGCGACCGGCGTGGACGGCTCCCGGGAGATGATCGCGCTTGCGAAGGAAAGGTATCCGGGCGTCACATTTGCCGTAATGGACATAACGAAGCCGATGCCGTTTCCTGACGAGGCTTTCGACATCATATTCTGTAACCAGGTGCTCATGGACATTGAGAATGCGGCGGATGTCCTTCGGGAATGCCGGAGGATTCTGAAGCCGGGCGGCGTGTTCTACGCTTCAATCGTGCATCCCGCGTTTTATAACGGGGAGTGGACGAAGGACGCGGACGGAGTTACCGGCAAGCTGGTTTCATCCTATATCACGGCAAATGCTACGTCGAACCGGTTCTGGGGCGAGACGGCACATTACCACAGGCCGATTTCCTATTACCTGAACGCTGCGGCAGATGCGGGATTTGCTCTTGTGCATTCCGAGGAGCCGAAGGCGTACGAGGGGACGGGCAACCCGGACATTCCGCTGTTTTGGTATATGGAATTCAAAAAGCCGGGCGGCACCTGCGTCCCGGAGGGGCGGAAGGCGTACTACAGTCTGCCGGGGCTGTTTGAGTTTTATGATTTGTATAAGGTGTTCCTTCCGATTTATCGGAAGAACCGGGAGTATTTCTACGACTGGTGCGAGATCGGGTCGATTTACGGGGCCCCGCAGGACTGCCTCTGGGGCGGCGGGCGCGTCGGTTTCGGGGATGCTCCGCCGGAAGACGTGAAGGCGCTTACGGACGAGTACGGCATCTCTGCGCATCTTACCTTCAGCAATTCGCTTCTTAAGGAGGAGCATCTTTCGGATAAGCGGTGCAACGCGCTCTGTAAGCTGTTCGAGCACGGCGTAGCGGAAAATGCCACGGTAGCGCAGGGTACGGCGGAAAATGGCACGGCAAGTCGCGGCGTAGCAGAGAACGGCATCATCGTCACGTCCGACCTTCTGCTCGACTATATCTGTAAGAATTATCCGGGATTTTACTTCATCTCTTCGACGACGAAGGTGCTGACGAACCCGGAGGACCTTAAGGCGGAGTTGTCGCGGGAGGAATTCCGGTATGTCGCGCCGGATTTCCGGTTGAATAAGGCGTTCGGTTTCTGGGACGGGCTTTCTGCGGAACAGAAACGGAAGGTCGAATTCCTGTGCAATGAATGCTGCTGGTTTTCGTGTTATGACCGGAAGAACTGCTATGAGAACGTGAGTCGGAAGAGCCTCGGGGAGGACTGCGAAGATCATGTCTGCGTATCGCCCACCGCGGGAGACGGGTACCGGTTCTCGGAAGCGATGGAAAATCCCGGATTTATCGGGATAGAAGATATCATAAACGTGTATCTTCCTGCGGGCTTCGACCAGTTTAAGATTGAAGGACGGAGCCTCGGAAGCGCGGTGATTTTGGAGATGCTTCTGTACTATATGGTGAAGCCCGAATACCAGCTAAAGGTTCGGGAAGCGGTTTACCTTGACAGCATGCTCGATTTATTTTAGAAAGGACACAAAGTACATTCATGGCAACGCTGTTGATCATTGTAATCTATGCGGCATTTATCGGACTCGGGCTTCCGGACTCGCTGTTCGGAACCTCGTGGCCGTCCATCTATAACGAATTCGGGCTGCCGTTCTCGCTCGGAGCGGTGATTACGGGAATCTGCTCCTTGGGGACGATGACCTCGAGCCTTTTAAGCGCAAGGCTCATTAAAAAGCTTGGAACCAATAAGCTTACGGCCGCATGCACCTTGCTTACCGCCGTGGCGCTGTTCGGGTTCAGTTTTTCGGGGAATTTCGTGATTCTCTGCCTGCTGGCGGTTCCTTTGGGACTCGGCGCGGGTTCCGTCGATACGGCTCTCAATAACTATGTCGCGGTGCATTACAGCGCTTCGCAGATGAGCTTTCTGCACTGCTTCTACGGCGTCGGTGTGACGGTGAGTCCGTTCATCATGACGCTTGTGTTCCGAAACGGAATGGGCTGGCGGACCGGCTACCGGATTGCCTCACTGATTCAGATCAGCCTGGCGCTTCTTATCATCTTCACCCTTCCGGTGTGGAAGAAGGTGCACCCGGCGGAGGGCGGAGCGGAAGAAGCCTACGAAACCCTTTCACTAAGGGAAGCTGCCTCAATTAAGGGCGTCAAGGTTATGTGGCTTCTGTTTATCTGCACCTGCACGATTGAGATTTCCACCGGAAACTGGAGCAGCACGTTCCTTGTCGAGTATCGTCATCTGAGCAACGAGCTGGCAGCGGAATCCGTAACGTTTTACTATCTCGGAATGACCACGGGAAGGTTACTGTCCGGCGTGTTTGCAAAGAAACTTCACAGCTGGCAGATTATAAAAATCGGTCTGATCACGCTCGGTGGCGCGCTTGCGCTTCTTCTGTTTGTACCGAACCGGGTGGTGACAATCATCGCTTTGATGCTGATCGGACTTGGGAACGGACCGATGTTCCCGAACTTCAATTATCTGGCACCGGAGAACTTCGGCGAAAGCCGCTCGTCGGCAATCATCGGAACGCAAATGGCCGTTTCGAGTTTCGCGGTTCTCGCGGGCCCGATTCTCTGCGGACTGGTCGGGCAGGCGCTCGGGATGGGGGCGTTTCCGTATTACCTCATTACATTTTACGTTCTGATGCTGCTTGTCTTTCTGCGCGCAACGCGGATATGGAAAATGCCGGGGCTGTTCGCCTCTGCGAAAAAGGATACGAAATGAACGAAGAAAACAGACGGACAACAGAGGAATTCAGCATTCTCGGAACCTACGGGACAGACTTTGATTCCGTCGAGAGTGAGGCGTTTCATCAGGATTTGAACCTTTTGCAGGTGATGGATAAGCTCGCCGCCAAATGGGGACGCCCCGTCCGCAGGTTTTTCCTTTATATGCCGAATACCCGCGAGGAGGAAGCGTTTCGCCGGGCCGTGTACGGGGATGTGAAGAAGGAAGCGGTTTATGACGCGCTGCTTTCCTACACGAAGAATCTGGCAGCAGTGGAGAGCCTCCGTGCGGAAAAGGAGAAGGTGAACGATCCGCTGCAGAAGGCGGTCTGGAGACTTAGGGAGGAGGATGCCTGGTGCAATACTTACGAGGAACTGGAGCAGGCGCTTTCCGCTTCGGAACTCACATCGGATGGCATGCAACAGTTTCTTAAGGTGCTTCGGGAAGTGCTCGGAAGCGATTCTTACCGAAGCATGCGGGGAAAGACCGGGAAGGTGCTCGGGGAAATCCGCGGGCTTAGGTTCATCATCACCTATGACAAGGACCGGATCAGCGTAACGCCCGGTGAGATTCCGGGAGAGGGCGCTTATGAAGAGTGGCTCGACGGAATTGCCGGCGGGGAGAGCACGCAACTACAGAATCCGTTCTTCGCGGATACCGCCGTTTCGGACCTCGAACGGACCTGCATCGAAATGCTTAAGAAGAGAAAGCCGGAGTTCTTTAAGGGGCTTAAGGAATTTGCGGAAAGCGACGGGGATTACGAGGTTCCCGTTCTGAAACGGTTTGAGCAGGAGATACTCTTTTACCTTTCGTATTGCACGCTTCAGAGGGATCTGGAACGGGCAGGGTTTGTATTCGCAACACCGGATACCGACGATTCAAAGCGCATGGAAGCGAAGGGGCTTTATGATCTTGCCCTTGCGGTAACATCCCTTGCCGACGGAAGGAAAGTCGTTTCGAACGATTTCCGATACGATGCGGGTGAGCGCTTCTTCGTGCTCACCGGACCGAACCAGGGCGGCAAGACGACGTTTGCAAGAAGTCTCGGGCAGCTTGTGTATCTTTGCAAAATGGGACTCGACGTGCCGGCGGAATCGGCCAATGTGCCGTTCTTTCCGGGACTGCAGTCACATTTTTCGGTGGAGGAAAGCGTGCAGTCGGGACGCGGCAAGTTAATGGAGGAGTTGACGCGTCTCGCGCCGATGATGCGGGACCGGAAGAGGGGGACATTCGTCGTCATCAACGAGCTTTTCACAACCGCCGCGAACTACGACGCACAGATCATGGGAAAGCGCGTGCTTAATCATTTTATCGAGCTCGGGTGCATGGGAATCTACGTCACGCACCTGAAGGAGCTCGCTGACGAGGCAAGCGGCGTGGTAAGCCTTCGGGCAATGCTTGACGAGAACGGAATCCAGACATTTGAGATAAAGCGCGGCGCGGCGGAGGACATCGCCTGTGCGGCCAATCAGGTGAATAAATACCGGCTGACATACGAGCAGCTGAAGGAGCGCTTATGAAGGTATGCCTGTTGTATGAAAACCGGGAACGCATGAAGGAAGATGTTTACTACGACACCGCGAGCATCATTCAGGACCTCGGACTCAGGTCCCTTTTCCTCGCGGCCGCCAAGGAGGTCATCTACGAGAACGGCGCGGTGCTTAGGATTGAGAAGGAGGACCCGTTCATCGTTGATGTCATGCGGAAGGTTATGATGAGCCCGCTGACATCGGCCGAAGAGATTACATACCGGCAGGAGGTCACCTCGGACAGTCTGAATGCTCCGGACCTGATCCGCGGGCTGTATCAGTTGAGTATCCGCGTGCTTCTTAAGTGGCACGAGCTCGGCCGCGGAACCAAGGGAAGAATCCAGCAGAGCAATCCCGTGATGAAACTGATCTCGGAAATCCGTGTGCTGCACCTCTTCTGCGATTCGCTCGCTGAGATGCGGCAAATGCTACAAGGTCAGCCGCTCACTTCCCGCGGTTTCAACACGCTTCGAGACGATTTAAATCGCGTCTTCTCGAAGGAGCGGGAAGAAGAAATCCGGAAGGTGCTCGATGACATTTCCTTCTATACCGAAGGACTCGACCGGAAGGATGAAGGGCGCGACCAGGTGATCAGACCCCGGATTGTACTTGAGTGCGGGCTTGAGGACGGATTGAAGTTCAGCTCGATGAAGGTGCATGAGGTGGAATCGAGGAGTACGAAGTTCTACCGGAAGGGAAGCACAAGGGATAAGATCCAGAAGTTTATGGAAAGCCGTGTGCCGGATTCGTTCTCTACCGTTGAGGACGTGCGGATCAAGGAGCAGACATTACAGCTTGAGTTCGGCGTCGTCAGCTATCTGATCCGGAAGTTGAAGGGCTTCATGGATGAGTTCCAGACCTTCTTTGACCAGCTGAAATACCAGACCGCGTTCTGCCTCGGAGCCGTGCAGCTTAAGCAGCATATGGGGCGGTTCGGACTCGAATGCTGCTTCCCTGAGGTATGCGACCGGCGGGACCTTTCCTTCACGGATCTGAAGGAATTCGTTATGGCTGTTGAGCAGCGCGTCCGGGTAGTCGGAAACACCTGCTCCCTGATGCAGAAGGACCTGCTGATCGTAACCGGTGCCAATCAGGGCGGCAAATCCACGTTCCTTCGAAGTATCGGCATCGCGCAGGTTATGATGCAGTGCGGTCTTCCGGTAACGGCGAAGGCGTTTAAGAGCGGTATCTTCCCGCGGATCTTCGTGCATTTTACGCGAAGAGAAGACAGCGCGATGAACAGCGGAAGGCTTGATGAAGAGTTGAGCCGCATGAACGGAATCGTTGAGCATCTCGGGGACGGCTCAATCGTATTTCTGAACGAATCCTTCGCAACGACGACCGAGAAGGAGGGCGCGCTGATTGCCTATGACATTATCCGCGCGCTGAAGGAAGCGGGCGTCCGGATTCTGACCGTAACGCATCTCCTTTCTTTTGCAAAACGTGTCTACGAAGAGACGAAGGACAACCCGGAGGCCGGTGTGGAGTTTCTGTCCGCCGAGCGAAAGCAGGACGGTACCCGCACGTATCATATGATTGAGAGCGAGCCGGAGCTTACAAGCTTCGGACTCGATCTGTACGACAAGGTTGTCGGGAAGATTAAAAACGAAAGCATGGAGACGGCACAATGAATTATTCCTACTGCCTTTTTGACCTGGACGGGACGCTGACCGATCCGGGCATCGGAATCACGAATTCCGTTATGTATGCCCTTGAACGGTTCGGCATCAAGGTAAAAGACCGGAGCGAGCTGTATGTATTCATCGGCCCGCCGCTCCCGGATTCCTTCAAAAAGTATTACGGGTTCACCGATGAGCAGGCTTCGAAAGCGGTTGAGTATTACCGCGAGTATTTCCGGCCGAAGGGCATCTTTGAGAACGTGGTTTACGACGGCATTCCGCAGATGCTAGCCGCCCTTAAGAAAAAGGGCGTAAAGGTTGCGCTTGCGACGTCGAAGCCCTATGAATTTGCCGTGCAGATTCTGAAACATTTTGACTTATATCAGTATTTCGATTTCTTCGGAGCGGCAACGATGGACGGGCGCATCAGCAAAAAATCGGACGTAATCGCCGAGCTTTTAAAGGAAATCGGGGAAGAGGACCTGTCCGGCGTTCTGATGATTGGAGACCGCGACCAGGACATAACAGGCGCCAAAGCGAACGGCCTTAAGAGCGTCGGTGTTCTGTGGGGCTATGGCCCGGAAGCGGAGCTTACCGGCGCAGGCGCGGATTATCTGGTTTCGACGCCTGATGAGCTGGTTGAGCTGGTGTAAGCTTTGAAACGAGGAATAAACAATGGTTATTATTATCACGGGTGCGTCGCACACCGGAAAGACGGTGCTGGCGCAGAAAATGCTGGAGGCGTACCATTTTCCGTATCTGTCCCTTGACCATCTGAAGATGGGGCTTATAAGGAGCGGAAATACGACGCTGACGCCTATGGACGACGATAAGCTGACGGATTATCTCTGGCCGATCACGCGGGAGATGATCAAAACGGCGATTGAAAACGATCAGAACATGATCGTGGAGGGCTGCTATGTCCCGTTTGACTGGCGGAAGGATTTCAGCGAGGAATACCTTTCGGAAATCCGGTACATCTGCCTTGTGATGTCGGACGCTTATATCGATGAAAACTTCGGCGCAATTAAAGCGCACGGTTCGGATGTGGAAAACCGGGGCGATGATTCCTACTGCACGGTCGAATGGATCAGGGAAGGAAACCGGGAGTACCTCGAAGGCTGCCTTAAGGCGGGCGAGCAGTTCACTCTGATTGACGGGGATTACGAGCAGATTATCCGGAAACTGGTGGAGGAATAATTATGGACGAAAATGCGATGGAAATCGAGATTCAGGGGCAGCTGTTAAGTCTTCGGTACAGCACCTCTTCGCACGGGATGATGGCCGGATCGGGGTCCTACGGCAGCGAAACGATTGAGTGGAATAAGGACGGAAGCGTCATTCTTACAAGCAGCTATACCGGCGGCGGGAGAAGCGCGCGCACGGAATACCGCGTGAACCCGGAGCTTGCCGAACGGGTGCGCGAATATGTTGACCGCACAGGGCTTGCGGCGCTTTCCAAGAAGGACATTCCCCTCCCGCTTGTGTATGACTGCTTCACAAGTGTGAGCATTCATATGGAGTACGGCGATATCAACGGAAAGCCGTGGGAGCGGCAGCGCTATAACCTGGAATGCGGAGCGGCGGGCATGACCTTCGGGGAGATTGAACATAAGCTTTCCGACCTCATTAAGGAGTGCCGCGAGAGCGGCGAATGCATCGTCAATGAAACAAAGGAGCAGCCGAACGGCTCCCCGTTCGGAATGATGGGAGGTCCCATGACAATGGGCGGGATGATAGGCGCCGGTCCCATGACGATGGACGGAACGGCGGCACCCACGCCGGCTCAGACGGAAACAGAGCCGAAGGAGCTTCCGGAGCCGGAGCCCGGCTGCTGGACCTGTAAGTATTGCAGATTCAATAAGAACAGCGGCAGATTCTGCGCGGAATGCGGCGCAGCGAAGGAATGAATCGTACGGGCGAGATTCATATAGTGCGATTCGGAAGGAATCAATATAAGAAATGAATATGGAACAGTTGGAAGTGCTCCGGGCGGAGCAGGAATGGCAGCGCGCGGGAGCGTATTCGGTGCGGATTCAGGGAATGAACCGGCAGCACGGGATATCGCTTCGGGAAGAATTTGACGAGCATGACTGCGATGGGACGCGCTATATCGTGATTCTTGATAACGGGTACCCAATCGGGACATGCCGTTTCTACGAGAAGGATGCGACCTGCGTTATGCTCGGACGCGTCGTCGTGCTCCCGGAATACCGCGGCAGGAAGATAGGAGCGATGATGCTTAAGGAAGCCGAAGCGTGGATGCGCGAGTGCGGATACACTGCGGTCGAGGTGGACAGCAGAGTGGTCGCCACCGGATTCTACGGCAAACTCGGTTACGAGATGATTGACGGAACCGTGATTCAGAGCGGCCCGTTTGAGTGCATTAAGATGCGCAAGTCCTTGCGGTAGATTTGACCGCCGCGCCGGCGGGTGTGAGTAATGCCCGGACGATGACCGGCGGAAAGGAAATCATCGAAGGAATTGAGGGGAGATAAGAATGATCAAGGTTAACAATTCCGAAGAAGTTAAAAAGCAATACGCGAATTCCGGCAATCTGAGCACCCGGATTTCGATTCATGAGAAATATTCCGTGAATCAGCAGGGGTTCGGGAACTGGATTTTCTCAAATTACCGGATTGAACCCGGCATGAAAGTTCTGGAGCTCGGCTGCGGCACGGGGGATATGTGGAAAGGTCAGGGAGAGCTGATTAAACGGTGCGGGACAATTGTGCTGTCTGATTTCTCGGAAGGGATGGTCGCGACGGCGAAGGAGATTGTCGGTGAGTTCGGGAATGTGGAGTACCGGGTGATTGATATTCAGGACATTCCGTACGGAGACGGGGAATTCGACATCGTGATTGCCAACATGATGCTGTATCATGTGCCGGACCTTAAGAAGGGGCTTTCTGAAGTGCGAAGAGTTCTTAAGAAGGGTGGCATGTTTTATTGCGCAACCTACGGAGAGCACGGGATTGTCGAATATCTCGCAACGCTTCTCGGACGGTACGGCGTCGAGGATAAGATCAATAAGGTGTTCACGCTCCAAAACGGCGAGGAGCTTCTCGAAGAGTTCTTCGGGAAGGTGGAGAAGCGGGAATATATCGATTCCCTTGCGGTGACCGATGTGGATGACATGGTGGAATACATCTATTCCCTGTCTAGCATGACCACCCTTGCGGAGGTGCCGAAGGCGGAGATTCGGGACATTTTGATAAAGCATATGCAAAACGGCGTTCTGAACGTTCCGAAGGAATACGGAATGTTCCTTGCGTCGGGAGTCTCAACGAAATAGAAGGAGGCGGCTATGGAACGGAAGATGGTTGTGGCATTTGCCCCGTTAACGGAAGCGCAGCGGGAGGAAATCGCGGCGAAGGTAGCGAAGAAGGGCTTCCGTGCGGTGTTCTGTAAGGATGCCGAAGAGGCGCTTAAGGAGGCAAAGGACGCGGAGATTGTCATGAGCCTTGATAAAAGACTTGCGAAGGCCGGGCCGAACCTCAGGTGGTTCTGTACGCCGTCGGCGGGTGTTGACCATGTGCTCGGAGAGCTTGAAGGGACCGATGTCCTTCTTTCCAATTCCTCCGGGGCTTACGGCGTGACGATTGCAGAGCATATCGTGATGACGGCGCTTGAAGTGATGCGGAACCGCCCGGAATATATCCGGCTTAAGGAGGAGCGCATCTGGAAGCAGAACCTGCCGGTGCGGTCGCTTTACGGGGCGACAGTCACATTCTTGGGAACGGGAGATATCGGGCAGGAGGCAGCACGGAGAATCCGCGCGTTCAGCCCGAAATGCCTGATCGGCGTAAACCGTCACGGCTCGAATCCGGGGCAGCTATTCGACCGGATTGTGCCGCTTTCGGGGCTTAACAGGGTGCTTAAGAAAACCGACCTTCTGATTATGAGCCTTCCGTCGACGAAGGAAACGCGGGGAATCATGAGCGCCGGGAGGCTTAATATGCTTCCGGAAGGAGCATTTATCGTAAATGTGGGGCGCGGAGACGCGATTGACCAGAAGGCACTCGAGGCATTGCTTCGAAACGGAACCCTCGGCGGCGCTGCGCTCGATGTGTTCGAGAAGGAACCGTTGCCGCAGGAAAGTACCCTGTGGGACTGCCCGCGGCTGATCCTTACCACCCACGTGGCGGGTAACTGGACGCTGCCGCTTACGGTGGAGAAGATTGTCGCGATGTTCCTCGAGGATTTCGACCGTTACTGTAAAGGACTTCCGCTAAAGCGGCTTGTGGACCGCAAAGCCGGATACAAGCAGACCGAAGCAATCGTCCGGGTTCGTGAGATGGAGGAGCTGTTCGACCGGGCACTGGCGCTTTCGAAGAAAGAGAAGCGGTCGGCGCGGGAGGAAAAGGAACTTGAGACAGCGGTCAGTAAGCTGAAGGAGTATTACGAAAGCCCGCAATGGCGCGAGGATTTCGAAGCCGATGAGGCCGGCAAGTTCCCGAAAGACCTGAAGCGGGGCGTGCTTTCCGAGGACGGGATCTATAATCTGCTTGAGGAACTGTAAAGCACAGCAAAACCGGACAGCCATGTCCCATAACTATTTTAACAACTGTATCAGGAGACGGAAAATGCTACGTTTAAGACCATATAAACCAAGCGACGCGGATACGATCACATCGTGGATTAAGGATGAGAAAACCTTCTTTCTCTGGGGCGGCGAGCGGTTCGGCTCGTACCCGGTTACCGGGGAAGCCATGAATGCGAAATACCTCGGAGCTAACGGCGACTGCGAAGAGCCGGACAATTTCTACCCGATGACGGCCTGTGACGGGGATGCGGTTGTCGGACACTTCATCATACGGTATCTTCAGGGAAATCCGAAGGTTCTCCGGTTCGGCTGGGTCATCGTGGACGCGGAGAAGCGCGGCAAAGGCTACGGCAGGGAAATGCTCCGCCTCGGGCTGGATTACGCGTTCCGTGTCCTGAAAGTCGAAACGGTTACGATCGGCGTTTTTGAGAACAATCCTTCCGCGTATCATTGCTACACATCCATCGGATTCCGGAAGTCGTCCCTGCTTCCTGATGTGGTAAAGCAGATCGGTTCGGAACAGTGGAAACTCGCGGAACTGGAGATGACGGAGAAGGAATACCTCGCAGGACCGAAGATTGTGATTGATTATTCCGTCCGGAAGACAATCATTACCGTACAGCACGCGCAGTCGGTGCATCATACGAACGGCCACGCGGGTGCCTGGGGTGACTGGGACCTTACCGAACTCGGTCACAGGCAGGCAGCGGCAATCGGCAGGTATCTTCTGAAAGAGGGCTGCGCGGACGGTTACACAATGTATGTTTCCGACCTGAAGCGCGCCTATCAGACCGCCGAAGAGATCAACCGGTCGCTCGGACTTACGCCGATTGTGACCGATGTGATCCGCGAAGTAAACGCGGGCGCCGGAAACGGGCAGCCGAACGAATGGTTCCGGGCGAATATGGCGAAGCCGAACGACGTCTATGACATCGATTACCGGCCGTTCCCCGATGCGGAATCCGACCGTGATCTGTGGGGACGCCTGTATCCGTTTTATCAGGAGATAATGAATAATGACAGGGACCGCATTCTGATCGTGTCCCACGGAACGGCGCTCAGTTTTCTTCAGGCAATGCTTATGGGACGGACGATTTATGAGCAGCAGCATTACCGCTTCAAGGGTAAGGCCGGTTCCGTGTCCCGGTTCGATATTCTGAATGACGGAAGAGTGCTTGCGAAATACATCAACCGGATTTGCGAAGAGGCTTGATTTTCGCTCCGGAAAAGTGTATAAATGGATTGAAAAAACCGGGAAACATCCGCGGATGACTCCCGGTTTGAAATTCTTTGAGAAAGGAGGAATCGGTGTCCACTTCGGTGGCGGACGGAGGGGGAGCGCCCTGCGTCTTGTATCAGCAGCGATGGGAAGCCGTGTTCCGGCGTGAGAGGATGCCAGTAAGCATCGACCGACCTTCCAAGGGAATCCCTGTGATTTCCTACCATTCAGGAAGCGCTGCAGCCATAGTTACAGCCGTTTCCGTATCAATCTCAAAGGAGGAATGTATGATTTACGGCTTCGTAAAATCATACGAAAACAAATTATGAAAAAGAACAGTCTCATTAAACTGACACTTGCCGGCATGTTCTGTGCCGTCGCCGTCGTCGGCAGTCTCTTTTCCTTCCCGATCGCGGGAAGCAAATGCGCTCCGGTTCAGCACATCATCAACATTCTTTCGGCAGTCCTGCTCGGCCCGGTTTACGGCGTCGGCGTGGCATTTGTCGCATCCCTGATCCGCAATCTCTCCGCGCTCGGAACCATCCTCGCCTTTCCGGGAAGCATGTTCGGCGCGTTTCTGAGCGGAATCCTCTACAAGAAGACGAAAAACTATCCCCTCACGCTTCTCGGCGAAGTGTTCGGGACCGGCATTATCGGCGGTCTCTGCGCTTACCCGGTGGCGGTTCTTTTGATGGGCAAAGAGGCTTCGGAGATTGCCTTCTATGTCTATGTCATTCCGTTCCTTATTTCGACCGCCGGCGGCGCCGTGATTGCGGCCGTCATTCTTTTCGGGCTGAAGAAATCAGGCGCTTTAAAGCTTATGCAGGAAGAATCGTAATCCCGCGCATCCGGTTCAGGCAGCAGATCACGTCGATCGGACGGATTTCCTCGTACCAGCGGTTGGATGCGACAAGCATCCGTTCCAAACCGGTCCTCGGTCTTGTGTCATCCGAAACGATGTCCGCGGTAATCTGTTCCGCCGTTTCCCGGATCTCGAAATCCTCCGCCCGTGAGAGCAGAAGTTCCATTGCGCAGGCAAGGGAATTCAGCTGTTCGGTGCTTGCGATCGCGGAAAGGGGAAGAACGTCCGCGCGGTAGTTCCCGACCAGGATCATACGGTTATTCTCGGTGCTGACGGTCCGGAAGAAGCATTGCGAAAGATCTTCGGCTTTGGCGCAGTACCGCTTCTCCGTCCAGACGGAAGCACTGACGGGATCTGCGTTCTTCGCAATCGGGAGTTTTCCGGTTACGTTCCGGACGGTGAACTTTTCCACAAGAAGCAGCGTGTCCGCGTACTCGAAATACGAACTGATCGCGCCGACAATAATGATGACGGAAATCCCGCGGGACTCGGTCAGCTCACGGATGCGGTCGGTGAAAGGAATGATCGGGTCGTTCGGATTGATCGTCCGGATCAAAGCGTCCTTGGTCAGGAAGTTGGTTGCCGATTTGTCTTCGTCAACGAGCAGAAGCCGGCTTCCGGCGTATAAGCCTTCCACGATGTTCGCGGCCTGCGAAACGCTTCCGCTCGCGCAGTCGGTGTAAAAATCTTCGACCTTCCGGTGTAGGAAATTGTCCTTGAAGAACGGCGAAAGATTCAGCCGGTTCACGAGTCTTCCGTCCTCCGCGTATGCCTTCAGCGCCGTATGATCGGTTACAACATACTCGCGTCCGTCCCCGGGGATATGCGGATAGATTCCGCTCTCGATTCCGTCAAGAAGCGTTGTCTTTCCGGAATATCCGCCGCCGGTAATGACGGTTACGCCTTTTTTGATTGCCATCCCGGTTCGCGAATTTCCGTTTGCGAGCGGGATGGTGATTTCATTTTCCGGCGGGGAGACAAATGTAACAGCGTCCCGCAGCGGCTCGCTGTCCGTATCCCCTCTCGCGATAACGGCTCCGTTTCCGATGAAGCAGCAATACCCATTTTCCTGCAGATAAGAAAGGATCTCCCGGTACTCTTCACACACTTTCCGCACTTCAGGAAGCCTTTTCTTCGAAAAATGTGACGCCCACTCGACGACCGTCTGCAGAATTCCCTTGAGGAAGCGGATACACTGCTTTCCTTCGATCCGGTTAATCCCGAGAAGCGGCATCCGGCAGAACAGATTCAGGTGGAAGAAGCCGTCCTCAAAACGAATACAGGATCTCTTCAGAATCCGGTTGTCGAACCCCGCAAGCCGCAACTCGCCGCGGGAACGGCTGTCCTTATTCGCGTTTTTCAGCGACTCCGCAAACTGCGACAGATTCGGATGGATGCTCCGAAGCACGAAATCCTCGCAGCAGACCGGGTCGGAAGTTTCCTCCTCCGATAATCCGAGCAGTTCCGCCGGAATCGAGACGATCAGGCTCATTGCTTCCGGAAAGCGGTAGTTCACGGCGCGGAGCGAGAAGCGGATTTCGTTGAAGTTTTCGTAGACAGGCCCCGTGACGTCGCGGAAACGGACTTTGTCGGCGCCGTTCAGGCTGTCTTTTCCTTTGAACATGTCGTAAAGGACATGCATCGGTACAATTCTTTTCGTTTCATTTTCTGTCATTACACATCACCTCACTCGGTTATTATGCGTAACCGCAAATGAAAACCGGTTGTCAAAGCAGTATGGAGGAATAAAAAAGGCGCACCCATGCCGGATGCGCCGAAGATCATTCAGAAGAAGAGAATCAGTGATTCTTAACGGTGATCAACTTCCATGCAGACATGCTTTTAAACAACGTATTCATTTGTTTCATGTTGATCACCTCCTATGGATCAAAGTATTTGGTTACGCCGAAAAGATAGCACAGCGAAACGCGGGTTGTCAAGATTATTTTGAATCGATCAGCATCTGTACCCGGTTATACCCGTAAAGTACCATAATCGACAGGAACTGTCAACCAAACGGGTCTGTACATCCCTTCCCGTATGTGGTATAATTTCGGGAAACACCAGGGTTTTCGGAGGTTCTTTATGGGAGAAGGAATTCATGTATTCGGGCAGAACTGCATTCGCCTAACGACGGCGGCGGGCGTTGTTTATACGGACCCGTTCCGGATGACGGAGGAGCCGCATGACGCGGATTTCGTGCTGATCACGCACGACCACTATGATCATTTTTCACCGGAGGATCTTGCGAAGGTATGCAAGAAGAGTACCGTGCTTGTCGTTCCGGAGCGAATGGCGGAGAAGGCGCAGGAGGTTTCTGACCTTGTCGCGAAGACGGAAACGGTCCGCTACGGTTCCGCGTATTCCGTTGACGGACTGAATTTTGAAACGGTCCGTTCCTACAACATCGGGAAGATGTTCCACCCGAAGGACGCGGAATGGGTCGGCTATATCATTGAGGCGGATGCCGGCCGCGTGTACGTTGCCGGAGACTCCGACGCCACCGAAGAGGCGAAGGCGGTCCGGTGTGACGTCGCGCTGATTCCGATCGGCGGAAAGTACACGATGGACGCTGCCGAGGGGGCGGAGCTTGCTAACATCATCAATCCGAAAGTGGCCATTCCGGTGCATTATTTCGACCCCGAAGCCGCGGAGAAATTCGCAAGCCTCGTGAAGCCGGGAATTCGGACGGAAATCGGCTGAATTGCGCGGGTGCCACGCGGAAGAGCCTTATTTTACGGCAAATGCAACCGCCGGTTGACAAATTGAAAAGCCGGATTTATGGCATGCAACCGCATGTTTTGCTACGATGAACTTGCTTAAGCGAACAGAAAATCGTGGCAGGCGGCGGAGAGCCGTCATAGATGCCGGAAAGGAATAAAAAATGATTTTAGCAGACAAGATTATCAACGAGAGAAAGAAGAACGGATGGTCTCAGGAAGAGCTCGCCGAGCAGCTCGGCGTTTCGAGACAGTCCATCTCCAAATGGGAAGGCGCCCAGGCGATTCCCGACATTCAGAAAATTATTAAGATGGCCGAACTGTTCGGCGTCAGCACCGATTACTTATTAAAGGACGAGATCGAGCCCGAAGGGTTTGCGGACCGGACGCCGGGCGTCGATTTCGGCGATGAGGTGGCAGGTTACCGAAAGGTTTCCCTCGAGGAAGCCAACGAGTACCTGGAACTCGAGGAGAAAATCTCCCCGAGACGCGCCAACATGGTAAGCCTCTGCATTCTCGGACCCGCGTTTCTCGTGCTCTGCTGCGCGCTTGCGGCAGTCCCCGGATTCCCGGTCGGAGAGGGCCCGCTGATTGCCATCGGCGTCACCGTGCTGCTTCTTATGATCGCGACGGCGGTTTTCTTCTTCGTCATCGACGGATTGAAGCTGAGCCGCTTCCAGTATCTGGAAAACGAACCCATTGAGACGCTTTACGGTGTGTCCGGTTTCGTTACGGAACGTAAGAAGGCCGCTGAGTCGGAAAATGTTACGAAGATTGCAGTCGGTGTCATCCTCTGCGTGCTGAGCGTTGTGCCGCTTGTAGCGACCTCCATCCTCGGCGCGAAGGATTACGTGATCACGATGATGGTTACGGTGCTCCTGACCCTCGTAGCAACCGGAGTCAATCTTCTGGTCCGTGCCGGTTCCATGACCGGCGCTTACAACAAGCTTCTGCAGGAAGGCGATTACAGCATCCGCTCAAAGAAAAGAAACCCCATCGTTTCGAAAGTTGCTTCCGTGTACTGGCTTACGGCCGTAGCGATCTACCTCGGCTGGAGCTTCTACTTTAGCAGCTGGGACCGCAGCTGGATCGTATGGCCGATTGCCGGACTGCTGTTCGGAATCCTGATGACATTCCTGCAGGATAAAAAAGGAGATATTGAAGAGTAATGATTCATGCGATTCTGACCATTGACGACATTGCGTCGCGAAACACGCCGGCGATTGTCGATTATCTGAACGAAAAAGGCATCACGGCGCTGATGTTCGCCGTCGGCGAGAACGTGGAGCGTTATTATGAGAATGCGGTCTACGCGCTTCAGCACGGAATGATCGTCGGAAACCACAGCTATTCGCACCCGGCTTTCTCGGAGATTACGTTCGAAGAGGCGAAGGCGGAGATTGAGAAGAACGAGGCCGTCCTCGACAGGTTATATAAAGACGCGGGGGTGGAGCGGAAATACCGTCCGTTCCGGTTCCCCTACGGCAACAAGGGCGGCGCGAACAAGGAAAAGCTGCAGGAGTACTTCCGTGAGAACGGGTTCAGTAAGCTTAAAGACGATAAGATTCCGTACCCCTACTGGAAGGAGGTCGGGCTCGATAAGGACATCGACACGTTCTGGACCTTCGATTTTGCGGAATACAATATTCGCCCGAACTCCGGATTTACGGTGGAGAACGTGTGGAACCGGATCTACGGAAAGGAGCCGGGGGTCGGCGTTAAGCTTCTTGAAGACGGCGGGTACCATTTTCTGTTGCTGCATGCGCACGACGAGACCGACGAGATGGTTCCGGGGTACTATAAGCAGTTTATCGACTGTTTATTGGAGAACGGCGTGACATTTGACGCGCCTGCATTTTGGTAGGCGTTTTCGGAGGATAGAGTATGAAGGTTTACGATATTTCGCAGGAAGTGTTCGGATGCTGTGTGTATCCGGGCGACCCGAGTCCCGAGCGGCAGGTGATGCTTCGCATCGCGGACGGGGCCGTGTGCAACCTGACGGCGTTTCAGATGTGCGCCCATAACGGCACCCATGTGGACGCGCCGTACCATTTCATAGACGGCGGGAAGACCATCGAGCAGGTGAGTCTTACGCGGTTCGTCGGGTACGCCTATGTGACGGAAACGGAGGGCGACATCACGGCGGAGGACGCCGCGAAGATGCTTCTTAAGGCGAAGGCCTGCGATGAGCGGGCGGCGGAACGCATCCTCGTGAAGGGGAAGGCGACCGTTACGGAAGGCGCTGCGGAGGTATTCGCAAAGGCCGGCATCCTGCTGTTCGGCAACGAATCCCAGACCGTCGGCCCGGAGGATGCGCCGATGGCGGTTCATAAGATCATGCTCGGCGCGGAAATCGTGCTTCTTGAGGGCATCCGCCTTGCGGATGTGCCGGAAGGCGCTTATCTTCTGAATGCTGCGCCGCTGAATCTCGGCGGCTCGGACGGAGCGCCCTGCCGGGCGATTCTGATTGCGATGGACGAGTAACGGGATAGCAAACCGGATGGCGCAACCGGTAGGAGAGTTTTTGGAGGAGCACTATGACAGTTGAGAACGGCGAATGGGTCATGCACGGCCTCGCCTGGAACGATCCGAAGAGGATTCGCTCGAAGCAGGAACTTACCGACTTTGTAAAGAAAGTCGGTTTTCTGCCGTTATTCGGAAACGGGGTAAAAGGATTCTCCGCGGAGGAGCATACTTCGGTTCGGGGCTGGTGGTCGGGAAACCGTGAGGAGGACCCGTGGGAATGGCGTGAGATCATCGCCGCGGAGCGCGAGCTCGCCTACGGCAAATTCTTCGATAACAAGGCCGGCTTCATCAGCCTTGAATGGCTTCCGTATTTCGTGAATTACCGCCGCAGCGGCTACGATTTCGACGCGCGGTGGGAGGACGGTCTTGCAAACCGCCGCGAGAAGAAGATCATGGATTTCTATCTCGGGGAGGATAAGAACGGCGATATCATTTACCGCGAGGAGAAAATCCTTTCCACCGAGCTTAAGAAGAAGGCCGGGTTCGGCGGAAAGAACGGCGAGAAGAATTATCCGGGCATCATGACCGGGCTGCAGATGCAGACGTATCTGGTGATTTCGGACTTTACGAGGCGCCGGAACAAGCAGGGCGACGAGTACGGAATGACGGTTTCGATCCCGCTCACGCCGGAGGCCATATGGGGCTACGACTGCGTGACCGCCGCCTATTCGGAGAAGCCGGAGAAATCGTGGGAGCGTATCGTTGAGCACGTGAAGAGCATGTACCCGGACGCGCCGGAGAAGGAAATCATTAAGCTGATCGGGAAGAAATGAGGAAACCTATGATTTATGACCGCCTTGTGCAGTATCAGGATGAAAAATACCGGGAGTTTCAGAGCAAGCTCGTGCCGAACATTCCGAAGGAAACGATTCTCGGCGTGAAGACCCCGCAGATGCGAGCCATCGCGAAGGCAGTGGCCGGAACGCCCGAAGCGGAGGAGTTCCTTCGGACGCTTCCGCACGCCTATTACGAAGAAAACCTCGTGCATTTCTTTTTGCTTGCGGGGATTAAGGATTTCGACGCCTGCGTGGAGGCGGTGGAGAGATTCCTTCCATACGTGGACTGCTGGCCGGTGTGCGACCAGTCGAGCCCGAAGGTGTTCACGAAGCACCACGACCGGCTCCTTCCGTGCATCCGCCGCTGGATCGCCTCGGATCACGTTTACACCGCGCGGTTCGGCATGCGCATGCTGATGAACGAATTTCTCGGTGAGGATTTCAGGGAGGAATACCTCGGCTGGGTGGCGGAGAAGCAGGGCGAGGATTATTATCTTAAGATGATGGTTGCGTGGTATTTCGCGACGGCGCTTGCGAAGCAGTACGACGCGGCCATTCCGTATTTCGAACAGCGAAAGCTCGACCCGTGGACGCACAAGAAGGCAATTCAGAAGGCAATCGAGAGCTTCCGCGTGTCGGAGGAGCATAAGGAATACCTGAAAACTTTGCGGTGACATTTGCCGCTATGTAAATGTGACGCAATAAGGAGAACAACAGGGAGCGCTTCACCTGGAGCTGCCGGCATCATCGGCTGCAACGAGGAAGACGCGGAAGCGGGGGAAGGAGAAGGAAGGCATGAAACGGTTCGGATGCGCAATCAACTATTACATCGTGGACCTTTTAAACATTTGGAAGGACAGCAGCCCGGAGACCTTTGCGGCGCGGAGAGACGAGTACCTTGCGGTGGCAAATGCATCCGCCGATTCCCCGTTCTGTCAGCTGGATTACACGCGGATGACGAAGATGGCGGACTTTATCAAACGGCGGGTGGACAGTATCACCTGCGAAAACGAGATGAAGATGGAAATCTTCTTCCGCGAGGAGCAGCCGGCATTTATTGATGACGAGGTCAATACGGCGCTGTTTGATTTCTCCTATGCGGACCGGATCT
>JAEEGI010005745.1_pt1 | contig 28427 bp, 7 predicted proteins | sample 8958751 | NCBI WGS metagenome assembly JAEEGI01 (sample SAMN16246545, study PRJNA631951) | gut metagenome | biome: gut microbiome; feature: rumen; material: KS-attached | host: Bos | place: Iran: Karaj | collected 2018-10 | reverse complement strand
GGAGTGCGTTTAAATGGTGCCTACGTGAGTCCTTGGAATTATTTGAAGTGAGTGATACAAGGTGTCATAATTAGCACTGCTTGCATGCTCGCATGCGAAGCAGTGCTAATTCATGACCCGAACAGATATGAGGAAAAAAGACATACGACCCTCAGGGAGTATGGCGATTTCCGAATGGCTGTAGGATTGCGAGAATGCAGTGGAGCAATCCGTGTATCACGGAGTATAATATTGCAATACGAGGAGAATGAAAAAATTGGACACTAATAACGGTCTTAGTAACAATTACAATAACGACAACCCACTTTTCCAGCCACAGCCACAGCCCCAGCAGCCGCCCCAGACTCCGCCGGAGAATAACGGCGGACGCAAGTTTGTAGGAGGATTACTGGTAGGATTTTTGTGCGCATGCTTTGTGCTGGTGGGAGCATATGTTTTCTTAAATGCCGCAGCTGGCGTAAACAGAAGGGCAGCCAACCCTGCATCCTCCGATGAGCTTCTGGATCAGGCAACACTGGATAAGATTAGACTTTTAGAGAAGACCATTAACGACAACTATTACAAGACTGACATTGATGTAGAGGATGAGAAGAACGGTATCTACAAGGGGCTGCTTGATTCCCTGGGAGATCCATATTCCGTTTACTATACCGAGGAAGAACTGGTGAAGCTCATGAGCGACACCCAGGGCGTGTACTACGGAATCGGAGCTTATGTCAGCCTTGATAACACCATCGGAATGCCGAGAATTTCAGGCGTTATCCCCGGAACCCCCGCAGAGAGCGCAGGACTTGCCATTGATGATATCATTTACGAGGTAGATAAGAACTCCACCCAGGGCCTTACCCTGGAGGAGGTTGTTAAGATGATCAAGGGTGAGGAGGGTACTTTTGTCCACCTGACACTTATCAGAGGCACCAGCAGTGACAATCTGGAGATAGACGTAACAAGAGCCAAGATCGAGGTTCCCACAGTTAATACCAGAATGCTGGATGACGGCATCGGATATCTTCAGATCACAGAGTTCGATGATGTAACCTATGACCAGTTCGTAGAGGGCATGGCAGAGCTCAGGGGTAACGACATCAAGGGCCTTGTCATTGACCTTAGAAGTAACCCCGGCGGCAACCTTTCAACTGTCTGCGACATCGCCCGTCAGCTCCTTCCCGAGGGACACATCGTATACACCATGGACAGAGAGGGCAACAGAGAGGATTACGACTGCGATGGTAAGCACGAGATAGATATTCCCGTAGTTGTTCTTGTTAACAAGTACTCAGCCAGTGCTTCAGAGATCCTGGCAGGAGCCCTGAAGGATTATCAGAAGGCAACTCTTGTGGGCACCACCACCTACGGCAAGGGAATCGTTCAGAGAATCATCAATCTCAAGGACGGCACCGCAGTTAAGCTTACAGTAAGCAGCTACTATACACCTAATGGCGTAAATATCCACGGAATCGGCATTGATCCAGATGTGGAGATCGAGTATGACGCCGAGGCAGCCACCGGCGAGGACAAGGTTGACAACCAGCTGGAGAAGGCCATAGAGGTAATGAAAGACCTTATTGACAATTAAATCTAATTAGTTTAATATTTAGGACTGTGTCAGGTAGACACAGTCCTATTTTTTTTCACTTTATTCACAGCCCGTATCGGGCGAAGATTCCCTTTTGGAATGTTATGTGTTTTTTGGAAGTATTGGAAGGAAGGTTTGTGATTTTTTATGAAAGTTAAGGCATGTATCTGTACGGATGCCGGCTCCAGTCGCAGAGTCAATCAGGATGCGGCATTAGTGAAGGTGGCAAATTCTAAAAATATGGGGAGAATAGCACTTATAGCTGTCTGCGACGGAATGGGAGGCCTTTCCAAGGGCGAGGTGGCAAGCTGCAAGGTCATAAGAGCACTGGAGACCTGGTTTCACGAGGAACTGGTGCTGATGCTGGGAATGAACCGAGAGAAGTTCTGGGATACCGTGGAGTTGTCCTGGAAGAGAATGCTTGCCAAGATCAATGGCGATATAAGGCGCTACGGCAGGAACAAAAGTATAACCCTCGGAACCACTTTTTCCGCCCTTTTACAGGTGGGAAGGCAGTACCTTTTTATGCACGTGGGAGATTCAAGGCTCTATTTTACCAAGGCCCAGGACGCGGTGCAGCTAACCAAAGATCAGAGCCTGGCCCAGCAGATGCTGGATAAGGGAGAGGTCAGTGACGAGTCGGAGATAGAGGAGAGCAAAAAGAGCATACTTCTCCAGTGCCTGGGAACCCAGACACCGCCTACGCCCCAGATAGGAAGAGGCACCTTTGATGCCAACACCACTGTGATCGCCTGCAGCGACGGCCTCTGGAGAACCATCACCGGCAAGGAGCTCTACTCAAAGCTCTGCCCACAGATGTGCATCACAGACGAGGACATGCTTTTGCATTGCAGGAAGCTTATAGATACGGCCCTTATGCGGGATGAACAGGACAACATCACCATAGCGGCTATGAGTGTAACGTTCTGATGACATAGTCATAGAGCAATCCGTGTATCATCAGAGATAACATTGTAATAACAGAGGAAAACGCCATGAACATTAAAGGTTACGAAGTGATAAAGGTTCTTGGTGAGGGTGGAAACAGTATTGCATATCTTGCAAAGGATATGAGAAGTGGCCGAAAGGTCACCGTCAAACAGATTAAGCAGCAGGATGCCACGGGCTATACTCTGGCAAAAAAGAGCATGGAGAACGAGGTCTTTGTTTTAAAGGGCCTTGATCATCCCGGGATTCCAAAGCTGTTGGAGGTCGGGGAGGACTACATTGTCCTTCAGCATTTTCCCGGCATCAGCGCAGAGAGGCGCATTATGAAAAAGGGTCTTTTCACCGAGAAGGAAGCGGTGGATACAGCTCTTTTTCTCATAGACATATTGGAGTATCTTCATACACAAAAGCCCCCGGTGATATACAGGGATCTCAAGCCCTCCAACATCATCATCGGACCCAAGGGACAGATCTCCCTGATAGATTTTGGCACCGCCAGGTTCTTCAAGAACAGGGAAAAAAGAGATACCAACAACCTGGGAACCCTGGGCTACGCCGCTCCTGAGCAGTACGGCAATCTGGGACAGACAGATAAGAGAACTGATATCTATTGCCTTGGAATGACCATACTGCAGCTTATTTCCGGAGTGGATCCCCGGGATGAGGAGGCAGTTGCCAGGTTCAAGACCTGTGGAGTAAAGGGCGTGTCCCCGGAGCTTCTTCGCATTATCGACAAGTGCACAAGGCCCGACAGGGAGGACAGATTCGATAGCGTATCCCAGGTGGCAACGGCACTCAGGACATATCCACAGAAAAAGAAGCTTAGAAAGTTTGGAAAGGCAATTAAGCTTTCTTTTACCGCCGCGGCAGCAGCTTTTGCCATAAGTACAGCCACTGTGGCTGCCGGAGATATGAAGGAGACCGCCATAGTCAGCATTGAGGAGAGGCTCCCGGCCTTCCTGGACAGAATGAACAACATCAAGATCAGAATTGACTATTTCATCATAGCCAGATTTGGAGAGAACGGATAATGATAATTTTTGTATATACTTTCATACTGGTGTTTTTTGCCATGATACTGATATTCGGCCTTGGAGCATATCTTAGTGACGGCAGGAAGGCTCCCGAGGATCCTCGTATGGGCTCCGCCACAGCCTCCATGTGCACCACAAGGCTCCTTGGTAAAGGAGACCTTCCCCCGGAGTACACCGACGACGAATTCGTCATCGAACAGGATCTGGTGTACACTTACGACTCGATAAACCTTTAAGATATATTGATAATAATACGCTATATTCGCCTGGGAGGGGGAGAGAGCAAAACTGTAAAGGGTAGTAAATAGTGCCGGAACTGATATTTTGTTTCAGTTTATAAAGTGTTTATTATAAAAATGTTGCAAACAAAATTACGTAAATAATATAATTGTAGGAGGTGGAGGATTTAATATTTTACGACCCATGGGGACGTTTCTTTGCGATACGAACAGTTCGTGTTACAAGGAAACATCCCCACTTTTTTTTACCTTTTTTAGGAAATTAACAGGAGGGCATCTATGAAGGCATTGAAGAAGATTATTGGTATCACTTTAAGTGCGGCGCTGGCTGTTACATCTATTCCGGTTCCGGCAAACGCCTATTGGGATACCTCAGAGGAAACACAGCCAACGACCATACGTACAAGCCAGAAAGGTACTGTGGCGGTAGAGGATGACTGGGAGACAGAGTATCCCTATGGCGCGTTTCTTTTTGACAACAGCGATGCTGTTGTAAATGAGGGCGGGGATGAGATAAGGATTCCTGTGTATCGTCTTGGAGGAACCTCCGGACGGGCAACGGCCTATATTGTCTATGCTCCGGTAGTGACGAACCTTACTGAGGACATTGTGGCATATGGCTCCGCAGCCGGCATAAATGATGTGGAGATAGGTATAGAGGATCCTCTGCCTATAGCTGCGTACCAGCCTGTCGGTAAAGACGACGAGCCCGAAAGAAGTTCCGTTAAGATAGAAGAAGAGGAGTACATAGGTGAAGAGGCGCAGCTTGGCGATAAGCGTCTTTTTGTGACTAATGTAGCGGACTCCTATCAGTGGTATGTTTTCTATGAGGGCAGCTGGGAGAAAGCAGAGGGCGCAACAGACTCAGAATTTGCAGTGCCTGCGGACCTCCTGGAAAAGATGGATTTTCGCTGCGTCTTTACTAAGGACGGTAAGTCTTTCAGTACTGATACCTATAAGGGCGAAACTTATGTTAAGCCTGAGGGAGAGGAACTGCCTGAGATGCCGGCGGATCTTGACTTAAAGCCGGAGCAGACCTTTACCGCCCTTGAAATGGATAAAGAGAACCCATACAATGCGACAGTCTTTGAGATGACCTTCGCAGAGGGCGAGTGGAAAAAAGAGATAACCGTAAAAGCACCTGAAAATGATGAGGCGCAGCCCCTTCGTTTCGGAACCTTCACAATCGCGGACCACATCGGCGGCGATATTTATTTGGATGCCTCCACAGTTACCCTTCAGGTAATTGATAATGATGAGAGTGGTCCGTACAACATAGATTTTGTGGAGACCAAGGTAAGTGCTGACCGAGCTGACGGCAGCGCTATAGTAAAGCTTAAACGCACCGGACCGGGACAGGAAGCCATCACTGTTGATTATGAGACAGTGGACAAAACAGCCAAGGCAGGTACTGACTATGAGAGTACCAGCGGCAGAGCCGTATTCTATGCGGATGTAAATGAGGTCACAATCGAGATACCTCTCATGGCAGGTGAGGATGACGGAAAAGAGCTTTCCTTCGAAGTTAAGCTTGGCGAGATGCTTGGTGACAGCAAGGGCCTTTGCACACTTACGAAAGAGTCGGCTACGGTAAGCATTGCAGGTACCGGCTCCGGCAAGGCTATGGAGTCTGCTTCTCCCAATATTGTATCCGAGATTCCAGGCATTATGTCCATCGAAGAGGGAAGCGAAACTGTAGATAATGATGAGCCTGTAATCGGCAAAGAGGTGATCATACCTGAGGATGAAATAATCCATGGTGAGATCGCCGGCTTTGACGAAGACAGCGCTTTGTATGATGAAGAAGATGAAGAGATTCCATCGCTTAAGACCTATAACTACGGTGAAATATCTTTTAAGGGAAATAGTGGTGGTTCCTATTGGAGTGATAGGGCCTATATAGCGGGGCAGTCACATAATGACATAAACCCTAATTGGAGAAACGGTAGCGCCTATGGCAACGGATGGCAGCTTAAGAGCGATGATGATGCAAGTGCCAACTTTGATATAGGATATATGCCTCAGATGTATAAATCCTTCTATGGCAACTTTTCCTTTAATGCAGGGCTGGACAACGGATGGCATGTCACCGACGGTTATGCCTACGGAGGTGCAGCGCTCACAACAACTAATGTTCTTAATAATCTTGCTTCAACCTCCAGTAATCCTTATTTCTGGACGACGGGCTTCCTTGGCATAAACCGTCACCTTCGCTGGACTTCAGGCGGTAGTATCGACAAGAGCTGGGACATTGATTCCAATGTCAAGGGCGTGCGTCTGTGGATTTACAAGTACAAGAACAAATCCAAGAATGATGTGTACAGCCGCATAAACACAGGATATCTTACCAGAAGAACGCTGGATAATAATCTGCGCCTTCGAATCCACACCGCCAACGACGGAGAAAGTGGTAACGGCAACGTGGAAACAGCCCCTTCAGGAGCAGCTTCCCTTAAGGAAAAAAGCGGTGTTTATGCCAGCATGAAGCCGGATGTGACCATTGTATCAGGGAGCGGCGGCGTTAATTCGAGGGGCAACCTCTATGTGGGCAGTAAGGTGAGTGTTGCTCTTAGCAAAACTGCAAGCTACAAGCCCTACAGCGGAAGTGCTCTTAATTCTGCAGTCTATGTAACCCGTAAAAACGGCAAAATAGTACCGGCTCAGATTGAGGGCTCCAAGGATGGAATATACTATGTGACCCTTGTCTGGAGCGGCATGACTGAAGCTGATCTTAAGGATGAGTACACCATCAATGTTGTCATGACAAGGCGCCAGGAGATAGATATAAACTTACGTCCTTCGGTAGAGCGTAAGCTTAATCGTGATGGCACTCTTTCTCAGGAGATCGATACCGACAAGATTGGTGCAGCCTGGGAAAACTTCTGGAAGAGCGGATCAGATGCCATCACTCTGGGCATAAGCGAAACCACAAGCAAAGCTCCTCACTTTGATAAGAGCAAGGTAAAAGAGATCAAAATATCCAAGAGCGACTGGAAATCGGGAGATAAGAATCCCATAAAGAGCCTTGGGGACTTTGATAACGTTCAGTATATCAATTTTGGCCGCGATAAAAATGACAGGATCGTCTATAACGGCAGATCATATAAGGGAAATGAAAAGATTGCCCTGACGGTAGAAGACCTTGCCATGCCCAAACTCAATTTTGCATATTACAAGGCTTCTTATCTGGATAAGCCAAACACAATGGAGGCCTTTGTAAACAGAGTTGAGCTCTATCTTGACGGGGACGGCGACGGAAAGATCTCCGGTGAATACAATCGAAGTACCGGATTCTTTGTTTTAGATAAAAACTCTGATGATGAATTTGTGCAATTATTTGAGGAGGGCTCCTACGACGAGTCAACCTATACGCCTGTACTCCTTAATAAGGGAGGTTACGGTGAGTACTTTGTTAAAATATACTACAATATTACCCCCAGATATCTTGTAGTGCCTCAGGGAGTGGATAAGAGTAAAAACGCTCAGGTACTTCCAGCCTTTGTGACCAGCAGGACCGATCCGGAGAAGCTCTCAGAGCTTACAGAGGAGCAGAGACAGTACCGTTATCTCCTTTCAGGAAAAAGAAGTGACGGTGCAAGAACCTCCGACGGCATTGGCATGTACGGGGAAGAAGCGACGGTACTTAATTATGTGGATGTGCCACTGGGCGGAGATCACAGCCCGTTGTATGAGAAAGAGCCCGGCTCCGCAGAGTATATATGGAATCCGGATTATCATGGAAATCTCATTTATACATATAGCAATCCTTCTCCCATCATGATCGAGAAGAGCCTTAAGGGAAAAGGCATACCCCTTGTTGAGTTCGAACCGGATGTGGAACATGGCACTACCATCATGGATGATGCTGCAAAGGCATGTGTAAATGGATATCTTGGATCCTTTACTGCGGACACAGATATAGCACTGTGCGTGGAGGAGCAGAAACATACTGCCGATGAATTGCATAAAAATGCTGAAACCAGTAAAACTTTGAATATAGAAAGTACCGTACTTACCGGACGCACTGCGGCGGCAAGCGGCACTTATAATTCCGAGGGAGCAGGCGGCGGCGCAGGAGATGCCGGTTTTAATACCTCGGATAGCGGACAGCCCATGAATCAGTTCGATGTGGACTATGGTATTGACCTGCGTATCATGAAGGAATCCTTACAGGGATTTGCCACTGTCTCCCAGAGCAAAAACAAGATTACTATCATGATCTCTGTTCCGATCGCCAGTACCACCAAAAAAAGCGGCGGTCCGGATGCCGGTAAGTGGAAGGGCTCAACCTTCCCGCAGACTGTGACTGATCCTTTCAAAAAGGGTCTGGGACAGACCCCGGATGCATATCAGGATATTAAGGGCGGATACTACGACAAGCTGCTGGACAGCTGGGAAAAGATGGGCTACAAGGATACTGCCAAGGGCGGCGGAATCAGTAGCAGCAGTAAGAGCTTTTCTTTAAGCTTCTCCATGGTATTTACCCTTAAATATGATACCAGAGAAAATGAATGGTACATGTCGGAATTTGCCTTCGGAGCCTGCGGTTCGTTTAAGTTCAGCTACAACATCCGTCTTGCTCCATGCCCTATCGTATATGCCTTCATTTCCGTAAGTCCCATGCTTACCATCGGAACAGGAGGAACCATTCTGCATACTCCTGTGGAGAGTGATAAGGCCATCATAAGCACAGGATCTGAGAAGAAACTCAAAAAGGGGCAGAGCATGGTAGTCGCGACCCCTTATATCAATATGAACATCCAGTTCAAGGGCAAGATTTACCTTGAGGCCATGGACTCGGAGAGGGCCGGGAAAGCCATGGAAGGGTCCAATAAAGGCTTCTTGACCTCAAACGGCGAGGATAAGATCCAGGTTCAGTTTATGCAGGTCAAGGACAGTATGACCTTTGACAGTGCCAGAACCACCAAGTATGTGCGCATTGTTGCCATGGACGGCGATGCAACCATCAAGTATCTGAATAATATAGAGGATATAAAGAGTAAGCTCGTATGGAGCGGCGTCACCATTTCTCCCAAGATTACTGTGGAAGCCGGTGGCGGCGTAGGTGTCGAGGGCTTCAAGGGTGAGGTCTTCGCCAAGATCGTAATTTCGGCTAATTTCTATCTGGGGAAAGAGGACGCGGATGGAAACTTAAGCTGCGGCGTTGCAAATGCAAGCTTCGGAGCAAGCGTTGCTGTTCGAGGCGTACTCCTTATGCTCAGCTGGGAAATGGACATCATAGGCATAAGGCTTGCCTATGACGGAGATAAGGATAAATGGCAGGGCTACTATACAGTCTTAGGAAAAGAAAAAGAGCTTGAAGGTGACGGATCCTCCCAGGGAGGCTTGCAGCTACCTGTAAATTACAGTGATACCCAGACCATATATTCCTCACAGCCTGTGTCAACAGAGGCTTCATTTGAGGACGACGGAGATATAGGCAGGCTAGAGGCTTATAATCCGGATGATGTGAATGTTCCGTTCCAGCTTTCAGGATATAACAGTTCCGGCGAGGCGATACGTCTCTTCGACGGTGTAGGCGTTGGCTATGACTACCGCGTAGTAACTGTAAACGGTGTGAATTATGTGCTGTATACCATCAGCCGTCCCGGCGGCAAGGGAATGGATACAACAATGCTTGTTATGTCCCGTCTTGTTATGACAGCAGAAGGCTATGGTCAGAAAAATAGCAGCTCAAGCGGAGCTTCACAAGCATCTGATCAAACTGACAACGTTGGAACAACCGAAGAACTCGTAGAAACAGTAGAAACAGTAGAAACCGAAAATATAATAGAGGTTGAAGAAAACGAAGACGTTGTAGAGCTTGAAGCTGTTGAAGATTCTGAAGATGTTGAAGATACAGAAAACATTGGAGATATCGAAGAAATAGAAGATATCATAGCCGGTGAAGACATAGGAGATTTCCTGGACACCGGAGATTTCGAAGACGGCCTCGGACTCATAAATCCCCTGGATTGGGATGAAGTTAAGGATGATGATGGCAATACTTACAACCTTGCCAAGGCACCTGCTGACCGCAGTGCTATTCCTTATATCATCGTTGATCAGGTAAAAGACGCTGAGGGAACTCTGGAAGATGACGGCACCGGAGATCTGGGCTTTGACGTGAAGGTCATTGGCGATGAGATCCGTGTGGCATGGGTCAGCTACAAGGAAAAGATGCCCAATCCTGATGCAAGCGACATGAGAGGTGTGTTCCAGAACGCGGTAAAGAATACGGTTGTAAAGCAGGCTTCCTACGATGTTACAAAGAAGGCCGGCTTTACTGAGGCAAAGGTTATTAGTGACCCTGATGCCGGTGCGGCTGTATATTCACCCACAATTATAAGCGATAATCTCACAGCTTTTGTACAGGCGCATCATGTAAGCGATACCGATAGAGCAAACCTTGTGAATCAGTATTCGCAGAAGCTTAACAGACTTGGATATAACAAGGATTCAGATGAGGTAAGGGCTTCAATCTATGATTCCCGAATGATGATCTATGAGAATAATCTGGATTATAAGGGAGATAGGAGCACAATCTATGTTTATGGTGCTAAGGATGATGAGCTTTATGAGGGTATTGATTACCATCTGACAGGAGGCTATCCATCCATTAAGCCCATTGACAAGATAAAGGGCCTGGAAATGAAGGAAGGAAAACTGGATATTGCATATCTGGCTTATTCCACCTGGGAAGAGGATATGGGCGCTACCTCCGGACTGGATGATCATAATTCCGGTCTGTATATCCTCGGAATGACTGCAGAAGACGCTGATCCATATATGGAACAGGATCTGCTTTCAACCTTATCCTCTAAACTGGATGCGCACAAGTACTTCGATGCACTTGAAATCTATGACGAGGGAATTGTTTACGACGCCATCGGAATGAAAGATAAAGATCTGCTGATCATAGGACAGGACGGCAAGATTTACACTATTCATTTCTATATTGAGAATAACGCGCTATCCTTCAGCACCATTGAAAGTACGGAGTTTTACGGAGGAAGCGCTGATGAAAATAAGACTTCCTACGCCTTTGGCGCAGACGGAGCCGGAAACCTGGCTACAGTCTATGTCCATAAGGTGGATAATACCTCAAATACTGGTCTGTATATCAGCAGATATGACGAGCGTACCAAAACCTGGGGCAAGGGCGTACTGCTTGCCATGAGGCACATGGACGTCCATGAAGACGCTGAAAGATTCGACTGGGATGCGGAAACAGCGGATAAGGCATTTTTAGGAAGACTTGAAGGATACGACCGCGGAGCTATGGATCAGTTCCAGTTTGACAATCCTCAGATTGCTCTGGGACTTAAGGGAATCCCGGCTGCTTCCAATGAAGCAAATGGAACAGAAGAAGCGACTGATGTTACTTCCCAGCAAACGACTCTTGTTATCATGACCCAGGGTGTCATGAGATATCTGACAGAGGAAAAATCAGATAATCCTAACGCAGGAAGCTTTATAGTGCCTTCAGATGAGGAGCCTGCGGGTGCTGATTTCCCTAAGGGAATGGGTATATATGCAATCAGCTATGGCATAGGTAATCAGAAGCTTGGTGAGGCAACACTTACCTTCCTGCGAGAGGACTTCACGGCCGGTGCTGAGCTGACTGCCAATATGTCATTTGTGAATACCGGTGACATCAGCATCAGAGCTTCTAAGGATAATCCTGCCACGGTAACACTTAGTGTCAGCGGAGAAGGTATACCGACTCAGAAGCTGAAATCATGGCTTATCGAAGAAAACATCGTTCCCGGCAGAGAGGTGAACTGCGCGGGTGAATTCACACTTCCTGTAACACTGCCTGAGGGCGCGGGCTTTACCATTTCACTTTCTGAGGATGAGTCCTATGCGGAGAATCCATACTCAGCTAGCCTTTCGGGTGTATATGTGGTGGAAGGAAAGAGAGAACTGGGCTTTGAGGATGCTTCCTTAGAACTGTCCAGACAGGATAACGGCAAGCTCACACTGGATGAAGAGGGAAATGTGGTACTGGATGTAGATCTCTTCGTGGGTAACAGAGGACTTTCAGATGCAGGTGATGTGCGTCTTCAGTTCTCCTATGGAGTTCACGATCCTTCCATCGCAGATCAGGTGAGAGATATTCTGGGACAGGAATCAGACTGGAATGATGTTATCTATAACGCCCTTGATATTACCAATAATACGCTGGTTGTAGGTGAAGAGGAGGCGCTTGCACCTCTGGGTGCAGGAGCAGATGAACTTAAGCAGGGAATTCTGCCTATGGGCGTTATTCACACCGGCTACGGAAGGCATGTGCGCGGCACTGTTACGGTTTCTGCAGACAAATTCCGTGCATATGGCCTAAACGGAGAGAATGTCCCGGCAGGATCACTGATCCTTCGGGTAGAGGCATTCTGCGGCGAGGAAGCAGGAGGAAAGGATGCCTTTGGTATCTATCAGATAGGTCATGATGAAAATAATACTATAAACAACCTTACAGAGACCATCATTGACCACACCACTGCCTATGCACTGCCGGCACAGTTCGTGCTGCCTGTCAAGACAACCATCAGGATTCCTGTAAACTTCTCTTCCACACTTGGAACAGAGGAGCCGGTAAACAGTGCAATGGAGGTTACCGATCAGGAGGATGCTCAGCATAAGCTGGAGGTTGTATCCTTCGAACGCGGAACCTACAAAAATGGCGTTGGCAGAGGCACCCTTATCATCAGGGGAGCCCAGAAAGGCACCGGATATGTCAGAATACAGGATGAGAAGACCAATGCATATCAGGATATCGCCATCGAGTTTACCGATGCCGAAAATGGAATATATATATCTAATGCTACCGGAATCTTTACCTTCCTTGATGAGTCCGGCAAGGCGGTAAAGAAAAGTGGTGATAGCTGGAAGTTTGAAAAGAGTGAATATGGTGACTCTCTGCAATCAGGCGGAAAGCCGGGAGCAAGCTTTAAGTTTACTACAGAGGCTGAGACAATAGACCTTGGCTTTAACGGTGAAATATTTATCACCAGTGACAAGACAGGCTTCAGACAGGGAACCCTTAAGAGTGACGGAGGTGTTAAGCGCTTTACCTTCGGAACCAATCCGGATCATACGCCCCATACCGTGACTGTTACTGTAAAGAAGGCAGGCTCAGACGGCAAATGGGCAGTATTTACCAAGCTGCTTGAGTATTATGACGGTGACAATTTCGATGCTGACAGCTTGACGAAGGAGGAATCCCTTACACTTATGTGGGATACTCATTTCCCGGAGAGGGGAAGTCTGAAGGCAGGACAGGTATTTGACGCAAAGCTCTTTATTCTTAGCGACAGCACTGCAACAGACAATATCCAGAACAACGGCGTCTATGAGATTGTTGGAAATAAGACTATTGAAAAATACTCTCGAATAGAGACAATACGTTTTAAGAAAAACGGACAGTTTAAGATCGAGGTGACGAACCAGAAAGGGGTAACCGCCACTAAGTCCTTTAACGTTGACTGGTGGAATGAGAATGATACAAAGAAGGAAGCTATTGTATCAGGCAGTCCCGCTCGGACCTACTATGAGACCAAGTATCCGGATATCACCTTGCAGGCTCTGGGTATTGAGGAAGAGACTGAGGTGCTGGACAACGATTGGATGAGTGCAATATGGCTGAAGAAAGAAGAAGTAATCCGTGTGACTCTTGAACAGGATGCTCCTTTGGATGAGATGGAGGCCGCTGTGGTTACGCTGGATTATTTGCTTGATGATGACAGTTTAGCACCTGAGCCTACAGTAATTCACAAAGGCAGCAGCGCCGATTTCCCGGCAGTTGAAGACGAGTTTTATGTGGTAATAGTTGCCGCAGACAAGGAGGTACCGGGAGACCCGGGCGTAAAGATCTACGATGAAAACGGAAATGAGCAAGAGTCCACCGACGGTGATCCTTACTATGTCAACTATGATTTCGTAGTGACTGGTGATATAGACTTGGGAGGCGGCAGCAGCGTAGAGATGGAGCCTGCTCAGGTGGTTCAGAATCTTTCAGGTAATAAGCTGACCTATGGCTCTGTAAAAGACGGAGATACCCTGTATCTTTTAAAGGGCGGTAAATATACCTATGAGGATGACCTTAACATAACGCCTTACGCCGAGGGTGCCATAACTCTGAATGCGAAAAAGAATCTTTTGACAGCAAAGAAGGATTCCTTGCTTACCTTTAAGAAGGGAGACGAGGAAAAGACCGTTCTGCTTAAGGTAGTGAAGATAAAGAAAAAGTCCTTAAGATTAAGCAGCCGAAAGAGCACCTTTTCCCTGGCGGAAGTATTCACCGGTGCAGGAGAGATGCTGCCTGATATCGATCCTGCTACAGGTAAGTATGCTGTAGCTGTCAAGAGTGATAAGAACGGCATTTTGGGTAAGTTTGAAGGAAGTGATAATCCATTCCAGATCGCAGCTGATGTGGCCTATGAAATGAATGGATACCTAAGCCTTGAAGACTTCAAGGCCGGCTCTACAGGTAAGAAGGGTAAAGCAACTGTTACAGCCAAGTTCGGCGGAGTGACTTTCACCGCAACCATCAACTGCGCAGGCTATCCTGTGCTGGATACCGCCACAGGAAATATTGTTCAGAACTTCACAGAGACCGACTCTGCAGGAAACAGAGTGATTACCTGGGATGCGGTAGAAGACGGAGATACTCTGATCCTTTCAAGGGCAGGCAAATATGCGCTAGAGGCAGGAATAGGTATTGAACCTGTGGGTGCCGCCTATAAGGACGCTGTAAAGGTTACTGTAAATAAAAAGACAGGTATCAGGAAGCTAAAGGTATCAAAAGAAGCCCCGGTTAAGCTCACTAGGACTAACGCGGATGGTACCAAGGAAGAGAAGACTGTACTGATAAACCTTGTGACTGTCAAGAAAAAGAGCATAACCCTTAAAGAGGGAGAAAGCTGCTCACTGGCTGATCTCTTCCCTGATCAGTACGAGCTGTTGCCTGATACATCTCAGGATCCTAATACCTATGGCGGGTACAAGATTACGATTACAGATAAGAAGGGCGTTCTTTCTATCAAAGATGACTCCTTCCCTGAGTCGTCAGAGGACGGAACAAGCCTTCGAAACTTCAGGATCGGCAGAATGAACCGAAAGGGAAGTGCTCAGATAGCAGTAAGCTTTGGCGGAAAAGTATATAAGACTACGATCAAATGTAAGTAAGGGATGACAATGCGCCCGGTCACGATAATTATAAGTGTCCGGGCGTGTTCGCTACGCTTGGGATAATAGGGATTTGTTCATTTGTTAACAGGAGAAATGCGATATGAAGAGACTATCCGGACGAATACTAAGTATACTTCTTGCTATAACGGTTCTGGGGACTTGCGCTGACAAGACCACTTTTGCTGCGGCTCCGGAGGAAGAGGACAGCGTGATTTTAATGGACGAAGCTGCTGGGGAACCAGAGGAAAGTGTGCTCATATCGGAATACGATGATGAAGAAATCCCTGCGCTGGGGAGCGGAACAGATGAAAACTCCGAGAAGGTTATTTATTCTTCTGCAGATGGTCAGATCATCTACCATGGAGAAGATAAACGAGTACTGGAAAATATAGATCTTCAGTTTGTCGATTATGTGAAGATTGATATCGATATTTGGGGATATTATGAAAATTATGATACCGGTAGATGGTTTTCTGTTAAAGATTATAAGATTAGGCTTGTTGATTCCAATACAAATAAAAGCATAACAGAGATATCCCAAACGAATTATGAAAAATCTGACCATGTCACCATATATTTAAGGCGTAATGACAATGAGATATGGAATTATACCAATGCAAGCATTTGGGCCAGCCTTAAAGGCTATTGGAACTTAAAATACGTCAGACTTCGTATTACCAAAGTCACCCTGGGGGAAAAAAAATATAGTTTCAGAATTGCTACCGACTATAATGACTTGGGAGAATATCGTGAGCGTATATATACCGGCGAAGATAAATATGAAAACGGAATGCTTGTAGAGTATCCCAAACCGTATTTTACCGATGGGAACGGCAAGCATGTCGAGGAAATGGCATTTGACAAAGGTCAGACTGTCAGCGCTTCTGTATGGGAAGGAGGCGGAACCAATTCTCAGGGAGTGAAGGCTGATAGTGATAATGTCAAATTCAGGGGCTTTAAGCTGGCAAAGACGGGGGCTGCAAATGAACTGAGCGATTATATCACATCTTCAAAAAGCCCGGAGAGTTTTACATTTGACAACAGCTTCCTAAGCAAATACAAAAGCTACGCGTCTGCCGATCGTACCTTTACGCTCGTGCCCATCTACGAGCCCAAGGAGCAGACTGTAGAGTTTTTAAACGACTATGGCAGTGTAGATGGAGTAAGTGATGTAAAGGGCGTCTATGATGGCTTTGAGACAGGCTACAGCCTGAAGGCGACAAAGCTTGACACTATTCAGGTAAGCGCCAAGGCTAAGCAGAATTATAAAATATCTTACATTGAGATACAGCGTCCCAATGGTGCTATGGTGATAAAGGGCAAAAAGAAATACTGGACGAGATGGGCGACCATCAATAGCAGTGCAGATACCGACAATAAGGCGCAGCTTCTGTCCCGGATCAATTGCCGGGGACAGATGTATACCAAGGCAGACTATACAGCATGGGGAGTCAGGGATTACGGTCGTGTCCTGATATGCTACGACGATGCACCTGCAGGCTCCATAACCATGGCGCCAAGCCCCCAGTCTGTGAATGAAGGAGCGGATGGCAAGCTCACCTTTATAAAGGGCCCCGGAGCGGAGAATGACCCAAATTTCAACAATACGGTCCCTGCCGGCACTTCATTTACAATCAATAATACACATCTTTATAAGCCTTACATTTTCAGTGCCACCTCAAAGTCTGGTTTCCACGCCTATTGGGCAGATGGAACGTTAGACACTGACGGAGACGGCGCGGATGACATCAGAATCCCGGGCTATGAGCCTTTCCGTAACACCTTTGGAGATCAGTTTAAGTTCATTCCTCAGGTCAGTGCAAAGAACAAGGTTTATTACAACTTCGTCAAGGATGTAAATGTAGATAAAGAAGTTAAATCACTTCCCCTTAAAGGACAGCTCCTTCTTAAAGACCGGCTGCTTATATCCGGGAAGACGGTGCAGAAGGGCCTTCCGGATATTACGGTATTTGCCAGTGGCTTCAAGGCAGGTCAGGAAGTAAAAACTGATGAAAACGGTAATTATGAGCTTGCAAGCACCGATAGATTCAAGTATTACGACCTGTACAACTACAATGTGACCTTTACCGGGGACAGTGAAGCAGGCACCATTGGCGTGGTTTATTCCCAGAATCCGGGAAAACTTGGAAATGTCATTGTAGACGCTGCGGCAGATGTAGATATCAACGATGTTAAGCTCCTTACAGAGCAGGATAAAAAGGACGGAAGCGGCAAAGAATATGTTACCGTGGATACCTCGGATGCAAAGTTTGATTCATCAGGAGGTTATTTTGCTCTGCCCGGCGGCGACAGGAACTATCGCCTTTTGATAAACGCTCACAGAAAAAGTGAGGTTCTTGCAAAGGGAGTTCTTACCTTTACCAATACAGATAATACGAAGGTGGCAATCATAGGAACCGAGGATGCAGCCCATAGCGGTCTGTTTACCTTTGATTTTAATCCGAAAGCAAAGGGAATAGGTGGCGGAGCTACAGCGAGAGTGGCATTTACCGGAAATGAGGAATATCTGTCCCGTGATGTGGGCATAAAGGTATCTGACAGTGTCGGCAGATTAAGAATTCTGAATACTCTGACAAGCTCCGGTCTTGGAACGCCAAAAGCTCTGGGCAGCTCAGATATAAGAGGTGAGATTATAAGCTCAGCCGAAGATGATATTGTTCTTGACTGGAACGGCGAGTTTGACGATATTACCGATAATTTAAGCACAGCTTATATGGACGGATCTGACCGCGTGATCAGCGTGGGCTTTGGAAGGAAGATATTTAGCTCCGGCGGCGAAAAAGACCTGCTGATGAACCTGGCACGTTTTGCCGCTACAGCCCAGGAGGATGTAGGAGAGGCCGCAGGGCATGTGGCTGAACTTAAGAAGCAGATTGCAGCTGCAGCTGATGCGGATAAAGCTGCCCTTCAGGAAAAGCTTTTGGAAGCCGAATATGAGCTTTTATACATTAAAGAGGTTGCAGATAAGGCTCAGGATAGTCTTGATGAAAGGATAGAAACTATTCAAAGGCAGTACAGGCAGCAGGCGGAATTTGATGATGGTCTTCCTGTGGATCTTGGGTTTAGCTTCCTTATGACCTTTGGATATGATGATGAAAACGGACAGTGGTATTTCAAGGATATGTTGTGTACAGCCTCTGTGGATGCGGACTCTGATATGTCGACAGACTACGACATGGGGCTTGGACTTGCAACCGGAGTTAGTAAGCACCTACGAGCAAACGGCAGAGCAACCTTCGTTGTAGAACAGAGGCAGGATATTACGGAGGAAGAAAGGAAAGAGAAGCGCTATTACATCACTGAAGATAATAAAGAAAACTTTGACATATTAAGCGTAGCAGGAAGCGGTGAGGACAGAAGGCTTGACAGCTATGGAAGACTACATCTTGATCCCGAGATCACCTTGACAGGCTTTTCTAATCTGGCCGGTGACCTTGTGCAGGTGGATGTGGATGGTAAGGCGGATTATGACCTTGTGTACGGCGCATTGGGAGACGTGCCCGGAGCATGCGCTCTAAACGCTTCAGTTAAGATTCGCATGATGAACTACACTGATACGATCCCTCTTTTAAACGGTGTCTATAACGTGGCAGAGACTGATTCTTTGGGCGGCGATCCGGAGAATAGCTTCCTGTCCACGAGCATAGATAGTCTTGAGACGGAAGACTTAAGCTTCCTTGAGGGTGAAGATACCTGGTACGGCGAAGGGGATGGTGAGACCTGGGAGTTTGCCGCAGTTGATGATGGAAGTCTGTCCTCATACAGCGAGGATAAACTTGCCGGCAGGATTGCAACCGATGCAGGTTACCATGTGGTATCCCTCCAAGAAGGCAAGTTTGCCGCAGTATTCCTTAATGCAGCACAGGATCGGATCAGGGATAGGGAAAATAGCAAAGCAGCTTTTTATACATATTATGACGGAAATAAGTGGAGCGGACCAATGCTCTTGGAAGATGATGGCACTCTGGATCTGTATCCGCATATTTATAAATTGGAGGGTGGCGGCGCTATCGCACTTTGGTCTTCTGTAAGCGAAGACTTTAAGGATAACGATGATAAGATAGAGCGCGTGAACGCTCTTGAACTTCATGGAAGACTTATAAATGCTGACGGAACCCTTGGTGACGGCATTCTGGAGATTACAGAAAGCACTGACAATGCGGCAGACAGAGTCATCGGCATAACTCAAAATGGCGAGAATCTGGTGATCGTCTATGAGAAGAGATTCTATGAGGCTTCAGGTAAAGAGGCGACTATAGGCGATATGCTTTATGCAAAGAGCTGCCGGATAGCGTACAGAACCTATGACCTGACTGCAGGGGAATGGGGCAGCGAATGCACCTATGACGGGTATCTGCAAGGCGCAGGGATGCTCCTTGACAGTGATATGTCCACATATACTGCCGCAGGTAAGCTCACAGGAGCACTCGCATATACCGTGGATACAGACCAAAATCTGAACAGCCTTCATGACAGAGAGCTGTATCTTTCTACCTACGATTTTGATACCAATTCTTTTGCAGAGCCTGTACTTCTCACAGGTGATACTTTGAATTCAGAAGCGGCGGGTACTGAAAACAGTAGCCCGAAATTTGTAAGCACGACAGATGCACTTTACCTGTTGTGGCTGCAGGGCGGCAATATTGTATCAATGAACGTCCAAGATCAGCTTCAGAATGGAAAATCCTCTGTAAATGCTGCAACTCTCGTATCTGACAGCACCGGAGCTATTACAGCCTTCAGTGCTGAAACAGATGGCAGTGACATCTATGTTATCTGGCCTCAGGCATCGGCGGATGAGTCTGAGAATACAAATGATGGATTAAAGGATATCCAGATGTGGGGCGTAAGGGCAGAGACCGCAGATGGTGCGATCAACCCTGCGACAAGCCCCGTGCAGATCACGAGCTCCAGTGGTGAGCGCTATGATGATGTGGCATTTGGGGTATATGACGGCGTGGTCTATGGCATGGCAAGTAAGGTTCCGTCTCGTATTATCACAGAATCTGAAGCAAGAGAGGTGTTTGCAGAGAGTTTTGATGAGGCTACCTTCGTGCCCTATGCCATCTGGGATGACACCGGAGCCAGCCCTGTTGCCTTCAGGATAGGAAAGAGCGGCATAGCTAAAATTGAAAATGCCGGATTCACAAGCGCTGCAGCAGGAGATACTGCGTCATTTTCATTAGAGATACATAACTACAGCTTCAGAGATCTGAGTGGAGTAAAGGTTACAGCTGAGGATAAGGATGGTAACAGCTGCATACTGCAGCGGTATGTACCTTCTGAAACAGAAGGCACGCAGGGAGAGGTGGTAGCTGCCTCTGAGATAACAATAGATGACCTAAGAGGCGGTGATTCCTATATCGTAACAGGAACGGTGCCCCTTTCAGAGGAGGCAGGCAGTGCAGAGGTTACGATAGGCCTTACTTTGTCAGATGGCACTCCTGAAGATTATGCGACCATCACCAAAGAACTAACCTCCGATATCACCATGCAGGATATAAGCATCAGTGATTATGGCGTTCGAGGCTTCTATAAGGTGACCGGCAGAGTCGTAAATGAAGGCTCGGCCCGCTCAGATGCCGGCGTGATAAACCTTGTTGTTTTAACAAATCTGCAGGAAAAGAACCTGCGGCAGATAGAGTATCCTGCCCTTTTGCCGGGAGAAAGCTATGAACTGGACGAAAAAAATGAGGATGCTGCCTATGACGATAACGAGAAGCGCGTGCTTATTGAGGTGTCAGATGATGATTTCATGTCATCCGGCTTGCCAGAGGGCGATGAAAGTGTTGTCAGGGAAGAGCTTCACCTTTATGCGGGATATAAAGGCGGAACTAGCAGCGAATACAGGATAGCTGTCACGGATTCGCAGAAAAACTTTATAACAAGAGAGATTCCCGCAGACAGGCTTGAAGAGCTTTCCTATGTGACGGGAGTACAGGTTGATGCGATCAAGGCAGCAGCAGATGAGGAAGGTTATCCTACGGGAGAACTTGTAAGCAGCGGCAAGTCTGTAATTACTCTGGAAGCAGGAGAGGCCGTGGATATCCAGGCTGAGATTCTTACCAATTCTCCAAGAAAAGGTGCCCAGGCATCGGTGGACGAAGAAGGAAAAATCATTCAGACCTCCACAGGTACTGAAGGCCTTTCATATCACTACGAGTATATCGGTGATAATGCAGAAATAAACACTGACGGAATGTTAAGTGCCCTGGAAAAGGGTAGCGGAAGACTGCGGGTATATGTTTACCCGGATACCTCGGAGTATGTGGCTGACAATAACACAGGAGATACTACCGTAGAAATAAACGGAGAACAGTTCCGGGCTATGGATGATGAGGATTCCTATGGAGAAGATGCCTTCCATAAGCTTCCGGCAGCAGCCATTAAGACCTTTGTGCTTGATGTCAATATCATCGAAGCCGGAGAAAGAGAGGGTATGGCGGATCCTCTGGCAGTAAATGGTATAAGGTACCGCCGCTTTAATGATACCTCTGTGGTGGTATGCGGTCTTGAAGCCGGAAAAGCACTTAATAATCTGACTATACCTGCCACGGTTACCATTGACGGCAAAAAATATAATGTGACACTCATCGATGCCTATGCATTCAATCAGGATGCCAATATCAAAGAAGTCACAATCGGTAAAAATGTGACTTCCATCGGAAGCGGCGCCTTCGAGGGCTGTGAGAACATAAAGAAGCTCGCCTTGGGCAGCGGCCTTACACAGATCGGCGAGAGTGCATTTAAGGGCTGTACTAAGATAGCAGCAATCACTCTGCCTTCAAAGCTTGAACGAATTGAAGCGGAAGCCTTCTATGGCTGCGCTTCTGTCAAGAGCCTGGTTATCCCTTCTTCTGTAACATATATAGGAGACAGAGCCTTTTACGGATGCGAGGGCCTTAAGAAGATTACTATAAAGTCTGAGAAACTTACCGGTGATAACCTTGGCAGGGATGTGTTCCTTGGAGTGCCCCAGAGTGCAGAATACGAAATAAAAATCAAAGATGAAGCCCTTAAGAACGAACTGACAGACAAGCTTACGGACACATCGCAGCAGCTGACAGATAAGAAGGGAATTGTATATCAGATAAGCTCTAAAGCTGACAGGACCCTGGCGGTAGCCTGCCTGTCTACAGCTGCAAAAAGTAAGCTTAAAACTGTATCTATTCCAGCGAGAGTTACCTATAAAGGCGCAAAGTATACCGTTACAGCCATAGGAGACGGCGCTTTTGCAGATAATACGAAGCTTAATAAGGTTACCATTCCAAAGACTGTCACTGCTATAGGAGAGAGGGCTTTTGAAGATGCTACAGCGCTAAAGAGTGTGACTATCCCTGCGCAGGTTATGACCCTTGGTGCAGAGGCCTTCAGCGGATGCGTGAAGCTATCAAAGGTCACCATTGCAGCCCCGAACCTTACTGTGGGAGAGGATGCCTTTAAGGGAGTACCTGATACGGCTGTATTCAAATATGCCTTTAAGGGAGATGAGGCTGTATTTAATCTGCGCATCCAGTTACTTTCGCAGTCACCATCCTTTGTTAGTAAAACAGGCCTGAAATACGAGATCCTTGATCCAAAGCTTACCGGGGCAGTACTTACGGGGGCAGCCGATAAGAATATAAAGAATCTTACTGTGCCGGATACCGTTTCCTTCCGAGGAGTTAAGCTCTCGGTAATCTCAGTAAAGGATGGAGCCTTTGCGTATCATAAGAATCTTAAGAAAGTTGTGCTGGGCAAAAATGTTATTGAGATTCGTCCTGACGCTTTTGCGGGATGTAGTCGGCTTACATCAGTGAACATGAAGGGTGTGCTGAACATCTATTTCAGTGCATTTAAGGGCTGTACCTCACTTAAGAAGATAACGGTTCCAAAGACGGTTAGTGAAATCGGTAATGAAGCCTTTGAGGGCTGCAGCAGTCTTAAGACTATCCTCATACAGTCAGAGACACCCACGAATCTGGAATTCGTAGGCGCAGATGCTTTTGAGAATATCTGCGTTGATGCAACCTTTAAGATCTCTGCAAAAAAGGCAGAAGATAAGCAGACGATCAAAAGACTCCTTACTGAAGCAGGCGTCGACCCGACGAGAATCAAGTGATTGTTAGAATTGCGGGAATGGCTTTAGACATGAAGTAATTCGTATACCATATAGGTGTCAAATAATAGTTTTGATATACATATCGTGGAATCGGGAAACTATGAAGAAAACCAGTAGATACATAAAAAGAATAATTGCATTCTTTCTAGCCACAGCACTCTTTTTGTGCAGCGCAGAAGTGTCTTTTGCCGGGGATGATGAGATTCCTGTGGAAAATGATATTTCTGTGAATGAAGGTATCCCTGAGCAGATTAGTATCACCATGGGCGGTGAAAAATCCAGGGATGTAGAAGTCCCTGATGGAGATGAAAATACTACGACTGACGAGAACTACGTAGATGCCTATATTTCAGAGAGTGCAGAGAATACGGTAGAGGTAGATGTTCAGGCAGAGGATGCTTATTTGCCTGGTGAGGAGCTTACAGCTTCGCAGGAAGATTCCTTCGGCTTTCGCATGGTTCCGGGAGAGAATGATATTGAGGTAACGGACACTTCTTTTGCAGATGAATCTGAGGGCTTTTGCGCTATAGACATGCCGGCGAAATATATCACAAATGAGCTTCCGGACCTTCGAGACCAGTTCTACAGTACCTGCTGGGCTCATGCAACCATGGCTCTTGCTGAGATAAACCTTATGAAGAAGGGCGTGATTGCAGAAGCGGATTTATCGGAGCTTCATACTGTATGGTTTTCCTATCATTCCGTGACGGACCCCATAGGCGGAACTGAAGGGGATTCCAACGGTGTTCCTTCAGGTACGAATATCCTTGGCATCGGCGGCAACCCGATTTTTTCCCAGAATGTGCTTGCAGGCTGGACGGGAGCAGCAGATGAGGAAATTCTGAAAAGCTCTGATGCGGGGAAGGTACGAAATAAAAGTCTTGTGCCTTCTGATGAGCTTGCATATTCGGACGCCGCGCATCTGACGAATTTTTATGAGGTTAATCTAAAGGAGGATCCAACCGGCGCCAAGAGCCTTATCAAAGAAAAGGGGGCTATTGCCATAAGCTACTATTCGGCCAGCAGCAGCTCGCCCCTTACGGATTCGGACACCTACAACAGCGCTACCGGCGCCTATTACGACCAAAATACCCATGGCGGAAAGCAGAATCACGCTGTGGTAGTTGTGGGCTGGGATGACGATTTTTCCAAAGATAATTTCGTGACAAAGCCGGCTAAAGATGGAGCCTGGCTTGTGAGAAACAGCTGGACTACCGGATCTTCGGCGGAGGGGATAGAAAATCCTTCCTACGCCGGGTATTTTTGGATGTCCTATGAGAATGCTTCACTTGCAGCGGGTGCCAGAGCTTTTGAGATGGAAGCTTCCGATAATTATGCTCATAACTATCAGTACGACGGAGCCATGTACAGGAAGGGCTGGACCCCGGATTCCTATTCCAAGAATGAACTTAAGACCGCAAATATTTTTACCGCAAAAGCCTGTGAAAAGGGCGAATATATCAGGGCGGCTGCTTTTCAGACTTCCTCCGCCAATCTGCAATATAAGATAGAACTCTATACTGACCTTCGCAGTTTCGATAATCCTGAGAGCGGCCGTAAGATCACTGAGGCGACAGCTACCGGTACTACGCAGTTTCCGGGATATTATACTGTTCCGCTGTCTGTCCCTGTGCCGGTATATTCCGGGGAAAGCTTTGCTGTGGTAGTTACCTTAAAAAAGACCGGAGGCGTTCCAGATATTGGAAGAGAGCAGAGCTGGTCCGGCTGGGCTACGATAAAAGCCGATATTAAGGAAGGGCAGAGCTTTTATTATGATGGCGGCTGGAAGGATGTCTACTCACTGGGAACCCTTGGAGGGAACCTGGTTATCAAGGCCTTTACTGATGACATCCCTGAGGATGCGGTTTTTGTTCCCGAGGCGCTGGAGTTTGAGGGGGGACTTTCAAGGACAGGTCTGACAATCAGCCCCGGAGAAGAGAAAGTACTTCGGATATACTTTACACCTTATTATGTTTCTGATCCTGCAGTCACCTGGTCCGGCAGTGATCCGGACATCGCTTTCGTTGATTCGGATGGCGTTCTTCATGCCCTGGCAGAGGGAAGTGCCATAATTACTGCGGTATCAAATGCTGCGCCGGAGGTTACGAATTCTTTTGCGGTAACAGTCAGAAAAGAAGAAAAGTGGTATACGGATCCGGTGAAGGAAGCTGATGAAGAGACCCGGGCGGCGCTTTCTGAGGATCTGTCCATAACAGGAGAAGCAGAAGATGGCACCCTGACGGACGCGCAGCTCTATGAAATCCTATCCCGAATGTCAACCACAGACGATAGCGGCAACCGCACAAATATGCTTTGGGTAGGCGGAATCGATGACAGCGACATGGCTTATGTTTATACCGGTGCGGCAATCAGGCCTGCCATACATATCTATGACGGTATAAAGCTTCTTAAGGAAAAAAAGGATTACACACTTTCTTATGAAAATAGCAAAAACGCCGGACAGGCTAAGATCACCGTGCGTTTTAAGGGAAACTACGCGGGAACAAGTAAGGTCATAAATTATACGATAGCGCCCGCGCAGCTTGGCAGCGATATAACTGTCGATGAAATTGTAATAAATCCTAAGAAAAATAACGGAAAGCAAAAGCCCGTGCCGGTTCTTCGAAATGCAGAAACAGGGGCTGTTTTGTCATATAAGGCATCGGATTTTGAAATAACCTATTTTGCCGAAGATGATAAGACTTCACTCGGTGGCGTTACGGCGCCCGGGAACTATTTTGCCCATATCACGGCTAAGAGTAAAAAGACTCAGAACTTTCTGGGAGAGACCCATGTGCCCATTCTTGTGACCACGGAATTGACGCCTATCAGCCGGGCCTCGGTCAGCATGGAGAAGAAATCCTATGTTTATACCGGAGATGAGATCATGCCAAAGCTTCTTGTTACTGATACGACAAGGAACGATATACTGCGGGAAGGCGTAGATTACCGACTGGACATCAGGAATAATATTAACCCCGGTAAAGCTACGGCAATAATCACAGGAACCGGAACCCGCTACGCAGGCGTAAAATCTATGACTTTCCAAATTAAAAAAGGAAAAAGAGCGACTTCGGATTCCATAAGCCTTGAATATGAGCAGACCGTTCCCTATTTAAAAAGCGGAGCAGTTCCCAAAGTCACCGTTACCGACGCAGGCAGGAGGCTCACAAAGGGCGTTGACTATACCATCACCTGTGAAAACAATAAGCAGATCACTCAGAAAGCAACTCTTAAAGTAAAATTCAAGGGAAACTACGCAGGAACCCTGACAAGATATTTTTCCATAGAAAGAAAGGACTTGGGCGAGCTCCAAAGCGAAATGCAGGCAGCAGACGTAGTCCTCACAGGAAAGGCGGGTTCCTACAAGAAGACTTCTATAACACTCACTGACTCTGATGGGAAAAAACTATCTTCGTCGGATTACGAGATCATGGGATTTGTGAATGCAGATGACGGCTCTGAGGTGGTATCACCCAGGATTGGAGACCGCATTATTGTCACCGTAAAGGGCAAAGGCGGCTACAGTGGAGAAGCCTCAGCCGCATACACACTTATCAGCTCGGACATGAAATTCAGTGGGGCTAAGCAGGCTAAAAAGCTCCCGGCGGTTAGTTTTTCCGGGGTGGCTGCGACTCTGCCGGGTAGCGCCTTCGAAGGACTGCTTACTACATCTTCAGGTAAACCCCTTATCCCGGGCGAAGATTTCGAAATCGTAAGCTTTTCAGACAACACCGCCTGCGGCACCGCCCACGTAACCCTCCGCGGGATCCCTAAGGAGGATGGCACTGGCTTTGGCGGCATGCGCACCTTCTCTTTTACAATCAAGCCCCGAAAAGCGGAAAACCTATACATCTACAGCAAACAGGAAAACAGAGTGGAACATACAGCCAATTAATAAACGGAATGATATTTGGTACCTGACCCCAAATATCTGGACACCACGAACAAATGTTTGCGGCATGGGTGAAAGTGTGTTATACTAGTCAACAAAGTTCAAATTGCAGTTTTCTATTTGAGGGATTAGATAAATGGATTTTAAACTGAATTCAGAATACAAACCAACCGGCGACCAGCCTCAGGCAATAAAGGAATTGGTTGAAGGTTTCAAATCCGGCAATCAGTTCGAGACCCTGCTGGGTGTCACAGGATCCGGCAAGACCTTTACCATGGCCAATGTTATTGCGGCGCTGAATAAGCCTACTCTGATCATATCCCATAACAAGACCCTGGCGGCTCAGCTCTACGGCGAGTTCAAGGAATTTTTCCCTGAGAACGCTGTGGAATATTTTGTCAGTTACTACGATTATTACCAGCCTGAGGCTTACGTGCCCCAGACGGATACTTATATTGCCAAGGATTCCTCCATCAATGACGAGATCGATAAGCTCAGGCTCTCTGCCACAGCCTCCCTTTCCGAGAGGAACGACGTCATAGTTGTGGCCAGCGTATCCTGCATCTACGGTCTGGGAAGTCCTGAGGAATTCAAGGGCATGTCCATATCCCTTCGCCCCGGCATGCAGAAGGACAGGGATGATCTGTTGAAAGACCTGGTGGCCATCCAGTACATGAGAAATGACCTGGAACTGGACCGCTGCAATTTCAGAGTCCGCGGCGACACTGTGGAGATTTTCCCTGCCAACGCCGATGATTATCTGATTCGCGTGGAGTTCTTCGGAGATGAGATAGACAGGATCACAGAGATCGAGCCCGTCACCGCCAAGGTAAGGCACGAGCTGACCCACGTCATGATCTACCCCGCCTCTCACTACGTTGTTCCCCAGGAAAAGATAAATGCGGCCTGCGACAATATTGAGAAGGAGCTGGAGGAGCAGATCAAGTTCTTTAAGGGAGAGGACAGGCTTATCGAGGCCCAGAGAATTTCCGAGAGGACCAACTTTGACGTGGAGATGATGAGAGAGACCGGCTTCTGTTCCGGAATCGAGAACTACTCAAGACATCTTAACTTCATGCCTCCGGGAGAGCCGCCTTTGACGCTCCTTGATTTCTTTGACAGAGATTTCCTTATTATCGTGGATGAGTCCCATATGACCATCCCTCAGATAGGAGCCATGTACCACGGCGACAGGAGCAGGAAGCTGACCCTGGTGGACTACGGCTTCAGACTCCCCTCGGCACTGGATAACAGGCCTCTTAATTTCGAGGAGTTCGAGGAACATATAGATCAGATGCTGTTCTGCTCAGCCACACCGGGCAAATATGAGGAGGAGCATGAGCTTCTTCGCACCGAGCAGGTTATAAGACCCACAGGACTTCTTGATCCTGAGGTTGATGTAAGACCTGTAGAGGGGCAGATT
>JAEEGI010005744.1_pt1 | contig 28428 bp, 28 predicted proteins | sample 8958751 | NCBI WGS metagenome assembly JAEEGI01 (sample SAMN16246545, study PRJNA631951) | gut metagenome | biome: gut microbiome; feature: rumen; material: KS-attached | host: Bos | place: Iran: Karaj | collected 2018-10 | reverse complement strand
CCTGAGTATGTACGACAAGAAAGCCTTAGAGAAGAATACCTATAACAACGAGCTAAGATGTATACAATCCGCCATGGACCCAGGGCAAGCCAACCTGATGGATCTGTATCTCGAGGTGATGAAACATGAGGACTGCAAGAACGTCCTCCTTGAGTATAAGGCCGAGCAGAAGCGCATCGCCGACGAGCTGGCCAGCCAGCAGAGCGTCTACTATCAGAAGTTCGATGACGTAGCTCCTGAAAACATTCTGCAGACCATCCTCGACCGTTATAAGGGCAAGGCCGTGCTTATCGACATCTGGGCCACGTGGTGCGGCCCTTGCCGTCAAGGTCACGAGTACATGAAGACCCTGAAGGAAGAGATGAAGGGCAAGAACATCCAGTTCGTCTACCTCACCTCACCCACGTCGCCGCTGAAAACGTGGCAGAAGATGCTCAAGGACATCGACGGCGACCACTACTACTTGACGAAGGAGCAGTACGGCTACATCCTCGACAAATACGAGTCGGAAGGCATCCCCACCTACGCCATCTACAACACCAAGGGCGAACAAACCTTCAAAAACATCGGTTTCCCTGGTAACGACGTCATCCGTAAGGAGTTGGAGGCCGCAAGCAAATAATGACAATCATGAAACTTAAAACCATTATAACCCTATTGCTCGCCCTTGTTGCAATAACGGGACTGGCACAAATGAACAATTACACCGTTAGCGGCGACCTCTCTACGCTGTTCAAAGGCACATCATACGTCGTGAAATACGACTCCGTGTATATCCTCAACGACTCGACAAGGATAATACGGAAAGGACAGAAACAGCAGAAATTTGCCGTGAAGGACGGGAAATTCGAAATCAGCGGATATGTCAGACAGCCTCTGTATTTTACGTTGCAGATAGAAGCGAGGGTAGAAAACAATGGAAAAACAGAAAAAATCGGCCCATCCAGACCTTTCATCCTTGAGGCCGGCAACATCGTGATGGACAGCCAATGGGCTATATTCGGGGGGACGCCGCTCAATGATGCGAGTACCAAAGCATGCACCAGGCTCCACGAGTTATGGGAAGCCGGTCAGCGAGAGACACTGAAAAAGGAGGCACATGACTTCGTCAGACAGCATGCAGCCGACCCTGCGGCCATCTATGTAACGCTGGAGGCACCGAACTTCATGCAGGCGAAGGATATCCTACCCATGATTAACCTGTGTAAAGAGAACGGACAACAGAATGTGGATATGTACTTTCTGGAGCAGAGGCTTCTTGAGGAGGTGAAAGCGCCACAGGAGGGCGATATGTTCGTGGACTTCGCTGTGGAGTATGACGGCAAGACGACACGCCTCAGCGACTACGTAGGCAAGGGCCAGTACGTGCTTGTTGACTTCTGGGCTTCATGGTGTGGCCCCTGTCGCCGCGAGATTCCAAACCTCATCGCTGCCTACAATAAATACAAAGACAGCGGTCTTCAGGTGCTCGGCATCGCAGCATGGGACAAACCGGAGGACACGCTGAAAGCTATCGAGGAAGAGCAACTGCCCTATCCTCAGATTATCAATTCTCAGAAGATTGCCACCGATGCTTACGGCATCACCGGCATCCCTGAAATCATCCTCTTCGGCCCCGACGGCACCATCCTCGCCCGCAGTCTGCGTGGAAACCAAATCGAAATGAAACTGGCGGAAGTATTCGGCAAAAAGAAATAAGCAGCAGATTATTTGGTGGTTTGGATGATTATTCGTATCTTTGCACACCATATTTGATGTATTAAGAGGTAATTGTAAGAGTTATGCATAATATATGACGCAGAATAAGTATGTTTACGACCCTTATCCGCTACAAGTGACGATGCAGCGGTTGGCAGAGAACTTGAAGGCGAGGCGTCTGGAGAAGAAACTCTCCACGAAGAGTCTTGCGGAGATGAGCGGCGTGCCCGCTTCGTCCATTCAGCGCTTTGAATTGAAACACTCCATCTCTTTAGAGTCGTATGTGAAGTTAGCGAAAGCCTTAGGCTATTCTGAAGAAATCATGCAGTTATTGGCAGAACCGAAATACGACACAATGGAGGAACTGCTGGAAATCAACAAAAACCGAACAAGAAAGCGAGGCGTATGATAAAGGATGTACAGGCTGTCAGCGTGATGTATCACGGACGGAAGGTGGGAACACTTTCTATGGGCATCAAGTCGACTTGCCAGTTCGAGTATGACAAAGACTGGCTTTCGACGGGCTTTTCCATCTCTCCTTTGCAACTACCCCTAAAGGCAGGCCTCTTCACGGCTGATTATCAGCCGTTCAATGGCAACTTCGGCGTTTTCGAGGACAGTTTGCCTGGCGGCTACGGCGAATATCTGTTACGAAAGGTAATCAAGAAGTCAGGCGTTGACCCGCAAGGATTAACCCCTGTACAGTGGCTGAGCATAGTCGGCAGTTCTGGAATGGGTGCCTTGTGCTATGTGCCTGAAACGAAACTGCAATATGAAGAATCCCAACGCTCTTTTGACGAAATGCAGCAGATGGCGCTCGACGTACTGTCAGAGCGTACAGACGAGAATGCCGACGTGCTCTATTTCAAGAGCGGCAACTCCGGCGGCGTGCGTCCTAAGTGTCTTTATTCCGATGTCGATGGTCATTGGTTGGTGAAGTTTCGTCATACCTACGACCCTAAGAACATGGGCCAGATAGAATACGAATATAATAAGGTGGCCCGTCAATGCGGTATTGATGTGCCAGACTTCAAGCTGATAGAAGACAAGTACTTTGCCGTTCGTCGCTTTGACATGGAGGACGGCGTTCGTCTGCATGTTGCCACAGCCAGCGCGTTGCTGAACGAACCGATTTCTCCGCCTAAGATGGAATACCATAATCTGTTGCAGCTGACGGGCTATCTGACACAGTCGCCTGAGGCCGTAGAACAGCAGTTCCGTCGGATGGCGTTCAATGTCTATGCCCGCAATATGGACGACCATGCCCGCAACTTCAGCTTCATCTGTCGTGATGGCAAATGGAGGTTGGCTCCAGCTTACGATCTGACGAACGATTGTACTTTAGGAGAGCATGCCTCAACCATTAACTTCAAAGGACTACCCTCAGACGAGGATTTAATAGTTGTTGGTACAAACATCCGCATGACTCGTGCCCGTTGTCAGCAGATCATCGAGGAAGTCAGAGAAGGAACCCAAGAACTCAAGAAATACTATTAATAATCATGAAACTTAAAACCATTACATTAACCATGATGCTGGCCCTTGTCGCATTGACGGGCCAGGCGAAAGATGTGGTGTGGGAGCAGCCCACCATTGAGTTTGGAACCAGTAACGGCGACGGGTTCTTCAACCTCGCCCTTGACGTAACGAAGGTCGAGCTGAAGGACAATGAGACGGTGGTGTATATCACTGCACTGGAGCGTTCGGACTATCCTGACTTTAGCTTTCAGTTCGCTGGCGACACCTATCTGAAGGTGGGAGATCAGCGCTATACCATCACTTCTGCCGATGGCATAGAACTCAACAAGTTTGTACAGACAAACAAGGACGGCAAGCGCGAGATGGCGTTCCACTTCCCACCGCTGCCCAAGGACACCAAGTCGTTCGACTTCATTGAGGGCGACGGCGACCGCGCTTTCCAGATTAAGGGCATCAAGCCGGTGGAGGAGCGCTGGAAACAACTCGTCCCTTCCTACTGGCGTGACGATAAGGGCGACTGGAAGATGGCCTTCTTCGACGACTTTGCCATCTACGACTGTAAGTTCTGGGATTACAAGCAGGGTGAAGTGAACCCCAAGACTGGCGAGGGCACCATCGTCATGACCAACGGCAACGACGAGCTGAAGGTTGTCATCGGTAAAGATAAAAAAGGTACGCGCGCGATACAGATTGGTAACAATAAGGCTGTGTATTCGATGATTACCAGTCGTTTCCTGCCCGACTATCCCATGAAGGACACCCGCACAGGCTTTGTGGATACTGGCTATAAGACGGATACCGTCACCGTCGTTGGCTGGATCAAGGATATGCCGGAGCACTACAAGCAGCTGAAGACTTTCGACTTCGGTTATACAGACATCTTTACTGACGAGCAGAAATCTGTCAGTGCCGATTTAGACGAGCAGGGACGCTTCTGCGTAAAAATTCCCGTTGTGAACAGCACGGAGTTCTTCATCGACTGGCAGCGTTGCTTCATCCGCACAATGTTCGAGCCCGGCAAGACCTATTTCTTGCTCTACGACTTCAAGGAGGGGCGCCGTTTCTTCATGGGCGACGACTGCCGCCTGCAGAACGAGCTCTTCAAGTATCCGCTCGACTGGAAGACCATAGATCTGTATGACGGGGCGGAGACTGCCGGCAAAGGCGATGCGGAAATCTTTGAACCCTACATTGCCTCGGTGGATAGTCTCCTCAAGGCACAATACGCCAACATCGACGCGCTCTGTGAGCAACATCCTACACTTTCCACCCGCTTCAACGTTTACAGGAAAGGCAACACGCTGATGCAGCAGGCACGTGCCTTCGGACAGTCACGTTTCAGAGGTCCCAACTTCCAACTCCCTGACAATGCCCGCCGCTATGCCTACGACACGTTCTGGACAAAGATGGAGAAGCCTTACACGCTGCACCGCGACCTTGGCAGTTTCCTTGGCGACTATCTCGATGATGCCGCACGGGCAGGCAATGGCGTGTTCTCATTTAACCTTCGTGACCACTACAAGGAGTTTGCCTCCAACGACGAGGAACTGGCTTTGCTCACGCGTTGGGCAAAATGGATAGACGAGGCTGCTGCTCTCATTAATGCAGAACCTACCGTCGAGGCAAAGGTACGCAAATCCGAAGAACTTAATTCGCAGAATGCCGAGTTGGTCAAGGAGGTGGATAAGATCATCCAAACGCCAAGATCATCCAAGATCATCCATAGCGGATTGCTCATGAGCACCTTGAAGCGACAGGTCCTGACCCTCGACTCGCTTGGTGCCGATCCGTTTATCAAGGACCTCTGGCTTGGTCGACAGGCATACAGTCATATTGACCACGAGCGCACCTCGCTGGCTCCCTATATCTTGGACACGCTGAGGGCAATGATCAACAATCCCATCTGCTTGGCGATGGTCGAGAAGCTGAACGACCACTACCTCGCCATCGAGAACCGCGAGTTCGACAAGCTGGTGCTGAAGTCGTCCGACAACCTAGCCGACCTCAGCGAGGGCGAGGCACTGCTGAAGAAGCTCCTCGAGCCCTACAAGGGAAAGTTCGTGCTCCTCGACATCTGGGGCACCTGGTGCGGCCCTTGCAAGGAGGCCCTCTCCCACTCTACCGAGGAGTATGCCCGCCTAAAGGACTATGACATCCAGTTCCTCTACTTGGCCAACAACAGCCCGCAGACGGCGTGGGAGAATGTCATCAAGGAGTACAACGTCAGCGGCCCCAACGTGGCGCACTACAACCTGCCCACCGAGCAGCAATCTGCTATCGAGCGCCACCTCGATGTCCACTCCTTCCCCACCTACAAGCTCTTCAACCGCGACGGCAATCTGCTCGACCTGAAGGTTGACGCCCGCGACCTCGAAGAGCTCGCACGACTCTTAGAGCAGATGAAGTAATCACGAGAAAAATTGCTCGTGAATTTTGCGCTAACGCGAAAGACGTTTCGGGCGTACGCGAAAGGGTTTTCGGGCGTACGCGAAACGTCTTTTTAACGGTGTAAAGAACAGGTAATGGCTGTCACTACCCGCAGTTTCGTCAGAGCTTAACGCTGCTAATGTCTACTAGACCGTTGATGATGGCGTAGATAGTGAGTCCCGCGGGGGAGTGTATCTGCAGCTTCCGAGCGATGTTCCTTCGGTGGGTGATAACGGTATTGATGGAGATAAAGAGGTGGTCGGCGATTTCCTTGTTTGACATGCCCTGTACAAGGCTGATGATGACCTCTTTCTCTCGTTCGCTGAGTGCGTCGGCATTCTGGGCGGCAGGAAGTATCATGCCGCTGATGTTGTTGGTAACATTGTTCTGCTTAGTGAGCTGCTCAAGTCGTCGTATGGCGGGAACAAAGATATAGTCCTCTACCATAGCGTGCTGTTGCAGCCACTGTTCGTTGTCGTAGATGTCGTGCAGTGTGGCGGTAAGCTTGTTGTTGTGTAGTCCGTCAGACGGCAGGTACTTAATGATAAGGAGCTTTAGTTCTCGTAGTTTTTTGTCGGCTTCCTTATGGTGCTTAGAGAAGGTTTCTATGCTGTATTCTGCGTTTGCATTCCCGTCGAGCAGTGCCTGAACGTAGGGGAAGAGTGTTCGCTGCTCATACATCATGTGGCGGCGAATTTCGTGTGCATATTCGTCGTAGAGGTTGAGTATGAGTTTGGCGAGATTCCCGCTATCGCGCCTTCCCGTAGCCTTTGAGTTATCGGTATTGAGGCTGTCCTCGAGTTCCTGTCGTATGAAGGGCAGTTGGAAGTCGAGGTAATAGCTGTGGCTGGCATCAAGGTAGTGTAGCAGCGTCGGGATGTGCAGCTGCTCATTGCTTTCGAAATCGCCATAGCCATTGCCATTGATGGTGAAGTTGACGACAGCAAGGAAGGTGTAGGTGTCGACGTTGTTGTCCTCACAGGTTTCGCGAACGGTTTTATCGCCGAATCCGAGTGAGATGCCGAAGCTTCCGAGCGACTGCAGCAGGTCGTAATTGTCGCGTATAAGGGAGATCATTTTGTCGTCTGCCTCGTATTGTTTCTGATTTTTCATACCTATAAGTTATTATCGGGTGCAAAGTTAGTGCTTTTTTGCGAGATGTGCAATCGTCAAAAGTAGGTATTTGAAGGAAGAATCATTGTTTTTAGGTATTGCGGCTATGGTGGAATGGTTGTACTTTTGCAGCCGATTTTTGAATTTAGGAGTTAAGGAGTTAAGACAATAGTGAAAGAGATGAAAGCAATAATGACAATAGGAATGCTGCTGAGTGTGTGTACGATGGCAGCACAGAAGGGCCTTACCGTGGGAGGATACGGCGAGGTGAACTTTAGTAGGAATTATTATAGCGACCACGTGAGCCGCTACTCCCAGCCTGAGGAGCACAAGGACGATCCTAGTCACGGCAGGTTCGACATTCCTCACGCCGTCATCAACTTAGGCTATGGTTTCGGCAAGGGTTGGTCGCTGGGCACAGAGATTGAGATAGAGCATGGCGGCAACGGCCTGGCCTACGAGAAGGAGGACGAGGAAGGCGGCGAATGGGAACAGGAAGTAGAGAAAGGCGGCGAGGTTGAGCTGGAGCAGTTCTGGCTACAGAAGAGCTTTTCGCGGGCAGTGAACGTGCGCGTAGGACATATTATAGTACCCGTTGGCTTGAACAACGCCCACCACGAGCCGCTGAACTATTTCACGGTGTACCGTCCTGAGGGCGAGCACACGATCATGCCCTCTACTTGGCACCAGACGGGTGTGTCGGTGTGGGGACGCTACGGTGACTTCCGCTACGAGGCGGAATTCCTGGCAGGTTTGAATGCCGACAACTTCACGAATACGAACTGGATCAAGAACGGTGCCAAGTCGCCATTGGAGTTTGACGTGGCCAACAAATATGGCGTGGCCCTGAGGTTGGACAACTACACGGTGGAGGGTTTGCGCATGGGCCTTAGCGGCTACTACGGCCATTCGATAGGCAACAGTTATCCGAACAATGCCGCTGGCGTGGACGCGGAGTATAAGGGTCAGGTGGTGATAGGCGCCTTCGACTTCAGCTACAAGGGTCACAATTGGATTGTTCGTGGGCAGGCAGACTACGGTTACCTGGGCGATGCTGGTGAGCTGAAGTACATCTACAACCGTCTGAACTCGAAGTCGCCCTACAAGCACTCGGCCTTTGTATCGAAGAATGCCTATGCGGTGGGCATCGAGGCGGGTTACGACATCTTCTCGCAAGTGGAGAGCCTGCGTAAAAAGGAGGAGCACCTTTATGTTTTCGGCCGCTATGAGCAATACGACCCCTATGCCAGCAAGACGAAGGGCACGGCCTACAACTATACGGCGGTGAAGCGTTTTGCGGCAGGCGTGAACTATCATCCCATCGACGAGATTGTCATCAAGGCGGAATATTCGAAGCGGTTGCTGAAGTCCATCTACAATGACGAACCGTCGGTAAGCATCAGCGTGGCGTATGAGGGGTTCTTTTTGTAGTTGACGAGTTGACGAGGAGTTAAGGAGTTAAGGAGTTAAGGAGTTAAGACAATACATATAAAGACGTTATAGCAATGAAAAAGATTTGGTATTTGTGTGTCGGCGTCCTGATGGGCGCAATGACAGTGACATCGTGTAGCAGCGACGATGACAACAACGAGAACGTGAGTGATTTTAACATTGTAAGCACTGCCCCGCTGGTGGACGAGGACAACTATCCTGCCAACACCACAGCGGCAAACTACAGCAACAAGGCGTTTGGCAACGAGGCCATCGATGCTTGCGCAACATTGGTGAGCGAGCTGACGAAGGCCAACACGGCCATCGCCACCTCGAAGCTGAGTGAAGTGCAGGAGGCTTACCTGCGCAAGGTGCTTGAGAACCTGGTGTCGAACGTCATCGTGCCTACCTACACCAAGTTAGCCGACGATGTGGAGGATTTGGAGAAGACGCTCAACGGCCTGACGGTGGCCACCATTACCCAGACACAGATTGACAAGGCGTGCGCCGACTTCAAGAATGCCCGTCTGAACTGGGAACGCTCCGAGGCTTTCCTCGGTGGTGCTGCCTCCGACTTCAGCATCGACCCCACCATCGACTCATGGCCCCTTGACCGTGCCGAACTGCTCGACTACTTCAAAGGCGGTATGACTGCCGAGATAGAGGACGAGTCGTCCATTCTCGGTTTCCATGCCCTCGAGTTCATTCTCTTCCGCAATGGTCAGAACCGTAAGGTGAGCGAGCTGCAAGGCAACGACACCTATACCAACTACGAGAATGTGAGCGGTGCCGACGAACTGAAGTATGCGCAGCAGGTGTGCCGTCTGCTGAAGGAGCGCTGCTTCCAGTTGCAGGTGGCCTGGGAGGGCGAGAAAAACGCGAGCCGCGTCAGCGTGGTAAAGGCTGCCGGACTTGGCTACACTACTGCCAACGGCCTGACCTACGGTGAGAACCTGGCACTGGCTGGAATAAGCGGCAGCAAGAGCACCTTCCCCACCCTGCAGGCAGCCATCGCCCAGGTGCTGAGCAACGACGAGGGATCGTGCGTAGCTATCGGCAACGAGGTGGGTACGGCAAAGATTGCCAACCCCTTCTCTGCTGGTGACATTGCCTACGTGGAGTCGCCCTACAGCTACAACTCTATCGCCGACTTCCGCGACAACATCCGCAGCATCCGCAACGTGTGGCTCGGCTCTACCGACAAGAAAGCCAACCAGTATTCGTTCCACACCTTCTTTGCCAGCGTTGGCAAGAGCAGCATCAACACTGCCGTCGAGAATGCCTACGTGGCAAGCATCGCCGGTATCTCTAACATGCCTTCACCGTTCGTGAAGTACTGCGGCATCGTGTGGAACAAGAACTTCGACGACCCGACGAACTGGGAGTCGACTTCGGGGGAATAAGAAGACGAGAAGACAAGAAGACGAGAAGAGTTGAAACAATGTAATACGAATAAGCTATGAAGAAACTATCACGATTATCCATCGTGGCCATGCTGGCAGCACCTTTGCTGTCAGCATGTTCCGATGATGACGACACCAAGCAAGACCTCGGTGGGCTGACTCCCGCTGAGGAAGTATTCGGCAAGGCGAATGATGTCTTTACGGCCGAGGAGTGGTTCCCTGGTGGACAGCTCGGCACCACCGAGAAAGCGAGCTATTCAGCCCCCGCTCCCGCTGTTGAAAACACTGCCGGAATGGAAGAGGACTTCACTACCGGTGAGGACTTCTTCGAGCACCTCTACACCTTTGAGCAGCAGCCTCGCCTTGGCCTTGGCCCGGCATGGGTGCGCAACTCCTGTATTGCCTGCCATCCCGCCTACGGACATGGCAAGCGACAGACGGAATACCGCGCCAACCAGGTGGGCAACGGCTACCTCTTGGTCATCTATCATCCCGACAACAACGCCTACATCAGCGAGGTGACGGGCATGCCGCAGACGCAGGCAATGACGCCCTTCAAGGCGCCCATCGACGAAAGTCAGATACAGATTGAGTGGAAGAGCGTGAGCGAGATGGAGAGCGGACTGGCCATGCAGTTCCCCGACGGTGAACGCTATGCGCTCATCTACCCCGAGGTGCGCATCCCGCAGTCGGCCTTCAACACCAACCCGAAGCCCGAGAACTACGATGTGCGCCTGGAATCAACCATCGGCATCTATGGCACAGGACTCTTGGACGCTATCGACGATGAGGAGATTGAGCGGCAGTGGGCAGCCGAGGCGCCTTACGTAGAACTGAATCCCGCCATGTGGGACAAGGAAGCCAACCAGTTCAAGGCCTCTGCCTACTATTCTGCCGGCTATAATGACACGGGCAGTTTCCACGGCACCCGAGGCCCGCTGAAGCGTTTCACCTATGCCATGACCCGCGGCACGCTGCAAGACGGTGCCGGAGCCAACGCCATCTGGAACATTACCAACGTCACGCGTTCCGACCGCCACTGGCTCTATACCACCCCCGCCTGGGCAAAGGCTCAGAGCGAGGACGAGGAGGTCATCAGCTACATCAAGGAGCATGGTGCCAGCGCATCCAGCATCCTACACCCCTACTATGCCGACGGCACCAGCGAGGGCATCAGCCAACGGGTGAACGAGATCCTGAGCTGTTCCTCAATAGCCAAGAAAGAAACCTTCGACACCTATCTTTATAAGGGAGCCCCCTACAACGGCCGCGACGAGATGAGCGACAAGCAGTATTACCAGTTTATGGTGTGGCACCGTGGATTGGCAGTCCCTGCTGCCCGCAACCTCGATGCTGCCGATGTGCAGCGTGGCAAGTTGTTGTTCTCGCAGATTGGCTGTGCCCAGTGCCACCGTCCGTCGTGGAAGACGGGACAGGACAACATGTGGGTGGATGCTGCCACGAAGGCCTACGCACAAAGCATCGGCAAGGATGCCTCGAAGATGCTGCCCAAATTCCCCAACCAAACCATCTGGCCGTATACCGATATGGTGCAGCACCGTCTCTTCATGGTCAACGATATCCGCACTGGTTGGTGCCGCACCACCCCGCTCTGGGGACGCGGTTTGAGCCGTCAGCTGACGGGCAGCGACGACCGTCTGCACGACTGTCGGGCGCGAACGGTCATCGAGGCCATCATGTGGCACGGCTACTCCAAGAAATCCGACGGTTACTGGGCTACCGAGAAGTTCTACAACCTGCCAAAGGCTGACCGTGATGCCATTGTACGTTTCATAGAGAGTATCTGATGAACACCATACCACAGGCACAGGCCGCCCATTTCTGTCGGCTGTTTATCTGCGACGAGACAGGCATTTATCCGCTGGGCTATCATGCCCGGCGGATTCTTACGCCCAACGATAGTCTCACGGCTGAGCAGCAGTTTACGTCCTTCGTCTTCTATCAGGACAATTGGCAGTCGCTTCGTCTTTTCCCCCATCAGGGTGCCGACGGGAAGGTCGTCTGGTACGCCCCCTCGGAAAAGCTGCCCGCCTCATTGGGCTCAGAACATCAGAAGTACATCCAAGAGGTATTCCCAAGACTTGTCAGCGAAGCCGAGGCAGGGCATTGGGAAACTGTCGATGCCTATATCGACCGTATGATTCAGTATCAGTGTACTTTCGCTGTTACCCAAAAAGAAAGTACACCAACCATCGCAATGATGGCTGGTGTACTCGTTTTCTTCGCTTATATCTTTCTGATCGCGCTTTTTCCTAAGCTTACTTGGCGTAGGCTACGCTACGGGTCTCGCGGATGACGGTAATCTTCACCTGTCCGGGATAGGTCATCTCGTTCTGGATCTTCGTAGCAATCTCACCGCTCAGGGCCTCGGTCTCAGCATCGCTCATCTTGTCGGCACCGACGATGACGCGCAGCTCACGACCAGCCTGAATGGCGTAGGTCTTGGTAACTCCGGGATAGCTCATGGCAATGGCCTCCAGGTCGTTCAGACGCTTGATGTATGCCTCTACAATCTCGCGACGGGCACCAGGACGGGCACCGCTGATGGCGTCACACACCTGTACGATGGGAGCCAGCAGTGTCTGCATCTCCATCTCGTCGTGGTGGGCACCGATGGCGTTGCAGATGTCGGGCTTCTCCTTGAACTGCTCGGCAATCTTGGCACCGTAGAGTGCGTGAGGCATCTCGCTCTCCTCGTCGGGCACCTTACCGATATCGTGCAACAGTCCGGCACGCTTGGCCTTCTTGGGGTTCAGTCCCAGCTCGGCAGCCATCACCGCACAGAGGTTAGCGGTCTCGCGGGCATGCTGCAACAGGTTCTGACCGTATGAAGAGCGGTATTTCATCTTACCGATAATACGAATCAGCTCGGGATGCAGGCCGTGGATACCCAGGTCGATAGCCGTGCGCTTACCCGTTTCGATAATCTCATTGTCAAGCTGCTTCTTCACTTTGGTCACCACCTCCTCGATACGGGCAGGGTGGATACGGCCGTCGCTCACCAGCTGGTGCAGTGCCAGACGGCACACCTCGCGGCGAACGGGGTCGAAGCCCGAGATAACGATGGCTTCGGGGGTGTCGTCCACAACGATTTCCACACCTGCGGCAGCCTCAAGGGCACGGATGTTACGACCCTCGCGACCAATGATGCGGCCTTTCACCTCGTCGTTGTCAATATGGAATACAGAGACAGAGTTCTCAATGGCAGTCTCGGTAGCCACACGCTGGATGGTCTGAATCACAATCTTCTTCGCCTGTGCATTGGCATTGAGCTTGGCCTCGTCCATAATCTCATTAATGTACGCCTGCGCGTCAGTACGCGCCTCGTCCTTGAGCGACTCCACCAGTCGGTTCTTAGCCTCCTCAGCGCTCAATCCCGAAAGTTCCTCCAGCTTCTCACGCTCCTTGAGCTGCATCTTCTCCAACTCGTCCTGCTTCACCGAAAGCAGCTTTTTCTCATTGTCAATGCGCTGCTGCTGGTTGTCGAGCTCGTTCTTACGGCGTCCCAACTCCTCCTGGCGCTGATTCAGTGAAATCTCACGCTGCTTGAGCTTGTTCTCGCTCTGCTGGATGTGCTGGTTGCGCTGCTGCACTTCCTTCTCCAGCTCAGCTTTCTTGTTCAGGAATTTCTCCTTCACCTCAAGCAGTTTTTTCTCTTTGAGCACTTCAGCCTCCTTACCGGCGGCATCAACCATCTCATTGAATTTTCCCTTCAGTACGTAACGGAAAATCATGTATCCGCAAAAGCCTCCTATGATAAGGGCGGCCACGGCTATGATAATAGATAGAACCATAAATTAATTTATATAAACGTTAATAATCTTCTCTGTCATAAAACCGCTTACTTCAGTGCTTCGTCAATGTCGGAAGTAAGTTTTTCGAGAAGACTATTATAGGAGTCGGTATCCTTGCTGGCTTGCTCCATCTGGTACTTCACACCAATCTCCAGCAAGGCTGTCGCTGCCACAAAGCGCTCACTGCGGCGCCCCTTGAACAGCTCCTCATACTTGCTGTAGGTATTCCTGGCGAGTTTCTCGGCATCACGGTAGAAGGTCTCTTCGTCGCCTTTGACGTAGATGTCAATCTTCTCGTTACAGATATTGAGACTGATATGTTGTTTCTCTTTGTTTACTTCTGCCATTGTTCTGGACTTTTTCTCGGCGATTAGCTATTGGCACATCTTGCGTCGGGCTATTTACTGTCGCCTTGCAGCATTGAAATACATTTGTTCACCTCGCGGATAAGCTTCGACAACCGAGCCTTGGCACCCTCCAGGTCGCCATCCATAATCTCAATCATCTTCGCCATCTTCAGCGAATTGTAGTCACTCTCTGCCTGAGCCAGCTTTGCCTCAAGGGTTTTGATGTCCTGCTCCTGCTTCTCGACAACGCTGTAAAGCTCCGCATTCTCCTTCTTCAGTTCCTGAAAACGGAGAATCAGCTGCCTCACGCGAGCCTCAAAAGCGGCTAAAGTCTTCTCGTTCTGAGTCATGACTACATTCTTTGTTCCTACAAAAGTAGGCATTTTCCTCGTAATGTCCTGCTTTTGCGCCTGTTATTTAATATTAATTAAGAAGTTCTTCACTTCTTTCCGTCGTCAGCAGGCTGTTTCTCCTTCTTTGCCAACATCACCACACGGTACACGAAGTCGGTCACCCACTTCTGCGAGAAGCCCAGCTTCTGGTTGTACTTACGGATATCCACCACCGTCTTCATCACGCCAGCATCCGTGAAGTCGTTCTTGTTGAAGATGTCGTTGATCGTCTTCTCCGTCATCGTGTAGATGGTCTTCTTGAAGAAGCTCGGCACGCGCAGCTTAAACTTCATCAGGTTCGACGTGAGCATCATTAGGTCCTGCGAGAATCCCTGGAACTGGTACATATACGTTTGCACATCCTGAGGACCCTTGCAACGGCGGCGAATGCTCTGGTCCAGCTCCTTGGTGAACGAATCGTCCATACCGTAGATCTCCTTCATCATCTTCGTCACCCGTTGTTTCTCGCCAACGCCCAGTCGGTTGTTCACCGTAGGAATCTTCAGCGTCGACTTAAACACCCTCAGGTCGGGCAATGCTGCCAGGTTCGAGATATGCAGGTCGGCAGCCATCACTGCCTGAAAATATACGCGAATCAGCGTCATGAAGTCCTCCATGCCGCCCACTTTCGCCGTTTCCTCCTTCTTTCCGAAAATCTTATTCCAAAATCCCATTTTCCTCTTTTTTTAAAAACTGCCTGCAAAGGTACGAATAAAAAACGAGCCTACCAAACCGTCAGCTCGTTTTTCTTATACATAACCGAAAATGTAACATGTAACATCCTCCTGTGGCGCGGCAGTTCCGTGGGAGTTTACCCCGGGTAAACTATGAATTTGCTCCGAGTAAACTGGGAGTTTACTCGGAGCAAACGGGGAGGGGATATTTTACAACCGCTTGTTGGTTACCAGCCCCAAGAATTGTAGTCTGTGTCGTAGCCTGCCAGGAGGAACCAGTTGGCGAGCGTCTGTTCGTAAAGGCGCAGGAGCTGGACGGGAGCCTCGACATCCTCGTTGAACGGATAGACGGACAACAGGCTATCGGTTTCGCGTGCTGTCGAGGGTGACAGCAAGAAGTAGGTAACCACCTCCATAATATCTCCAACGGTGATGCCGGCATCTTCTAACATCTCCTCGGCATCCTCGGGAGTGAGGTCAACCTTGGCCAGCGCGTCCTTGATACCAGGAACAATGCCCATGAGCGTAGACAGAACGCCGCCTCTGGTGATGCTCTGGGCTTCCAGCGGACGTGAACCGTTGATGTTTTTGATGAGCTTGCGCAGGTCGATGCCCCAGCTCTCCAGCGTCTTGATGACCTTCATGATGTTGAGATCCTTCACCACATTGTGGTAATAGCGGTTCTGCTCACCCTCGTAGTAAAGGACGGGCCATACCTGTATGGCAGCAGCCGTCTGTATGAGCCACACAACGGCAGCAGGGTCGTGGTTGAGCTTGAACACCACCGTATTGGTTTGCAGGTTGGTCTTTCCAGGCACAAGGCTGGGGGTGAAGCCCTTTTCCTTCATCCAGGGAATGATGACGCGACCTGTCTGAACAGGTACGTAGCGGTCGTGGCGTGAATGCAGGAGGAAGTACTTCTGTTTAGTATCGGGAGTCCAGGTGTCCATCAGCGACTTTTCGCGCAGTAACTTGCGGAAAGCCTTTGCCTGCTCGCCATCGACATTGAGATAGGTAGGTTTGAGCATGTGGCTGAGCGAATTGGTACCGATATTTCTGGTCATCGCAGGCATGAGGAGTTTCTTGTCGAGGAACCATTCCTGAACATGCGATGCCAGCGGCTCCTGGAAGAGGTCATGGTAGTCGTAACCCAACTGATACCACTCGTTGTAGGCTATCAGCAGCTGGGCGATGGCGCCCACATAGTCGCAGTAGTCGAGACGCACATACTCGGTATAGGCTTTCTCAATGTCGAGGGGGCCACCGCCAGAGAAGGTCTTGTCGAAGGTGATGCCCTTGTCCTTGTACTCCATGTCGCGCAACTTGGCTACAAACATCGACTCAGTGCCTCCCTGAGAATAGCCCATGTTGAACAGGAAACGTCCCTCGGGGATGCCTTTGTCCTTCAGCAGCGCCTTGGCTGCCAATAATCCGTCGAGCGAGTTGCGGGCATTGGTATCGCCGCAGAGGTAGGCCTGAGGCTTGTCCTTGGAGGAGCCGAAACCGATATAGTCGCTCATGACCAGCACGTAATTGGGCTTCAGGGGGCTGCACATGACAGCACCCGACAGTTTGTCGATCTCGGCAGAGGGAGCCTCGCTGAGCGCCGTTATGGTATAGTGGTTGTAGAGGATGATACCATCGGAGGGTACTGAGCCGTCGACAATGCCCGACGGGGCGAGGATGACGCCGCTGATAGTGGCATCGTTGCCACGGGGATCCTTCGACTGGTATTCGTAGACGATATAGCGCACCTGACGCGAGCCCAGCGTCATACCGTTGACCTTATACTTGATGGTAGAGTCCTTTTCTATTACGATTTTATAGGATGCTTTCTGTGCCTCTGTCGTCAAAACGGACGACAGCATCAGCAGCATCATAAGAAACATTTTCTTCATAGCTTCGGAATTTTTACTTGATAATACGTTTGCGGGCAGTTTCGCCTTTTTGTTCGATAAACAGGCCGTTGACCGGCAGGCCGACACGCTGGCCATTCATGTTATAGTAGACAGCGGAGGGGTCGTCGGGCACGTTGAGGTCAATGTCCATGCCAGATGTCATCCTGTCGACCACCTCGAAGGTGGCTGCCAGGGGGTAGTGGTCGCCCAGCGGCTTGCCACTGTGCTTGTAGCCCTCCATGTCCAGGACAACCGACACTGGCTTGATCTGCGAACCGTTCGTAGGATTAATATAGATGATCTTGTCCAGCACCTCGCCGTTGTCGAGCATATTGGCTGCATCCTCGCAAGCGACAATGCCGTCGACAGGAGCAGGATACTCACCACCCTTCGCCAGTTCAACCCATACGTCAGAAGCCGTGCCCTTGCCTGATTCGGCAATAGCGTCAATGAACTTGGCTTTGATCTGGTCACGGCAATAGTAGCTGTTCATGTCGCCGACGACAATAATGGGACGCGTATCGAGATGGGCCAGCACGTCGTCCTTGAGCTGTTGCCACTGTCCCAAGCGTGCCTCACGGTCCGAGCCATCCTTGCCTTCCTTCTCGTCAGCCAGATCGCCAGCATCCATGTGCATGTTATAGACAAGGATACGCGTGCCGTTGGCCAAGGTCAGCTCACTACGACGGAAACCCTTGCGAACCAGCTCGTCGGCAGCATGACTGAACTTTCCGAACTTGTTCTTCCAGAGCACTCGCTCGGTATTGCTCATCGTGATGTTGTTCTTCCAGCAGGCTCCCAAGCCATCGGTATCGAAGTCTTCGTTCTGCAGGTGCAGGAAGTCAAACTTCTTGCCGGGGATGTCAATGCCCACGCCTCCAAGCCATTTGTCAAACTTGTAATCGTCCTCCAGCCAGGGGGTCAGCACCTCATGATAGTTGAAGTCCTCCTGCGTACAGACGATATCATAACCCTTCTTCTGCAGGTACTTGCCTATGCGCGACGTACCTGCATCACCAGGACCGTCGACATTGACCTTCGCAAACCAGATCTTCTGCGGAAGTCCATCGATATTCACGGTAACAACGCTAAAAGTTTCTTTCTCCTGTGCGCTGATTCCAACGGCAACAGTAAACAGTAGTGCCGACGTTAGTGTACGTAAAATCTTCATCATTCGCTATTCGTTTATTGTTAAATATCTTAATAATCGTCTACAAAAGTACATATTTTCGCAAAAACCGCCAAATGATTGACGATTATTTTGTATCTTTGCCCCCAAATAGTCACAACTAAAGTTCATATTATGAAAGGTATCGTTCTTGCTGGTGGAAGCGGCACCCGCCTCTACCCTATTACCAAAGGAATCTCGAAGCAGCTGATTCCCATCTTCGACAAACCGATGATTTATTATCCCATATCGGCACTGATGCTGGCGGGCATACGCGAAATTCTCATTATTTCAACGCCTCACGACCTGCCCGGTTTCCGACGTCTACTGGGTACTGGCGAGGAGATTGGCGTACGTTTCGAGTATGCCGAGCAGCCCAGTCCCGACGGGCTGGCACAGGCTTTTATCATTGGTGAGGAGTTTATTGGCGACGACTGCGCCTGCCTGGTGCTGGGCGACAATATCTTCTACGGCTCGGGATTCACCGGATTGCTCAAGCAAAGTGTGGAGAATGCCGAGAAACACGGGCTGGCCACGGTATTCGGCTACTACGTCAACGACCCTGAGCGCTATGGCGTTGCCGAGTTCGACGCTGACGGCAACTGTCTCAGCATTGAGGAGAAGCCCGAGCACCCGAAATCGAACTATGCCGTCGTTGGCCTCTACTTCTACCCCAACAGCGTAGTAGAGATAGCCAAGAACATCAAGCCCAGTGCTCGCGGAGAGTTGGAGATAACCACCGTGAACCAGGAATACCTGGCCCAGCAGAAGCTGAAGGTGCAGACGCTGCAACGCGGCTTTGCCTGGCTCGACACGGGCACCCACGACTCACTGGCAGAGGCCTCGACCTTTATTGAGGTGATTGAGAAGCGCCAAGGGCTGAAGGTGGCCTGTCTTGAGGAAATTGCCTTCAAGAAAGGCTGGATTGACGCTCAGCGCCTGAAGGAGTTGGCACAGCCCATGATTAAGAACGGCTACGGACAATACCTCATGCAGCTGAGTGAAGAGTGAAGGGTGAAGAATAAAAAAAGAGCCGCAAGTTGCGGCTCTTCTTTATTTGACAGTGTCTGCTGTTTACTTTACCTTTTCCACGATAGCCTTGAAAGCCTCGGGGTTGTTCATGGCGAGGTCGGCGAGCACCTTGCGGTTGATCTCAATACCTGCCTTGGTGAGCGCACCCATCAGCTGAGAGTAGCTCATACCGTTGAGACGTGCAGCAGCGTTGATACGCTGGATCCACAGTGAGCGGAAAGCACGCTTCTTGTTACGACGGTCACGATAAGCATAGGTCAGACCCTTCTCCCAGGTATTCTTGGCTACTGTCCAAACATTCTTACGGGCTCCAAAGTAGCCACGGGTAAGCTTCAAAATTCTCTTACGCTTTGCTCTTGATGCAACGTGATTTACTGATCTTGGCATAGTTTTCTTACTTCTTTAAATGTTAGACAATAGGGTTAGCGGAGACACAACAGGTCGCGTACCTGCTTCATGTTTGACTGGTCAACGATAGTAGAACCAACCAGATTACGCTTCTGCTTCTTGGTCTTCTTAGTCAGAATGTGACTGTGGTAAGCGTGATGTCTCTTAACCTTACCTGTACCAGTGAACGAGAATCTCTTCTTCGCACCGGAATTTGTCTTTACTTTTGGCATTTTTTCTTAATGTTTTAATTGTTTATAAATTAACGGTGGCAACGCATATACCGGGCGCAGCGCACCTTACTCTTCTGTTTCTGTCAGCTTCTTCAGCGCATCAGCCGAAATCTTCGCATTGGCAAGCAGTCCGCCATTTGAAGGGGTCTCAACATCAACCTCTGACTCTTCCTGGCGGCGATTAACCTCCTTGGCTTCGGCAACAGCGGCCTCACGGTCGCGAGCCTGCTGACTCTTCTTGGCCGAACCGGCCTTCTTGGGAGCCAGATAGAGGAACATCTTCTTTCCCTCGAGTGAAGGCATAGACTCTACCTTGCCATATTCCTCCAGATCGTTGGCAAACCTCAGCAGGAGCACCTCACCTTGTTCCTTGAACAGGATAGAGCGTCCGCGGAAGAACACGTATGCACGTACCTTATTACCTTCCTCCAGGAACTCACGGGCGTGCTTCAGCTTGAACTGATAGTCGTGCTCATCGGTTTGCGGTCCGAAGCGGATTTCCTTGACCTCTACCTTCACCTGCTTGGCTTTCATTTCCTTAGCACGTTTCTTCTGCTGGTAGAGGAACTTAGAATAGTCGATGAGACGGCAAACAGGCGGATTGGCATTGGGAGAAATCTCGACAAGGTCGACACCCTGCTCACGAGCCATATTGAGTGCATCGCGGGTAGGAACTACGGTAGAACCGTTATCGCCGACGATGCGGACTTCACGTACGCGTATCTGTTCATTTACGCGGTACTGTTGCTTCATTTTGTCATTCTTCATCCACTATTTTTTAAGAAATCGGCTGCAAAGGTACTAACTTTCAGCGAATTAACCAAACTTTTTTCCAAATATTTTTAGAAGTCCTTGGTCATTTCCTGCACCTTGGCATTCACCTCGTCGATGAACTGCTGGATGGTCATGACGCTCTGCTCGCCACCGCCCTGAGGACGTACGGCTACGGTCTTGTCGGCAGCTTCCTTCTCGCCAACGATCACCATATAGGGGATGCGCTTCAGCTCGTTGTCGCGGATCTTACGGCCAAGTTTCTCGTTGCGCAGGTCAATGGTGGCGCGAACGCCGCCCTGTGAGAACTGCTTGCAAACCTCCTGAGCATAGTCGTTGTACTTCTCCGACAGCGGCAGGATGGCCACCTGCTCGGGTGTGAGCCAGAGGGGGAAGTGACCGCTGGTGTGCTCGATAAGCACGGCGCAGAAACGCTCAAGCGAGCCGAAGGGAGCGCGGTGAATCATCACGGGAGTCTTCTTCTGGTTGTCCTCGTCGGTATACTCCAGCTGGAAGCGCTTGGGCAGGTTGTAGTCCACCTGAATGGTACCCAACTGCCAGCGACGACCGATGGCGTCCTTGATCATGAAGTCGAGCTTCGGACCATAGAAAGCAGCCTCGCCGTATTCTACCTTGGCGGGCAGGCCCTTCTCCTGACAAGCCTCCTGAATGGCCTTCTCAGCCAGTGCCCAGTCTTCGTCGGTACCCACGTACTTGTCGTGGTCGTTGGGGTCGCGGAGCGAAATCTGTGCCTCGAAGTTGAAGCCGAAGGCGGTGAGCACCACGCCAATGATATCCATCACGTTGAGGAACTCCTGCTTCACCTGATCTGCACGGCAGAAGAGGTGGGCATCGTCCTGCGTGAACGAACGAACACGGGTAAGACCGTGGAGCTCGCCACTCTGCTCGTAGCGGTAAACCGTACCGAACTCAGCGATGCGCAGCGGCAGATCCTTATACGAACGGGGCTTGTTGGCGAAGATCTCACAGTGGTGAGGACAGTTCATGGGTTTCAGCATATACTCCTCGCCCTCCTCCGGAGTGGTGATGGGACGGAAGGAGTCCTTGCCGTAGTGGGCATAGTGACCAGAGGTGACGTAGAGGCTCTTGCCGCCGATATGCGGGGTGATGACCTCCTGATAGCCATAACGCTTCTGTACCTTGCGCAGGTGATCCTGCAGGCGGAGGCGGAGGTCGGTGCCCTTGGGCAACCAAATGGGCAGTCCCTTACCTACTTTCTCTGAGAACATGAAGAGTTCCATCTCCTTACCGATCTTGCGGTGGTCGCGCTTCTTGGCTTCCTCGAGCATGACAAGATACTCGTCGAGCATCTTCTTCTTGGGGAACGAGATGCCGTAGAGACGCTGCATCTGCTCGCGGGTGGCATCGCCGCGCCAGAAGGCGCCAGCCACCGAAGTCAGCTTCACGGCCTTGATCTCGCCCGTGTCCACGAGGTGCGGACCGCGGCAGAGGTCGGTGAAGTTACCTTGTGTGTAAGTGGTGATGCTGCCATCCTCCAAGTCCTGGTCAATATGCTCGCACTTGTAGGTCTGACCATCGGCGGCAAACTCCTTGAGGGCGTCGGCCTTGGCCACTTCCTTACGAACGACGGGCTCTTTCTTGCCAGCCAGTTCCTTCATCTTGGCTTCGATGGTGGGGAAGTCGCTCTCCTTGATCATCTGTCCGTCGGGCAGCAACACGTCATAGAAGAATCCGTTTTCTACTGCCGGTCCGAATCCGAACTGTATGCCAGGATACAACTCCTGCAAAGCCTCAGCAAGGAGGTGGGCAGAGGTGTGCCAGAAGGTGTGCTTACCTTCGGCATCGTCAAACTTGTAAAGCTCAATCTTGGCATCCTCGTTGATGGGACGGTTCAGCTCTACGGTCTCACCGTTCACACCGCAGGCAACCACGCTGCGTGCCAGAGCCGGTGAAATGCTCTCGGCAATCTGAAAACCCGTAACGCCCTGCTCATACGAGCGAACAGATCCGTCAGGGAAGGTAATTTTGATTTCCATATCTACAATATATGTTTGAAGTTAAAATTCGGGGTGCAAAGGTACTACTTTTAATTGGTAATACCAAGCTTTTGGGCCGCCATATTGATATAAATTTTCTCTGCCATCGTCATCTTCTCGTCTATCTGGGTCAGACTAAGCATCATGTCGTAGGCTTCCTGGGCGGCCTCACGGTCGGTGGCGAGGAGGTCGAAATCCACGTCGTAGCTGTGCTCTGAGTCGATGTTGGCCAGCAGGTCGAGCTTGTCCTGAGGGTCAATCTTGGCACTTGCAATACGCTGCTCGATGATCTTGAACTTCTCGGGCGACACCTCATCGTTGATCTTGGCCATATTGATCATGGCCCGGATAATGGCAAGCTGCACTAGCTGCGGGTCGTGCTCTGCCTTGTTGGCCTTGACAAACGAGGTCTTGATTTCTGCCAGCTCGATGGTATCGATGGCACCGTCGTCGAACAGGTGGCGCTGGGCATGCAACTGACGACGCAGGCGGTTGGCACCGCGACGGAAGGTATATAGCGTGAGACCACCCGAGAACAGTCCGCCAGCAAGGGGGATGAAGCGTCCGACACCCTTGGCAAAGCTGTCTTTAGTGAGGCGGGAACCAATCACCTTGGCCACCTGACTGACCACAGGATAGATAGCTGCCTTGGTCAATGCCACGCGGGGCAGACGGGTAACGGCATTCTCGGCAACGGCCTTCGACAGTTCGTTGATGCCTTTTTCTGCTACGGGAGCCCCCATCATCACACCCATGAAGATGGTCAGCAAGTCGATGGCAGGGTGGTTCAGCAGATCGGAGGATTCAGGGTTTTCATGGGGCTCCTGGGACTCCTGAGACTCCTGAGACTCCTGAGACTCATGGGGCTCCTGGGAGTTCTGGGATTCCGAATTATCCATATCCGCGAAGAAATCGGGATATCCGTAGAGATAGCCCAACTTCTGGGAGAGCACAAACACATGGTAGAAGTACTGTGTCAGGTCGGCAGGCATGGTAGCTGCCATAGCCAATCCACCGGGCAGTCCCACGATGGTCGACGTGGTGGTGGCCAATGCCGTATGATAGGTGACACACTGCTTGGCCAACTTGTCGATAACCTGTTCGGAAACGACGGTGTAGGGACGAACGCTGCCAATCATCTGCAAGCGCGACTGGTTACAGTAGGGACGCAGTTCCTTACGCAGGAATGCGATTCTGTCGACTTTCACTCCCGGCATCTTCAGCACGGTAGTCAGGATTTTGCTCCAAACTAAATTCTCTTTATCCATATCAATTCTTTCTATATTTCTTTATCAAGCTATAAGCGGTATAAAGCCCCAGTTCGCCGGCTTTGCTCAGGTCGCTGACACCTTCGGCAGACTTTCCGCTGTCGATGAGCGCCAACCCGCGATTGTAATACGCCTCTGCCAGGCGGGCATCAAGGGAGATAGCCTTATTATAGTCGGCAATGGCCTGGGAATATTCCTTCCTGCTCGCATAAGCATTTCCCCTATTATAATATAGGTACGCGTTACGGGGCGACAATTTGATGGCTTCCGAAAGGTCGCGCAAAATGGCAAGCGAAGCATCGGGCAACGTCACGGGACGGGTGGCCTTCGCATCGATGCCAGAGGCCTGCGACGTCTGGAAGTCGTTGACCTTTGACTGGCAGACGGCCCGCTGCCACAACGCCATCGTCGACAGGCTGTCCTGCTTCAGATAGGCGGAGAGGTCGTCGATGGCTGCCTCGAAATTGCGCATAGAGGAATAGGCCACCGCCCGCAGCAACAGGGATTGAACGGTAGCCTTTGGGTTACGTGCATCGGAGATGGCGGTATTCAGGGAATCAACGAAGGCGAAGTATGTCTGGGACTTGGCCTCTGTCAACGAAGGGATGCCGGTAACGATGTAAAGCGGACGGCGTGAGCCACGATTGAAAGCCTCGACGGCTTCATCATAGGCTACATACGAGTTCACCTCGCTCTTCACGCGCTCCAGCGCCAGTTCGTACATGGGCAGATAGACGGCATCCACCTTATGGTTCTGCACCCGCCCGCGGTAGTCGTTCTTGTAGTCGTTCTCCATTTCTTGCTCGTCGGCCACCACCAGCTGGTTGTATTTATCCATATCCTCGTCACTACGCTTTCGCATGGGATGATTCTTCATACGCGGCTGCTTGCCTCCATAGCGTTTGTCTATCTGTGCCTTCAGGATACGGAACTCGTCTTGCTCTGCCTGCTTGTTCATGCCCAACCGGCGATAGCAGCCAGCACGATAGTGCAGGCCTGTCCAGAAGTTGGGATATTCGTTGATCACCTTCGTATAGTCGCTGATAGCTCCTCGCAGGTCGCCCGTCTTGTCGCGCAGCAGCGCACGGTTGAAGAGGGCCAGCATATTGTCAGGTTCCAGCTTCAGCACGAAGTCGAAGTCTTCGATGCCTCGGTTGTCGTCGCCCACCTGAGCACGCAACAGTCCTCGGTTGTAGTGGCCCAGGAAGTTGTTGGGCTCCAGGTCAAGGGCCGTGTCATAGTCGGCCATCGCCCCACGAAGGTTGTTCTGGTTATAGCGGGCCAGCGCACGGTTAATATAGTTGCCGCCATCCTTCGGCAACAGGTGGATGGCCTCGTCAAGATAGCGTTCCGACTCCTTCCATTCGCTGCGCGAGAGACTGATAATGGAACGGGCTGCCCAAGTATGGCCGTCGTAGCGGTCGATCTCCAAGCTCTTGTCAAGGGCCTCGACGGCCTTCGTCGTATCTTTCTGCAACATATAGACCTCAGCACGCATCGAGTAGCCGCTGGCGTATTTGGGCCATCGGGCCAGCATGGTGTCAAGCTGCGCCTGAGCCTGGTCGTAATTCTTGGCACGTATATAGCAGAGCGTGCGGTTGTGCCAAAGTCCCTGGTTCTCAGGATCATACTTCAGCGCGCTGGTATAGTCGGCGACAGCCTCCATGAACTTATTGAGCCTGATGCGGCAAAGGCCTCTCAACTCGTAGGAGTTGGTGACATAGGGATTGCGTTCTATAGCACTCGTACAGTCGTTCTCGGCTCCGGCAATGTCGTCAAGATAATACTTGGCCACACCGCGGAAGAACCAAGGCTCGTACAAATAAGGCTTGGCAGAGATGGCCTGGTTGAAATACTGGATGGAAAGGACATAGTCCTCATAATAGAGTGCCGACCGTCCGATCATAATCAGACGGTCAGTATTGAACTGCGCAAAAGAACAAGAAGGAGAGAGAAGCAGGAAAAGGAAGATAAAAGGAGATAGAAGACGATAGCATTTCCTGAATAAGCATTTGTAGCAGAAGACATGTCCTCTATCTTCTGCCGTATAACGACTATCTCCATCTATCTTCTGCTTTCTTCTCACTTTCTTACCGGTTTAGTCTTGTAGCCGCAACGGTAACGGCCCTGCGTCAATGCCTTGAGCTTGCTCTTGATGAGCTGTTTGCGGAGGGGTGAGATATGGTCGATGAACATATGACCCTCCAGATGGTCGAACTCGTGCTGCATAACTCTGGCCAGATAACCGTCAATCCATTCGTCATGAGGCTGGAACTGCTCGTCGAGCCACTGCACATGAATACGCGTGGGACGAATCACCTTCTCATGGATGGCAGGCAACGACAGACAGCCTTCCTCGCTGCCGTTGGTCTCCGTGTCGTCCTTTTCCAGGATATGGGCGTTGATGAACACCTTCCTGAAGCCTTTGTACTCGGGCATATCGTCGCGAAGTACATCGAGGTCGATAACCACCACGCGGATGGATTTGCCTATCTGGGGCGCCGCCAAGCCAATGCCTTCGCTCTCGGCCAGCGTTTCCCACATATCGGCAATCAACTGCTCCAGCCCGGGATAGTCGGCAGGAATATCCTCGGCAACTTTGCGCAGCACCGGCTGGCCATAAATATAAATAGGTAGAATCACTTTTTAATTAGAAATTAGGAATTAGGAATTAGTAATGATGATTACTTTTTAGAACGGAGGTAGTCCTCGAGGATAATCGTGGCCGATATTTCGTCGACCAGCGCCTTGTCCTGACGGGCTTTCTTACGGAGTCCGCCGTCGAGCATAGCCTGATGGGCCAGTACCGAGGTAAAGCGCTCGTCGTAATACTCTATGGGCACCTCGGGATGGGCCTTGCGCCAGCGGTTGACAAACTGCTGTACGCGCTGAAGGTTCTCGCTGGGCTGACCGTTAGGCTGGCGGGGCTCGCCAATGACGATGCGCTCCACCTGCTCCCGCTGCATATAGGACTGGAGCCAGTCGAAGAGCTCAGAAGTAGAAACAGTCGCCAATCCTCCAGCAATAATCTGCAGAGAATCGGTGACTGCTAAACCTGTTCGCTTACGACCGTAGTCTATCGAGAGAATCCGGGCCAAACGCGATTTACTCCATGTTATAGAGCAACCATGCGTCGCCCTTCGGATTGAATTTCGAACCGCGAATCTGGTCACGGCTGTTGGCAGCGTCAAGCTTGTTGTCGAAAGTCGTAGCCACTACACGGTACATGTTGTTCGACTCGTTCTTGACAATCTGTGCATTGTAGCCTCCGTCGCGGAGCTGCTGCATCAAGCCCTCGGCATTGGCCTGAAGGCTGAATGAGCCGACAATCACGCTGAAATTCTTGAGTCCGGTACCGTTGATCAGCGAAACTTTCTCCTGACGTACAGAAACATTGTCAGCATTGTCAACTACTCGTGTCTGGGTGGCAGGACGTGTCACCACAGGAGCTACAGTAGGAGCCTGAGACTCTTCTACGCGCTGGGCAGACTCCTGCGACTTTGCCTTCTCGTAGGCTTTCTTATAGGCACTTTCACTACTCTTACCGCAGCTGGCGAGCGCCAAAACAAGGCTCAACCCTGCGCAAACAATCATGTACTTCTTCATACTTTTCTTTTTTTATTGAATGGATTAATAATATGCGTTGCTAAAATTCAGTGCGAAATTACAAAATATCAGCGAAAAACAGACAAAAAACGTACCTAAACTTTGTTAAATAGGCAAAATACTCACATTTTAACAAAAAATGATACAACTTTTAACGTGACTTTCAGAAAAAAGATGTATTTTTGCGAAGACATTTATGTTTTACCAACAAATTATTGTATTATGAAAAGTATTGGTTATATTGGCGCTTTCTTAGGCGGAGCAATCGCCGGCGCTGCCTTAGGTCTGCTGATGGCTCCTGAAAAGGGTGCCGACACACGAGTGAAAATCACCGACGCTGTTGAAGACTTCCTGAAAAAACACAACATCAAGCTGAGCCGCAAGGAAGTGGGCGACCTGGTGGACGATATTCAGGACGTAGCTGAAGAATAAGCATGCTATCGAGCGACAAGAATGTTGAGAACATCGGGCAGCTGGCCGAGTTGCTCAAGCATTATCTCGGGCTTCAGACAGAGTACGTGAAGCTGGACGTAATAGACAAGGTGGTGCGTCTGTTGACGGCCGCCGCCTTGTCTATTATCTTCATCCTGCTCATCATTGCCGTCATGATGTTCTTCTCGTTTGCCTTTGCCTACTGGCTCGGGCAGTACATCGGCAACTCTCCCGCCTTCCTGGTAGTCGGAGGACTGCACCTGCTGCTGCTCTTGCTATTCTTCCTGTTCCACGAAAAATGGATAGAGCGGCCTCTCGTACACTTCTTAGCCAACCTGCTGCTGAGCAAATAGCATAATAGTAAAAAAGTAAAACCACAGATTAACCAAGGTGCTACCCGTACAGAAATCCCATACCACCTATCGAACGCTGGAGGAGATTCGCCAGCGGAAGGATGAATTGCTCGACCAGATGCAGAACGACAGCAAGCAATTCTCCACCCTATGGAACCAGCTGTTCATCAAGTCCGAGAACAGCTCGAAGGGTGAATACATTGCCGGGCTCGTAGCCAATAGCGTGACCATTATCGACCTCTTTCTCCTATACCGGAAACTCAGGAAAAGCTACGGGGGCATCATGGGGCTTTTCGGAAAGAGGAAACGCTAACCCATCTCTACCACCTGACCATCGTAAGCCAGTTGAATGTCTGGCGGCAGCTGCGTATTCACTTTCTCATGCAGCCCGATATCGTGACTGCTATGTATTAATAAGGTACGCATAGCCCCCACCCTACGGGCAAAAGCCACCGCCTCGTCCAGCGTCTGATGAGAGTGGTG
>JAEEGI010005743.1_pt1 | contig 28430 bp, 22 predicted proteins | sample 8958751 | NCBI WGS metagenome assembly JAEEGI01 (sample SAMN16246545, study PRJNA631951) | gut metagenome | biome: gut microbiome; feature: rumen; material: KS-attached | host: Bos | place: Iran: Karaj | collected 2018-10 | reverse complement strand
GCTCAAAAGATACTATTCTTTCGAAGGAAAAGGCCTCCATACCGGCCAATTCGCCCATCTGACACTGAAGCCCGCCGGCCCTGACACCGGCATCGTCTTCGTGCGCACGGACATCGGCCCCGACGCGGCCCTTCCCGCCCTGGGCGAATACGTCTCCGACACTTCCCGCAGCACCACGCTTTCCGACGGCGCCGTCGAGGTCCACACCGTGGAGCATCTCCTGTCCGCCCTGACCGGACTGGGCGTGGACAACGTCGTGGTCGAGATCGACAACATCGAGGTTCCCATCCTGGACGGCAGCGCCCGCTTTTATGTCGAGGCCATCGCCAAGGACGGCCTGGAGAAGCAGAACGCCGAGCGCAAGTACATCGAGCTGAGCGAGCCCATCGAGATCGTGGATGAGGAGCGGGGCTCCAGCATCCGCATCGAGCCGGCCGCCGAGACCGCCTACGACGCCACCGTCGATTTCAATTCCCGCGTCCTCGGCATCCAGCGCGTCCATTGGGACAAGACGGTCGACTACAAGTCGCAGATCGCGTCCTGCCGCACCTTCGTCTTCCTGCACGAGATCGCCTATCTCTTCCGGATGGGCCTGGTCAAGGGCGGAGACGTGGACAACGCCATCGTCATCGTGGAGCATCCGATCCCCGACGAGCAGCTCGACGAGTTGTGCGCTCTCTTCAACGTGAAGAAGCTGCGGATCAGCGACAAGGGCTACCTCAACAACCTGCGGCTCTATTTCAACGACGAGTGCGGACGCCACAAGCTCCTGGACCTGATGGGAGACCTTCGCCTGAGCGGCGGCTTCCTGCGCGCCCAGGTCACGGCCTGCAAGCCGGGCCATGCCATCAACACCCGCGCCGCCCAGGCCATCCGGGCCGCGATCAAGAAGTAAGAAAACAAATACAGATATGTCCAACATCCATCCCCTGGCCTTTGTCAGCCCCGGCGCCCAGCTCGGCGAGAACGTTGAAGTCGGGCCCTATGCATACATCGACAAGGACGTCGTCATCGGCGACAACTGCAAGATCCATCCCCACGCCGTCATTTATCCCTACGTCCGTATGGGCGAGTGCTGCGAGGTATTCCCCGGCGCCGTCGTGGGGGCCATTCCCCAGGACCTGAAGTATGACGGAGAGGTCACTTACGTCGAGATCGGCAACCACGTGACCATCCGCGAGTGCGCCACGATCAACCGCGGCACGAACGCCAGCGGCAAGGGCGTGACCAAGGTCGGCAACAACACCCTGATCATGTCTTACGTGCACATCGCGCATGACTGCCGGGTGGGCAACCACTGCATCCTGACGAGCTATGTCGGCATCGCCGGCGAGACGGACGTGGACGACTGGGCCATCATCGGCGGCGGCACCAAGGTGCATCAGTTCAGCCACATCGGCACGCACGCGATGGTGGGCGGCGCCTGCAAGGTCAACAAGGACATCCCGCCGTATTCGATCTGCGGCCGTGACCCGATCTGCTATGCGGGTGTCAACATCGTGGGTCTGCGCCGGCGCGGTTTCGAGTCGGACGTGATCCGCAACATCAAGGACATTTACGACACGATCTATTTCCAGGGCTACAACATTTCGGACGGCTGCGCCAAGGTCGAGGCCGGTTTCCCGCAGTCCGTGGAGAAGGAGACGATCCTTGCTTTCATCAAGAATTCGAAGCGGGGCATCGTGCGGGGCAATGACGCCTCGGAGAAGGGCGTGATCGACTAGTGCTCCTTTCGGCGGCATATTTCCCTCCGGTCGAGTATTTCGCCGCGATGGCAAAAGACATTACCCTGTCCGCGGACAGGGTAATTCCGTCTGTGGTCTGGATCGACGGCTGGGAGCATTACCAGAAGCAGAGTTACCGCAACCGCTGCCGGATTTACGCGGCGGACGGCGCCCAGGACCTGAATTTCCCCATCGTCCATGACGGGAATCCGTTCGCTCTTCCGGTCCGGGAGATCCGGGTGGATTACAGCACGCCGTGGCTGGTGCGTACGCAACGGGCGATCGAGTCGGCGTACAAGAGCGCGCCTTTCTTCGACCATTACCGGGACGGGCTGTTTGCGCTGATGGATTCGAGGCCGGAGGGGCTGTTGGATTGGGACTTGATGCTGACGCGCTGGTGCCTGGAGCGGCTGCACCTTCCCGTGGAGATCCGCTTGACGGAGGCTTTTGTTCCGCATGGCAGCGATGCGTTCGGCGAAGACTTGCGGGATGTGATCCATCCCAAGCGCCCGAACCATATCCTGCAGAACCTGGGCCTCGACCGGCCCTATTACCAGGTCTTCGCCCCGAAGTCCGGTTTCATCCCCAACCTGTCCATCCTGGACCTTCTGTTCAACGAAGGCCCGGACGCTGTCTCTTACCTCCTTTCCTAGCCGGCAGGCAGCTGCCTACCGGCTTTGAACGAAAAAAGGCTGACCCGTGTCAGCCTTTTTTCTATTGCGGTCGGGGGTCTAAAAGCGCCAGCCGAGCGTGAGGATCACATCCATCAGCTGGTTGGTCACGCAGACCTCCGGGGAACGGACGGCGAGATAGTCGTCGTACGGATAATACCAGTTGTCCGGCAGCAGCGTGTAACGCACGGCGGCATCCAGGAAGAAGGAGCCGGGGGACGAATAGCCGAAGCCGATGGAGGCAGTGTGCGTCAGGTCCTTGACGTTCGCGGCCTTCTCCGCGTAATTCTTATAGGAATAACCCGCGCGCAGGGAGAACGCCTCGGTCGGGCGGAATTCGGCGCCGACCCGGATGTTGTTGGTCACGCCCGCATTGCGGCGGATGTATTCGTTATCCTCGGCGAAGGAGTCCGCTCCGAAACCGTCGCCCGAGTCGCGGAAACGCATCGAACGGAAATCCGTGCGCTCCCAGTCCACGGAGAGCAGCGCCATGTTGCCCAGGGTGTAGGCGGCGCCCAGGTTGTAGTTGAACGGGGAGATAAGGTCGTAGGTGTATTCACCGACGGGGGTCTCGTAGTCCTGGGACTGGAAACCGTCGAAGTCGCAGCGCGCATCCCACATCCAGCGCTCCGTGATGACATAACGGGTCGGGGTCTTGATCGCGGCGCCGAGGCGCAGGCCTTCGACGGGCAGCCAGATGGCGCCGAACTTGGCGTAGATGCCGGTCCCCTCGGTCTCCAGCGAATAGCGCTGGCGGCCATACTTCCAGGTCGTCTCGATGTCGTCCAGGATCAGGCCGAAATTCGCAGCGTTGACCGGAGTCTCGACCTTGTTGACGCTTTCGTTGTATTTGAGGGAAGCGATGCCGATGTTGCCGCCGAAATAGAAATTGTCATTCCAGTTGAAGGCCAGGTTGATGACGGCGTCGGACTTGGAGCCGGTACGCTGGCGGTAGTAATCCTGGTTGATCGGGCCGCCCAGGCCGATGGTCCCGTCGTCGTAGAGCAGCTCGGTGGAGCCGATGTACTGGTCGTCACCTCCGCCGTAGGTCGAGATGAGACCGGACTGGAAGGCCAGGATGTCCGGCCAGGAATAAGTGGTATTGTCGTAGGCGTTCCGATCCGAAATCTGGGAAGCGGGGATACCGCTGGCGAAGTACGCCATCTCGCCCATCATCGAACTGTCGTGGTTGATGCCGCCCGCGCTCATACGCTCGTTGAACACGTTGGTCGTGTTGATCGTCATGCCGAAGGTCCAGTTCTTCAGGCCGTAGTCCCGACGCGTGTCCACGTTCATGATGAAGCCGAAATTCGGCATGATGAAGCGGTTCTGGGAGTCGGGCGTCGTGCCGGTGACGGCGTCGTAGGCGATGGGCGCATACGTGGAGCTCGTCGAGGAAATGCTCAGGCCCGGCGTGATCGTAAACTGGGAGTATCCGGCCACCGCGGCGCCGGCCGGGTTGATGCCGACCGAACCGAGGTCGCCTCCGACGGCGGTCATCGCATTGCCGAGAGCGGCGCTGCGGGCCGTGCCGTAGTAGTTGTTGTCCGCGTAATTGATCGCGTCATACATCGTCTGCGCGCCCGCCGTGAGGGCGGCCAGGCAGAACAGGGATATTGCAAGTATCTTTTTCATAATGCTGTCAATTCGTTTCATAGTTCAACTTCAAGTATGCCAGGCTTGAGGCAGGGGGCTACCTTCTGTGGCCGCCACCGCCGCCGCTGGAGGAACCGCCGCCGCCACCGAAGCTGCCGCCGCCGCTGGAGCCGCCGGAATAACCGCCGCCACCGCCGCTATAGCCGCCGCTGCTGCGGCTGCTGCCGCCGGAGTAACTGCCGGACGAACTGCGGCTGGATCCGGAATAGCTGCCGGAAGAGGAGCCGCTGTAGGATCCGCTCTCATACGAGCGGGAAGAGGAACGGCTGCCGGAGTAGGAGCTGCTGCGGGAGGCGCTGCCGGAAGAAGATCCGGAGCCGGCCTGGCGCACATAGCTGGAAGCCCTGCGGTTGGGAGCCGTGGAGCCGCCGTCGGAATAACTGCCGGTCGAAGCCGCGCGGGTCGTGGACGAGCGGGTGCCGGAATAGGTGCCGTCGGCGCCGCGGCGCACGGTCGGATTCTCTCCGAAGGTGTTCCTGCGCTGTCCGCCCGCCGTCATCTGACGGTTGGAGCCTTCGACGGTGGACATCCGGGGCGTATAGACCGCATCCCGGGCGTAACCCCAGCCGCCGTGATAAGGCAGTCTCGGTCCGTAACCCCAGGGACCCCAGGGTCCGTACCAGCCGCCGTAAGCCCAGCTGTCATAGTAGTAAGGTCCCCAGCCGTACCAGCCGTAGTCCCAGAAGGGATCATACCAGGAATCCCAATACCAGGGGCTGTACCAGGAAGAATAGTATCCGCCGTACCAGGGGCTGTACCACGGGCTGTACCAGGAGCCGTAATAGCCCCAGGGACGATACCAAGGGCTGTACCAGGAGCCGTACCACGAACGGTAGGGCCAGCCCCAGCCGTAACCCCAGCCGTAGCTGAGGTTCCAGGCATAGCGGTCGTAGTCATACCGGTCCAGGATGGTCAGGGTCGTCGTGCTGTCACGCCAGTCGTACTTGAACTGGGCAGCCTTGTTTTCGGGGATATACAACGTATCGATCCGTCCCCGGCGGAGGAAGATTTCAGTACCACGGGTCTTTTCCGCGAGAGCGGAAGCTTCAGACTGCACCGTCTGGTCGACGGCCGTCCGGACAGGCCTGGAATACACGCCGTCCCGGAACCGCTGGTTCCCGGCCGTCTGCGAGTACTCCGCAACGGAAGCGCAAGATGCAAGCATCAGCGCTGTCGAAACAATCAGTGTCAAATGCTTTTTCATATTCTGCTCTCTTTAAAAAAATCGTATATTTGCACAATAATAGTACTTTTTTTCGAACTATACAAAAACGATACCATGGCAAAAGAAGTCACTTCACGCGCTGAAAATTACTCCCAGTGGTACAACGATCTGGTCGTCAAGGCGGATCTCGCCGAGCAGTCTGCCGTCCGCGGCTGCATGGTCATCAAGCCCTACGGCTACGCCATCTGGGAGAAGATGCAGTCCGTCCTGGACGGCATGTTCAAGAAGACCGGCGTGCAGAATGCATATTTCCCCCTGTTCATCCCCAAATCCTTCTTTTCCCGGGAGGCCGAGCACGTCGCCGGCTTCGCCAAGGAGTGCGCGGTGGTCACCCATCACCGCCTGATGAACGACCCGGACGGCAAGGGCGTCGTCGTCGATCCCGACGCGCGGCTCGAAGAGGAGCTGATCGTGCGCCCCACCTCCGAGACCATCATCTGGAGCACTTACAAGAACTGGATCAAGTCCTGGCGCGACCTCCCCATCCTGTGCAACCAGTGGTGCAACGTCGTGCGCTGGGAGATGCGTACGCGGCTGTTCCTCCGCACGGCGGAATTCCTCTGGCAGGAAGGCCACACCGCGCACGCCACCTCCGAGGAGGCCGAGGCGAAGGCCTATGAGATGGTGCACGTCTATGCCGACTTCGTGCGCAATTGCATGGCGCTGCCGGTCATCGTGGGCCACAAGAGCCCCAACGAGCGTTTCGCAGGCGCCCTGGACACCCTCACCATCGAGGCGATGATGCAGGACGGAAAGGCCCTCCAGGCCGGTACGTCCCACTTCCTGGGCCAGAATTTCGCCAAGTCCTTCGACGTTCAGTTCACCGACAAGGAAGGCAAGCTGCAGTATGTCTGGGCGACGTCCTGGGGTGTCAGCACGCGCCTGATGGGCGCCCTGATCATGGCGCACGGAGACGACAACGGACTCGTCCTGCCGCCCGCGCTCGCCCCGATCCAGATCGTGCTCGTGCCGATCTACAAGACCGACGAGGAGCGCAGCGCCGTCCTGGCCGAGATGGAGACCCTGAAGAAGGCCTTCGAGGCCCTCGGGCACAGCGTCAAGGTCGATGACCGCGACAACCTGCGTCCGGGCTTCAAGTTCGCCGAATGGGAGCTCAAGGGCGTGCCGGTGCGCATCGCGATGGGCCCCCGCGACCTGGAAAACGGCACCGCCGAAGTCCACCGCCGCGACACGCTGGAGAAGGCGTCCGTGCCCGTCGAGGGCATCGACAACTATGTCCACGCGCTGCTGGACGACATCCAGAAGGGCATCTACGAGAAAGCCGCTCGCTTCCGCGACGCCAACATCCGCAAGTGCGACGACTGGGAGGAGTTCAAGACCGAGATCCAGAAGGGCGGATTCCTGCTCTGCCACTGGGACGGCACTCCCGAGACCGAGCAGAAGATCAAGGACGAGACCAAGGCCACGATTCGCTGCATCCCCGTGGATACGGTCGTCTGCGAAGAAGAGGGCAAGTGCATCTATTCCGGCAAGCCTTCGCACCGGAGAGTCGTTTTCGCCATTTCTTATTGATCCGAATATGAAAAAGAGACTGATCGCGGCCGCTTCCCTGCTGCTGGCCGCCGGCGTTTGTTCCTATGCGCAGACGGGTGTCCAGGACGCCGCGGCAAAGGCCGCCGAAGCCCTGGCCCAGACGCAGGAAGAGCAGCAGGCCCCGGCCAAGCCGAACTATTGGACCAAGTCCGTCAAGTTCGACCTGGGTTTCACCAACACCATCCTGACCAACTGGGCGGCGGGCGGCTACAACCAGACGGCGGCGGCGACCGCCCTGGATGCCAACGCCAACTACAAGAAGGGCCTGACCTACTGGAACAACCGTCTCCAGCTGGACTACGGTTTCTTCTATGCCGACGACAAGCCCGTCCTGCAGAAGAACAAGGACCGCATCATGCTGGACAGCAAGTGGGGCTTCAAGACCAGCGAAAAGTCGAAGTGGAGCTATACGGCGGCGTTCAATTTCCAGTCGCAGTTCACCGAAACGCACAAATTCACCAATCCGGGCGGCGAAAACCCGACCTTCGATGACTGGATGGCCAAGGCGGTCCTGCAGTCCGCTTTCCTGTCCCCTGCGTACACCACCCTCTCCCTGGGTGTCGACTGGACGCCGAAACCCTGGTTCACCGTCAGCTTCTCCCCCCTCACCAGCGGTTTCACCATCGTACGGCGCGAGGAGCTGCGCAAGACCTATGGCATGGAGCTCAAGCCCGAATATGAAGGGCATAGCGGAGACATCCTGGGCTCGATGTACAAGCCTTACCGCTTCCAGCTGGGTGCCCGGCTGGCGATGAACGCAAAGTTCAAGGTCAACGACGTGCTTGCCGGCGAGACCTCGCTCACCCTCTTCTCCGATTACCTCAACCATCCGCTGGAGCCCCGCGTCAACTGGGACAACAAGATCACCTGGCAGTTGGCCAAACACTTCGGCATCGCGCTGCAGACCTGGCTGATCTATGATCCCAACGTCCTGATCGACGGAACTAAGAAAGTCCAGTTCAAGGAGTTCCTGACGCTCAATTTCACCTATCTGCTCGAGCCGCGCAAGAAATAGGGTGAGTTCATGAAAATCCTGCTTGCAGTCAGCGGAGGCATCGATTCGATGTACCTTGCGAATAATGCCGGGGACCTGTTCCCCGGCTGTTCTTTCGCGGTCGCCCACTGCAACTTCCGCCTGCGGGGCGCAGAGTCCGACGGGGACGAGACCTTTGTCCGGGACTGGTGCGCCGCGCACGGTCTTCCGCTGTATGTGCAGGCCTTCGACACGGCCGCTTTCGCCGCGGAGCAGGGCGTCAGCATCGAAATGGCGGCGCGCGAATTACGCTATTGCTGGTTCGCCCGGCTTTGCGCCGATGAGGGGTTCGATGCCGTGGCCGTCGCGCACAACGCCGACGATGACGCGGAGACGATGCTGCTCAATCTCCTGCGGGGGACGGGGACACGCGGGTTGCGGGGCATGGCTCCCGACTCGTCCCTTCCGTACGGGGAAGGCCAGGGGCGGCTGCTGCGGCCAATGCTGGGGCTGACCCGTTCCGCCATCACGGCCTGGATGACGCAGCACGGCTGCGCCTGGCGCGAGGACGGCACCAACGCGGATACGGCTTTCAAGCGTAATCTGCTGAGAAACAAGGTTTTTCCGTTATTTGAAGAGATCAATCCGGCCTTCCGGGAAGCGCTGGCCCGCGACCGGGAGCACCTGGCGCAGGTGGATGACATCGCCGAGGCGTTTTTCCTCCGGGAAGGCCCCCGGGTGCAGGATTCCGAGGGCAGGATCGATGTCGGTCGGCTGATGGCTGGCCCGCATTGGCGTTGGCTTTTGTTCCGGCTGACGGAGGATTCCGGGCTGGACGCCGGGCATCTGGAGCAACTCGTATCCGTTTTGGAGGCCGGAGACCTGTCCGGCACCCGGCAGTTCGGGCCCTGGACGCTTTCCCGCGGCTATCTTCTTCCGACGGCGGCCTTGTCGGAGGCGGAGCCCCGCGTCCGGCTTCAGGTCCTTCCCCGCACGGCGGACTTCTCCCCCATTCCCCCGTCCGGGACGCTTTATCTGGACGCTGATTTGCTGCCGGGCGAACCCGTCATCCGGCCCTGGCGCGCCGGGGATTGGATGGTCCCGCTGGGGATGAAGGGGCGCAAGAAACTCAGCGACCTGTTCGCCGACCTCAAGTTTTCCGCCGCCGACAAGGCCCGGGCGCGGGTCCTCGAGCATCCGGCGGGCGGGTCGCGGGTCGCGGCGCTGGCGGGCCGGCGCATCGACGACTCGCTCCGGGTCACCGAAAAAACCACGCGCATCCTGGTTGTCGAGTGGATTAATTAGCGTATATTTGTCTTTCGCGAAATACAATCAACACCATACCATGAAAAAGATCGTCAGAATTCTTACCGTCGCTTTCCTGATCGCGTCCGCCCTTCCGGTGCAGGCCCAGGAAGTCCGCCACGGCTCGGACGACTTCAAGATCGGAGTCGCCGGTTACTCTTACCGCAAGTTCAGCATCGACCAGACCCTCCAGTTCCTGCAGGACATGGGCGTCAAATACTTCTCCGTCAAGGACTGGTGGCTGCCGCTCGATTCCACGAAGGAGCAGATGGATGATTTCAAGGCGAAATGCGCCTCCTACGGCGTCGAGGGCTATATCCTCGGTCCCATCTACATGAAGAGCGTGGAGCAGGTGGACCGCGCTTTCGCCTATGCGCAGCGCTATGGTTCCAAGATGTTCATCGGGGTGCCGGACTATGACCTGCTGCCCTATGTCATCGGCAAGGTGAAGGAGACCGGCATCAAGGTCGCGATCCACACGCACGGACCGGACGGCGCCGCTTTCCCGGACATCCGGACGGTGGTCGAGTTGGTGAAGGACCCGTCGCTGGGCGTGGGATGCTGCATGGACCTTGGCCACACCTTCCGCTCGGGCTACGACGTGGCGAAGGACATCCGCAAGTACGGCAAGTGGATCTATGACATCCACATCAAGGACGAGACCGCCCCGTCGAAGGCCGGCCAGACTTGGGAGATGGGTCGCGGCATGATGGATTTCAAGGCCATCGTGAAGGCGCTGCGCAAGATCAAGTACCAGGGCGTGATTTCCGTGGAGTTTGAGAAGAACGGGGATAACCCGCACCCGGGCGTGGCCGAGTCGATCGGCTATCTGCGCGGCATCCTGGACGCCACCGCCAAATAAGGGCTGCCAGCCGGCGGTCAAGCTCCGACCGCGGCTACGTCCATCCTCGCTTCGCTGCGGCTGAGTAACGCCGCAGTCGGACTTGCCCCGCCGGCTTTAATGCTTTGGCGGGGCAGTTTGTTTGCGGTTGATAAATCGGTTGACTAATTTCCGAGGTTTTTCTTTCAATTTCTGCTGAATAATTCGTAAATTTCGGGGATTAAAGGTTTAGCAACCTTTTACGCTGGAAAAAGACTAAATACAAGCATAATGGCAAACGCAGTTATCATGCCCAAACAAGGGCAATCCGTAGAAAGCTGTATCGTTACAGAGTTCAAGAAAAAGGTCGGCGACAGCGTAGCCGTCGGCGACGTCCTGTTCAGTTACGAGACCGACAAGGCCTCCTTCGAGGAAGAAGCCAAAGTGGCCGGCACCGTCCTCGCCTGCTTCTTCAAGGATGGCGACGAGATCCCCGTGCTGACCAACGTGATGGTCATCGGCGCAGAAGGTGAATCCACTGCCGAGTTTGCCCCGGGAGCCTCCGGAGCAGAGTCCGGAACGGCGCCCGCAGCGGCCGGTGAGGGAGCTCCCTCGCAGGCCAGTGCCGTGAACGAAGGGAACGAACGCAGCGAGACGGCCAGCGCACCCGCCGCCCAGACTGCCGCCCCCGTACCCGGCGCCCCCGTTTCGCCCCGCGCCCGCAAGACCGCCGCTGAGAAAGGCGTCGACACCGCCCAGCTCGCCGGCTCCGGCCCTCACGGACGCATCATCGAGCGCGACGTCCTCGCCGCCGCCAAGCCCCTCACCGGCCTCGCCAAGGCCATGATGGCCGAAGGTGGCAAGGCGGCCCCCGAGACCGGCAGCGGCCTCAGCGGCACCGTCAAGGCCGGCGACCTCAAGACCTGGAAGCCCAACCATACCGACATCGCCGGCGAAGGCGAAGACTTCACCGTCGAAAAGATGTCCAACATGCGCAAGCTCATCGCCAAGTCGATGTACAATTCGCTGCAGAACAGCGCCCAGCTCACCCACATGCTCGGCGCAGACGCCCGCAAGATCCAGGCCCTGCGCAAGAAAGCCAAGAAGGCCCTCGAAGAAGGCCGCATCGACGCCAACGTCACCATCAACGACCTGGTCTGCTTCGCCGTCATCAAGGCCCTCCAGAAGTTCCCGAGCATCAACTCCCACTGCCTGGGCGACGCGATGCGCATCTTCAAGACGGTCAACCTCGGCTGTGCGGTCGATACCGAACGCGGCCTGATGGTCCCCGCCGTCCTCCATGCTGAAGAACTCAACATCATCGGCCTCAGCAAGGAGCTCAAGAAGGTCGCCGATGCCTGCAAGAAGGGCAGCTGCAACCCCGACCTGCTCGCCGCGGAAGCGGCCTCCTTCACCGTCAGCAACCTCGGCGGCTTCGGCGTGGAATGGTTCACCCCGATCATCAACGTGCCGCAGAGCGCCATCCTGGGCGTCGGCACCATCGTCCCGCGCCCGAAGGACCTCGGCGGCGGCGTGTACGCCTTCGTGCCTTACATGGGCCTGTCGCTGACCTATGACCACCGCGCCATCGACGGCGGCGAGGCGACGCGCTTCCTCAAGCAGGTCGCCACGGAAATCGAAAACCTGGAAGTCGAATTCTAAAAACCTATTCTCAATATGTACGATCTTGCAATCATCGGCGGAGGTCCCGGAGGATATGTCGCGGCGGAACGCGCCGGCGCCCTCGGCCTCAGCGTGGTCCTTTTCGAAAGGAAAGAATTGGGAGGCGTCTGCCTCAATGAAGGCTGCATCCCGACCAAGACGCTGCTCTACAGCGCCAAAGTGTACAACTATGCCCTCCACGGCGACAAATACGGTGTCAGCGTGGACGGCGCCGCCTTCGACTACGGCAAGATAGTCGAGCGCAAGAACAAGGTGGTCCGCAAACTCGTCGGCGGCGTCAAGGCCGCGATGAAGGCCGGCAAGGTCGAGGTCGTCAAGGCCGAGGCCTACATCGCCGGACGCGGCGCCGAAGGCATCACCGTCCAGGCAGACGGCAAGGACTTCGTCGCCCGAAACCTGCTCGTCTGCACCGGTTCCGAGGCCGCCGTCCCGCCGTTCCCGGGCCTCAAGGAAGCCGGCGACCGCATCGTCACCAACCGCGAGATCCTCTCCCTGACCGAGCGTCCGGAAGAGATCGTGGTCATCGGCGGCGGCGTCATCGGCATGGAGTTCGCCAGCTTCTTCAACAGCCTCGGCACCAAGGTGACCGTCGTGGAGATGCTGCCCAAGATCCTCGGTCCCCTCGACGACGAGATCAGCGCCATGCTCCAGGCCATCTATGCCAAGAAGGGCGTGGTCTTCAACCTCAATTGCAAGGTCACCGGCATCGAAGGCGACTGCGTCGTCTATGAGGATCCTCAGGGCCAGGTCTGCAAGGTCCGGGGCGACAAGATCCTCGTCAGCGTGGGCCGTCGCGCCAACATCAGCGGCTTCGGCCTCGAGAATCTCGGCGTGGACATGCTTCTCAACCGGGGCGGCAAGCCCTGCGGCATCAAGGTCGACGAGAAGATGCGCACCAACATCCCCGGCGTGTACGCCGCGGGCGACGTGACCGGCTTCTCGATGCTCGCCCACACCGCGAGCCGCGAAGGCGAAGTCGCCGTCAACAACATCGCCGGCAAGCCCGACCGCATGCGCTACGACGCCATCCCGGGCGTGGTCTACACCAATCCGGAAGTCGCGGGCGTCGGCCTGACCGAAGCCGAAGCGAAGCAGAAAGGCATCGACTACAGCGTCATCAAGCTCCCTATGGCCTATTCCGGCCGTTTCGTGGCCGAGAACGAGGGTGGCGAAGGCATCTGCAAGATCCTCGTCGGCAAGAAATACCACGAAGTGCTGGGCGTCCACATGCTGGGCAACCCCTGCAGCGAGATGATCCACAGCGCCTGCATCGCCATCGAGCAGGAAATGACCGTGGAGCAGCTCAAGGAAGTGGTCTTCCCGCACCCCACCGTCTCCGAAATACTCAAGGAAACCGCATTCACCCTGAAATAAAAAACAACCACAGATATGCCTAAATCAATTTACATCGATCCCAACGAGGTCCGTCGTCCTGCCGAGCACGAAATCAAGTTCCCGGAAATCCCCGTGATGCAGTATAAGAAGACTGTAAAGGACGAACTCAAGGAAGGCAACTTCACCAAGGAAGACCTTCTCCACATCTACAGGGACATGTTCACCATCCGCGAGTTCGAGACGATGCTCAACCTCGTCAAGACCACGGGCGGTTACAACGGCGTCGCCTACAACAACCCCGGTCCCGCCCACCTGTCCGCCGGACAGGAAGCCGCCGCGGTCGGCATGGCGTACTGCCTGGACACCGACGACTTCATCTTCGGCAGCCACCGTTCCCACGGCGAAATCCTCGCCAAGGGCCTGCGTTCCATCGAGATCCTTCCCGACAAGGAGCTCAAGAAAGTGATGGACGAGTTCTGGGGCGGCGCGACCGTCGCCGTCGCCGGCAAGGGCTTCAAGGGCACGACCAAGCAGCTGGGCATCCGTTTCCTGCTCTACGGCGCGATGGCGGAGATCTTCGCCCGCACCACCGGCTTCAACAAGGGCCTGGGCGGCTCGATGCACACCTTCTTCACCCCCTTCGGCATCTATCCCAACAACGCCATCGTCGGCGGCTCCGGCGCCATCGCCGTGGGCGCCGCGCTTTATAAGAAAGTCAACCGCAAGAAGGGCATCGTCGTCGCCAACCTCGGTGACGGCGCCATGGCCCGCGGCCCCGTCCTCGAAGGCATGACCTTCGCCTCCATGGACCAGTTCCACACCCTCTGGGAGGGCGACATGAAGGGCGGCCTGCCCGTCCTGATCAATGTCATGGACAACCAGTACGCGATGGGCGGCCAGACCCGCGGCGAAACGATGGGTTACACCTTCCCCGCCCGCATCGGCGCCGGCTTCAACCCCGAGGCCTGGCACGCCGAGCGCGTGGACGGCTACAACCCGCTCGCCGTCATCGACGCCTTCCGGCGCAAGAAGGCCCTCCTCGAGAAGAAGGAAGGCCCCTGCCTGCTCGACGTCGTGACCTACCGTTACAGCGGCCACTCGCCGAGCGACCAGTCCTCCTATCGTACGAAGGAGGAGATGGAAGCCTGGCTCGCGGAAGACTGCATCAAGGAGTTCGGCGACAAGCTCGTGAAAGCGAAAGTCGCCACCCAGGCCGATCTGGACAAGATCCAGGCCGACATGAAGGACGTCATCTTCGAGATGTACAAGCTCGCCATCGACGAGACCGTCTCCCCGCGCATGGACCTGGTCAAGGACAACGAGCTGCTGGGCGACATGATGTTCTCCAACCTCAGCGTGGACAGCCTCAGCGACGCCAAGCCCGAGGTCAACCATCCGATGGAGGAGAACCCGCGCGTCAAGCAGATTGCCGGCAAGACCCGTTTCTACGTCGACGCCGAGGGCAAGCCCGTCAGCAAGATGAAGATGTACAACATCAAGGACGGTATCTTCGAGGCGGTCATCGACCGTTTCTACAAGGATGCATCCCTGGTCGCCTACGGTGAGGAGAACCGCGAATGGGGCGGCGCCTTCGCCGTCTACCGCGGCCTGACCGAGGCTCTCCCCTACCACCGCCTGTTCAATTCCCCGATCGCCGAAGCAGCTATCATCGGCACGGCCATCGGTTATGCGATGTGCGGCGGCCGCGTGATTCCCGAGATCATGTACTGCGACTTCCTCGGCTGCTGCGGCGACGAGATCTTCAACCAGCTGCCGAAGTGGCAGGCGATGTCCGGCAACATCCTCAAGATGCCGGTCGTCGTGCGTGTGTCCGTGGGTTCCAAGTACGGCGCCCAGCACAGCCAGGACTGGACTTCCCTCTGCACCCACATCCCGGGCCTGAAGGTGGTCTTCCCGGTCACGCCTTACGACGCCAAGGGTCTGATGAACAGCGCCTTGCAGGGCACCGACCCCGTCATCTTCTTCGAGAGCCAGCGCATCTACGACAAGGGCGAGGAGTTCCACCAGGGCGGCGTGCCGACGGAATACTATGAGATCCCGCTCGGCGAACCCGACGTCAAGCGTCCCGGCAAGGATGTCACCTTCCTCACGATCGGCGCCACGTTGTACCGCGCCCTCCAGGCGGCGGACGAGCTGAAAGAGAAATACGGCCTCGAGGCGGAAGTCATCGACGCCCGCACCCTCGTGCCGTTCAACTACGAGAAGGTCATCGAGTCCGTCAAGAAGACCGGCCGCATCATCATCGCCGGTGACGCGGCGGCCCGCGGATCCTACCTCAATGACCTCGCGGCCAACATCGCCGACCTCTGCTTCGACTACCTCGACGCAGCCCCGGTGGTGCTCGGTTCCCGCAACTGGATCACCCCCTGCCACGAGCTCGAGGCGGCCTTCTTCCCGCAGCCGAGCTGGTTCCTCGACGCCATCAACGAGAAGATGCTCCCGCTGAAGGACTACGTCCCCACGGGCAACTTCACCGCGGCGCAGCAGATCCTGAGGGCCAAGAAGGGTGTCTAGTATGAGGATCCCGGACGTCAACGCCCATCTGCACACGCCCTATTCCTTCAGCGCGTTCGAGAGCGTCACGCAGGCGCTCGACCTGGCCGCGGGGGAAGGCGTCAAAGTGGTAGGAATCAATGATTTCTACTCGATGGACGGATATAAGGAATGGAGTGAAGAGTGCGGCCGTCGCCGCCTCTTCCCCCTTTTCAACATCGAATTCATTTCCCTCAACGCCGAGGACCAGGCCGCGGGGCTGCGGGTCAACGACCCCAACAACCCGGGGCGTACCTACATCAGCGGCAAGGGCCTCGCCTACCCCGTCATCCTGAAGGGGAAGGAGGCACGCCAGCTTGCCGCCGTCAAGGCCGAGTCCAACGCCCAGGTCGAGCGCATGTGCGCCAAGCTCAACGGGCATCTGGATGCCGTGGGCGCGGGGTTCCGCATCTCCTTCGACGAAGTCCGGGACCGGCTCACCCGCGGTTCGATCCGGGAGCGCCATCTCGCGACCGCCGTGCGCCTCGCCGTGGACGCCAAGTGCGCTTCCGAGGCCGGCAAACGGGCCCTGTATGAGAAACTCTTCTCCGGCACGCCCCTGAAAGCTGATCCCGCCAACCGGGCGGCCGTCGAGAACGAGATCCGCAGCCGGCTGCTCAAGGCGGGCGGCGCGGCCTTCGTGCCCGAAGATCCCAAGGCCTTCCTGCCGATGGAGACCGTCCAGCGCATCATCGAGGCGGCGGGCGGCATCCCGACCTATCCCTTCCTCGCCGACGACGCCAAGGGCTGCTTCACCGACTTCGAGGGCGACCTCGAGAAGGCGGCGGCGACCCTGAAGCGGCGCGGATTCCGCAGCGTGGAATTCATCACCACCCGCAACACCACGGCCGTCCTGGAACGCTACGCCGCTTATCTGGAGGACGAGGGCTTCGTCGTGACCTTCGGGTCCGAGCACAACACCCCCGCCCTCGAGCCTATCCGCCTGCGCACCCGGGATGCCGAGGGCCTGACGGAGAAACTGCGGGAGATCAACTGGCGCGGGGCCTGCGCCGTGGCCGCACACCAGGCCGGTCTCGACTCCCCTGCCGCCGGAGAAGCATTGATATTAAAAACGATTGAGGCATGAAAGAACTGGATGCATTGATTGAAATATCCCGCCAGTACGGCGCCGATCCGCGTTTCGTGATCGCCGGCGGCGGCAACACCTCTTACAAGGACGCCGACAAGCTCTGGGTCAAGGCCAGCGGCCACGCCCTCGCCACCATCGACGAAGACGGATTCGCGGTCCTCGACCGCAAGCGTCTCGCCCCGATGCGGCGCCGGCGCTATGACAGCGACCCCACCGTGCGCGAGGAGCAGGTCAAGAACGACCTGGCGGTTGCGTGCCTCACCAAGGGCCGCCGTCCTTCGGTCGAGACTTCCCTCCACGATTGCATGGAGTGGCGCTACGTCGTCCATCTCCATCCCACGCTCGTGAACGGGATGATGTGCTCGCAGTTCGCCAAGGCCGAGTGCACGGACCTCTTCCCCGAGGCCCTCTACATCGAATACACCGACCCCGGCTACACCTTGTTCAAAAAGGTGTACAACCGCATCAAGGCCTGGAGAGAGGACAACGGCGCCGAGCCGCAGGTCATTTTTCTCCAGAACCACGGCATCTTCGTGGGCGCCGATTCGACCGATGAGATCCGCCGCATCTACGACGGCATCATGGCTAAGCTCGAAGCGCGCGTGGAGGCGGTCCCGGAAGGAGAAGTGCCGATTTGCGAAGAGGCGGTCGATTTCGTCCCCGCCGTGCGCACCGTGCTGAGCCGTGCCGGACGCGGCCTCAAGACCGTCCAGGTCACTTCCAACGCCCTGACACAGTGGGCGATGGAGAGTTGGGAGGCCGTCAAGGCGCCCTTCACTCCGGACGGCATCGTCTATTGCAAGAGCGAATACCTCCTGCTCGACGGTCCGGATGCGGATGCCGCAGAAAAGGCCATCGAGCGCTACGTCGCCCGCCGCGGCCACACGCCCAAGGTACTTCTCGTCCCGGGCGTCGGCCTGCTGGCCGCCGGTGACAGCGCCAAGAACGCCCAGGTCGTCACGGATGTCTTCCTGGATGCCGTCAAGGTCGCCTGGTACGCCGGATCCTTCGGCGGGGCGCATCCGATGAACCGCCGCCAGATCGCCTTCATCGACAACTGGGAAGTCGAAAATTACCGTCGCAAGGTCTCCGCCGGCGCCCGCAAGGGTCGCGTGGAGGGCAAGACCATCATCGTGACGGGGGCCGCCCAGGGCTTCGGCGAAGGCATCGCGCGCGAACTGATCCGCGAGGGCGCCAACATCGTCGTGGCCGACCTGAACGAGGTGACCGGCGAGAAAACCGCCGCCGCCTTCAACGCGATCTGCGGCCGCAACCGGGCCATTTTCTTCAAGACCAACGTCGCCGACCTGGACAGCGTGAATGCGCTCGTGCGCGAGACCGTCCTGCAGTTCGGCGCCCTGGACTGCTTCGTCTCCAATGCGGGCGTGGCCCGCGCCGGAGACCTGGAAACGCTGACGCCAGAGACCTTTGAATTTGTTACTAAAATCAACTACCACGCCTTCTTCTATTGCTCCAAGGTGGCGAGCCACGTGATGAAAGTCCAGACCGCGCGCGACCCGGAGTACTTCGCCGACATCGTCCAGATCAATTCCAAGAGCGGTCTGGAGGGTTCGAAAGCCAACTACGCCTACGCGGGCAGCAAGTTCGGCGGCATCGGGCTGACCCAGTCCTTCGCCCTCGAGCTGGCTCCTTTCCGCATCAAGGTCAACGCCATCTGCCCGGGCAACTACCTGGACGGACCGCTGTGGAGCGACCCGGAGAAGGGCCTGTTCATCCAGTACCTGAACGCGGGCAAGGTGCCCGGCGCCAAGACGGTCGCCGACGTGCGGGAGTACTACCTCTCCAAAGTGCCGATGCGCAAGGGTTGCAACCCGGAGGATGTCTGCAAGGCCATCCTGTACGCGATCGACCAGACCGGCGAGACGGGCCAGGCGATTCCGGTGACAGGGGGACAGGTAATGTTGTCGTAGGAGATTCCCGGTCAAGCCGGGAATGACAAGAAGATTATAAAACCAACGATATGAAAACCAAAGCGGTACGCCTTTACGGCGTTTGTGACCTGCGGCTTGAGGAATTTGAGCTGCCCCAGATCAAGGAGGATGAGATCCTCGCGAAAGTGGTGAGCGACAGCATCTGCATGTCCTCCTACAAGTCTTCCCACCAGGGAGCCGCCCACAAGCGGGTCCCGAACGACGTGGCTGAGCATCCGACCATCATCGGACACGAGTTCGCCGGCGAAATCGTCGAGGTCGGCGCCCAATGGGCCGGCCAATTCAAGCCCGGTGACAAGTTCTCTATCCAGCCCGCCCTCAACTATCCCGACGCCCCTTGCGGCGTGCTCTCGGCTCCCGGCTATTCCTATCGTTACATCGGCGGTGATGCGACCTACGTGGTCATTCCTGCGGAAGTGATGAAGATGGGCTGCCTGCTGCCGTTCAAGGGCGAGGGCTTCTATCCCGCTTCGCTGAGCGAGCCGCTGAGCTGCGTGATCGGCGCCATGCACGCCTGCTACCACACCACGCCCGGTTCCTACGTCCATACGATGGAGATCAAGGACGGCGGACGCCTGGCGCTGCTGGCCGGCGTGGGCCCGATGGGTCTGGCGATGATCAACTACGTGCTGCACCGCGAAGACCGGCATCCGTCCCTGTTCGTCGTGACGGACATCGACCAGGCGCGCCTGGACCGCGCTGCCAGCCTGTATACCGTCGAATTCGCCGCGTCCCGCGGCATCGAGCTGCATTATGTCAACACGATGGTCGACAATCCCGTGGAGTTGCTCCGGGGCATTTCCGGCGGCGAGGGATACGACGACGTCGTGGTGATGGCGCCCGTCCCGCCGGTCATCGAGCAGGCTGACGCCATCCTCGGCTTCGACGGCTGTCTCAACTTCTTCTCGGGCCCCGGCAAGCCGGATTTCAAGGCGCCCCTCAATTTCTACAACGTCCATTACGCGTCCACGCACGTCATCGGCACGAGCGGCGGCAACACGGAGGATATGAAGGAGGCCCTCGACCTGATGGGCAAGGGCATGGATCCCGCGGGCCTGGTGACCCACATCGGCGGCCTGAACGCCGTGATCGAGACCACGCTCAACCTGCCTTCGATCCCGGGTGGCAAGAAGCTGATCTACACGCACATCGAGATGCCTCTGACCGCGATCGCGGACTTCGGGAAGGTCGGCAAGCCCGTCTACGACGAGCTCGACCGCATCTGCAAGGCCCACCAGGGACTCTGGAGCGTCGAGGCGGAGAACTATCTCCTTGCGCACGCTTCCGAGCTGTAGGGCTTGACCATGGCCGCACCAAGACCTTGGGCACTGGTGACGGGAGGAAGTTCGGGCATAGGCCTGGCTTTCTCCCGTCAACTGGCGTCTGAGGGCTGGTCGCTGGCGCTGGTCAGCAACCGGCAGGATGAACTTTCCGAAGCGGCCAAGGTCCTGCCCACGCAGGTCGAGACGCTCTGCATCGACCTGACCGAAACCGGCGCGGCGGAGCGGACCCTTGCCTGGTGCGACGGCCTGGGCCTGGAGCCGGAGCTGCTGGTCAACGACGCCGGGATGTTTTTCATGGAGTACCTGGAGCCCGGGAACCTGGGCAAGGCTCGGGCGATGATGCGCCTGCACATCGAAGCGCTGACGGAACTGTGCATCCTGTTCGGATCGCGGATGAAAGAGCGCGGCACGGGTCAGATCATCAACCTTTCTTCCATGACGGCGCGCATCCCCTCCCCCGGCATCGCCGTCTATTCCGCCTCCAAGGCCTATGTCAAGAGTTTCAGCCGGGGCCTCTCCTACGAACTCCGGCCCTGGGGCGTCCGCGTCCTCGCCGTCTGCCCGTCCGCCATCGACACCGGCCTCTACCCCCTGGGAAAAGGACTGCGGAAGTTCTTGAGAGGCATCGGCGTACTCCGAAGCCCCGAATGGCTCGTGCGCCGCTCCCTGAGGGCCCTGAGGCACGGCCGCCGCTGCATCAGTCCCGGCGTGACCAATTTCCTGGTCCCCGCCCTCGTCGCCCTTCTCCCCGCCCGCCTCATCGACCGCCTGGGCCTGAAGTGGATACGGGGCGAAAAAGCCTAGAATCCGATTTTCTTCTTACTCGGAGCCACGTCCCCGATGAGTTCCTCGTCGCAGTAGGAGCGGATTTCGGTGATGGAAGGCTCCTGGCCGACGATGAGGGACTTGACTTCCTTCTTGCGGACGATGTTCTCAATCTGGCCGCCGCTGAAGTCGTAGTCGCGGGCGAGGCCGAGGGCTTCTTCCTCGGAGAGTTCGGGCATCATCGAGTGCCAGATGCGGGCCTTTGCCTCCACGGAGGGCTTGTCGAATCGGACCTTGTACAGGAAACGGCGCTCGAAGGCCTTGTCCAGGTTGCTGGTCAGGTTGGTGGTCGCAATCAGGATGCCGTCCAGGTCCTCCATTTCCTGGAGGATGATGTTCTGGATGGAATTCTCCATCTTGTCCACGGCGCTCCCCGCCCCCTCGCGGCGGATGCCGAAGATGGCGTCGGCCTCGTTGAAGAGCAGAATCGGCACGCGCGGGGCCCTCTTGACGCATTCGCGGTACTTGCGGAAGACCTCCTTGATGTTCTTCTCGCTCTCCCCCACCCAGCAGCTCTTGATTTGGGAAACGTCCACGCTGAACAGGTCTCGGCCGCTGCGGCGCGCAATCTGGTACACGGTCTCGGTCTTGCCCGTTCCCGGGCCGCCGTAGAAGAGACAGGTGAAGCCGGTGCGGTACTTCTTCTCCTTCATCGTCTCGCGGATGCGGGAGAAACGCTCCTCGCTCATCAGGTCGTCGAGGGTCGCCACCTGGCGGGCCTCCGTGGGATTGTAGAAAAGCTCCTTGGCCGCGATGGAAACCGCGGCAATCTTCTGGGAGGCGCCCAGGTTGACCTGCTTCTTGCGCAGGCCGCCCACGTCGGCGAGCAGCTCGTCCTTGATGTCGTCCTTGATGTGGAAGAACTCCTTGGTCAGCATCCCGTCCTGGCCGACGTTCTCGATGAGGCCCAGTCCCTGGAGGTCCAGCCTACCGGGCACGAAGGCGCCCTTCAGGTCGTCCAGGTCGTCGTCCTCGAAATAATCGTCCAGCTGCCCGAAGCAAATCATGTCGTCATCTTCATAGTAGTACAGATAGATGAGGATGTAGAAGAGCAGGCGCTCGGTATCACAGACTTCCTCGAGCCGCTTGCGGCAGACGCGCGAGATGCTCGTATCCGGGTTCTCGTCCAGGAGCAGGTCGATTTCAGCCCGCGCATCGAAACTCGTCATCTGCCCGCTCGAAAGGATGCCGAGCTTGCGGCGGATGCGGGTGAGCAGGCGGGCCGTGTCGAGGCCGGTGATGACCTCGGGCTCCACGGCACGGTTCTCCTTGAGGGCCTTCTTGGCCTCCGCGGGCATCACGAAACGCTCCATTCTGTCGATGCGGAGATAGCCCCTTTTCTTCAGCACCTCCAGGTCCCCGCTGTGGGTCAAGAACTGGAGATAGTCCAGTCCCAGGAATTTGGCCACTTCGTCGGCGTTGACGAAACAGCGCGCGGATTTCTCCATCAGCGCCGTCAGCAGCAGGACCTGCATGCGGCTGAGGCCCAACGCCTCCTCCAGCGCCCGGATGTCAGCCGCCGCCAGGCGGAAGTTTTCGGGAGTCAGCTCGATGCCGTTGTCGTCCATCCTGCGCATCTTCTCCGAGATGCTGCACATTCTTTCTATGATTGTTTTGCCCATACCTCTATCTTTTACTGAAAAACCCGGGGAATCTTTCAGTGCTCCCGCACTATTTTCACAGGCAAAAATAGGCCGCCCCCCTGCCAAAAAATGGCAGAGGGGCAGAAATCTCTCACAATTATCTTATTCCCCGGCAGGGGTCGTGTAGTATCCGATCATCCGGACGATGGCGCGGGAGCAGACGGGGCAGAATTCCTCGCACTCGTTGATCCGCATCCGGCACTCCTGGACGGGACGGTAGATACCCTTGGTGCGATAGCCGGCGCCTTCGTAGACGCCCAACTGCAGGTTCAGGGTGGCCTTCTGCTCCGGGGTCAGGGTCTTCCAGATGCGGCGCACGTCCTGCTTTTCCAGTTCATCCAGGGGCGTGGGGACCTCCAGACCGGCGGGCAGCATGTCCTGCCATTTGCTTCCGAAGTCCACCAGGGTCGAGATGTTGGGCTCCCAAGGCTCGACGTCGAGGGGATACTGGTCGCTCTCGTCGCCGGGATAGAAGTATTCGTCGGCCAGGCCGCCGAACGCGTGACCGAACTCGTGGACCAGCACTTCGTTGAAGGTCGGGTGGTCGCTGCCCATGATGGTCACGTTGTTGAAAATGCCCCCGCCGCCGTAGATGGGCGTGTTGACGAGGACGATGATATGCTCGAAGGGCACGGTGCCGATCGCATCGTGGACCTTCTGCATCGCGGAGGTCGTCAGGTAGCGGGTGGTGTAGAAGGTATCGAAATGGCTGTCCAGCGAGGTCTCGCGCCAGGCGCCGTCGTGCGGGACGCTGACGCCGGACTGGAGCGAGGGCGCGAAAACGGCGCGGACGGAAAAGCGCCCGGCATAGTCGCAGAAGGGGCTGTGGCGCATCAGGGCGGCCCGAGCGCGCTCGGCGTCGGCGAAGAATTTCACATAATCTTCGGCCGCATAGCCGTCGGAAACGATCACGATGTCAATGGCCTCCGACAGCTCGCCGCCGTGCTGCAGGGTGCGCCGGGGATGGCCGTTGTCGACGCGGGTACGGATCAGGATGTCGGCGGGGTCGATCCCGTGCCGCATCGAGCAGCAGACCTGCCCACGGGTGTCGTACAGCCTTACCTCGACCTCCACCTTTTCCTTGGGGAACGGAACCAGGAAACAGTTTTCGAAGGCCCGCTGCACGGTTTCGGCCTCGGGCGTGCACTGCCATTCCTGGAACAGGGTCGAGAAACTGTTGACATACAGGGTCTTGCCGTCGGCCGCGCTACGCACGATCACCTGACCGTTGCCCCGCAGCAGGGCCTCGTCCAGGTGCTGACGCCGGCCGGCCCAGGCCGACGTGCGGCAGGCTTGTTGGAAAAAGACTTCCTGGTGCGTCGCATCGCCGCAGAACACATAGTCCAGGCGCAGGGTGGCGTCTTCGAAACAGTCGTCGAAGGCGGGAGACTGCGCAGCAAGGCCGGTCCCGGCCAGCAGCGCCAGAATAATCATTAAATACCTTCTCATTTCATTCCTGTTTATAAGCCGGCCGCAGGGAGACTTCGGTAGCCGTCGGGAAATCGGCCGGAATCCGCTGGGTGACCCGTCCGCGGGCACACCATTCCGCGGCACGCAATAAAAGGACCTGGAAGCCCGTACACTGCATCGCCGGATTCTCCTCCAGCGTGGGGCCGGCGTGGCCGAGCATCGTATGGAAGATGCGGGCCTTGCCGTAACGGACGGTAAAGACCAGGGGCTCCTCCCGGCCCGAACCCCGCAGGTCCGGATCGGCCCAGGCGGTGTAGAGCAGGTCCCCGATCTCGCCGGGACCGCGCATCCGGTCATATAGTTCGTCTTCCGCGTGCATCCATCGGGCCGGCAGGCCTTTCACAATCGGATGCTTCGCACCGCGCCTGAGGGTCAGCGCATAGGGATGTCGCGCCCCGTGGGAGCCGCCGCGGCCCGGCGACAGGTCTTGGACCAATTCCCCGTCCACCCAGTACTGATAGGGCCCCGAGCGTTCGTCCCGGCCCTCCCAGCCGCCGAGGGCGATCAGGCGGTTGTATTCCTCCCATTCCGGGAAGGCGTTGTCGGCGGCGTGGTAGACGATGACCCCGCCGCCCGCATCCACGTAGTCGAGGAAGGCCTGCCGCATCTCCGCCGGCCAGGTCGCGCCGTTGTAGTCCAGCACGACCAGCTCGTAGCGGCTGAAATCCACGCGGAAACCGTCCATGGGCTCCCCCGCCGCGGGCGAGACGGCGACGTCCATCTCGAAGCGCCCGGACTGCTCCAGCGTCAGCCGGAGCGCCTCGGAGCTGACCGGCCAGTTGTGGTTGTTCTGCCCCGTGACGATGACGCCGCGGATGGGCTTCCCCACGGCGCAGGAAAGCAGCAGCAAGACCCCCAGGAAGGCGGTCAGGCTGCGAAAAGACAGTCGGAAGGATGACGGCATGGCGTTCAAGCGGGTAAGGGCTAGAACGCCAGCGCGATGGCCGCGATGGCGAGCACCAGGCCCGCAATCTGCAGCCATTTCAGTTTCTCCTTGAAGAACAGCACGCCGATCAGGGTGGCCAGGATCACGATGCCGATGTTGTACAGCGGGTAGAAGGTGCCCGTGGCGAGGACGCCGAGAGCCTTGAGGGCGCAGGAGGTACAGACGATGTTGATCACGCCCAGCGCGAGGCCGCCCAGCAGGCTGCGCCAGGTGACCTTGTGCTTGCGGAAGGATCCGGTCGCCAGGCAGACGACCAGGCCCGCGAGGGTGGCCATCAGGAAGATGGTGCAGGTCAGCGCATCCAGCTGCCGGCCCATCAGGACTGCATTGTCCCCGCTGACGCGGTCCACGGAGTGCTGCGCCAGCTTCAGGGTGAAGTCGGACAGGCCGAACGCGATGAAGACGGCCAGCAGCGCGATGGCGGCCCTGCGGCGCCGTGCCTTGTCCGAAACGCCGGCCACCGCAGGCTCTTCATCCTCCGCCGGGAGGACGATGAGGGCCATCGACAGCAGGATCAGCCCCACGGCGAGCCAGGACGGCGCCGGCTGGGAAAGCAACACCCAGCTCAGCAGCACGGGCAGGATCAGCGAGGCGCGTGCCGCGGCCGTCGTGAGGGCGACGCCGCAATGCGCGGTGCAGCGGTCCATGATGGAGAATCCGGCGAGGAAAAGGATGCCTTGCAGCACGCAGGCGCCCACCGATGCCTTCGAAAGGATGAAATCCTGCACGGGAATGCCGCCGCCCGGCCCCGTCATCCGGAAGAGAATGGGAACGAGCGTGATCAGGAACGCGAAGGCATAGTTGAACAGGATGACTTGCTGCGTATCGACCTGCCAGCGCTGGCAGACCTTAAGCGTGACAGAAAAAAGGGATCCGAAGAGGATCGCGAAAAGCAGATAGATCATAGGCTTAGTTCTTCACGCGTATGCCCCAGTCGGCGGGGCGGTATTGGGATTCGACGGACTCTTCGACATCGTCCGGCAGGGCCGTGAAGAAGTCGAAGCCGAGGCGTTTCTCGAGCTCGTTGACGCTCATCGAGCATTTGTCCAGATAATAGCGTTTCGCATCGTTGCCCATCACGAAGGCGATGGACTGGTATCCGTTCTTCTTGCCGGGCGCGAGCACGGCCTTGAAGAAAGCGTCCGGGACGACGACTCCCCGCTCGCCGATGGTGCCGTAGCGGTTCTGGCCGACAATGGGACCGCAGACGATCCAGACCATGCCGTATTTGCGCGCCCAATTGCGGCACTGGCGCTCCAGGTAGTTCCAGTCCCCCTTGTTGAGTTCCTCGTCCTGGGGACAGACATTGGTCAGGTAGAAGGTCTCTTCCATCGCGTCACTGTCCCACTTGAAGTCGCCGGCGCAGGCCATGTGGCCCTTGGTCCAGCCGGACTCGGAATAGTCCTCGCGCATGGCCTGGGTGCGCTTGTAGGACGGATCCATCTTGAAAATGAGTTCGTCGCGCTCGGCGTCGCCGTTGGTCTCCTCGGCCGTCAGTTCATAAGCCACCCATTTCGGGATCCTGGCATCGGCGTCATAGGAGACGACGAAGCCGTCGTGGCGGAGGATGAGGTCCTCTTGGGTGAAATCCGGGAGTTCCAGCATTTCGAGGCCCACCTCGTCGGTCATGGGCATGGAGAAGGTCGTCAAAGCGCTGCCGTCGCCGGTTTGGAAGAGGCAGGAGCTCAGGAGAAGGGCGCCCAGCGCCACGGGCAGGAAGGTTGTCACAAGTCTTTTCATCACTCAAATATAGCTTGTTTTTTGCTTTTCTTGGGCAATCTGGCTAAATTTGTGAATAGCTTTTAACCAAAACGGACGGTATCGTGCGGATCAGGCTCATCACTGCGGCGCTATTATTGATGTCGGTGTTCACTTCCTGCAACACCGACGACATCCCCATCCAGCGCCGGGAGAACTGGCGTTTCGCCGCCCGTTACGCCGCCGCGCACCGGGATGCCTGGCAGGCGGTTTGGTCGCGTTTCGACGTGCCTGCCGACGTTGCGGAGGCGGTCATTTTCCCTGAATTGGTACGCTACAACAAGATCCAGGACAGTTTCGAGACCTCGGCCCTGGAAGCGGGCTATCCCGAGGGAGGACTGGCCGCCTGCGATTACAGCATCGGGCGTTTCCAGATGAAACCGTCCTTCGTCGAGGACCTGGAGAAACGCTGGATGCGTAGCGGCCTGGGAGACCAGTATGGCCTGGCCTTCGACACCGCCGAGACCGTGGAGGCGCGGCAGGCCCGTTTCGAGCGTCTCAAGAGCGAAGAAGGCCAGTGTGTCTACCTGGCCGTCTATCTGCGCATGCTTTATCTGGATTATGGCTCCAAGGGCCGGGACGGGCAGGTCCTCCAGGAAGGACTGGAGACCCTTCCCCGCACGGAGCAGGCCTATCTGGCCGCCACGGCCTACAACCACGGAACTCTCTGGCGCAGTCCCGGCGCCGGCAGCCTGGACCGCATCCGCGCCGTCGCCGCGGAGAAGACTTTCCCGCTGCCCAATCTCTGGCGCACGAAAACCCGCCTCTATTCTTACGGCGAGCTCGCCGCCCGCTACCACAGCAGCTTGTAGGTCTTGAATCAGGCGCTACCGCACTACCAGCGGCAGCAGGTAGCGCTTGATCTGCGGGAAAGTGGGCAGGTGCGTGCCCGGGTAGTCGTGCGCCCGGCCGGGGTAAAGAGCGGCGAATTCGGGACCGCAGCGGACCATCTCGTCGTCGGAGGCGAAAAGGCCGTCGGTCAGTGCGATCTCAGCCTTATCCAGGCCGTCGGATACCGTGTGCTCCAGCGCTTCGTAGCCCGCGCAGATTTCCTCGGTAATCGTAAACGACAGAGCCCCGTCCCGCCGGGGCGAGAGATATTCCATCTCCCCGATCTTGGAACGCAGCAGGCGGCTGGGATGCAGGTCCGGATTGATCACGATCTTACGGAATCCGCGCAGTTGCAGGGCCCAGAATCCGCCCAGGGACAGCCCTACGATCAGGTCCGGCCGTTCGGCCTCGCAGATGCCCCGCAGCAGCGCCAGGGCCGCTTCCGGCTCGATCGGCACGTCCGGCGAGATCACCTCGCAGGGCCGCAGGAGCGTCCGGAGCGTATTGGCTGTCTTGTAGGCGCCCGAAGACGCCAGGCCGTGGATGAACAAGACTTTCATCATCGATGGTTACGGTTTGGACTGGAAAAACGACAGGGGCACGCGCGCCAGGTAGATGCCGGCGCGGGCCTTTTTCTCGAAGCTGGACAGTTCCACTTCATTCTCCAGTTCGTGGGAGGAATAATAGACGATCCAGAGTTCGTCCCCGACCTGCAGGAAGCCGGGATAGCTGTTGTCCCCGCCCGAGGGCAGGATCATCGCCGCGCTGAACCGGCCGTCCGCATTCCCCTTCCACAGGTAAGTCTTGTGTTCGCCGAAGACATAGGCGCGCCCGCCGGCGACGAGGGTCCCGTCTTCCAACACGATGAAGTCCGGACCGCCGATCTGGAAGTTCAGCGGCTTCAGGTCCCATTCCGTGAAGGGCGGCTGGCTGACGCCCCACCAGGCCATCTTGTCCTCACGCTCACGGCGGATAAGCATGCCCAGGCGCCCGTCCGGAAGCAGCCGCAGGGTGCTTTCGTTGGGGAATCCGCCCAGCCCGATCTCCGTCACGGCCTCGAAATGCAGGCCGTCGGTCGTCTTGTACAGGACCAGGTCCTCGCCCCCGACTTCGCCGTAACTGACGGTGTAGCC
>JAEEGI010005741.1_pt1 | contig 28440 bp, 13 predicted proteins | sample 8958751 | NCBI WGS metagenome assembly JAEEGI01 (sample SAMN16246545, study PRJNA631951) | gut metagenome | biome: gut microbiome; feature: rumen; material: KS-attached | host: Bos | place: Iran: Karaj | collected 2018-10 | reverse complement strand
CGTCCACCTGCGCCTGCAGGATGGCGGCGTAGATCTTCTCCAGCTCGTAGCTGTGCCAGATGTTCACATACGTATACTGGGCGTTCCGCTTCGGAGGGATCGGCAGGGACATCCGCTCCACGCCGGGCGTTTCCGGGCGGAGCTTCAGCAGCGTGAAGCCGTCCAGGTTGGACAGGAGGTAAAAGTCCCCGTTGGCCCAGTTGTAGACGAAGTTCTCGCTGGAGATGAAGTCCCCGTACGGAGAGGAGCCCATATCCCAGAGCTTGTTCACCTCCAGGGTCCGGGTGTCGATGGTATAGAGGTCGTAATAGTTCTTCGGAGAGAGTTCCTGCTTGCCGGAAGGGTTGCCGCGGCCGCCGAACACGTACAGCAGGCTGTCCACGATGTAGGAGGTGGCTCCGTAGCGCGGCGTGATTTCCTCGACGGTCGTCCGGGTATTCTTCTCCGGATTCTCCAGGTACGTGACGATCAGCTCGTTCCGGAAATGGTAGTGCCCATAGCCGCCGAAGCTGTACAGGGCGTGCACCCGCGGCTCCCAGGTGTTCGTATTGTTCCAGAAATAATGGTCCTGCTCCGGCTCCTTTTCGTTCTCCCAGCGGCTGTTCTTGAAATCGAATTTCGAGAAGAGGCCTTCGTCCAGGTTGTAGGCGGTGAGCCAGTGGTGGCTGCCGGCCACATAGAGCAGCTGGTTGGGGAAGTTCGCCGGATTGTACCCGCCGCGGACCGGAATCTCCGCCAGGGTGCCGTCCGTGGTGGAGAACACGTGGATGGGCTCGTCGGGGCAGGTCAGGTAGAACTTGTCCTTGTCGTCGAAGGTGATGGACGGAATGCTCTTGAAGGAATGGGCGAAGACCGGCTTGAAGGAGATGTAGCTGTCGATCATCCACTGCGGGTTCAGGGCCCGGGCGGGGACGCCGTCCAGCTCGTCATAGCACAGTTCCCCGGCGTGCCGGGCGCACGCCCAGGTGCGGAACGGCTTCCCGTTCAGGGACAGGCCGATGTCCCGGACATTGACCGACGCCACGTCGCCGAGGGTGTAGCCCGCCAGCTGGCACAGGCCGAAGCTGATCCGGAAGGCCTTCGCACCCTTGGTTCCGGCGTCGCGAACCGAGAACTTGGCGCCGTTGTAGTCCAGGTCGATGGTTCCGTCCTTCGTGTTCAGGCCGATCCGGACCGGGAACCACTGCTCCATCGGAATCTCCGTCGCGATGAAATGGACCTGGTCGCCGGTCACGAGGATGAGCTTCCGCGCGTCCTGCAGGTCCGCCGTGTACATCAGGTCCACGTTGTCCCCCTTGTCGGTGATGATGCGGAAGATGCAGCCGAAGACGTTGTCCGGCCGGTTGTACAGGTTGAAGGACATCTCCAGCGTCTTCCCCTTGACGGGAATCGCCTTTCCGTCCTCCAGGGCGAGGCCGGTGAACTCGTCCGAATGCGCCGGATAGGAGACGATATGGAGGCCATAGTCCAGTCCGGCCGCCGGGATGTCCACGCTGTCCGGCACGACAGACTGCGCCGACGCCGCGAAAAGCGACGCGCCGGCAAGAAGCAGCGTGCAACCTATGTGGAGCAGACGTTTCATCCTGGTTTCAGGCAAGTGCCACCAACAGACAAAGATAAGAATAATAAACGGAGAAAACACCTACCGCTCGAAAGGATTCCCTTGGGGCGACCCACTGACCACCCAGCGGAGTGCATTGACAAACAGCAGGTTCTGCGTGGCGTCGGAAAAGCACTCGTCCCCGTGTCCCATATTGATGTACACCATCCGGTAGTCCGTATTGGTCCAGACAATAGGGAAATCCCCGCCGAAGACGACATCTTTCAGGCCCATCGGGAAGTTCTTCGGAGACAGGCTCGCGAGCACCTTCACCGACGGATTGGAACGCGGGTCGGGCTGCCACTGGTAGAACTCCGTCGACGGGGCCACATAGGCGTCCGGCAGATTCCGCGTCACGTCGTGGTCGTGGGTCTCGATGTCCACCAGGCCCGGTTGGGGTGGCCACGTATTGCACAGGAAACGGACGCCGCCCAGGAAGTTCCTGAACCAGTCCCAATGGGTGGACTGGTCGTTGTAGGCGGCCGCGTGGAAGCCGAGCCAGCCGCCCCCGTTCTCCATATACTTCTCGAACAGCTTCCGCTCCTCGGGCGACGAAGGCGACACATTGGGCATGATGATCACGTCATACCCGGAGAGGTCCCCTTCGAGGGTCTTGGACACGTCCAGGATCCAGCCCTCGCCGGTGGTCAGCTTCTGAAAGAACTCGACGCTCTGGTGCGCGAACTGCCAATGGGCTTCCTCCACGAAATCGGAGTAGTAGAGCAGGGCCTTGAAGCGGGGCGTCTTCCCGGCGTAGCTGGCTGGCCGGACGGCCGTGGCGGAAACGAATTCCGGCCGCTCCTGGCGGGTGCGGGAACCGCAGGCGGCCATGAGGAGCAGGCCGAAAAGCACGGCGAGGCGGTGGAGATGTTTCGTCATATGTCGCAAAGATAGCAAGATTTCCGGTTCGCCAGCTACCGCCGCGGCATCGCCTTCTCCAACGGGCGTTCGCCGCGGAGCATCCGGGCGCCCTCGCCAGTCAGGAAAAGGTAGTGGTCGGAGGGCTGGCCGTCCATGTCGACGAACTTCGCGACGTCGCTGACGGGCGGCGTGTCCGTGCACTTGAAGATGGCCGTTCCCTCGTTCACCTCGTCGAACATCGCCACATAGAGCATCTTCGCCCCGGCGGAGACGGCCGTATGGATCTGGTCCCAATAGAACTTGCCGCCTTGGCGCGGAATGCTGGCGAGGGGCTTTTCCCCGCCGATGTCATTGGCATCGGACCCGCCGCGGCTGAGGTTGTACCAGCTGAAGCCGGGATACACGAGCGGGACATAGCCCACGCCGTTCCGCTCGCACCACTCCGTATCCATCACGATGTGGTCACGGTAGCGGTTCATCTCGAAGTGCAGCAGCGGCGTGAAGCGCTGGACCATCCAGGGCAGGATCAGGTCCGCCATCCGGATGAGGGTGTGGAGATAAGGATCCGTGGTGCAGTCGGCACAGAGGTCGCGCCAATAAGTGGGAATGCCCAGCATCACGGTGCATCCGCCGTAATCGGGGTCGTTGTGCAGAAAGTCGATGAGTTCCGCCAGCTTGATTTTCCGGATGTCATAGGTCCGGTCCGGGAACCCCACGCCCCAGATGACTACGAGCGGCTTTCCGAGGTGTCCCAGGTACTCGTTCCGCTTCCCGTAGGAAGTCACTTTCATACTGTCCACCAAGAACTTCCAGTCCTCCTGCAGCAGGTCGCAGGTCTCTTCCCGCTCCGGGCTGAGGCCGGACAAGTCGTACATCACCGCGAAGGCGCGGTCGTACTCCTGCGCGGCCGCCATCGCGTGCCGGAGGACCGTTACGGAGTTCTTCCGCGTCCCCCGTTGCGGACGGCAGCTGCCGTAAAAGCGCTGCAGGAACACCCCGTCCAGCCCGTACTCCTGCATCCACCGGAAGTGCGTCCGGACCGTCTGCTCGTCGTCCGAGCAGAAGAAACGGGCGGTGGATCCGTCGGCGTTGCGGAGACCCGTCGGATAGGTGTTCTCATATTCGCTCACATCAGGCCACATGTCGATGTGAATCTGGTTTTCGTCGGGGTACATCACCCCGTTCCGGGGCCGGTGGAACCAGCCTTGGTAGCCGGCCATCACAAGACCCTCGTACTCGGGATGGACGAGGTCGGCGCCGTGCCGGTTTCGTGTCGTCTGTTTCCCTTTCAGCCGGGCGGCCGCCTCGCCGGCGAGCTGCAGGTAGCGGTCCGACGGGACGCCGTCCTCAAGCGGGACGAACGTGCTCCCGGGGGCCGCCACGGGCACTTTCCGGGCGATCTTGAAGATGGCCGTGCCCTCGTCGATCTCGTCGAACATCGCGATGTAGAGCATCTTGGCGCCGCTGTCCAGGCAGTAGTCCAGCTGTTTCTTGAAGAAACTGCCCCCGTTCCGGGGAATCTGGACGCCGGGACGCCCGAGGCGCTGCATATTGGCCCAGGAGAAACCCGGGAAGCAGAGGGGCGCATAGGCGATTCCCTCCTTCTCGGCCCAGGCCATGTCCTTCCGGATCAGCGATTTGTAGCTGCCGTAGGTCCGCTCGTTGTACCGGCCCACGAACCAGGGCATCACCACGTCGCACTTGCGGATGAGGTCGTGGAGCCGCTTGTCGGGCAGGGTGTCCTTGGTCAGGGTCCGCCACTGCGTGGGGACGCCGATCATCACGCTGAAACCCTTGGCCTTGAGACCGTCGATGATCTTTTCGCACTCGTCGAAACCGTATTTCCGGTTGTCGTTGAAGCCGACGCCCCAGACCGTGACGAGCGGCTTCCCGTTCTGATACAGGTAGGACGGATTGGCCCGGTGGTCGAAGAGGTGATGGGCCTTCGCGAGCGCGTCGATGTCTTTCAGGAGGATGTCCGGACCGTTTGCGGGCATCCCGCTGAGGTCGTACATGATGGCCACGGCGCGGTCGTACTTGTTCGCGCATTCCATCGCCGAGTCCATCACCTTGTTGAAATGCTTCTTCCCGGAGGAATTGGCGATCTCCGCGATGAACCGCTGGAGGAACACGCCGTCCAGCCCGTACTCCTGCATCCAGCGGAAATGGACATCGACCGTACTCTTGTCATACGGGGACGGGACATACGCGGCAGATCCGTCCTCTAAGCGGAAGGCCGTCTCGTACAGCTGCGGATACTCGTCCACCTCCGGCCACAGGTCGATGGTGCACCAGCCCGGCTCGAAGCGCTTTCCCTTCTCGTAGTGGTGCCAGTTCCGGCCAGCCCCGTCGCCGGGGGTGTTGAACCACCCCTGGTACCCCGCCATCACGAGCCCTTCGTAGGAGTCGTAGGTGATAGAAGACCGATACGGCCCCTGCGCGAAGGCAGAGACCGTAGCGGCGGTCAGGATCAGTACAGTCAGCAGGCGTCTCATTTCGCGAAGGTCTGGACGACCTCGCGGATGGTGCCGTCTTCGTTGAAATACAGCTTGTCCACGCAGATGGAACGGAGGTTCCCCATGTGGGAGATGTTGCAGTTGTGATAGAACAGGTACCACTGGCCCTTGTACTTCACGATGCTGCCGTGGGAGGTGTCGCAGTCGGTGGGCTTCAGGATGATGCCCTTGTACTCCCAGGGGCCGAGCGGGGAGTCGCTCCAGCAGTAGCGGAGCTGGTTCCGTCCCCCGAGGCCGGGTTCCTGGTGGTTGTCGGCATACATCAGGTAGTACTTGCCGTTGTTCTTGAACACCCACGGACCTTCGTGGTAGTCCTTCATCCCCTTCATCGGCACGGGCTCGCCGTCGATCTCGGTCATGTTGTCCTTGAGCTTCACGCCGATCATCCGGCCGCCGCCTCCGTAGTAGAAGTAGGCCTGCCCGTCATCGTCGGTGAACACGCAAGGGTCGATCATCGAGAACGCGTCGCCGAGGCCCTCGAGATAGCCGAGGAGCTTCAGGTTTTCCATCGTGGGCTTGTCGGACACGCCCACGCCCACCTTCCAGGTGTTGTTCCAGTCCGTGCCGCTCGGGTGCGGGAAATAGTAGTAGTACTTCCCGTTCCGGTATGCCGCGTCCGGGGCCCACATGAAACCGCCGTCGGGCCGTCCCCATTCCACGTCGCGGGAATGCAGGAACTCGCCGTGGTCGGTCCAGTTGACCATGTCGGTGGTGGAGAACACGTGGTAGCCGTCCATCAGGTCGCAGCCGCGGGGCGGAGCCACGTCGTGGGAAGGATAGACATACAGGCGGCCGTCATCCCACACATGGGCGGAAGGGTCGGCCAGGTAGAGCTCGGTGATGAAAGGGTTGCCCGGCATCTGGAGCTCGACGACCTCCTCGGCGGCGGGTGTCTTGTCGCACCCGCAGGAGAGCGCCGTCAGGCAGGCGGCCAAGGCGGCCGGTATGGTCAGGAATCGTATGGTTTTCATCTTGGTTCTTGCTTATTTGGACGGCATGGTCGGGGTCATTTTGACTTCGCCGCGGAGCATCTTCGCCGCCTCGCCGGTCAGGAAGAGATACCAGTCGGTGGGGAGGTTGTCGTCGATGCCTTGGAAGCGGATGTCCAGGTCGGAGGTCTTCTTGCTCCAGCGGATGCCGTCCCCCGTCTGCTCCGAGGAGTTCATCCGGTAGTTTCCGTTCGTGTAGCTGGTCACCCAGTAGTCGTCGTCGGAAATGTAACCGTAACCGGTGGGGACGTTGGTTTTCTTGTACGGGACGTTGGACGGGACTTCGGACACGTGCATCTGCTTGAAGATGGCCGTGCCTTCGTCGATCTCGTCGAACATGCCCACATAGATCGCCTGGGCGCCCGCCTTGATGTCGCGGTAGAACTGCTTCCAATAGAACTTGCCGCCGAACCGGAAGCCCGTGTTGGTGGCGTCTCCGTCCGGGTAGCCGTTGTTCGGATGCATATTGCGGTCGCTGCCGCCCGGGAACACGTGCGGAGCGTACACCACGACGTGGCCGTCGGTGGAGTATTTCTTCGCCTCGGCGATGTCGTCCTTGATCCGGGCCTGCCAGTCGCTGCTCTCGAAGTTGTCGTTGCCATAGCGGCCCACGTACCACGGGATGAAGGCATCGCACTTCTTGATGATCTCGATCATCTTGCGGTGCTCGGTCCCGCTCACGCAGTCACCGCCACCCTGCCGCCAGTATGCCGGGCAGCCGAGCATGATGGCCCAGCCCTGGGCCTGGAGCTGCTCGATGTACGGCTCGATGAAGACGGGCCTCGGATGGTCGTTGTCGTTGAAACCGAGTCCCCAGAGGGCCAGGAGCGGTTTCCCGTTCTCGTACAGATAGTACTTCTGGGTGCTGCGGTCCTTGAGCTTGTACTCGTCCATCAGCTTCTGGGCATCGGCCACCATCGAGGCCGCCATCGACGGCTTGGAGGCGTTGATCCCGCTCATGTCATACATCACGGCGATGGCGCGGCCGTACTGGTTGGAGCCCTTCATCGCGTGCTTGAGCACGGTGTCGAAATGGTCCTTGTGCTTGGCGTCCTGGATCTCGCCCACGAACCGCTGCATGAACACCCCGTCGAGCCCGTACTGCTTCATCCACTCGAAGTGCTTGAGCACCGTGGACTCGTCATAGGAGCTGAACACGGTCGCGTGCGAGCCGTCCGGGAGGATGAAAGGCGAGCTGTAACCGGTCGCATCGCCGTCGCCCACGACATACTTCTTCGTGTACTCGGACATATCCGGCCAGAAGTCGATGGAGTTGCGCAGGACGCCGGGGCGGAACTGCTCGCTTTCGCGGTAGTGGTACCAGCCCTGGTTCGGGACCTGCGTCATCGGCGACCCGTCGCCCGGCGTGCCGAACCAGCCCTGGTAGCCTGCCATCACGAGGCCGCGGTACGTGTCGTACGGCTGCCCGTCCTTGTGGGGTTCCACGCCCGGATTGGCATACTCCGACTCATCCGGCTTCGGATCCGGCTTTTCGGGTTCCACCCGCCCCGGGATCACCTCCTCCGGCTTTTGGCAGGAGAAGGCGACCACGAGCGCAAAGGCGGTGTAAAGGAGTTTTCTCATCATTCGGGAACGACGATTTTCTTGACTTCGGAGAGGTTCCAGCTGGTGTAGGTGTCATTCACCTGCGCGCCCATCCGCACCCAGTAAGTGTATCCGGCCTTCAGCTGGACCTTGAGGCTGTACGGAGCTGCCGTCTGCTCGCCGTCGGCATTGCCGATCGCCGGCCACATCTTGCGGAGATTGATCCGGTTCGCATCGTTGTAGTAATAGTCGATGTGGTTGCCGGGGCCGCAGTGGATGTTGTTGTTGATGAACGGGCGGATTTCGCGGATCTGCGGGAGGCCGTCCGTCACCGGGGCCTGCAGGCGGCAGGTCATGGTGAGTTCGGTGCCGTCGAGCGTCGCGTCGAAATCGACCACGTGCAGGTACGGGATCACCTCGAAGTCCTGGACGGTGCCGGCCTTGCCGATCGCCACGTTGTACGTGGTGTCGCACGGCCACCAGGCGCCGTCGCGGGGCAGCATGTCATAGGTGCCGGAGAACAGCTTGTCGTTGTAGTAGGTACCGTCTTCCTTGATGGCCAGGTCCTGCGGATTGGGATGCTCCGAATAGCTCATCTCCCAGATGCGGATGTGACTCACGCCCTGGTCCAGCAGCATCGGCTGACCGGTGGTCTTGTCGATGATCTTGCCCTGGATTTTCGCGGACGGGGCCTCGAAGTTGTCGATCTTCATGCAGGAGACCGGTCCCAGGAGCACCGCGCAGGCGAGCAGTATAGGAAATAAATGCTTCATACTCATTCAGATGTTAAATCAATAACCGTCGTTGCGCACGAGCTTGGGATTCTTGTTGATCTCTCCGCCGGGGATGGCTTCGTAGTAGTTGCGCTTGTCGAAGGACAGGCGGCGGCCATAGACCTCCACTTCGTTGAGGAAGATGTACTTGTCCTCGTTCAGGACCTTGTACGGCATCAGGGTGCGCGGCCAGTAGTTGGACGCGAGGATGCTGTGGGCGGTGCGCCAGCGGCGCTGGTCCCACTCTCCCTGGTTCTCGATGCAGAGTTCGCGACGGCGCTCGTCCCGGATGTACTGGAGGTTCTCGTCCAGCGGGAAGCCGTAGAGCTCCTCGCCGATGTCGGCCGGGGAGGCCACCATCTCGTGCGGGTGGGCGCCGGCGCGGGCGCGAATCTCGTTCACGTGCTCGAAGGCCTCGGCCTTGAGGGCGTTGTTCCCGGTTTCCAGGCCCAGCTCATACGCGGCCTCGGCCCAGTCCATCAGGATCTCGCCATAGCGGAAGACCTTCCAGCTCTGATTGCTCTGGTGGAGCTGCCGCGTGGCAGGGTCGGCCTTGTAGTTCATGTACTTGCGGACGAAGATGCCGGTGGTGGAGAAACCTTCGTCGCCGTTGCGCTTGATGCCGTTGACTCCCGTAATCTTCACTTTGCCGAAGCCGCCCACGTCCTGGGTCTTGCCCGGGTCCTGGAGCTTGATGCAGTTCGGCGCCACGAAGTTGTTGTCCTCCGGAGTCAGGTCGGCCGCCTTGGCGGCGAGGGTGGTGAACACGCCCTGCTGGATGTCCAGCTTGGTGCCGGAGACGGGCTCCACCATCCCGGAGAAGAAGAAGTTCGCGCGGCAGCGCGGCTCCATCTCGTCGGTGTTCCAGAAGTCGTCGTAGGAGTCGAAGCGGACGGGATAGCCGTCGGCGTCGATGATGGCCGGGGTCTCATACAGGCTCACGAGATCCCAGGTGGCATGGATGGCGGCGCCCACGCTCTGGGCCATGCCGGTTCCCTTCGGGAGCACCATGTCGTCATAGGAGCTGTACAGGGAGGAGTTCCACGGAACCACGGTGTTCGGGGTGCCGAAGGTCTTGACGAAGATGTCCTCTTCGCCGGCGAGGTCCTCGATGAAGATCTCGGTGTAGGCCTTCTCCTTGTCGGCGCCGGTGTGAAGCTTGAAGCCTGCGTCGTGCAGGAACTTGCAGGCGTCGTAGGCGTACTGGAAGAACTCCTTCGCATCGGCCGGGTCCATGCCCATCAGGCCCGCGTCGGTAGCGGGGCCGGTGATGCCCGTGTACTGGTTGTACTTCGCGACGCAGCCCGCCCAGAGCATCGCCTTGGCCATCAGGGCCGCGGCGGAATAGCGGTTGCCCCGGTACACCTCGGACTTGTCGGAGGCGCCGTTGTCCATCGCGAACTTGAGGTCCTCGTAGATGAACTTCCAGGTGTCGTACTCGGTGGCGCGGGTGACCTGCAGCTCCTCCATCGGCGCGGTCGGATCCTGGACCTTGTCCACGATCGGCACGCCGCCGTAGCGCTTGGCCATCGCGAAATAGAAGTATGCGCGGATGAACCGGGCCTCGGCCATCAGTTCGTCGAACCGGTCGGCCGTCCAGGCGTCCTCGTACGCGGGAAGCTTGTCGATCATCACGTTGATCTCGCGGACGCGGTCATAGGGCCAGTAGCCCCACTGGCCGGCGGTGTCGCCGTTGCCGCGGCCCGTGGTCTCGTAGCAGATGGTGGAGCCGTAGCCCTTCAGGGCCTCCCAGACGTTGCCCCGGTGATAGCCGCCGGCGTTCATCGTGGAGTAGCCCTTGTCGTTATCGGCATATTTGTAGCAGAAATCCTCGATGGGCAGGTCGTTGTACACACCCGCGAGGTACTTGCGGACACCGAACTCGGAACTGAACAGCGTTCCGTCATCCAGCATGCCCTTGGGCTCGAGATCGAGCCGGTTGCAGGAGACCGCCCCGAGGAGGAGGGCCGCCGCAAAAAGAATGGTTTTAAAGGTTGCTTTCATCTTACGCTGTCTTTAGAATTTGAGGGAAGCGCCCACGTTGACGGTCCGGTTCACGGGGTAGTTGTAGTTCAGCACCACGTTGCCGTTGGACGCACCGCCGTGCGTGCCCGGACGCTCCGGGTCCATATACTTGTCCTTGCAGAAAGTGAGGAGGTTGTAGCCGCTCACGTAGACGCGGAGGCTCTTGACGTTCACCACGCGGGTCCACTTGTACGGGAGCGTGTAACCCAGCTCCAGGGACTTCAAGCGGAGGTAGGACATGTCCTTGATGCCCGTCGTGCCGGTGGTGAAGCTGTGGCTCGTGGCGGGATAGTAGCCCGCGACCCACTGGGTGTGGGGGTTCCACGGGTCGTCCCACTGGTTCACGGTGTGCCAGCGGTCCAGGTACATGTCCAGGACGGCGCCGCCGTTGAACGGGCCCACTTCGCCGAACACTTCGCCGTACTCGCTGTACACGCCGGCGGAACCGGCCCAGTTCATCGAAACGTCGAAGCCCTTCCAGTCCGCGCCGAGGGTGATGCCGTAGTTGAACACCGGGAGGTTGTAGGTGGCCACCGGGTGGGAGTCGTTGCCGTCCACCACGCCGTCGCCGTTCCAGTCCTCATAGTAGTAGTCGCCCGGGAGGGTGCCGGTGCCGTAGTTGGTGCCGGTGGTCGGGTGGTTCTGGATCTCCTCGTAGGTGGTGAAGCGTCCGGCCTCCGGGATGGAGAACCAGATGTCCTTGTTACGGCCGGAGACCGCGCCGCGGCGCCAGTTCTCCATCGAGTTGCCCGCCTGGGAGTCCAGGTGGTAGTTCCAGCGGTTCTTGGCGGCGGACATGAAGCCCGTAACGTAGTAGCCGACCTCGCCCACGCGGTTGCGGTGGCTCAGCTGGAACTCGTAGCCGAAGGTGATGTCGCTTTCGATGTTCTCCTGCGGCATCGAGGCGCCCACGGTGCCCGGAAGCACGACGGAGGACGTCGCGAGCAGGCCGTCGCGGTTGCGCTGGAACACCTCGAAAGTACCGCCCAGCTTCTGGTTCCAGAAGTTGAAGTCCAGACCCAGGTTCTTGGTGGTGGCGGTGTACCAGGTGAGGTTCGGGTTCGGGATGGCGGCGGCGTCGACGCCGGTCACGACCGTGCCGTTGTAGACCCACGCCTTGTTGCCCTGCAGGTTGTAGCCCGTGTAGATGGACGGGTACGTACCGGCGGAGCCGTCGTCACCCAGCTTGCCCCAGGAGGCGCGGAACTTGAGGTTGGTGACCCACGGAAGGTTGTTCTTGATGAAGCCTTCCTCGCTGATGCGCCAGCCCACGGAGACCGACGGGAACCAGCCCCAGCGGCTCGCGGCCGGGAAGCGGGAGGAGGCGTCGTGACGGATGGCGGCGTCCAGCAGGTACTTGCCCTTGTAGTCGTAGTTCAGATGGCCGATCCACGCCCGGCGGGACATGTCGCCCAGGCCGTTGGACTTGCCCACCTGGTTCTCCTCTTCGCCGGAGAACAGGTACGGCTTGTCCAGCATCATCGTGCGGCGGGCGTAGAAGTTGTCCCACTCGTTGTAGGACTGCTCGTACATCCCCATCAGCGCGACGTGGTGCGCCTTCGCGAAGGTGTGGTCGTAGTTGATGGACAGCTGCATCACCTGGCCGCTGTTCGGGTCGGTGGAGCGCTGCACGTAGGAATCGTCACCACCGTTGCGAATGAACTTGTTCAGGGAACCGTCCGCGTTCTTGGAGAACAGGTAGTAGGTCCGCTGGTACTCCGTGTTGTTGGTGGTGTAGTAGTCGTAGCTGTAGAACGCGCGGAGGTTCAGGCCCTCGACATACGGGATGTCGTAGGTGAGGGTCATCGCGGCGTTCAGGTTGTTGCGCTTCTCCTGGCGGAAGCCGGAGAAACGGCTGTCGGTCGCGGCGGCCGGGTTCTCGGACTCGAGCATCTGGTCGTCGAAGCTCGGCAGGTCGTGGTTCCCGTCGATCCAGGCCTCGGAGGTGGGACGGTAGGTCCACGCCTTCTTATACACGGCCCAGATGGTCGTGAACGGCTGGTTCTTCTCGTCCATGTAGCCGGACAGGGCGACATTGGCGCGCAGGCGGTCGGTGATCTTCGCGTCCACGTTGGAACGGAAGTTCCAGCGGTGGTAGTTCAGGGAACCGCTGCGGTAGGAGCCCATCATATCCATATAGCCGAGGTTGAAGAAGTACTTGATCTTCTCCGAGCCGCCGTTGACGGACAGGTTGTACTGGCTCTGCGGGACGTTGTTCTTGAACAGCTCGTCGCTCCAGATGGTGCTCTTGCGGGTGCCGTCGCTGTAGGACATGATGGTGTCCCAGGCGTAGATGCCCAGGCCCCGGTTCGGATAGTTGCCGTTGAACCCGTTGTAGTTCTTCTCGTTGATGAGCATCATATGGGAAGCGGCGTCCACCGTGTTCGGGACATACAGGAAGGTCTGCCAACCGTAGTTCATCGACAGGTCGATGTCGAACTTGCCGTCGTCGCCGGAGCCCTTGCGGGTCGTGACGAGGATGACGCCGTTCGCGGCCCGCACGCCGTAGATGGCGGCGGAGGCGTCCTTCAGCACGGACACGGACTCGATTTCATTGGCGTCCATGCGGGAGAAGTAGGCCTGGTCGCGCGGAATGCCGTCCACCACGAACAGCGGAGTGCCCATGCCGCGGATGTCGATCGCGTTGTCGAATTCGCCCGGCTGCGCGGAGCGCTGGGAGATGCGGACGCCGGCGACCTTGCCGGACAGCATGTTCACGACGTTCTCGTTCTTGGTGATGACCATCTCCTTGTTGGTGACGGCCGAAACCGCACCGGTGAGGGTGGCCTTCTTCTGGACACCGTAACCGACGACGACCGTCTCTTCCAGGAAATTGGCATCGTCCCGGAGGACGACGTCGATGGGAGTCTGCGCGGCGGACACCACCTCATCGGTGTAGCCGATGAAGGAGACCACGAGATGGTCCCGCGTGGAGGCGGCGATCTCGAAGCGTCCGGCCGCGTCGGTCATCGTGCCGCGGGTGGTACCCTGCACGATGACGCTGGCGCCGACGAGCGGTTCGCCGCCCCCGTCCCGGACCGTACCCCTCACGGTACGGTCCTGGGCGGACAGGGACAGCGTCAGGAACGCCGTCAGCACGGTCAGGATGATATGTGACAGTCTCAATTTCATACGATTCTCGATATTGACATCGGAATTATCTCGCATCGGGGTCATTGGCGCCAGTCGGGCTGACACGGCGGTTGAACCACATGTAGAACCAGTGCCAAGGACCGATCGTCTGCTCACCGAGGTCATACTCCAGATAGAGGCCGATACCGGAGCGGAAAGCCCATCCCTTGTAAGCGTCCGTGGTCACGAGACCCTTCTCGTTTATCTCCCAGCCCATCAGTCCGGGGATGTCGCCGCCACCGTCCCAGCCGCCGAGGATTTCGCCGTTGCAAGGGCCGTTGGCCGCCGCCTTTTCTTCGTCGGACCAGTTCTCACGGATGGAAGAGGCCCAGGAAGGCTGCGTGGTCCGCCAGACAAGGCCGCGGGAGTACTTGACCAGTTCCTTCAGGCTGTCGCCCAGGATGAAATGGCTTCCATCGTTGTCGAGAAGCACTTCGTCTCCCCGGATGAAATTGGCTTTCTGGAGGATCTGCAGTTGATTGTTCGCGTCACCATGACGAAGGTAGAGCGGCTCGGGCAGGAGTTCTCCCTCGGGGAAGGTGGCGGTCAGGAAGATCTGGGCCAGGTCATACACGCCGGCACCGGCAGGGATCATCCACTTGAGGTTGACGGAGGCCTCGGAGCCGTATTCGATGTGCCGGCCGCCGCCGAAGCCGTCCTTGGTGAGGAACTGGTCCAGGCCCATGCCCGGGATCGGGTTGTCGATCTGCCAGAAAATCTTGTGCTTGATCACGTCATCGGCCAGGGTGTAGATGATGATGCCGTTCTTGCCCTCGCTGTTCCAGGCGTCGGTTCCCAGACGGTGCTTCGGCGCCCAGGTGCCATCGGCGGACAGCGCCTCGGCAATGGTGTCGTAGGCACGCTGCACATTCTCGTTCTGGTCCTCCCTCGGAGCGAGCTGGAAGGCGATCTTTCCGGCAGGAAGATCCTTCAGATAGTCCTTCAGGTTGAATCCCTGGACGAACTTGGCGGCGGAATTGGGAATCAGGACGCGATGATAGCCGTCCAGGTCGCCGTCGAGCTTGGTCAGCTGGACGCCGTCCACCACGGAAGGTTCGACGAGCACCTCAGGCTCGAAGGTGTTCTCGCCCACGTGGACGATGAAGTAGTTGGAGCTGATCGCGGTGCCCTTGAGCTCGACCTTCAGGGCGACGGTGTAATCCTTGTCGGACTCTGCGGCGAGGGCCTTCAGGTTCACCTTGATGAGGTCGCCGTCATTCTCGGCGGACTCCACCTTGAAGAGGCCGGCGCCGGCGCGGGTCTTCGCTTCACGCGCGTCCGCGATGTCAAAAGTCGCCTCGGAGGCGTTGAAGGAAGGCGTGGCAAGGAAATTGACCACGGCGCCCTCTTCCCCGAGGAAGACGATCTGGTCGGTGTATTCCGGGACATAGACGATGGAGTTGATGGCCGCGGAGGAGACCTTCGGGATGGTGTAGGAGGTGCTGTTCACCGTGATGATGAAGGCATCGGCCGTCTCCTCGACGGAAACGGCGGCGCCGCCACCGCCCTTGGTGTCGATGACGATGTTCTTGCCGTCGCTCAGGACGATGGTCCACACGCCGTCGGCCTGGTTGGCGCTGGTGACGGTGAGGCCCGTCACGACCGCGTTCTGGAGGTCCTTCTGGGTCTGGTGCCAGGCACCTTCCAAGACTTCTACCCGACGGGTAAGGTCGTCAAGTCCCTGGTTGTCGCAGGCGACGAAGGAGGGAACGACCATGGCTCCGATGAGGAGCACGCTGATGAAGTGTTTTTTCATGACGAAAAAGGATTATGTGATTGGTTTGTTGTTTGGATTCTGGATCAATGTCCGGTCACAAATATGCGCGCGAGCCCTTAAAAACGCGCGGAACGCATCCTTAATCCGGCCCTTAACTTGTCGTTTTAATGTTTTTTTAAGGGTGTCAGTTCATATCGACGGAGACTTTCTCCCCGGCGTACCGGACTTCGCGGTCGCAGGAGGCGTTGTCCAGGCCGGTGCCTGTCCCCGGCCGGACCAGGACGATCCGGAACGTGCGCCCGTCAATCATCCCGGGGTATGTCCCCCGGCGCGGGCCGATGGTCAGGACGCCGTCCGCATCGTTCCAGTCGAAATCGATGGTGGAGCAGGCGCCTTTCTCGTACCCGTAGCCGTCGCCCTCGTCCTCATAGAGAGTGAAGGAACCGTCCGCGCCCGGATAGATGCGGATCTGGAGGTCATCCCAGGGCTTTTCGGTCGCGTACTGGACTTCAGGTCCCATGGGCAGGACCGTGCCGGCCTTCACATACAAGGGCAGTTCGTCCCGGGCGAACGTCTGGGTGAAGCTGACGCCGCCTTTCAGGCGTCTGCCGTCCCAGAAACCCATCCACCTCCCTTCCGGGAGATAGATACTCCGGGTGTCGTCCTCCGTGGACACGGGGGCGACCAGGATGGACTTCCCGTACAGGAACTCCGTGTCCTCGTCCCAGGTCCGCTTGTCCTCCGGATAGTCCAGGAACAGGGCCCGCATCAGGGAGGCGTCCTCCCGCGTCACGGCCGCCACGGCGCTGTAGGTATAGGGCAGCAGGCGGTAGCGCAGCCGGATGTATTTCTCCTGCAGGTCGAAGTCCGGGTCGCCGGGACCGCCGAACCGGAAGATCTCCCGCGGGGTGTTCGTCCCGTGCGAACGCATCATCCCCGTGAAGGCCGCGAACTGCATCCAGCGGCCGTACAGCTGCCGGAATCCCGGGTTTTCGTACCCGCCCGGCCAGGACCCGGCGAAGAAACCGCCGATGTCCGCGTTCCAGAAAGGAATGCCGCACAGGGACAGGTTCAGCGCCTCCTGGACCTGTTCCTTCAGGGAAGTCCAGGTGGACTCCAGGTCGCCGGACCACACGTGCGCGCCGTAGCGCTGCAGGCCCGCCGTAGCCGAACGGGTGAGGATGGAGACGCGGCGGTCGGACGTGAGCGCCCGCTGGTGGTCATACACGCCCCCCACGGTATACAGCGGGAAGGAATTCCGCATTTCGCGGTAGGTCCCTTCCGGGGAACGGTAATCGTAGTCCTCCGGACGGACCGGCTGGTGCTCCGGCTCCGTGGCGTCCAGCCACCAGCCGTCGATGCCGGCCGACCAGAGGTTCTTTTCCATATAGTTCCAGAAGATCTCCCGGGCGCGCGGGTTCCAGGGGTCGTAGACCCGGACCCCGTTCCCCTGCGGGAACGTGCTCTGGCCCAGGAGCAGGTTCTCCGCCTGCAGCTCCTGGAAAATGTTCGATTCAGGGCCGAAGGACGGCCACACGGAGATGAGGGCGTGGGCGTGGAGCCCATGGATCCCGTCCATCATCGCCTTCGGGTCCGGATAGGCCGGATTCAGGAACTCCACGGCATTCCAGTGGGCGTTGTCCCCCCAGTACTGCCAGTCCTGGATGATGCCGTCCAGCGGTATCTGCAGCTCGCGGTACTTCTTGACGACGGAGACCAGTTCCTCCGCCGAGCCATAGCGCTCCCTGGACTGCAGGAAGCCGTACTGCCAGAGCGGGTTCATCGGCGCCCGGCCGGTCAGGGCGCGGATGTTCCGCACCACCGCGTCGCCGCTGCCGCCGCCCAGGAAGAAATACGAGCAGTTCTTTCCGGCCTCCGACGAGAAGGAAACCCCCTCCTCGCCGCTCTTGAACTCCGTCGGGGAGTAATTGTCCCAATAGACGGCGTATCCCTTCACGGAATGGAAGAGCGGGATGGCGATCTCCATGTTGACATTCTCCAGATGATAGTTCTTCCGCCGCTGGTCCAGGCCGCCGCCCCGGTGCTGGCCCAGGCCGTAGACGGCCTCTCCCGGCTCCAGCAGGAAGCCCTGGTAAATCTCCTCGTGGGAGACCGCCTCCGGCTGCTCCTGCAGCAGCAGCGTCCCGTCCGGACGGTAGAAGGAATAGACCGCTTTCACCGGATCCAGCTCCACCCGGAGCGCCTCGGTGGTCAGGCGGACGATCCCGCCGTCCAGGGTTTCCAGGTCGAAACGGACCTTCCCGGGCGCCATCGTGACGGAGGCCGTCGGCGCGGTGTCCACCTCGCTGTACAGGGGGGCTTTCACCACCTGGACGATCTCCGGGGCATAGCAGACGACCTCGAAACGGGCGGCGGGCCCGTCGGTCCGGAAGCCGTGGGCCGTCTTGCGGACCGGCCCGGCGCAGCTGCTCAGCAGCAGGGCCGCCGCGGCAGCGACATACAGACAGTGTTTCATATTCCCCAATTCTTGTCGGGCTGGTCGCCCATCACGAACACCAGTTTTCCGCCCTTGACCACGTCGTCGTGGCTCAGGAACGGCCGCGTGAGCGGTTCCCCGTTCAAGGTGGCGGACTGGATGTATTTATTGTCTTCGGAAGCGCCCTTGGCGACAATCTCGAAGGTCTTTCCATTCGGGAGATGCACCACGGCCTCCGGGAAGACCGGACTGCCGATGGCATATTCCGCCGATCCGGGCGTGACCGGATACAGGCCCAGGCAGGACCAGACCACGAACGAGGTCATCCCGCCGCCGTCCTCGTCGCCGGGAACGCCCATCAGGTCGTCCCGGAACCAGGTGCGGAGGAGCTGGCGGATCCGCTTCTGCGTCTTCCACGGCGCCCCGGCGTAGTCATACAGGTAAGGGATGTGGAGCGAGGGCTCGTTGGCCATCGAGAACTGGCCCACGTTGCCGGTATGGTCCGGCAGCATCGCGTAGAAAGCATATTTGGACCGGCCCAGGGGCGTGGAGAAGGTCTCGTCCAGCTTCTTCACGAAGGCTTCGGGGCCGCCCATCAGGGTGATCAGGCCGGGGATGTCCTGCTGGACGTCCCAACGGTACACCCAGGCGTTGTTCTCGCCGTAGTACTCGCGGGCGCCCATCCCGCCGGAGAAGCTGTAGTCCAGCGGTTCGATGAAGTACCCGTCCTTGTCCTTGGGATGGAAGAAGCCCGTCGTCCCGTTATACAGGTTGCGGTAGAACTGCGAGGCGTTGCGGAAGGCGATCCCTTCCGGATACTGCTTCACCGCATCGGCGATCACGCTCATGCACCAGGAATCATAGGCGGTGCCCAAGGTGACGGCCACCGGCTGGCGCTTCTCGAAAGAATGGACATTGGGGTCCGTCTCCGGCTCGCCCGGCCGGAGCGCCGGGATGTAGCCGTTGTGCCAGAAGAATTGGTCGATCCAGCCGGCGGGATTTCCGCACCAGGGTGCCAGGGTCTTCTCCAGCAGCGCCTTCCGGCAGATTTCAAAAGCCCTTTGCTTGTCCACGTCCAGGCCCTTGACGATGGCGTCGGCGAAGGTCGCCACCGTGTGGTTCGAGTTCATCCGGCGGGAGTCGCCCGTCACCTCCGGGAAGGTGGGCGCCCAGTCGTTCCCGGTCTGCTCCGCCATCCGGATGAAGGAGGCGAGGATGTCTTCCTCCACGGAAGGGTTCATCACCACGCGCAGCGGGTGCGCCGCGCGGTAAGTGTCCCAGATCCAGTCGTCCGTGTAGAACGGCGTGCCGCCGTCCTCGTGGACCTGGTTGTCGAAGGCGCTCCAGTAGCGGCCGTCCTCGCTCAGGCACACCGGGCGCTCGAAGGTCCGATAATAGGAGGTATAGAACACAGTCTTTTCCTTCTCGCTCCCTCCGCGGATTTCCATCCGGCCGAGGGCCTCGTTCCAGACCTTGCGGCCTTCGGCGGCCACTTTCTCCACATCATACGTATTGATTTCCCGGTGGAGATTGGCGGCCGCCTGCTCCTGGCTGATGAAGGAGACGCCATAGCGGACATGGACCTCCGGGACATTGAAAACCATCGCCACGCAGGCATTCCGGCCGCTGTCGGACTTGCCGTCCACGAGCTGGCCGTGGCGGAGGATGCCCTCCTGCACCGGCTTTTCCTGCACTTCCATATAGACATACACCTTCGTCTCCCCGTCCAGGACCTGGTAGCCGGCGAAAACCCCGTCCGCCAGGCTCACGGCCCCGTTCTGGGAGGTCAGCAGGAGCGTTCCACGCCCGTCCCGGAAGCGGATCCGGTACGCGGCGCTCTGGTGCGAGACTGCATAGTCGGCGTGGACCGCCCCGTCCTCCAGGTCGATGCCGAACCCGTAGGGAGTCAGGTGCTCATTGTCATAGGAGACCGGAATGAGCGGACGGAGCGTCTCCCCCGTCGTCACGGACAGCTTGAAAGCCGACCGCTCCCGGTGGTTCGTGACGATGACCGGCAGGCCATTGACATACTCGGACGTGTAGTCCGCGCGCTCGGGATACACCCGCAGCATCGAGTTCGGAAGCTGGACGGTCGGGAACGTCGGGACCAGCAGGTGGCTGATGTTGCCGATATACGGGTTCACATAGTCCACAGGTTCCTTGGGGGCCGGGCCGCATCCGACGGCGAGGAACAGCAGGGCGGAAAGAAGGTTTCTGCGTCTCATTGATAATAGTTTAGCATATTGTTCATCAAGCGGCCGGCTACGGGATCGGTCCCGGCCTTGTCCGTACACATCGTGGAAATGAGGGCGTGCCCCTTTCCCACCGAAATCTCGACAAGCGGAAAGCCACGCATGGATTCGATCCGCTGCAGCCGGTCTTCCTGGGTTCCGCCGTCGATATAGGCGTGGATTTTCATCTGACCGGCCAGTTCCCGGACTGCGGAACAACGTACGGTTTTCAGCGAGGCGGTGCACACCAGCGGAATCTCGCGTTTTCCGTTATTGAAATAGCGCAGCTCCAGCGGCCCGATCCCGTCGAAGACCGGATCCTCCGGCCGCTCCATAAAGGCAATGTCACCCTCGGTGGGGATGATCCAACCGGTGATATATTCCGGGAAGACCTTCCGGGCCAATTCCTTGCAGCTGAGGAAAACCATGTTCTCCCCCTCCTCAATCCGACTCCGCAGTTCGGCGGGATCGGCCGTACAGGATGATGTAATGACGGTAGCGTCATTCCCGGCACTTTCGTCATTCCCGGCCCAATCCCGGGTCGCAAGGAGAAGGTCATACTCGTTCTCGGAAACGGAAAGACCGTTCTCCGTGAGCCGGAGACGGAGCCTGACGTTCAGCTTCGGAACGGAAATCCTGGGGAGAAGAATCTCCGGCTCCAGCCACAAGCGTCCGTAATAATCGACCCCTGAAGTTCTTATGGAGCCGCTGCGGAGAACGTTCCCCGTTTCGGAAACGATCTCCCAACGCAGGAGCATGGGCTCCAGCGGACGGCCGTCATGATGGTCATTGACAATGCAGACGCGCACCGGAAGACGCGTTCCGTCATAGAAGTGCCGCCCCCAGAGCTCGGCGCTTACCAGCACAGGCTGCAAGGCCTTCTGAAGGCCGTAATAAGTCGGATACGGCTCAATGTTCTGCGCATCGTAGCACTGGCGGAACCAGGTCATGTACGAAAAGTGCAGGATGCCGGAGGCGTCCGGGCAGGAACGGCGGATCGCCTCCGCAAGCTCCTTGGTGATAAAGCATTGCGTCCGAAGGAAAGCTGTCGGATCGCACCAGTCGTAGCACTCGTAGCCCACGAGCGACATCGGATTCTGGTGGATAAGCTGGTAGGAGCGCGTCGGATGGCCGGTTTCGTTGTTGGGATAGCCCGTGGACATCTCCTGGGAGATGAGCGGCCGGCCGGGCATCTTCAAGCGCTGGAATTCCCCGTTGAAAAAACGGAAGAGCGAGTAGTCATACCAGTTGTAATAACCGTGCACATCGTCGATGTCCCCGTCGTCCACGCTGTCCATGAACGCCTTCCCGAACTTCTCTTCCTTGCCCATGGACTGGTAATTGGAATCAAAACAGACAGGATGCGTCGGGTCCAGCGCCCGGATTTCCTTCACCACGTCGGAGATGATCGTGAACTTTTCCTTACACCGCTCGAAATCCTCATCGTTGTCATAGAACTTCATTTCGTTGTTGACGGTCCACAGCATCAGCGAGGGGTGGTTCCGGTATTTCCGGATGAGGTCCATATACTCTTCATGCCAGAGCTGCAGGATCCTCCGGTCCGGAATGGGCGTGGAATGCAGGAACAGCCAGGTCCAGGTACCCTCGAAACTGATGCCGATACCGTTCCGGTCGGCCGCGTCCATCCAGATTTCGTTCCAGGGACTCGTATGGGTGCGGGTCACTTCCACGTTCCCCGCCTTCATCAGCTGCATGAAGGTGTCGGCCAGTTCCCGGTCGTTCGGACGGATGGCGAAGGGAATGTGGTTGCCGCCTCGAAGCCAATACTTCCGCCCGTTCAGGTAGAAGTGCCCGTCCTCCCGGACCTCAAAGGTTTTAAAACCAGAAGTGATTGTCTTACAGTCGCTTGTATTTTTTCCTTCCACGCGGAAACGAAAGTCGTACAGGTTCGGATGCCGAGGGCTCCAGGGACGGGGCGAGAGACCGTCGACGGAATACGTCTCCGTGTTCACCCCCGGGGTGAGGGTCAGGGACAGGCTCTTTCCCGAATACAGGATCCCTCCGGTCTCTCTGTCCACGATCTCCGTGAACACGTCCACCTTCTGCTTCCTCCCGCTGTAATTACCCACTGTTAAGTCAAAGGAAGCTCCGTCCAGAGAAGGCCGGATGAACACGTCCTCCACCTTTACCGGATCGGTGACCGTGAGGGTAACCTTCTGCCAGATACCGGCCGGATCGTTCCCGTACATGCCATGGGCGAGGTCCTTCAGCATCCGGTTGGTGACGAACACCGAGGCAGCGACATCCACGACCTTGTCAGCTTCGTCGATATGGTCCACATAGTCGCGCGTCACCTTCACGGCGATAAGGTTCCGGCCAGGATGGAAAGCCGACCCATCCACCTCGAAGGGGCCGAACATGCCGATATGCTCCCCGGCCTTGACTCCGTTGACATATACCTCGCCGATCTTGGAGACAGCGTCGAAGGTCAGGGTCACCCGTTTGCCGCGGATCCCCATCGGAAGATCCACCCACTGGCGATACCAGGCGGATTTCACCCGGCGCCACTCGAAACTGTAGCCGTCGCAGCGGTCGGTCTCGCCCTGGTAGTACGTATCGGAAACCCCTTTCGGCTGCGCCCCGCGGGGAGAAGGCATCGTCTCGCCGTGAAGCCAGATACGGATCGGATTCCAAAAAGAGGGGACGGGCATCACATGCCAGCTCCCGTCGGGAATGTCCGGACTTGCCAAGGTAATTCCATCTTCCTGATAATCAGGCATAAAAAGCCAGTTTCCATCCAGACTGACCTCGGTCCTGGGACCCGTGAGGACAACAGGGACCGTGCGGTACTCCGCCCGTTCCCGGATCCGCTGCGCCTCCCGTTCAGAGGGCGTACGGCGGCGGGCGTATTCTTCATCGGAAACACCGTCCAGGGCATTTTCCGGGAGCGGTTCCACGCTCAGGTCGGCATATTCGGTTTCTATCCATCCGCCTCCCAACTCCACCGGACCTTCGGAGGCAAGTTCCCAGTCAGGATCCGTTACATCCATGTACGGAAGGGGGCTGTCCCCCACGAACACGCGGATCCTCGGGCCGCAGGCCTCGACCCGCACCCGGTACCACTGACCTGGCAGCGGGTGAAAGTCCAGCGGACGGACCCCCATCAAGGCATCCGTTCCCATGTAGCCCTGCCGCATCAGATACACATCGTCCTGCAGTCCCCCTCTGATCCCTACCCAATAGCGGTCGAAACGGTCGGCGACCCGGAAAGACGCCCAGATCTGTACCTGGCCGGCATCCGGCGCGGACCTTGCCCGGAACGAGAAGGCATAGTCCCCGTTTCGGGCTCCGGCCGGCGCGGATACTCCCCAACCAACCAAAACCATTACAAACCCTAACCAAAATCGAAGTATCCGCTTCATTTTCTCGGAAGATAACTGTGATGACGCTGACGGACCATCCGGATGGTCCCGTCCTCGTTGTAATAGAGCCGGTCCACGCAGATGGAACGGAGATTGCCCATCTGGGAGAGCTGGCATCCGTGATAGAACAGGTACCACTGCCCCTTGTACTCCACGATACTGCCATGGGAAGTGTCGCAGTCGGTCGCATCCAGGAAGATACCCTTGTATTCCCAGGGGCCCAGCGGGCTGTCGCTCATCGCATAGTGCATCCGATTGTACTGCTTCCCGTTCGCGTCGATGTAATTGTCCGGATAGGACAGGTAGTATTTGCCGTTGTATTTGTGCACCCAGGTGCCCTCGTGGAAGTCCACAAGGCCCTCCATCCGCTGCGGCTTGGAGGCGAGCTGCGTCATGTTCTTCTTCAGGCGGGCGCCGTAACACTGGCCGCCGCCCCCGTTGTAGATATAAGCCTTCCCGTCGTCATCGACAAAGACGCACGGGTCGATGTGGGAGGTCATTCCCTTGATGTAGCCGCCCACCTTGAAGTCCGAAGCCGGCTTGTCGGAGGTGGCGATGCCGATCTTCCAGGTGGAGCCGGTGTGCGTCCCGGACGGATGCGGGAAATAGAAATAATACGTTCCGTTGCGGTATGCGCAGTCCGGGGCCCACATGAAACCGCCTTCCTTGCGTCCCCAGGGCACATCCGAGGCCCGGAGGATCTCGCCGTGGTCGGTCCAGTGGATCATGTCATCCGTGGAGAAAACATGGTACTGGTCCATCAGGTCGCAGCCCCGCGGCGGGTCGATGTCATGGGAAGCGTACACGTACAGGCGGCCGTCGGCCCAGACGTGGGCAGAAGGGTCGGCCGTGTACAGGTGGGTGATGAACGGATTGTCCGCCATCCCGTCGATGGTCATGAATTCCGCCGGCTTCCCGGGATAGGCCTTCAGGTACCAGGCCACCTTCTCCGCCAGGAGTTCCGCGCCCCGGTCGTCCGGGTGGATGCCGTCACCCTCAAGCGTTTCCGGGGCGTCCTGTAGCACCGGGTACATGTCCAGCACCTCGCAGCCGGTGCGCTTCGCCGCCTCGTAAAGGGCTGGACACACTTTCTTCTGGCTTACTCCATCGGAGATACCGTAGGAATCCTTCGTGAACAGGGTCGGGGTCATCAGGATCACCCGGGGATGCGACGGAAGGGCCTGGAACATGGACACCAGCGTCTCGGCGTCGTCCACCAGTTCTCCCTTGTCGATGGCCGGTTCGTTCCAGGGCTTGCTGTCGTTGCCGCCCAGGTCGATGAGGACGATGTCCGGATGACTCGTCAACGCCTCGCCCAGCCGTCCACGCGTCCAGTAAGGGCAATCCGAATGGCGGAGCATCGTGCAGCCGCCGACGCCGTAATTATCGATGTGCCAGGCGTCTCCGAGCAGGGCTTGCGTCCGGGCCGGATAGGACCGGGTGGCCGGATCGGAAGTGCCGGCGCCCTCGGTGATGCTGGCGCCCACGAAGGTCACCCGCACCTGGGCGGAAAGGATCCAGGAAATGAGGAGGAAAGCAAGGGTTATCAGTCGTTTCATACGCGGGTTATTTGATGGGTCGGGTCAGGATGCCGGGCTGGTAGATGCCGTCGTCAAACCGGCTGAAGGACGACGGGGTGGCGTCGGCGCAGGGAACGCCGGCGTTCAGCAGCAGTTTATGCAGCGTATTCCATCCCTTCTCGGAGGACAGGAAGTCGTCCAGGGTGCTCACATAGCGGTTCCCGTTCTTCACGAACACCGGGAGCGGCGCGGTGCATTCGTATTCGCTGCGCAGGAGGGAGGCGGTTTTCATCTCCTCCGCCCGCTTGTTCCAGCGACGCCAATCGGTCCGGCAGGCCTCCACAAGGACTTCTCCCTCCTCCACGAACGGACCGGAGAGCGTATATTTCGCGGCATCCTGCCGCTGTACTTCGCAGAAATAGAAATCGGCGTTGGTCAAGCCCCGCGTCCAGGAGCGCTGCGCGGGCAGGAAAGAGGAACGGCGGAGCGGGGTGAGGACGATGTCCAGGCCGTACGCGGCGGCGGTTTCCGGGGTCACGCCCCAGTACCAGACATCGGAGCCGTCGGCGGGCGGGAGCGCGCCGGAAGCTGCGTCCACGATGTTCAGCGTCCGTCCTTTCGGCTTGTCAGACAGGACGACGCCCTGCGAGCGCAGGATCCGCCCCGCACGCCCGTCCGGAGCCCCGTACAATACCACACTCTGATAGGGCTCCGGAACAGCGTTTTCAACCAACTTAACCTTATGATTTGCCTTGTCTTGTCCTTCCCAGCGGCACCAGGCGGCGCCTTCGGGGGCGTTCGCCGCCCGCATCGCGTCGTACAGCGGCCAGGGGTCCCACAGCGGGAGGGCCGGGTCATAGCCGGGGTTGAAGGTGGTCCCGTAGGGGCCCAGCCGCTCCGGCTGGACGCCCGGGACCCCTTCCTCGTACGGGCCGAAGAAGATTCCGTCCTCCAGCGTAGGGGCCGTGGTGAGGTCCTTCTTCCCCAGCGGAAGGGGCTTCAGGGCGTACCACGCCATATTGAAAACCGTGCTGTAGGAGGCGCCGGCTTCCCGCATCGACTTGATCAGGTGATAGGCTTCGTAGGCGAGGCCTTCCATCCGCCCTTCGGCGGACTCGTAGGCCCGGTCGCCGTTGTATTTGGACACTTCCTCCGGCGTGCCGTAGTAGGCCATACTGTGCTCGCCGACGCCCCAGGGCTTGCCGATGGCTTTCCATTCGCGCATCGAACCGGCATCGCCGTAGTGGCCCACGGTCACCGGCAGGATGCCGGAGCCGTCCTCCTCCCCGTCGGAAGAGATCCAGGGCCGGGACGGGTCATTCTCCCGGACGATGGCCGTCCAGTCGCGCCAGGCCTGCTCCTGGAGCGGCATCAGGTCCGGCCGATGGTGGACGTGCAGGATGACAGGCTTGTTCTCGTTGGACACGCTCCAGCCGAAGACGGAGGCGTGGTTCCGGTCGCGGAGCACCATCCGGCGGAGGTGGTCCTTGGAGTGCTCCCAGAACTGGGGGTTCTCCAGGGCGGGACCGCCGTCGCTGGCCCAGTTCGCCGTCTCCGCGAGAACGCAGATGCCCATTTCGTCGGCCAGGTCCAGGTAGAAGCGGGGATAGACCTGCGCGTGGGGCCGGACGGCGTTGCCGTTCATTCCCTTGATGGCGGTGTACCAGGCCCACGCATAGCGGCGGGTGAGCTGCGGGATGCCCATGAAATGCCAGGAATCGCCCCGGAGCGGATACGGTTCCCCGTTCAGGCACAGCATTCCGTCCCGGAGGGTCCATTCCCGCCAGCCGAAGCGTTCGTATTTGTTGTCGATGGTCTTTCTCCCCTGCGACAGCGAAAGCTGGAGGGCATACAGGTCGGGGTGTTCCGGCGTCCAGGTCTTGAGATCCGCCGGGACGCGGAGGGTTTGCGTCAGGGTGTCGCCGGGGGCCACCGAGAGCTTCACTCCCGGGATGTCCAGCGCCTTTTCACCCAGTTCCCAAGCTGGTACGGGGGCCTCCTGTACCGTCTTTCCAGAACGGTTCAACCAACCATCAACCCGACCCGCGAGACGGACGGAAGTTTTCCGGACTCCGTTATTCCGTAATCGGACCTTTATTTCCAGGAGACCCTCCGATACCAGGGGATGGATATACACGTCGTCGATGCGCACCGCCGGGCGGCGCAGCAGATACACGTCCTGCCAGATGCCGTCGATGTAGTAGCCCCACATCGACCCGGCCGGGACGATCCGGCGGCCGACGCCTGAGTGGTCTTCGAACAGCTTCTGGGACTGGACGAACACGCGGATGTCGGCTTCCTCCCCGGGACGGACGAAATCGGTGACATCGGCCTCGAACGGGAGGAAAAGGTCGAAGTTTTCCGCCACCTTCGTCCCGTTCACGAACACCTGCGCCTTGCCGGCGACGGCCTCGAAGTGCAGCAGGACCCGGTCGCCGGCCCAGTCGGCCGGGACCCGGACCGTCCGCCGCATCCAGGCCTCGCGGACGTTGTTCCAGGCCGCCGGATAGGACGGGAAATCGCGGTGATCGGGCCCTTCCAGGCCGTTCCAGGCGAAGCCGTTCACGTTCCATGGAGAAGGAATCTTGATGCGGACCGCATCCCAGTTTCCCCGGTCCTCCGCCCCGGCTTGGAACTGCCAGGAACCGTTGAGGCAGATTTCGTCCCGCCAGGGCTTCTCCAGCCGGTTCGTCAACCCCTCGGAGGGGGCGAAGCGGTCCGAGAACCGGACGCCGGCCCCGAAGAGGAGGGCGGCGTGGAGGCCGAGGAGGAAAAGCAGGAGGGTTCGTCTCATTTTGCGCGCATCTTTAACGCAAAATTACGAACCCTCCCTTTATTCCTTCTTAAATGGAAAATTAACCGACCTTAAAAAGGACTTAAAAACCGCTATAAGTCCGGAGGAACGTCCTCTGCGGCGTCTCCGTTCAGGCGATAGGCCTTGATGAGGCGGGAGATTTCCGGATCCAAATTGCCCCGGTGCACATAGGACGGTTCCTGGCGGCAGGCCGTGAGATAGCGCCGGACGGCCTCCTGCTCGTCGCCCTGACGGGCGTACAGGATGGCCAGCAGATAATTCACCGACGCCGTCGGCTTCAGGCGGGACAGGATCGCCATGGCGCTCTGGTTGCGGTCCAGGCCCATATAGGCGATGGCCGTGTTGTAGTCATCGTACGGCCGGAGGAGGGCCAGGGCGCCGTCATAGTCCATGTTCGTCAGCGCCCGGACGCCCCGCATATAGGTGGAATCCAGCACGGTCGTATGGATCGTGTCCTTGACCATATCCTTGCGATGCAGGTGGAAGTCGAACGCGACAGTGCGGAGTCTCGGATACAGGCGGTCACGCAAGTATTGATAGAAACGCTCGCGACCCAGCAAGGCCTCCCGGTCGTCCAGGCCGGGCACGCGGCCCAGCAGTTCGTAGCGGGACTTGTCGCCCTCGGTCAGATAGTCGTCTTCGTCCACCAAGAAGTCCAGGCGGTCCCAGTTCTCCCCCTTGTAACGGCTGATGAACGGGATGCGCGGCGGAACCGCCTTGATCCGATGCCCGGCCGCGTTGAAGCGGAGACCGTTGCGGCGGTCCAGGGAATCCCAGAGGACCTTGATCTGCTCGTCCAGGTAGCGAGAGATGGACTCGCTGCGGGAACGGGAAAGCCGCCAGTTGAGGCTTTCGCTTCCCTCGGGCGACGCCGAGGCGGGCACGATGATGGAATC
>JAEEGI010005739.1_pt1 | contig 28454 bp, 27 predicted proteins | sample 8958751 | NCBI WGS metagenome assembly JAEEGI01 (sample SAMN16246545, study PRJNA631951) | gut metagenome | biome: gut microbiome; feature: rumen; material: KS-attached | host: Bos | place: Iran: Karaj | collected 2018-10 | reverse complement strand
GGTCTGGCGTTTGTCGGCGGCATCCGTCAGTACCTGCTTGACGCGGGCTACAACACCGAAGAGGATTCGGTGAAGACCTGGGCGGCCAACTGGGGCTATGACCTTGCGGAAGACGCGACCGAAGCGGACTTCTTCAAGACGATTGTTGACACCTACGGCTACGACGTGACCGACGACGGTATCAACTATGAAAAGGGTAACGTCGGCATTCTCGACGCGCTCGCTGAAGAACTCGGCGACAGCTGGGCGGACTATCAGGTCGGTATTCAGACCGGCAACTCCGCGGATAAGATCGAAGGTATTGAAAAGACCGGCGACTATTCCATGCGTGTGACCTCCACGGAAATTGCGGCGAACCTGATCTATCAGCTTGCGATCGAAATTTCCCCGCTGCACTACTACGGCGACAAGGACGCCTATGACTACGACAACAACCAGTTCGGTTTCCCGAAGGGCGACCTTTCCTCCGTCCGCGCGAAGACCACGTCCCCGCTCGGCGCAGGTCCGTACATCTTCAAGGAATTCACCAACGGCGTTGTTTATCTTGAAGCGAACAAGAACTACTACAAGGGCGAACCGAAGACCAAGTATCTCCAGTTCAAAGAGACCCAGGACGACGACAAGGTGCCCGGCATCGAATCCGGCACATTTGACATCTCCGACCCGTCCTACTCCAAGGATGTTGTCAAGCAGATCGAAGACTACAACGGCGGCAGCATTACCGGCGACGTGATTACGACGAAGCTGTATGACTTCCTCGGCTACGGCTACATCGCCCTCAACTCGAAGAACGTCTCTGTCAACGGTAAGATCGATTCCGACGCTTCCAAGAATCTGCGTAAGGCGATCGCGACTGTGATCGCGGCGTATCGCGACGAGGCGATCGACTCCTACTACGGTGAGACCGCTTCTGTGATCAACTACCCGATCTCCTCCACTTCGTGGGCGGCTCCGCAGGTCACCGACGACGGCTACACCGTGGCTTACTCCGTCGATGTGAACGGCAACCCGATCTACACCGCGCAGATGACCGCCGAACAGCGCTATGAAGCTGCGCTGCAGGCCTCCCTTGCCTTCTTCGAAGCGGCCGGCTATACCGTCAAGGACGGCAAGCTTGTTTCCGCGCCGAAGGGTGCGAAGCTCGAGTACACGGTGAATATCGGCGCTGACGGCACCGGCGACCACCCGTCGTTCCTGCTGCTCAAGACCGCCTCTGACGCGCTGAAGACGATCGGCTTCACCCTGACCGTGAACGATATCGCGCAGGCGAGCGACCTCTACGCCTCCTATCAGAGCGGCGTTGCCGAGATCTGGTGCGCGGCCTGGGGCGCCACGAGCGATCCTGATATGTATCAGATCTATCACAGCAAGGGCTCCACGAACTACTACGGCATCTATGACGACGAGCTTGACCAGCTGATCCTTGACGCGCGGAAATCCAGCGACCAGACCTACAGAAAGGGTCTGTACAAGGCTGCGATGGAAATCGTGATGGATTGGGCGGTCGAAATTCCCATCTATCAGCGCTCCGAAGTCTATACCGTTTCCACCCAGCGTGTGAAGGTCGATACCCTCACGCCCGATATGACCCCGTATTGGAGCTGGATGAACGAAGTTGAGACCATCGAAATGGCGTAACACAGCAACTCTCTTTTCAGCGGGCAGGAACCCCCTGCCCGCTGAACCCGTTGCGAACGTAATGTGGAATGTGAAATGTGGAATGTGGAATGCATGTACCCTTTCCGATTCCGTAATTCCACATTCCAAATTCCACATTCCAAATTGAAAGCATGGAGTGATTTGATGCGAAAATTCATTCTCAAACGTCTGGCGCTGTCGGTATTGATCCTCTTCTGCGTCACGTTTATCATTTACCTGCTGATGCGGTGCCTGCCGGCGTCGTTCGTAGAATCGCGCGCGATGCAGCTTGCCACCGCCCCCGGCGCAAAGCCCTATGAGGAATGGCTCGCGCAGCTCAACGCGATGTACGGCCTCGACAAGAATATCTTCATGGGCTACCTCGGCTGGCTGAAGGACTTCTGCACCGGCAACTTCGGCGACTCGTGGAAGTACACCGTCCCCGTCGTGGAAAAGTTCAACGACACGGTCTGGCTGTCGTTCATTATGGGCGCGATCTCGTTCTTCTTCGAGCTGATTATTGCCGTTCCGCTCGGCGTGATCGCCGCGACGAAGCAGTATTCCCGCACGGACTACGCGATCTCCACCTTTGCGCTGATCGGTATCTCGCTGCCGTCGTTCTTCTTTGCGACGCTGCTCAAGCTGTTCTTCTCGGTCAAGCTCGGCTGGTTCGACCTCGTCGGTCTGGTCAGCCGGAACTACAACCAGCTCACGCCCTTCGGGCAGTTCATGGACAAGGCGAACCACCTGGTCCTGCCGATCGTGACGCTGACGATCGTGTCGATCGGCGCGACGATGCGTTATGTGCGCACGAATATGCTCGAGGTGCTCAACGCGGACTACATCCGGACGGCGCGCGCGAAGGGACTTTCCGAGCGCAAGGTGATCTACCACCACGCCTTCCGCAACACGCTGATCCCGCTGGTGACGATTATCGGCGGTTCGCTGCCCGCGCTGTTTTCCGGTGCGCTGATCACCGAGCAGCTGTTCGGCATTCCCGGGATCGGCTACGCCTCGTATTACGCGATGGTGATCGGCGACATTCCGTTTTCGATGTTCTATATGACGTTCCTTGCGGTGCTGACGCTGCTGGGCAATCTCATTGCCGACATCCTGTACGCCGTGGTCGATCCGCGCGTACGTATCGCTTAAAGGAGGGCTGAAAGATGAAAGATGACAAGAATCTGAACCGGAACGCCGCTCCCGAAACGAACGAGACCTATTCGCTCAACGACGACCGCCGCGTCAAGGTGCTTTCCCCCGGCGCGCTCGTGGTCAAGCGGTTCTTCCGCAACACGCTTTCCGTCGTCGGTCTCGGTATGATTATTGCGATGTTCCTGTTCTCTTTCCTCGGCGGCTTTATCAGTCCCTACGGCGAGGACCAGATCTTCTATACCTACACGGACATGAAAAAGAACTATGTGTCCGCGACAAAGAATGATGTTTTCCGCTATCAGAGCGCGGAGGGGCAGTCGTTCAGCTCGACGCTGCAGGCGAAGTTCCAGCTGGCGTACAACCAGAAAAAGGACGTCTTCGACTATCAGGGCGTTTCCTATCTCGTGGAAGAGCTGGGCGAAGACTTCTATTCGATCTCCGCGGACGGCACGGAGCTCGCGATCGCCTATAAGGACATCGTGAACGCGGCGGACGACACGTCGCCCGTCCCCTACGCGCTCAAGCGCGCCGCGCTCGTCGCCTACTGCAACCACGAGGACCGCTTCTCGCTGGACGGCAAGACCTACAAGGTCACCGAAGACGGCGACGTCCGGGAAGGCAAAGAGAACATTGCCTATATCAGCCGCTTTATCGTACAGGCGGCGGAGCCCGGGCTGAATATCACCCGTGCGTTCAAAGAGAAGCTGGAGACCGCGCTTGACAGCGGCGAAACCGAATTCCGCTACACCGACGAAAGCGGCGAAGAAGCCGTTTACACGCTGGAATACAAACCCGGCTCCATGACGTGGAATGTCCTGCAGGACAAGAGCACGTTTGTCAAGGACACCTACGGCAGACCGTCGAAGGCGCACCCCCTTGGCACCGACGGCAACGGCATGGATATGCTCACCCGTCTGATGTACGGCGGCCGCGTGTCGCTCGTGATCGGCTTCATCGTCGTGTTCATCGCCGCGTTCCTCGGCGTGCTCTTCGGCGGTATCTCCGGCTATTTCGGCGGCTGGGTCGACAATCTGATCATGCGTATCGTCGATGTGTTCTACTGCATTCCCTCCACCCCGCTGATTATTATTCTCGGCGCCGCGATGGACGCCATGCAGGTCGAACCCCGGATCCGGATGCTCTATCTGATGCTGATCCTCGGCTTCCTCAGCTGGCCGGGTATTGCAAGACTGATCCGCGGTCAGATCCTCTCTTTGCGCGAGCAGGAGTTCATGACCGCGACCGAGGCGTGCGGCATCAGTGTTCCGCGCCGCATCTTCTATCACCTGATCCCGAACGTGATTCCGCAGCTGATCGTGATCTGTACGATGGACCTCGGCTCGACGATTCTGACCGAAGCGACGCTCTCGTTCCTCGGTCTCGGCGTCAAGTTCCCGTTCGCTTCGTGGGGTAATATTATCAATGACGTCAACAACTCGTTCGTGATGACCAACTACTGGTTCATCTGGATCCCCGCGGGCATCTGCCTGCTGATCTCCGTCCTCGGGTTCAACTTCATTGGCGACGGTCTGCGCGACGCCTTTGACCCGAAGATGAAACGCTGAGGAAGGAGAGGATACGGATGGCAAGACAAAAACACGAAGGCTACCTTTCCGCGAAGGAATCGCGCCGCATCTCGCGCGAAAACCGCCGCGTGACCAAGGCGTTTGAAGAACAGCACAAGCGCAAAAACGTGCCCGAAAGCGAATACGCCGCCGTGATGCACGACCCGAACAATACAATTGAGATCGACGATCTGCACTCCTATTTCTTCACGGACGTCGGCACGGTCAAGTCGGTGGACGGCGTTTCGTTCAGCGTCCCCGCCGGTAAAACGATCGGCGTCGTGGGCGAATCGGGCTGCGGCAAATCCGTCACCAGTCTGTCGATCATGCAGCTGCTGCAGCGGCCGCAGGGACAGATCGTCCAGGGCGAGATCCGGCTGAACCTCGGCGACAAGGCGATCGACGTCGCCAAAACGCCGACCGAGGTGATGCAGCACATCCGCGGCAACTACGTTTCGATGATCTTTCAGGAGCCGATGACGAGCCTCAATCCGGTGTTCCGGATCGGCGACCAGGTCAACGAAGTGCTCGAGCTGCACAACGAAGAAGGCAGAACCAAGGAACAGATCAAGGCGCGGACGATCGAACTATTGGAGATGGTCGGTATCGCGAACAGCGAGGGCGTCTATAAGATGTACCCGCACGAGCTGTCCGGCGGTATGCGGCAGCGTATCGTGATCGCAATGGCGCTCGCGTGCAACCCGAAGCTGATCATTGCCGACGAGCCGACCACGGCGCTCGACGTGACGATTCAGGCGCAGATCCTCGACCTGCTGCGCCAGCTGAAGGACCGGATCAACTCCTCCATCATGCTGATCACCCACGACCTCGGCGTCATCGCCGAAATGGCCGACTACGTGGTGGTCATGTACGCCGGCAAGGTGGTGGAACAGGGCACCGCCGAAGAGATCTTCGCGCATCCCTGCCACCCCTACACCATCGGTCTGATGGCGTCCAAGCCGGTTGTGGGCAAAAAGGTCGACAAGCTCTATTCCATTCCCGGCAAGGTGCCCAATCCGGTCAACATGCCGAACTACTGCTACTTCAAGGACCGCTGTGAGCTTTGCCTCGATTGCTGCAGCGGCGAGTATCCGCACGAAATCAGCCTCTCCCCCACCCACAAGGTGAGCTGCTACCGCTATTACGACGAGAACAAGGAGGGTGAAAGCAATGGCTAAGATCACGATCGACAACAATTTCACCCCGGTCACGCCCGATCCACAGTATATTCTGCAGGTCAACGCGCTCAAGAAGTATTTCCCGATCAAGGACGGCATGCGCATCGTGGGCCACGTGAAGGCCGTGGACGGCGTCACGTTCAACCTGAAGCGCGGCAGCACCATGGGTCTGGTCGGCGAATCCGGCTGCGGCAAGACCACGACCGGGCGCACGATTCTGCGCCTGTATGACGAAAAGAGCGGCGGCCAGGTGCTGTTCAACGGCAAGGAGGTCTATGACCTTTCGCAAAAGGAGCTGCGCGCCCTGCGCACGAAGATGCAGATCATCTTTCAGGATCCGTTCTCCTCGCTTTCGCCGCGTATGCCCGTGGGCGAAATCATCGGCGAAGCCGTGCGTGAGCACAAGCTGGTGCCGAAGGCGGAGTTCAACGATTACATCGACCGCGTGATGGACAACTGCGGCCTGCAGTCGTTCCACCGCCAGCGCTATCCCCACGAGTTTTCGGGCGGCCAGCGGCAGCGCATCTGCATCGCCCGCGCGCTGGCGCTCAACCCGGAATTCATCGTCTGCGACGAGCCGGTTTCGGCGCTGGACGTGTCCATTCAGGCGCAAATCATCAACCTGCTCAAGGAGCTGCAGGAAAAGTACAGCCTGACCTATCTGTTCATCTCGCACGACCTTTCGGTGGTGGAGCACATCTCCGACACCGTGGGCGTCATGTACCTCGGCTCGCTGGTGGAATACGGCGCCAAGGAGGACATCTTCCGCAACCCGCTGCACCCCTACACGCAGGCGCTGTTTTCGGCCATTCCGGTTCCCGACCCGACGGTCAAGATGAACCGGATCGTGCTGGAGGGCTCCATCCCCTCCCCGGCCAACCCGCCCAAGGGCTGCAAGTTCCACACCCGCTGCAAATACTGCACCGAGCGCTGCAAGAACGAAACGCCGATGCAGCGCGAGATCGAACCCGGCCATTACGTCGTCTGCCACCTGTTTGACAAGGAGGGCGTTTCCGCTGATGAAACAGAAAACGTATGACGATGACGACGGCAGGACCATCGCCGACATGAGCGGCGTGCAGCGAGACAGCATGTTCCTGCCGCGCAGCCTGAAACAGCACGGCACGTTTGCAGAAAAAGAAGAAGAAGAAGAAGCGACTGAACCGCAGTACACGAACGAGCAGCGACGCACCGCCGTCGGCGGGGCGCTCACCGCAGCCATGCTCATCGCCGGCGTCTTCATCGGCGCGGGCGCCATCGTGATCGCGATTCTGACGCTGATCTGGCACTGAAGCGATGGCGGTCTATTGTAAGCATTGCGGCGCAAGAACCGACATCACCAAAGCGCAGTGCCTGGTCTGCCGCGCCGACCAGCGCAAACGCCGCGCCGTCTGCTTTGCGGCGCCCGTGCTTCTGCTCGTCTGCGTGTTGCTTGTCGCCGTTTTTGCCGTCCTGCTGCGGCCCGCGGCGCCGGAACCCCGGCCGACCGGACCGCAGACCGATACGACCAGGGCGGCCGCCGCGGCGGAACCCGGCACGGTCTACGTCACCATTGCCGGCACGAAGTATCACCGCGAGGGCTGCCCGCATCTGAGCGACACCAAACAGGCCATCGCCCTTTCGGAAGCGCTGCGTCTGGGCTATACGCCCTGCGCGGACTGCTTTGAACAACCGTAAAACAAAAAGACAACAGAGCGCGGGAAAGCCCCGTGCTCTGTTCTCTTTTTCCGTATTCTTGTTTTCTGCTTTCTTTTCGCTCTTCGCGAAAGGGGTCGGTTTCCATCAGTCAGGCAGCGCGGTCCTGCACGTCACGGTCTTCTTCGTGCTTAGCCAGTCGGTTTTCCTGGAACAGCAGCGAGATGCACCAGATGCTCGCCAGCGCCACGACGGTATAGATCACGCGGCTGACGATCGCGTCCTGGCCGCCGAAAATCCAGGCAACCAGATCGAATTGGAACAGTCCGATCAAGCCCCAGTTGATTCCGCCGATGATGGTGAGTACCAAGGCAATTTTATCCAGCATCTTCCTTCACTCCTTCCTGCAGCGAGAGGATGAACCTCTGCAGATAGTATGGAGCAAAGCGGCCGGATTATACATGAAAGTTACAAATCGCAGGTCATCAGGCACGCGCCGCCCAGCTTTCGTCTGATCTGAAAGCCGTTGCGCAGATAAAAGCGGACTGCGTTTTCGTTGTCGGCCCCGCAGGAAAGCATGACGCCCGGGCACCCGCTCTTTCGCAGATGATCCTTCAGCGCGTTCATCAGGCGCGTGCCGGTTCCCTGATGGCGGGCCTTTTCCGAAAGGTCGATATGCAGATGCGCCGGATAGCGCTTGGCGAACAGGCCGTGCACAAGCATCCCGCCGCGCACGACGCCGAAGAAATAGGGGCCGAGCTTGTCGCAGTCCGGCTGAAAGAAGGCGCGGAAGCGCCGCTGATAGGTTTTGAAATCGCGGGCGCAAAGGATGTAGCCCTGCGCCGTGTCGTTCTCGTCGGCGGCAACAAAGATGTTTTCCGGCTCGCAGAGCGCGTAGTAGTCGCAATACATCAGGCAGAGAAAGGTCTCGGTCTTTTTGTCGCTGCGCTTGAACGACGAGGTTTCCAGACAGATCTCGCGCAAGCGCGGCAGATCCTTGTCCTCATAGGGGCGGATAGTCAGCATGGCCGTTCCTCCAGAGCGCGCTCGATGACCCGGCGCAGCTCCTCGGCGCCCTCGCCCTTGGTTGCCGAAAACGGCACCACCGGAATGGCCCCGAGCTTTGTGATCGCTTCGCAGTGGGTCATGAACATGGTTTCACGTTCGCTTTTGTTCAGCTTGTCGCTTTTGGTCAGCGCCACGGCGCAGGGAATGCCGCTTTCGGTCAGAAACGAAAGCATCTGGGCGTCCTGCGCGGTCATCGGGTGGCGCATATCGATCAGCTGGACCGCCAAGCGCAGATCGCGCCCGCTTTGGAAGTAGCCCTCCACCAGCTCGGCCCAGCGCTGCTTTTCGCTGTGGCTGACCTTCGCGTAGCCGTAGCCCGGCAGATCGACGAAGCGGCAGTTTTGCAGCCGGAAGAAGTTGACCGTCACGGTCTTGCCCGGCGAGGCGCTGACGCGGGCCAGCGATTTGCGCCCCAGCAGCCGGTTGAGCAGCGACGACTTGCCCACGTTGGAGCGGCCCGAAAAAGCGATTTCGGGCAGGTCGCTTGCGCGCAGCTGGGCGGACGTGCCGGCGGCGTATTCGAAAACGGCGTTGTCAAATCTCATGCGTTATCCTCACTGCGCGATGGAATCGCGCTTCGGCTGTCCCTGTACGCCCGGAAGCGGCGCGCGGGGTTCTTCTTTTTTGGCGGGCTGCCCGGGCAGCAGCGCAAGGCGGAACACGTCTTCGAGCCGGTCAACGGGCACGAACTCCACCTGCGCCTTCACCGCGGGATCGATCTCCCACAGGTCGCTTTCGTTTTCGCGCGGGATCAGGACCCGGCCGATGCCGCAGCGGTAGGCCGCCATGCTCTTTTCCTTCAGACCGCCGATCGCCATCACGCGGCCGGTCAGCGAGATTTCGCCCGTCATGGCAAGCTCATGGCGCACCGGGCGGCCGGTCAGCGCCGAAAGCAGCGCCGCGGCAATCGTGACGCCGGCCGAGGGCCCGTCCTTGGGCACCGCGCCCTGCGGCACGTGGATATGGATATCGCGCTCCTTGAACACGCGCGGATCAATCTGATAGCGTCCCGCAACGGCGCGCACAAAGCTGAGCGCCGCCTTGCAGGATTCCTTCATCACGTCGCCGAGCGAGCCGGTCAGCTCCAGCTTGCCGCTGCCCTCCATCGTGACGGCCTCCACCTGCAGCAGCTCGCCGCCCACGCTGGTCCACGCAAGGCCGTTCACCACGCCCACAAGGTCGCTTGCCGTCGGCAGCTCCTCTTTGAACTTCGGCGGGCCGAGCATCTCCTCCAGCAGCGCGGGATTGACCGTCAGACTGCGTTTGCCGCTTTCCGCAAGACGCACGGCGCCCTTGCGGCAGACCGCGGCAAGCAGCTGTTCCAGCCGCCGCACGCCCGCCTCGCGGGTATAGCGCTCGATCAGAAGGCGCAGCACGTCGTCGCGCACGCGCAGCTTCGCGGCCGTCAGGCCGTGCAGCTGCAGCTGCTTTTTGAGCAGGTGCTGCCTGGCGATTCTGAACTTTTCCTCAGCGGTATAGGACGACAGCTCGATCACTTCCATGCGGTCATACAGCGGCCCCGGAATGGCGGAGGCGTCGTTCGCCGTGGTGATGAACAGCACGCGCTGCAGATCGAGCGGGAATTCCAGAAAGTGGTCGCGGAAGGTGTTGTTCTGCTCGGGATCCAGCGCCTCCAGCAGCGCGGCGGAGGGGTCGCCCTTGTAGTCGGCGCCGAGCTTGTCCACTTCGTCGAGCAGCAGAATCGGGTTCATGGAGCCCGCCTGGGTCAGCGCCGTCACAATGCGGCCCGGCATGGCGCCGATGTAGGTTTTGCGGTGGCCGCGGATCTCGGCTTCGTCGCGGATGCCGCCCAGCGACATGCGCACATACCTGCGGCCCATCGCCTCGGCCACGGAGCGGACGATGGAGGTCTTGCCCACGCCCGGCGGGCCCACCAGACAGATGATCTGCGCCCGCGGCTTGTCGGTCAGCGCGCGCACGGCCAGCATTTCGAGAAAGCGCTCCTTGATCTTCTGCATGCCGTAGTGGTCGCGGTCGAGCACGGCTCTCGCGTGTGCAAGGTCGAGCCGGTCTTCGGTATAGACGCCCCAGGGCAGATCGAGACAGGTGTCAAGATAGGTGCGGATCACGTTGGCGTCGGGCGAGGTGCCCTGCATCTTGCCCAGGCGGCCGCACTCCTTGAGCAGCTTTTCTTCAATGGCGGCGGGCAAGGAAAGCGAAAGAATCCTTTCGCGGTAGGTCTGCGCCTCGCTGACGCCGTCTTCGGTGTCGCCCAGCTCGTCGGAGATCACCTTGAGCTGCTCGCGCAGATAGTATTCGTGCTGGTTCTGATCCATCTGATCCTGCACCTTCTGATCGATCTGATCCTCCAGCCGGAAGATGGTCATTTCGTGGCTGAGGATGGCGCAGAGCAGCTCCAGCCGCTTGATCGGGTTCAGCTCCTCCAGCACGCGCTGCCTGTCTTCAAAGCTTTGCAGCGCGTTGCCGGCAATGAAATCGGCCAGATGGCCGGGATCCTGACTGAGATAGACCTCCAGCGCCACGTCGGGCGCCTTCTTTTCGGTCAGCTCGGCGTATTCTTCAAAGATCGCCTTGGTCTTGCGGATCAGGGCGTCCACATAGTCGGCGTTGGCGGAGCGGAGGGATGTGCTGCGGCGCTCCTTGACGTCGCTGACCAGATAGGCGTTGCCCTTGATGAAGCCGGTGATCACGGCGCGCGACAGGCCCTCCACGATCACGCGGACGTTCTGGCTGTCGGGCGACTGCACCAGCTGCTTGACCGTGGCGATGACGCCCATCTCATAAAGATCGGCGCGGTCGGGATCCTCCACGGCCACGCTGCGCTGCGTGACGAGAAAGACCTTCTGCGTTTCGCGCACGGCGGTCTGGATCGCGTGGATCGATTTTTCGCGGCCGACCTCAAAATGCAGCCGCATCCCCGGGAACACGACCATGCCGCGCAGCGCGACGGTCGGCAGGGATTTATAAATCAGATGTACTGCCATAACGGTACTCCTTTTTGATTCGATAGACAGTTATTATACTATACTTCGTACATAAAATCAACCTTTGGCGGGAATTTCCCGGATCGCGGCCGCATATCCATGAGAGCGGAGATGGTTTGCGTGATTCTCAGATTCAAAAAAAGCTACGCTGCGGCCCTGCTCGGGGCGCTTTGCTGCGCGCTGCTTCTGGGCGCGCTGTGCGCGGGCCGCGCCGAACAGACGATGGCCGCCCCGCAGACGCGCCGGCTGCCGGTTGTGATGTATCACCACGTGCTGCGCGACCGTGCAAGGGCGGGACGCTACGTTTTGCCCGTGAGCCAGCTCGAGCGCGACCTGCAATATCTGCGGGAGGCGGGCTATACGAGCGTGACCGTCGCGGACCTTCGCGCCTTTGTACAGGGCGAGCGGGACCTGCCGGAAAAGATCGTCATGCTCACGTTTGACGACGGCTATCAGAGCATGGAGGATTATGTGCTTCCCCTGCTGCGGGAAACCGACAGCAGGGCCGTGCTGTCGGTCGTGGGCAGCTTTGCCGAAGCCTATTCCGAAAGCGGCGACACCAACGTGAACTATGCCTGCCTGTCGTGGGACGCGCTGCGCCGCCTTAGGGAAAGCGGCTTTTTCGAGCTGCAGAACCATTCCTACGCGCTGCACGACAACCGGCACGGACGCCGCGGCCTTGCGCAGAAAAAGGGCGAAAGCAGCGAGGCCTACCGCGCCATGCTGACAGCGGACCTGCGGAAAAACCAGGACGCGATCCGCGCAAACACCGGCGCGGCGCCGACGGCGCTGGTCTACCCCTTCGGCGCGTTCAGCGCGGGCACGAAGCAGATTGCGGCCGACTGCGGCTTCGTCTGCACCATGACGTGCGAAGAAAAGGTGAACACCATCACCGCGGGCGACGCGGACTGCCTGTTCGGGCTGGGGCGCTTCAACCGCCCGGCGGGGCCCGACAGCGCCGCGTTTTTTCAAAAGCTCGGCGTCACGCCCGCGCGGAACGGGACTTGACAAACGGCAGCGGTCGGGCTATAATATGAAATTGAAATTCAGTTTCATATTAAGGAGGCAGCAACCTTGCCAAACAATGAATATCAGACGAAACAAAAGCAAAGCGTGCTGCAGTGCCTCAAGGCCAACAGCGACCGCGCGCTGACCGCGGACGAGCTGACCGCCCTGCTGCACGGCGCGGGCGCGCAGATCGGCAAAACGACGGTCTACCGCTGTCTGGACAAGCTGGTCGGAAGCGGCCTTGTGCGCCGGTTCAGCGCCGGGCGCGGCCAGAGCGCCACGTTCCAGCTGATGGAGCAGCACCAGAACTGCGGCGAACATCTGCACCTCAAATGCTCCGGCTGCGGCCGGTTCATCCACCTGGACTGCGACGTGATGACCGGCGTGAACGACCACGTGCTGGAACACCACGGCTTCTGGATCGACAACCGGAAATCGCTGCTGTTCGGCCTGTGCAAAGACTGTCTGGAAAAGGAGAAGAGCCATGGCGCTGATTGACTGCAAGCACGTATCGCTCGGCTATGAGGGCCGGATTGTTGCAAGCGACGTGACGTTTCAGGTGGAGCGGGGCGATCTGCTGTGTATTGTGGGAGAAAACGGCAGCGGAAAGTCCACGCTGATGAAGGCGATTCTCGGCCTGAAAGAGACTGAAAGCGGCCACCTGCACTACGGCGACGGCCTGACTGCCCGCCAGATCGGCTATCTGCCGCAGCAGACCACCGCCCAGCGTGATTTTCCGGCCAGCGTGTTCGAGGTCGTGCTGTCGGGCTGCCTTTCCTCCAAGGGGCGCCGCCTGTTTTACGGCAAGGAGCTGCGCCGGCGCGCGCTCGACAATCTCAATAAGCTGGACATGCTCCCCTATAAAAACCACTGCTACCGCGCGCTGTCCGGCGGCCAGCAGCAGCGGGTGCTGCTGGCGCGCGCGCTTTGCGCCACGGGCACCATGCTGCTTTTGGACGAGCCCGTGAGCGGCCTCGATCCGCTGGCCACGGCGGAGTTTTACCGTCTGATCCGCAGGATCAATCACGAGTACGGCATCACCGTCGTCATGGTCTCGCACGATCTGCACGACGCGCTGGATCTTGCCACGCATATCCTGCATATGAAGCAAAGCGGCGCGTTCTTCGGCACGAAAGAAGACTATCTGCAAAGCGACGTCTACCGCGTCTTCACGGGAGGTGGAAGCCATGCCTGAGGCCCTGTCGTTTTTGTTTTCCCACGCGTTCATGCTGCGCGCCCTTGTGGTGGGCGGCCTGATCTCGCTTTGCTGCGCGCTGCTGGGCGTGTCGCTGGTGCTCAAGCGGTTTTCCATGATCGGCGACGGCCTGTCGCACGTCGGCTTCGGCGCGCTGGCCATCGCCTGCGCCGCCAACATTGCCCCGCTTTATTTTTCGATCCCGATCGTCATTCTGGCCGCGTTCGCGCTGCTCGCGCTGAACGAAAAAGGCAGACTCAAGGGCGACGCCGCGATCGCGCTGATCTCGACCGGCGCGCTGGCCGTGGGCGTCATGGTCACGTCGATGACCACGGGGATGAATGTCGATATCTACAACTACATGTTCGGCTCCATCCTTGCCATGAGCCGCAGCGACGTGGCGCTTTCGGCGGTGCTGTCGGTCGCGGTGATCGCGCTGTTCTTCGTGTTCTATGACGAGATCTTCGCCGTCACGTTTGACGAAAGCTTTGCCAAGGCCACCGGCACGCGCGTGAGCGCCTACAACATGCTGCTCGCCGCGCTGACGGCGGTCACCATCGTGGTCGGCATGCGGATGATGGGCGCGCTGCTGATTTCCAGCCTCATCATTTTCCCCACGGTCACGTCGATGCGCGTTTGCAAAAGCTTCGGCAAGGTGACTGCCATGAGCGTTGCCGTTTCACTGGTCTGCTTTTTCACGGGGCTTCTGGTGTCGGTACGTTTTGAAGCGCCGACCGGCGCTTCCGTGGTCTGCGTCAACATTGCCGTGCTGCTGGTGTTCTCCCTGCTCGGCTTCGTGCAAAGCCGCAGCGAAAAAAGCCGCCTGTTCCGCTTCAAAAAGCCGCTGTGCGTGCTGCTGGCGCTGCTGCTGATTGCCGCGTTGGCGCTGCCGCTGTTCGGCCCGGTCCGCTCCGAAGCAGACGACCGCCCGCAGGTGGTCGCCACGGGCTTCGCGCCCTATGATTTTGCGCGGCAGATCGCGGGCGATCGGGCGGACGTCACGATGCTGCTCAAGCCCGGCGAAGAGAGCCACACCTTTGAGCCCACGCCGCAGGATATCGATCTGATCCAGCAAAGCGACGTCTTCGTCTTCGGCGGCGGCGAAAGCGACACCTGGGCAGACAGCATTCTGCAATCGCTGGATTCAGACAAAACGCACGTTGTGCGCATGATGGACTGCGTCGCCCTCGAGGAGGAACAGCTCCTCGACGGGATGCAGCCGGAAGCGGACACGGACGAAGAAGAAACCGAATATGACGAGCACGTCTGGACAAGCGTGCCCAACGCCATGCAGATTTCCGACGCGGTCTGCGACGCGCTTTGCAGCGCGGACAAGGCGAACGAAGCCGATTACCGCGCAAACAACGAAGCCTTTCAAAAAGAGCTTTCTGCTTTGGATGCGGCGTTCCGCGCGCTGGCGGAGCAGAAAAAAGGGCAGAGCTTTTTGGTCGGCGACCGCTTCCCCTTCCTCTATTTTGCAAAGGAATACGGCTTCTCATTCTATGCAGCCTTTCCCGGCTGCGCGGCAGAGACCGAGGCGAATCCGGCAACGATCGGCTATCTGATCGACAAGGCGAAGCGCGAAAACATCCGCACGGTGTTCAGGGTCGATCTCAGCCCGGGCAACGTGGCGCAGACCATCGCCGAGGGCTGCGGCGCAAAGGTGGAAACCCTGTGGTCATGCCATGTGATCTCGGCCGAAGATTTCGAAAACGGCGAAACCTATCTTTCGCTGATGCAGCGCAACCTGCGCGCGCTGAGAAACGCATAAAACCTGCACTTTTTTCTTGCGATTTTCGCCGCAATATGCTATAATGACAAAAAGCCTCAGGGAGGTGCCGCATCGTGAAATTACGTTTGCTGGAGGTCGGGCTGGAAGCCGCCTCCACAACCAATCCTCTGCTAGATGAGAACGGTCAGTTTGTCAAGCCCGATGAAGCGGTCAGGAATTTTGCCACACTCTGGAAAGAGTGGGATCTTTGGAACGGCTTTCTCAATGCGCTGCCGAAGATCATCCTCGCCGTGCTGATCATTGTTGCCGGCTTTATTCTGGCGAGTCTCGTTTCCAAGATCATGTGCAAGGCCATGAAACGGCAAAAGGTCGATTTCGCGGTCTACAACTTCATTGCAAAAATCGTGCGGTTCATCATCCGTCTGACGTTCGTGCTCTGCGCGCTTTCCATGTTCATCAAGCTCAATTCGCTGATCGCCGCGCTTTCCGCCGCAGGTGTTGCCATCGGTCTGGGCCTGCAGGACAGCGTGTCGCAGTTCGCCTCGGGCGTTCAGATTCTGCTGAACCATCCGTTCCGCACGGGCGACTATGTGGAGGTGAACGGAGAAGGCGGCTTTGTGTCGGAGATCGGCTTCATGACGACGATCATCACGACCTATGACAACAAGCGCGTCATCCTGCCGAATTCCGACATCACCAAGAACCGCATCGTCAACTTTTCGGCCGAAAAGACGCGCCGGGTCGATCTTACGTTCTCCATCAGCTATGCCGACGATATCGCCAGGGCGAAGGACGTGGTGATGCAGACCGCGCTGCAGAACGAGATGGTGCTCAAAAAGCCGCTGCCCGAGGTCTATGTCGGCGCGCATTCCGCCAGCAGCATCGACCTTTTCTGCCGCGTCTGGTGCGACACGCCGAACTACTGGGCCGTCTACTTTGCCATGCAGGAAAACGTCAAGCTCAACTTTGACAAGGCGGGCGTCCACATTCCCTTCACGCAGATGGACGTGCATATCGTGGAACAAAAATAAACCTGTGAGGCCTGCGCCCCGTTTCCGGTCTGTTTGACAGGCCGGTTTTTCTTTGCTGCGAAGCAATCAAAACGCCTTCGTCAAAATACACGAAAAACCGACGGATTTTTGCGATGAAGTTTTCAACCAAAAATAGCAAAACCTATTGCAAAAGTTTGTCGTTATCATGTACAATAGAGACACGGGGTTTCAGAAATAACACCCGGATGAGGAAAAAGGAATGGGGGCTCCTTTTATGGCAAGTATCAAAGTTTCGGAATTCACAAACATCCCGCAGGGGAAGCTCGGTCTGATTGCCCTGCGCGGCAGCGAAAAGCTGGCCCGGAAGATCAACGACGCCATCGTCGCCTGCCGCAAGGACTTTGAGATCGAGCATGAAAACGCCATCGTCTTTGACGGCTATCACAAGGATTCGTATCTGCTCAGCGTGGAATTCCCGCGGTTTTCCACCGGCGAAGGCAAATGCGTCATCAACGATTCCATCCGCGGCTACGATCTGTTCATCATTGCGGACTGCTTCAACTACTGCGAAACCTACACCATGTATGACCTCAAAGACAGCTCCGGCGAGCTGCTGCAGGTTCCCATGAGCCCCGATAACCATTTTGCCGACCTCAAGCGTATCATCTCCGCCTGCGCCGGCAAAGCCAAGCGCATCAACGTCATCATGCCGATGCTCTATGAAGGCCGCCAGCACAAGCGCTCCATGCGCGAATCGCTCGACTGCGCGCTGGCGCTCAAGGAGCTGGAAGCCATGGGCGTGGAAAACATCATCACCTTTGACGCCCACGACCCGCGCGTGCAGAACGCGATCGGCATCGGCTTTGAAAGCGTCTCCCCCACCTATCAGATGATCAAGGCGCTGGCCAAGGCTGTGGGCAACGACATCAAGTTCCAGCCGGATCAGACCATGATGATCTCGCCCGACGAGGGCGGCATGAGCCGCTGCGTCTATTATTCGCACGTGCTCGGCATCAACCTCGGCATGTTCTATAAGCGCCGCGACTACAGCAAGGTGGTCAACGGCCGCAGCCCCATCATCGCCCACGAGTTCCTCGGCAGCGACGTGGCCGGCAAGGACGTGATCGTGGCCGACGACATGATCGCCAGCGGCGACAGCATGATCGACGTGTGCCGCCAGCTCAAGTCGCTGCACGCCAGACGCATCTTCGTGTTCGCCACCTTCGGCCTGTTCTCCTCCGGCGTGGAGCGCTTTGACGAAGCGTATGCCGAGGGCTACTTTGACAAGATCTTCACCACCAACCTGATCTATACGCCGGACAAGCTGTTTGAGCGCGAATGGTACGTCTCCGTTGACCTGTCCAAGTATGTGGCTCTCATCATCAACGCGCTGAACCACGATGAAACCGTCAGCCCGTATCTGAACCCGATGAAGAAGATTCAGAGCTATCTGCAGCGGTTCCATTTGAAATAAGATTGCCGGAAGCCAGAAACCGGAAGACAGAACGCACCGCTGACGCGGTGCGTTTGTTCAAAGGAGGACCCTATGCGGTTGTTGTTTTCGATGGATCTGCAGGATTATGACGACTGCGATCACCGCTTTGTGCGCAACTCCGCCCGCAGCGTGATTCTGCAGGGCGGAAAGATCGCCATGATCCACAGCCTGCAGTATGACTATTACAAGTTTCCCGGCGGCGGAATCGAAGACGGCGAAGACCCGGTCGAAGCGATGATCCGCGAAACAAGAGAGGAAGCCGGGCTGGTCGTTGTGCCCGCATCGGTCAGGCCATACGGCTATGTGCACCGCGCCCAGCGCAGCGACCGCGACCCAAAAGAAGTTTTCATACAGGACAACTTCTATTATCTCTGCGACGCGGAAGCTGACGCGGTTGCCCAGAAGCTGGACGGCTATGAGGCAAAGGAGCAATACACCCTCGCATGGGTCGACCCCCTGCTTGCGGTCGAAAAGAACCGCAGCGTCAGGGAAAGCCCCTATCACCGCCTGATGTTCGAGCGCGAAGCGCGGGTGCTGGAGCTGCTGATGGAGGAAGGATATTTCAAACAGCCATAGCGATCCACGACCCGCCGGACAGACGTCGTCACCGCGCCAAGACAGAAAACACCCCGTTCGTACGGGGTGTTTTTTTGCAAATCATGCAGAAAAGGGCTGACAAATCGGCAGCGTGTGCCGCCGGCCTTTTGCGGGCTGACGGCTTTTTTGTTTACTGTCCGAGTTTTTCCAGCAGCTTTTCAAAGAAAACCTTGCACGCGGTCAAGATTTTGGAAAGCAGGGATTGCTGCGCGTTAAACATGTGTCTCACCTCTGTTTCTTTCATCGTCCAAACGGCGTCCGCCTGTCGGGAGCCGTTCTTTCAGCCGGCCAGTCATCCGCCGATCGCGTCCGTCCACGGATATTCGGCGTCGCGATGGCGGGTCTTCTCCCCGTCAAAATAGCAATAGACCAGCACCTCGGCGCCTTGCTCGTTTTGATAGGACATCGTCAAAAGGCCTTCATAGCCTTCGGCAAACGGCTCTTCATAGACCGAAAACGTGTAGTTGGTCTGCGCAATGGTCGGCGGCAGATACTCATGGCTGAACAGAATCCGGTATTCATACTCGTCGCAATAGAGCATCTCGCGGATCGCCTGGCGGTTCAGCGCCTTGTTTTCATAGAGCTGCGGGAGCGCGCCCGACGCGAGGATCTTGTTGATGAGGATCTGTTCCGCCTTTCGGGTGTTGAAATAGCTGTCTGTCACAACCTTGCCGGTGTCGTCCTGCATATAGGGCAGAACCTTGTTTTTGAAGTTGCGGAAAATATCCATGTATGCCCGGATCTCCTCCGGCTTTTCCGTATCCAGCGCGCGGATGTCCCGTGTGACGCAGGCGTTGAGCAGGCGGAAGAGCTTGAGCGCCATGAAGAAGAGCTTGTCGGGGTCCTTGGCCTTTTGGGGGTCCGACGGCAGCTTTTGCAGGATGCGCCAGACGGTCTCGGCGGTCTCTTCGCCATAGCGTTTCGCAATGGCGTTTCTGACGGTCTCCGGCCGCTTGCCTTCGCCCACGGCGTCCACGGCCGCATAGCCGGCAAGGAAGACCAGGCAGTCAAAAAAGCTTTGATAATAGGGATAGGCGCCGCCGGTTTCGCGGTCGAACATCATCTTGACGCCGCGGCTGTTGGTCACGGTCTGCCATTCGCCCTGATAGGTCGCCATGGGCAGCACGTGGCGCTCGTGAAAATTGGACGCGCCCTCGATGAAAATCTTTTCCAGCGTCCCGGTCGGAAAGGTCGTATACAGCCGCGCGTTGTAATCGCGGACGTGGCGGATCTCGTGCGCCAGCGTGGCAAGCGTCTGCTCATAGGCATAGGCCGAACGGGACGCGTCGCTGACGTCGTAGAACATGGTGATGACGTTGACGTCGCCCTGCGTGCTGGTCAGCGCGACCCAGTCGACCTCCTGCTTCAGCTTCCGCCCTTCCCGCGTGTTCAGGTTGATCAGCTTGATCTTTGTGATCAGCGGGATCACGTCGATGAGGTTCTCTTTCACATACGCCGCCGTGGTGGGGAAATCGGGATAGACGGCCCGCCACTGGGGGTAATAGATCATTTCATAATACAGGATGTCCCGCAGCATCCGGACGGCGAGCTTCGGGAACTGTTTGCCCTTGATGCGCCGGTTGAGCATCTTCAGCAGCTTGTCATAGGACTTTTGGTTGAACCGGTAGGTGTAGGTCGGCGCAATGACGACCGGTTCCGTTTCGGCCGCCGCAAACGACCGCACCGCCGTCTGAAGGACATTGACGCCCGGAAACGAAAAAAGCGAAAGCAGCAGCACGCAGCTGAGCAGGTACGCAGACGCCCTTTGCAGCGGCTTTTGAAAGCGGGAAGCGTTTTTCATGGGTTCTTTTCTCCGAAACGCGGGCGCTTATTGCGCCGACTCCACCGCTTCGCGCTGCTTCTGGTTCTCGATCACGGTTTTCGTGATCTCGTCCATGTAGCTGCCGTGGAGCTTGAACTTGGTGGAGAAGATCAGCAGCGACACGGCGAACAGCACGGGCGGGATGACGCAGAGCATCAGCGTGATGCCGGTCTTGGCCGCGCCGGAGTTGTTCATGTGCAGCTCGCTGTCATAGCCGGTGAGGCCCAGCGTGGCAAACAGGATGATGGTCTGCAGCGTGTAGGCCATCTTCTGCAAAAAGCCCTTCATCGAGAAGGTGATGGATTCCGCGCGGAAGCCCATCTTCACCTCGCCGTAATCCACGATGTCGGCCAGGAAGATCGTCTGCGCAATGAACATCGAGGAAATGCCGATGGCGCCGACGATGTAGCAGACGTTCATCAGCATCAGCTGGCCCGCGAACGAGCAGACCGCCATGCCGGCATAGCCCAGCGCGGCAACGCCGAGCGAGACCTGATAGGCGCGGCGCTTGCTCATATACTTCGTCAGGACCGGCAGCAGCAGCATGCCGACCACGGAGCCGATGGCGGACGCGGTGGAGAACGTGGACTGCTTGTTCGGCTCGCCGACCACCACGTCAAAGTAGTAGGTGGCCACGCCGCTGGTCAGATACCAGCCCGCGTTGGAGATCATGGCGAACAGCATGAACACCAGCAGCTGGTCGTTGGATTTGATGATGGAGATGCTGCGCCTGAGCGAAAACTTCTCCCCCGCCGCCGTGGTAATGCGCTCCTTGGTGGTGCTCACGCAGATGCCGGCGAAGAGAATCAGACAGGCGGCGCAGACCAGCGCCGTAACCATGAACGAGCGCGCGTCGTGCACCTTGACGGCTTCGCCCGTTTCGTTGTCGATGATCGTGGTCAGGCTGAACGCCGTCATCAGCAGCGGAGCGCCGATGGAGACGATGCCCTGGCCGAGGCCGGAAAAGGCGCGCGCCACGGTGGAGATCAGGTTTCGCTCGGTGGGGTCGCTGGTGAACGAGGGCACCATGGACCAATAGGGAATATCCGCGAGGGTGTTCGTCATGCCCCAGAGGATGTAGGTCACGGCCACGTAGATCGCAATGCCGACGCCGCTGAGGCGGAACGGATTGGTGAACAGGAACACCAGCACCACGGCGTTGAGAATGGCGCCGGTGAGAATCCACGGGCGATATTTGCCCATCTTCGTGTGCGTGTTGTCCACGATGGTGCCCATCATCGGGTCGTTGACGCCGTCCCAGAGGCGGGCGATCGGCGTCAGGATCAGCAGAAAGGTGGACTTCATGCCGAGCACGTCGGTCAGATATTTTGCAAGGAACGAATAGAACATGCCGTAGCTCAGGTCGAGGCCGATGGCGCCGACGCCGTAGCCGAGCTTGCCCTGAATGAACTTCAATGCTTTCATAGTCTTTCCCCTTTCGGTTTCTGCCCCTATTGTAGCGTAAAGCGCCGCTTTCGTCAACTATGATTTGACGAAAGCAGCACGGCTTCCAGCATCTGCTGCGTCACCGGACGCGGCGGTTCGGCTTCCGCTTCGCCGCAGGCCGTCATAACGGCCCCGTGAAGGCGGAACACGGAAAAGCGGCAACCGTATGCCGCAAACCGGTCAAGCCCGTCATACGGGGCAAAATCGAGCGCTTTGAGGTCGCGGGCAATGCCCTCGCCGGTGCGCTTGACATACGCCTCCTTCATGGTCCAGAACGCGGTGAACAGCGCCGCCTTGTCCCGGGCTGTTTCAAGCAGCGCCAGCTCCGCCGGCGAGAGCACCCGCTTTGCCACGCCGTCGGACGGCGTCAGCAGCGTCTGCGCGTCAACGCCGACCGGCCGGTCGTCCAGCGCAAGGCAGACCAGCGTGTCGGTGTGGCTCAGATTGAACTGTGGCCCGCTGCCGGTCAGAAACGGCTTTCCGGTCTGTGTGAAGCCCAGCGGCGGCAGCGGTTCGCCCGGCGCGGTCTCCCGCAGGGCAAACACAAGCAGCCCCCACGCGAGCACCGCCTGGCGGCGCGTCGGGGCGTGCCTGATTTTTGCAATCGACTGCTGCTTTTCGGGCGGCAGCAGCGGCGTCAGCCGCTGCAGAAACGCCGCGTCAAAGGCCGAGGGGTCGGCGTAACAGAGCTGCATATCCACTCTCCAAAAAAGGGCTGCCGCGCAGCCCTCCTCGTTTTATTCCGGTTGTTGTTCGTCCGCCTGCGGCTGCGGTTCGGGCTGCGGCTGCTGCTCATACACGGCGTCCTGGGGCGGCGTGTAGGGCTGGCTGTAGGCCGCGTAATCCTGCGCGGTGGCTTCCTGCGGCGCAGGCGGGAAGATGACGGCGCAGACGATATAGGCCGCAACGCCGGTGCCGAACAGAAGCACGAGCAGGAAGAACACGAGGCGCACGAGGGTCGGATCGATGCCGAAGAAATCGGCGATGCCGCCGCAGACGCCGGCGATTTTCTTGTCACCGCTCTTATAAATCCGGCGGGCGGTGTTGTGGAACATCTGCTCATATTCCGGCGTGGGCTGCGGAATAATCAGCGCCACGATCAGATAGGCGATGAAGAACGGCACCACGGCCGTATACAGGGCGATCAGCGACGCGATCAGGCGGACGATCGTCGGGTCGATGTTGAAATAATCCGCGATGCCGCCGCAGACGCCGCAAATTTTCTTTTCCGGGGAACAGTACAATCTTTTCTGCATAACAGACACTCCTTTATTTCCCGACCGCGCCGGTCTGAATCCGATACGCGGTCAATGTATTCTGCATGAGAACGGCGATGGTCATGGGTCCGCAGCCGCCCGGCACGGGCGTCAGCCACGCCGCCTTTTCTTTCACCTTGTCGAAATCCGCGTCGCCGCAGAGCGTGCCGTCCGGAAGCCGGCTGATGCCGACGTCCAGCACGACGGCGCCTTCTGGCACCATATCGGCCGTGAGGAACCTCGCCTTGCCCACGGCGGAAACGATGATATCCGCCTGCAGACAGATCTCTTTGAGATTCCGCGTGCGGGAATGGCAGACCGTCACCGTGGCGTTCCGTTCCAGCATCAGGGCCGCCATGGGCTTGCCCACGATGTTGCTGCGGCCGATAACGACGCAGTGTTTGCCGTCGGGATCGATGCCGTAATGGTCCAGCAGCGCCATGACGCCGGCGGGCGTGCAGGGCTTCAGCCGGAAGCTGCCGGTCCAGAGCCGGCCCACGTTTTCGTTGTGGAAGCAGTCCACGTCCTTTTTGGGGTTGATTCTTGCAATGACTTCTTTTTCGCTGATCTGCTTCGGCACCGGCAGCTGGCAGAGAATGCCGTTGACCGTTTCGTCGCGATTCAGGTCGTCGATCAGGCCGAGCAGCTCTTCCTGTGCGGTATTCTCCGGCAGCGTGAATTCCAGCGAACGGATGCCGCAGAAGGCGCAGGCCTTCTTTTTGTTGTTCACATAGACGCGCGAGGCGGGGTCGTTCCCGACCAGAATCACGGCCAGACAGGGGGCGATCCCCTCTTTTGCAATCTCGTCTCTGACCGCCGTTTTCACGGCGAGCGACACGGCTTTGCCGTCAAGTATCTGCATCGGTCTCATCCTCCTCAAAGGGCACGGCGGTGGGCCGGTTGGTGGCCCTGCCGTCGCGGATGCGCATCTCCTTCGCCTTTTGGCGCAGGGCCTTGCGCTCCTGTTTGCGCTGCTCGGCGGCCAGTTCCTTTTCGCTCTTGGGCGGGAAGTAGTCGACGCCCTCGATCGGCTTCGGGTGGCGGTGGAAATGGATCTTGAAAACGATCAGCAAAATCAGACACACAAGCACCAGCGCGCCGGAGACCACCTGCGACACGCGGATGGAGGTGTCGCCGATGAACAGGCTGTCGGTACGCAGGCCTTCGATCACCATGCGGCCCAGGCCGTACCACACGCCGTAGCACAAGAACAGCTCGCCCGAAAACGTGCGCCATTTGCGCAGGATCAGATAGAGCAGCCCGAAGCCGACGAGACACCACACGGATTCATAGAAGAACGTGGGGTGCACGTAAAGGTTGTTGTCGGCAATGTACTGCGGAATATTCTCCACGCCCTCGAGCCCGAAGGTCTTGGGGTTGCGGGCAATGTAATCCGCTACGATCTCGCTCATCATGCCCCAGTTTTTGCCGGTAATCGTGCCGAACGCCTCCTGGTTGGCAAAGTTGCCCCAGCGGCCGATACCCTGTCCGATCAGAAGGCTCATGCCCACCATGTCGAGCAGATTGCGCACGTTGATGCGTTCCACCTTGCAGACGACCAGCGCGGCCAGCAGACCGCCGATGATGCCGCCGTAGATGGCGAGTCCGCCGTTCCAGATGGCAAAGATGCTCCAGAAATCGCCGCGGAATTCCTCGGGACGGAAGATGACGTAATAGGCTCTTGCGCCGATGATGCCGAAGATCGTGCCGTAGAGCAGCACGTCGACCATCTTGTCGAGGTTGATCTTCCATTTGTAGGCGATGCGGCCGCCGAACAGCGCGGCCAGCAGCAGCCCGAACGCAATGATGACCCCGTACCAGCGCACGGTGGTAAAGCCGAGGTTCAGCGTGTTGGAAACCGTGAATGCCTTTGCGATTCCGGCAAAGTGCACGGGAACGGTGAAAGCTTCCATGAAAATGCCTCCTTTGGCTCAGGCCATACTCTGCGCGAACGCAATGATGACCGGCATGGTAAAGATGGAAATGAACGAAACGAGCGCCACGGTCTTGGACGCCATGCCGACGTCCAGCCCGTATTTGGAAGAGAACATGAAGGTGTTGTTGCCCGAGGGCACACTGGCCGAAATGGCGCAGGCCACAAGCAGGGAGCCCTTGACGCCCATCAGGCGGAACAGGAAGATGCAGCACACCGGCAGCGCGACCAGCTTGAGCAGCGCCACCAGATAGATGCCCTTCGCCCGGAACATCGTCCGGAGATCTGTGTTGGCGAGATAGGTGCCGAAGATCAGCATGGCGACCGCCGTGTTGAGACCGGCGATCAGCGAGATCGGCTGGGCGACCACCGCGGGCACCTGCACGTTCAGCAGGAACAGCGGCAGCCCGATGGCGACGCCGATCACGCCGGGGTTGACGATCAGCTTTTTCCAGTCGAATTGATATTGATCCCCCGCCATCACGCGGATGCCGTGGGTAAAGGTGATCACGTTGAACGCAATCAGGCCGCTCGAGCAATAGAACACGCCCTTGGCGCCCAGCACCGCCTTGGCCAGCGGGATCGCCATGAAACCGACGTTGCCGTAGATGCTGGCATATTTGAAGATCGGGTTATGCGGATTCTTCTTCGGCCGGAAGAACGGCAGGTTCAGCACAATGGCCACGAAATGCAGCAGGAACATCAGCCCCAGCGCGAGGAAAAACTTCTTTGCCCGCGCGGGAGAATACTCCATTTTCAAAAAGGAGTCGATGATGATGCAAGGCGTGATGATATAGAGCAGCAGATTGATCGTCGCTCTGGCCGTGGCCTCCGTGAACAGCTTGACCTTGTCGCAGATGAAACCGACCAGCACGATCAGGTAGAGAATCGCCACCTGCCCGGCGGCGGATTTCATATTTTCAAGAAACACGGTTTGTTCACGTCCGTTTCAGCGTCGTTGGGTGGGCGAACGAATTATGCGGCGTCGGCCGGTGCCGTCTGTTTCCGGCGCAGCGCCGTCACGCAAAGCAGCAGCACGAAGCAGAAGATCAGGCAATCCGCGGGCTGCAGCGGGTGATTCGGGTTGATATAGGCGTTCTTGTCCACCAGCGTGAACACCATGCGCGGCAGCGAGAGCATGCCGGCAATCAGCGCGGCGGGCAGGCCGAAGCCGCAAAGCCGCCAGTTGGTTCCGTCGCTGTAGATGCCGCTGGTCACGGACGCGAACGCCATGAAGAACAGCATCATGGCGCCGAGCATCAGCAGTTCGAAGAACAGGTCGGACACCTTGGTGAAGCTGATCTTGCGCACAAAGTGGTGCACCATGCGGAACGCCGCCCAGCAGATGGGGAACAGCGCGGGAATGCGCCATTTGGCCGCGTGCATGGAGCCCGTGCGGTAGCTGTAGCCGAGCGCCGCAAAATAGGGCGCCGAAAGCAGCGCGAACACGCCGCGCAGCAGCAGCGGCAGCTCCCCGGAGCTCATCCGGGTGCGGAAATCGCCGCCGGCCACGCGCAGCTCGCGCACCGCCTGCAGCGACGTCCAGCCGTCCAGCGCAAAGGCGACCACGAGCAGCGCCGCCATAATCATCATGGGGACGGAGCGGTAGCCGATGGTCTGCAGCTCGCCGGCGGGCTTGCTGAAATAGCTGTAGAGCGCAAGGAACGCGCCGCAGACGATGACCAGCGCATAGAACAGGCCGTGCAGCGGGCTGCCCGCCTTAAAGAAGCCGGTGGCAGCGTCAATGCCCGCAGCGACCTGCACAAAGCGGATCGCCGTCAGGACGACGAACATCAGCGCGAACGCGATGAGCGCTTTTTCAATCGTCAGATTCTCTTTGCCGTTCTTTTTCATGCCGGATCCTCCTCTTCGCTGAACACGCGGTCTTCTGCGGGCACATAGGCGCCGCTGGTCAGATAGTTGGAAATGCGCTCGTCGAGCGGCACGTATTTTTTGGGCAGCGCCACGCTCTTATAGGCGGGACGGATGATGCGCCCGCCGGTGAGCAGCTCTTCCATCCGGTGCGCCGCCCAGCCGGCAATGCGTGCCGTGGCGAACAGCGGGGTGAACAGGTCCTCCGGGATCGCGAGAAGCTTGAGCACCAGACCGGAATAGAGGTCCACGTTGGCGCACAGGGGCTTGTTGCTGCCGGTCATGCGGCGAAACAGCTCGGGCGTCAGCTTTTCCACCAGACACGCGAGCGTGAACGCCTTTTCGCAGGGCGAACCGACGGCGAACTTGCGCGCCTTTTCTTTCAGAATCTGGGCGCGCGGGTCGCTGATCGTATAGACCGCGTGGCCCATGCCGTAGACGAGGCCGCTGCCGTCGCCCGCCTCCTTGCGGATGACCTTTTCGAGATAGGCGGCCACCTGCGCTTCGTCGGTCGGGTCGTCGATGTGCTCAAGCATATCGTCGAGCATGGCGCAGACCTTGAGATTGGCGCCGCCGTGGCGCGGTCCCTTGAGCGCGCCGATGGCCGAGGAATAGGCCGCGTAGGAATCGGTGCCGCTCGACGTGAGCACCCGGCAGGTGAAGGTGGAGTTGTTGCCGCCGCCGTGCTCAGCCTGCAGCATGAGACAGAAGTCCAGCAGCTTCGCTTCGTCGTCGGTATATTTGCGGTCGGAGCGGATGGAGCGCAGAATCAGCTCCGCGGTGGAAAGCTCCGGCTTGTCGGGGTGGAAATACATGCTCTTGCCGTAATACTTGTGGCGCTTGACCTGATAGGCATAGGACGCGATCAGCGGCATCTGCGAGATGATCTGGACGCTCTGGCGCAGCACGTTTTCAAGGCTCGTATCGTCGGCGGTCTCGTCATAGGAATACAGCGCGAGCACGCAGCGCCCCATCTCGTTCATCACGTCGAACGAGGCGTTTTTCATGATCACGTCTTCAATGAAGTCTTCGGGCAGACGGCGGCAAAGGCCAAGCGCGCGGCGAAACATATCGAGCTGCTCTCGGGAGGGCAGCGAGCCGAAGATCAGCAGATAGGCCACCTCTTCAAAGCCGAAGCGGTTCTCTTTTTCGCAGGCGTCGATGATCTCCTCGATATTGATGCCGCGGTATTTCAGCTTGCCCTTTTTCGGCACGCGTTCGCCGTCGTCGATATAGTAGCCTTCCACTGAGCAGATCTTGGTCAGGCCGGCCATGACGCCGGTGCCGTCGGGGTTTCGCAGGCCGCGCTTGACCCCGTATTTCCAAAAGTCGTCCGGGTTGATCTGGCTTTTGCGTTCGATCTTGCTGCACATGGTTTCCAGCAGCTCCGGCGCGATCGGATTGAACAAGGTATGATTTGCCATCCGGGAATTCCTCCTGTTCCGTTCCGGCGTGCTTTGCCGCAGCCGGAGCAAAAATGCGTCAGATAAAGTATTTCTATTTATTATATTTCATATCTATAGTAAAGTCAACTACCGAATCAACAAAGGATGAAAGCAAAATGAAGATTTCCTTGGTTCTTGTGCTCATATTGGTTCTTGCCGCTGCGCTTTGTCCGTTCGCAGGCGCGCCGCTCCGGCGGCTGCAGCCCGGATGCTCCGCCCAAGCGACAAACAGCAGCACTGTCACGCTGCTGCGCACCGCCACGGGCCGTCGCGAAACGCTGCCGACAGACGACTATCTGTTGGGCGTGCTCGCCGCCGAAGCAGACCCGCAGACGGAGTCCGAAGCGCTCCGGGCGCTCTGCGTCGCCTGCCGCAGCTATACGCTGCACCTGCAAAAGGAAGGCAAACCGCTTTCGGATGATCCCGCTGCCTGTCAGGGCTATTGGGACGACGAAA
>JAEEGI010005735.1_pt1 | contig 28475 bp, 33 predicted proteins | sample 8958751 | NCBI WGS metagenome assembly JAEEGI01 (sample SAMN16246545, study PRJNA631951) | gut metagenome | biome: gut microbiome; feature: rumen; material: KS-attached | host: Bos | place: Iran: Karaj | collected 2018-10 | reverse complement strand
GAGTTCATAAAAGCGTGTTTAGGGGGAAACTGTACTGAACTTAATCTGATAGATAGATAGAATACGGTGCGATTGTGCGATGGGGTTTATCTTTGATAAAATCGGCTACACCGAGGGGGTGAGAATACTGTTCAGAAGGTCTTCGGCCACACTCCTGGCTACAATGCCGTGGGAAGAGGATGGGGATACCGTGGAATAGTTGATAATTTAAGTATATTTGCGGATATAAAGATAGATATAACAGGATTCATCCCCAGAAAGAGTAATAGTAACCTTCACAAAAGATTAAAGAGATGAAACAGTTTTTCTTACCCGCAGACCAGATTAAAAGGCTTATTGACCCCATGGGGTATTGTATTGCCTCGGACCGCATTACCGTAGATGGCGGGAAAGTTGGATATATGTATCGGGAAGAAGGTGATGATCCGGCAGATAGCGGATGGAGATTTTTTGAAGGTAGTGAGGACCAAGAGTACGCTGATGACCCCAGTCATTTTGAACTCTACGATGTCAATACCATTGCTAATTATGACACGGAGATAATCCCGTTTTTGGATTCGCCCATCGGCAGTGCTTTTGAAAGAACACCAATAGGATTCCAGGTGATTCCAGAAGGATTTGAGCCATTACCTGACGAATAGCCTTTTGCAAATAAGCACGTAAATTCTGAATTATCGTCCTCTTGCTCTATCAAGAGTTAGGAGCTTCACCACAAAGAGGATGCGGTTGAAGCTCCAAGGGGTCTCCTGATAAGAGTTTCAGGGACATAAAGCAAGTCACAGCGAATGTAGCCGTTAAAAACGAGACCGTCAAATAAATCTATCATCTTTCTTGACTGGGACGACGCATATGACCACTGCGGGATAGACAAGCCTATCCTTTAGGAGCGGGGATAAGGATTTATTGATTTTTCCATAAGAATTATTGTTTTTCAATAACTTTCATTATCTTTGTATGCACCACAGGTTTTTCACGTTATGCATCGTGCACTCCACATATCCTTGCTTGTCTTACTGGTCTTGGCTCTCTGCGGATGTATCCGGAGACCCAAAATCAAGATCGACCGGGATTCCGTCAAGGTTGAGCAAGGAAGATACACTGGCGAAACCATTGACCTTATTTTCTATGCTGATTTGACGAGGATTGTCACTCCTACTCTTGGAAGGACCGTGTATTGGAGCAAGAATGATGGCCGGTTTCACCAGAGCGAAACGCCCATCGATGGTTACTTTTTCGTTTACGAAGTGTTCAATCCCTTCGGTGAACAAGACCTTAAGACAAAGAGCGAAAGAGTTGGCCCTTCTAAAGCAGTCACGCTTCCCCTTCCGGTCTTTTCGACGCCGGAAAAGCCTTACGAATATACTTTAAGGGTGACCTTCTATCTTAACAGCCGGAAGGAGGATACCTATCTTGCCAGATTCCGTTTAACGCATCCTGATTGAAAGGATAAAGCACGGCGGTTGGTTCTCCCGGTGGTTTTTGAGATAAGGAGAATTCTATCTATCTTCACAAGCAAGAATATCGGAGTATGAATAAGGTTTATAGATTAAACGGCATAACGATAGCAGCCTGCGTGATGGGCGTCCTGTTGGTTCTTCTGACCGCATGGTTGTTTATTAAAGCCTGCTTCGATCCGGCCAAGGCGGATAACGGTTATGTAGGAGTAATTGTGATGGGAATCATCATGCTGTTCTTCCTTGTGTTGTCGCTCTTCGGCATTATCGAACTGAAGGACAATATCATCTTGACAGACGAGGGAATCAAGTTCCATCTCCATCGACAAACCTTCGCCCGTCCTTACTCGTTGAAACCAATCGATGATGAGGTCTTATGGAAAGACATTCAGGATGCATCCTTTGATAGAAGAGATAATACTACATTCCTCGTATTGGAGCTCGTTTCCGGAGAGAAAAAGGAGTTCGGAATCGGCCACATAGAAAAACGGGTGATGGTAGATATCGAATCTCGCATCTATCCTGAACGCTACATCAATGAGGAGGAAGAGGAAGATGCAGATAGGCCTGATTCTTTGGAATGGTCCAAAAAGAAAGCGTTCCGAAAGCTGCTTGTTTGTGCGGCGGTGGAAGCCCTCGGTGCCGTCCTCATTGCTGCGGGGCAACGCTGGGGAGTTATGGTATCCTTCCTCGCACTGATATACGGTGGCACTTCCCTCTATCAATACTATACCTACAATTCCATAGTCACAAATCCCGTGCTTGCCAAGAAGGGACGAAAGACGATCCTTCTTGGAGCACTGCTGCTGGTGGCTATTCTCGTTGCCGTGATTCTTATTTCAGACGCAACGATTCCGACTGCCAATTGATTTTGGGGCAAATAAGGTCGAAGATTTGGGACTGGTTTCAGACTGGAAGGCTGTCCCATCCGTGAGGCCGATCGTGGCCGACCAAGAAATAGTCAATAGATTCGATTGGGTGTGAGAACAATGCCTCCCAGTTTTACAAACCGCTTCTCCGGGTCTTCAGGTATCTTGTTTCTTTCCTTCCCGGCCAAGATAGCTGCTGGGGGTTGCTGGAAAAAGAAGTAACCTTTAAGGCTCTTTTCAATCTCATCGGCAAGGTCTTCTATCAACTTGTCCTTGTCCTTCGGGAAGAGACCAGGATTCAGTGCCAGATAGTTGAGAGCATAGCTCTTTACCTTTTCGCGGAGATTATCGTTCGTCGTCGTACGATCCTGGACAATCCAGTCCACAACTTGAATCTCAAGGTCTTTCCAACCAGGGATTGATGAGTGGGGGTCTTTCTTTCCCTCACTCATCAAAGTGTATTGGTCGAGGTCGAGTATGTTCTGTAGCTTTCTCACATAGATATTTATGCGGCCACAGGGGGTGCAGGAGGGATATAGACGAGGGTCTGACCAGTGGCGGTTTCAGTGGGGATGATGCCATCGGCGTGGCAGACACGTGAGTGCTGGCGGTATGCAGCGCCCTTGGGTTCGAGGTTTCCCTGACACAGAATCCGGTTGATAGGCTCACCAGAGAGAAGCTCGTCCAGGGTGGGTAGGCTCCGGTGGTTCTTCTTCACGGGAGTGGCGGGATGATAGAAAGCCTTGTATTCAGGATCATCGGAGAGGAGGTCTTCAAGAGAGGACAGCTCCTCATCAGAGTTCTCCACAGGGATCTTTTCAGGAGCAGCAGGCGCTTCGCTCTTCTTGGCGGCCACGAGGTTGTAAGGAGCCTTGAGCTCCGGGAGGTCGAACACGCTGGTGACCTTGGGCTCCACATTGTTCTCCTCCTGGGGCTCAGGGTTGATAGAGACCTCGGTCTCCATTTCATCCTCCTTGGACGGTTCAGGGAGAGCCAGGGGGACTTCATCCTCAATCTGGGGATTCTCCACCACCTCCAGGGGGGTGATAGGGTTGATAGAGTCCTCGCCATCCAGGCAGGACTTCATCTCATCCTTGGAGAGACCATAGGCGTCCATCAGGATGCGGAGAGCTTCCTTCACTTCGTTGACCCGCTTGATAGCCATAGCCTGCTGGAGGGTAGCGCTCATCTCCACCATCTCCTTGTAAGTCATTTCAGAGAGATTCATAGTATTACTCATCTTATTGATTTTTAATTGGTTAAACTTATGCTGCCACACCATACTTGGTGATATCCATCTGCTTGTACAGAGCCTCCATCACATTCACCACGATAGAATTACCCGCCTGCTTGCTGAACTGGGCGTCGCTCACCACCTGCTCGAAGGTGTCAGGGAAACCCATCAGGCGGATGCGCTCACGTGCGGTGAGCTGACGGATACCGGGGGTCTTGTCATCCAGGTAGTCCATCACAGACTTCTCGAGCTTGATAGGAGCAGGGAAGAGGAAATCGTCCTTACCGTCACCGGTCTCATCCAGGAAACCGATGCAGAACACACGCTCGCGGTGCTGGGGGATACCATAATCGGCGGAGTCCAGGACACGCCAGTGCAGGTGATAGTTGAGACCGGCCTCCTTGAATTCGGTCTCCATATCATCGAGGAGGATAGACCAGCTCAGGACTTCCTCGCCATCTTCCGTCTCGGTCTTGTGACGAAGGATGTTATCGACGTTCTCAAAGATCCAGACCTTGGGAGCGCACTCGCAGATCACCCGCACGAACTGATAGAACAGCTGGCCGCGGTCATCATCCAGACCCTTCAGCTTGCCGGAGAGAGACCAAGGCTGGCAGCACACACCCGCCACGAAGAGGTCGATATTGCCCTTGTACTTCTTGGCGTCCAGGGCCTTCACGTCATCCCACCAGTCCTTGACAGGATAGTTGGCGAGATAGGACTTCTTCGCGGACTTGTTGATGTCGCAGGCGAAGACGACTTCGTGCTTGACGCCCAGCTGTTCGAGCGCCATTTCAGGGGAACCGATACCGGAGAAGGCGGTGCCGACACGCACAACGTTCTCGGGGTGGGAGAAGGTCTTCTCGACCCAGGACTGGCCATACCAGTCAATTCCAGTGTTGCTGCTCAGATCGGCAGGCTTGGTAGAAGTGATGTTCTTCTTCATATCTCTATCCTTTAGGGTTTTTGTTGAATTCACAGCGCGAAGCTACTACTTTTTGCTCCCTTTGGTCCGGGACTCAATATTGAGACCCCTTTCGTCTCTGGATTGATAGAGGCGCTTTTCGGGCAGTATGTTCGGCTTCGTTTTCATTTCTCCTTGTTTCTAATACAAAGGTCGGGGTTATTGCTGGGAATGACCGAAGACTCAATATTGAGAGAGCTTTGGATGATAGATAGAAGAAAGAATTCAAGTCTTTCATTTTCAATGATATATGATTGTTAGGAGGTGGTTGTATTGCTATAAACGTGTTTTTTCGCTACCTTTGAAAGATTAAGCACGTAACCATAACCAAATATGTATTTCTTGGGAGTGAATGCTGGCGAAGTCAATGAGACCGAGACCAGAGAGCTCATAACCGATTCTTTGAAGAAGGCAGGGTGGCAGCTTCATAAGAATATGCGCTATGAGTATAAAATCACGGATGGCCGAGTCCATATCAATGAGGATGACGAGGCTGTACGTGAGAAGGCCTTGTTTGCCGACTATCTTTTGTTCGCCCCCAATGGAAAGCCTCTCGCCGTTGTAGAGGCTAAGAGAGAAGGCCAGCTGGAAGGCACAGGAATCCAGCAGGCTATGAACTATGCCAAATTATTAGATGCGCCTTTTGCATTCAGCAGCAACGGCAAGTCCTTCGAATTCTATAACCTGGCAACCGCCCAGGAAGAGAGTTATGATATGGACTCGTTCCCCACCCAGAAAGCACTTTGGGAAAGGTATTGTGCCGACCAGAACTATACCTATGAACAGTTGGAAATTGTCGAGAAACCGTATTATAATGATGCTGACGGCAGAGAGCCCCGTTACTACCAGAGGATTGTGATAGATAGAGTCATTGACGCCTTCGCCCGAGGACAAAAGAGGATGATGTTCGTTATGGCTACGGGTACGGGCAAGACATATACGGCTTTCCAGATATTGTATCGCCTCTTGCAGTCAAGTAAGAGCAGCAATATGAGGATTCTTTATCTGGCGGATCGAAACGTTCTGATAGACCAGACAATGCTCCAAGACTTCAAACCCTTCGGAAAGAAGATGGTCAAGATAGAGCAAAGGAGCGCCAATCAGAGTCACGAGATTTTTATGAGTCTCTATCAACAGCTCGTGGAGTACAACCTTCCGGAAGGGGCTCCGCAGCCGTATGAGCAGTTCAATAGGGACTTCTTTGATATCATAATGGTAGATGAGTGCCACCGTGGATCCGCGAAAGCGAACTCTGAATGGAGAAAGATCCTGGACTATTTCAGCTCCGCTACCCAGATAGGTATGACCGCTACGCCAAGGGATGATCAGGATGCGAACAGCAGCAATATTGGTTACTTTGGTGAGCCCCTCTATACTTATTCCCTCAAACAGGGTATCCAGGATGGTTTCCTCGCCCCGTATCGTATCACCCAGGTGTTTATCAACGTGGATACTGACGGCTATCAATTGAGCGACAAGGAGGCCTCTGTCATAAAAGATAGGAAGAGTGGCGACTATATCTTCCAGAAGGACTTGCCCAGAGATGTCGGCGTAGAGAACCACTATCTGGTTGCTGCGAAGAGAATCACCGATATGCTGGAAGAGATTGGGCCGATGACCAAGACTATCGTGTTCTGTGATGAGGAGATTGATGCGGCCCATATGAGAAGTGCGCTAATCCACTACAACCAGGCCAGACAGGTAGAGCACCAGAACAAGTATATTATGCGGATTACCGCCAGCGATACGGAGGGCAAGAAGGAGATTACCAACTTCATCTCCAAGAATTGCCCTGTTCCTACGGTCGTCACGACATCACAGCTTCTATCAACCGGTGTAGATACCAAGACTGTCGGCCTCATTGTTCTCTATCGCACGATTACCAGTATGACGGAGTTCAAGCAGATTATCGGTCGCGGTACTCGTATCGTAGAGGATAGAAAGTATTATTTCGACATTCTTGATTTTAGGGGTGCTACCCAGTTGTTCTTTGACCCCGAGTTCGATGGCGATCCTGAACCTCCGACAAGGCCGGGAAAGGATAAGACGAAAAAGAAGAAAAAGGAGAAGGCTATGACGAATCCGGCAAGAAAGCCTATCATCACCGGAGACGGACAGGAGATTCTCATCGACCACGAGACCAAGATGGTGCTTGATAAGGAGGGGAAACCCATAACCACTTCCTATATCGAGTATTCCTGCAACCACCTACATAATATTTTCTCCTCACTTGATGACTTCCTCAAACAGTGGAATGCGGCGGAGAGAAAGCAGGCTATCGTTGATATCATTGAAAAAGAAGGTATTGGCCTAACGGAGCTTCGGAGGCTCTATCCTGAACAGTTCGATGGTCGGGATATCTTTGATATTATCTGCAACGTTGCTTTCAAGCAGCAGATGATGACCAGAAAGGATCGTGCTGGTCGAGTGAAGGAAAAGAAACTTCTGGAAAGATTTAGCGGTGACGCTCGCCGTGTCCTTGAAATCTTGATAGACACATACGCCACCCAGGGTATCCTTGCCTTCGAGAACCAGGATGCACTCAAAGTCTCGGAAATCGCCAAGATCGGAACACCAATCTTCATCAAGACAACTCTGTTTGGTGGATCCGCCAACTACAAGTCACTTATCAATGAGATAGAAAGCATCTTCTATCAACCTGAACCACACTATAATTACGTTTCATAAAATATGGCATTTTCTTGGAAGTCTGCCCGCGACATTATGCGCAAAGACAGCGCAGTCAGCACAGAGTATCAAAGACTGGAAGAGTTCGTATCGCTGGTTTTCCTCCGCATCTATAACGCTCTTGAAGAGGAATGGGCGGATGAAGCTGATTCAAACGGAAAGGCTTATACCCCCGCAATCCCAGAGGAGTATCAATGGAACACCTGGGCTATCAAAAGAGCAGATGGAACAAGCTTAACTGGTGATGCGCTCGTAGAGCACCTAAACGCTCTCTATAAGCATTGTGCTACAATGTCGGTTGTCGGTTTGGAACCCAGACAGATGATTGTGAGAAAGGTGTTCCAGGGATTGACCCAGCATATGAGGGACGGTTATCAGCTTCGCCAGTTGATAGACCTGGTGAATGAACTGAACTATCACGATGCGAAACAGCGCCACCTCTTCGGCCAGATGTATGAGGAGATGCTGCGCATTATGCAGTCCTCCAAGGAGACAGGAGAGTACTATACCCCCAGAGCTGTCACCAAGTTTATTGTAGAGCAACTTAATCCCCAGCTGGGAGAGAAGTTCGGTGATTTCGCTTGCGGAACCGGCGGATTCCTGACAGCAGCGATAGACCATCTCCACGCCCAGGGCGTAGAGACCAAGAAGCAGGTAGAGCAGCTTCAAACTGCCATCGTGGGATGTGAGCTCAAAGCCATTCCCTATCTACTCTGCGCCACCAATATGCTCGTGCACGGGATAGATAACCCTGCAATCACCCAGGGAACAGCGTTCTCCAAAAACATCAACGACTACGACGAGAAAGATAAGGTCAATGTGGTCGGTATGAATCCACCCTATGGCGGAATGACCACCAGTACGGAGCTCACAAACTTCCCGGAGAGCGTGAGGACATCAGAGACCGCCGTGCTTTTCCTGGCCTATATCTGCAAGAGACTCAAATTGAATGGACGCGCCGGTGTTATCATCCCTGACGGCTTCTTGTTCGGCTCCGACAATGCTTCAATAGAGGTGAAGAAGATTCTCCTCAAAGAGATGAATCTGCACACCATCATCAGGCTGCCATCGTCGGTGTTTGCTCCATATACCTCTATTACGACCAATGTTCTGTTCTTTGAGAACAAGCGTGCTGCTGGTGCTCCGGATGGGTTCAAAACCAAGGATGTATGGGTCTATCGGATGGATATGCCAGAAGGATACAAGCATTTCAGCAAGACCAAGCCTATTCTTCCTGAACATATGCAGGTTGTGAAGGACTGGTGGGAAAACCGAGTTGAGATTGCTGACCCTACGGATGACCCGGCGAAGGTTTCTTACAAGGCCAAGTGTTATTCGTCGAAGGAGATTGCTGAATCTGGGTATAATCTTGACCTCTGCAAATATCCCAAAGAGGAAGATGTTATTGTTTCTCCCAATGAGTTGATTGAGCTTTTTAATGAGGACTTTCAGCGTCACTACAAGAGCATTATGAGCTCTATCTCCGATGTCCAAAATCGATTATCAGGAAGAGATACCACAAAAAGCGAGAGTTCTCTATTGACTGCTTGTGGAGACCTTCAACAATTAGTCAATTCATTCCCGGACAAGCTTCGCAAGTCTGTTCTCCAAGAGGCCATCCACGGCAATCTGGTTTCCAATGATATTCCAGATGGTGATGCGACGGCATCTGAGCTTCTCCAACAGATTCTCAAAGAACGACAGGATAGAGAGAACAAAGCGAAAGGAAAAAAGGCGAAGAAACTGGCTCTATCAACTATTGATGAGGAACCGTGGGAACTACCAGAAGGATGGTGCTGGACAAAAATCGGGGATATTTTTGACCACTCGGCGGGAAAGTCACTGAATTCGTCCAAGCAATCCATAGGCAAAGTTTATCCTTATCTTACAACATCAAACGTTTATTGGGAGGGAATCAATTTTGATAAGGTAAAGGAAATGGCCTTTACCGAAGAAGAATACGAGAAGTGCTCTGCTATCAAGAATGATATTTTAGTATGTGAAGGGGGCGATGTTGGACGCTCTTGCATTTGGACATATGAGTATAGTATTGGATTACAGAATCACGTCCATCGACTTCGAGCGGTAAAGAATACAGATGTAAAGTATTTCAATTATGTGCTTCGATTCTATAAATCGGCGGGAATCATCACGGCGAAAGGCATTGGCATTGGCGGTTTTTCTGCAAATACATTAAAAGCTCTTTCCGTTCCTCTCCCCCCTCTCTCCATCCAGCACCGCATCGTGGAAAAGATAGAGGCAGTCTTTGCCGCTATTGATAAACTGCAGGCATAATGTTGAACCAAAAAACACAGCATATGAAACGGATTCTTGGTTTGCTCTTAATTGTTTTACCGCTTTGCATCGTTGCTTGTTCTAAAACCCCGGCTGAAAGTGACTCTTCTGAAAAACAGGCTGAATCTGAATACTATGTGAAGTATGCTTCCGACGGGTTAGGTGGGAGTGGGATATACGAGTATAATGTTAGTTATACGGATGAGAAAGGAGAGGATAGATCCTTTTCAAATATGACTGCTGATTCCTTCGAGAGAACAATCGGTCCTGTCTCCAAGGGTTTCAAAGCAAGTTTCCGTATTTGGGTCGCCAACACAAACGACACCAGGACACGTGCTGCAAGGATAGAAGTCAAGAAAGATAATAACCCCTTTGTTGTAAAAGCAGAACAAGCAAAAAAGGGAGGCGGAGTGAGTGTTTCATATACTATTGAATAGATAGAAGTGGGGCTACCCGCCATAACTATGTTATAATCACATAATTAAGTATTGTTTAATGGACATTGGTGAATTAAGACCGCTATTACCGTCTGCCATCCCGGACGAACTGTATTGCTTAAAACCTGGCGATGTAGCATACTTTGTTCCCATAGAGGGCATCAATATCTGGACTACTCACCTGATTTTAGATGTTCTTGTGTATTTTCGAAAACTATACAGAGACAATAACGTCAGGGTGAGAATTCTCCCCACAGATAATGTGCTGTTGATAGGCACCCTCGCAGGCCGGAGTATTCACGAAACAGGATCACCATATCAGGTGGTTGTTGGTACCAGGGACACAATAGCAGGACTGGCTTCGCAGTATTTTGGCGAAGATGTGCAGAGTATAGTAGAAAGGGTTCCGATTGCAGGGGCATCAAGCCTACTATCTGTAAGCACCAAGGAACCATTGGTTGTGTCTCTATACACGGAGAATTGTCCCGAAAAGGAGATTTGTAGTACCTGCCCGTTTATAGATAGAGGAGATGGTAGTTCATACACCAGAGTTTTGCAGGCCAAGCCAGAACCCGGGACAAAAGAAGAAAAAGAACTGAAAAAGAAGCAGGAAGATAAGCTCTACTCTTTGTTGCGAGAATGCTATGTTCTTGATATTGAACCCGATATAGACAAGACAAGAAAGAAGCTTGAAAATGCTATCAACGACACCACGGATTATAATCTGACGATTAAAGTAGAAAGGAATCAGGCTCATCACGGGAATGGAGAGTTCTCCGTTTTCGATATATATGTGGCGGATGGAGAAAAGTACAAGTTGGATTTCACCGCAGCAGAGAAAGCCGTTTATCTGACATTTCTTCTCTTTGGTCAAAAGGGGATTCGTGTGGCGGAAACATTTTGGGATTTTCGTGAGACAAGCCAAAAGATATATATCCAAATGCCTTTTGATGAACGGTGTGACACGACTGCTGCCGGTATGATGAGTAGTCAAAATGCTCCTATGGATTATGAAGTCTATCTAAAAACATTACGGGGTTATCTCTCTACCATCAGAACAAAAGTTGCCCGGAAGGTATTGCAGCCGAAGACGGCGATAGAGTTCGCGATTGAGGGATATAAAGATGAAGCCTTTTGCATTAAACGGAGTACTCGTGAGATCCAAAAACAACTGAAAAAGGATCTTCACTTGTAGCACATACATAGACTATCAATAGAGCCCTGCCGCAATTACGCGGTGGGGCTTTTTCGTGATGTCCTCTCAATATTGAGTCTCCGGACAACGCGGATATAGCTTCGTATTTTTGTACCAGCAAGCAAACAAAAGGATGAAGACAAGCCCTATCAACACTTTTAGCGGAAGAATCCCTGGCCGGGAGAAAAAGGCCTTTCAATATTGAGTCCTCAATCAAGACCAAGTATTATAGCTAACTCGCAGTCAGATTCAAACAACAAACAGTTTTAGATATGAATATGTTCAACTCTACCAACTTCATCAAGGCTCTCAAGGAGAGCTACGATGCCGTCCCCTACATTCAGGGTGACCAGGCCGCCAAGGTAATGGTGGCCGACGCTATCAAGTCCCACAAGTTCAACCCGGCGGATGTGCTCTCTTTCATCTGCTCCGAGCTGGGAAACCCTTCCGTCAAGCTGGGCAAGGACGACTGGAAGGACATCATCAAGAAGGCTATCAAGCGTGGTGGCCTGGTCGGCAAGTGCCTCGAAGCGTGTGCCGGTGTCCTGAAGGGCAAGGACAAGGTCTCCAATGAGGATCTGTTCTCCGCTGTGGTATCCGCCTGCGGCGAGAATCCCGAGCTGCTGATGAGTGAGCTCTATCTCAACAAGGTGGGCTGGATGAAGGTCGCCGATTCCCTGGTCAAGACCAAGGGTGAAGAGACCGTGGAGCCCGTCAAGGTGGAGACCAAGGCTGGCAAGAAGGCTACCAAGAAGGCGAAGAAGTCTATCAAGGTCTCCAAGATGGATCCCCGCTGCAAGTCTATCGTCCTCATCAAGGATGGTGTGAAGAAGGAGTGGCCGTCCTACCGCGAGTGTGAGAAGGAGCTCGGCGCCGGTTTCGGCACTGTTTCCCAGCACCTCTCCGGTAAGCTCAAGTCCGTCAAGGGCTGGGTGCTTTATAAGGAGGAAGAGGTGGCTCCCGTGAAGAGCAAGAAGCGCTCCAAGAGCAAGGGTGTCGTCCAGATGAAGAAGGACAAGGATGGCCGCCTGGTGGTGGTGAGCATCTACGGCTCTCTCACCGAAGCCGCCAAGGCCACGGGTGTCTCTCACTCCGGCATCAGCAAGACCTGCTCTGGCACCTATCAGAGCGCTGGTGGCTATGTCTGGAAGCACGCCGAGGCCGCAGCATAAACCATAAGCGACATCAAGAAAGAACCATATAAATCTATCATTATGAAGATCACTATCACCAAGAAGCACGAGTACGTGTCCGGTTGGACGGCGTACGAAATGACCTGGAAGACGGATTTCTCCGGCGTCCGCAACAAGACCATCCAGTCTGCGAGCGTGGCCACCAAGGAACCTTTCTCTACCAAGATTCTCAAGGCGTGGGCGGCCGAGCTGGGCTATGACCTCGATGCTGTCTTCACCGACCTGGAGAAGGGCAAGGAGGATTGCGAGAAGATGAAGCAGTTCGTGAAGGCCTTCAACGAGGTGTATGGCAAGAACGCCGACGCTCTCAAGAGCGATCCCAAGTGCTACGTTCGCTATACTGCGACGCTCAACCCCAACTACAAGCCTCTCAAGACTGCGTTCGAGACCATCGAGGCTTATGTCGTGGAAGCTATCATCGAGTTCAAGGGTAGCGCCCTCAAGGCCGTGTTCCCTTCCCAGGGTCGCAAGCAGAACAAGTACTGCCCCTACATTCTCATCTCTGGTGGAGAGATGAAGGAGCTCTACGGCGAAGAGGATGCCATCTACAAGATCTCCTCCCGCATCGAGCGCTATATCAATGACTGCGATTCCGACAAGAAGTTCAAGGAACTCCCCAAGAAGCTGATGGAAGTCAAGAAGGAACTGGCGAAGTACTACAATTAAAGATAGATAGGAAACCTGGGACTATCAAAAAGGGGTGCGATACGAGAGTTCGCGCCCCTTTTCATTTGTTGTGCTCATCCATCGAGATTTCAATGATTCTCCGTATATTTGTCAGAAAGCAAGTTAATTCCACCAGTCTATGAAACGATTCACTTTGAATGGCAGCGCTCCCAAAAGTCTGAATGAGATTGCCGATGAGGTTGTCCTTGATTATGCCAGAAAGCATCCTTTTCTGGACGCACAGCAAATTCGTGACATCTTTGTGACTGTCTGTAGAGACGTCAAAATGGCCCACATTGTAGAGACCGCGGCACAGTATAATGCGAGATCCTATCAGAAGTCGTGGGGAAGGTCAGCGGATGAAATCATAATCCCCAGCGGAGAGAAACTATATGTGGCAAACCAGTGGCGCGCAAAGTTCCCCAGTGATAATTTCTTCCCGTTTCAGGATATAGTTGGTAAAATGGGCTGGGGAAAGATAGTTTAGTCTGAAAGTCCCCTTGTGCTAAATATGATAGAAGCCGCTACCACAAAGGTAACGGCTTCATTGTTGCCCGGAGCCACGTATGGTCGAGAAGTAGCCTCTTCCCGTGCAGTCTCAATCTCAAAGGTAGCAAATAATCAGCAAATCATTCTATCCTGGGATTGCTCGTAAGTCTTCAGTATCCACGATAGCGCCCACGACAAAAAAGTCATTCCTGAAAAGACCGTCAGACCATTGGCAGGTGATGGTGAGGACATCAAAAATGGCCGCTGGCGGAGTGAAAACCAGGACGTTTAACGGAGCGCTGAACTCTTCGCTGTGCATATCCAAGGTCAGGTCATCAAAGTGTGCTTTGACTGGATAGATCATAGATCCGTTGTTATTACACGCCCTATACTGTTCTTCCCGGAAATAGTCTTGCAGTCCCTCCGGGTTCTCTACGTGGACAATGGACAAGTCATAATTCTCGTAGAAGTATTCTATCAACTTCTTTATCTCCGGTGATTGGAGCAGTTTCTCGCCGTCCAGCACGTTGTCAAACAGGACAAGAGATTGGGTAGAAGGGTGTCTCTTCAGTTTGCTCAGCTTTCTCATTTCCCCTCCTTGTTTTCCTTGCTTATCTTTCCCATCGCCTTCTCCGCTATTTGGTGGGCGAACAGTTTCCTGGCCACTTTGAGCACGTTTTTCTTGTCCTCGCAGTCGCTCAATACTTCTCCGTTGAGATTTATTCTCTCGCCGGATAGATAGTCCCTGGCTATCTTTGTGACGTAGTCTTTGAGCGTGGTCTTCTGCTTGTCCAGAACCTTCTGGATATCCTCCAACTTGAGGCTTCCCGCCTTCTTCTTTACCTGGTCGAGCACATAGTCCAGCGCCCTTCCGTCATCCTGGCAGGTGATTGTATCGACCCCTTCCTTGAGAAACCTGGAGAACCGCTCGAATCCTGCGACCTGGCGCTGTTCATAGGCTGAGAAGTCCTCTTCTCCCCATCCTGATTCCAATGATACGGTGGCGACCGTCTTGGGATCTTCCGGTTCCGGGACTATATCTAATCCAGACTCCTCTCTTGCTATTGTTAGTACGGTATCGGCCAACTTGGAGATTACGATGGCCTTCGCCCCCAGCTCCTCCGAGTTATAGTTATCTGCTCCACCGGTATCTCCGCACAGATAGCCGTCTGCGCAGTAGTTTTGATAGACGATGTCTTTTACGTGTGCGATTACGAATGAATCGTCCGTGAATAATGACTTGTCAAAGATATTGAGCAAGCTGAACTTCAGTTTGATTTTATCTACCATCGTGTTCCAGTCGATAGTGTCTCCGCCGCCACCCATTTGGCGGAGATTGTCCAAGGCATACTTTATGGCGTCATCCCAAAACGGCACTTGGACTTCTATTCCCACAGAACTGTTTTCCTTGATAGACTGTCTTTTCTTTGATTTGCAGAACGCGGAGAATGTTCCGATCTGCTTCTTGTACTTGTTCTTATTCATACTTAATTTCCTTTATGTTGTATCTTGATGCGATTGCGAATTGTTCATCGCATCCAAGATATTTATGGCTATTTCAGTATCAGGATTGCTGCCCCAGACCTCTCAATATTGAGTCCTGACCCAAGCCCAATTATCCATTGTACCTTTGTGTAAGTTACAAGAAATCAAGGGGTTTTCCTGGAAAACAGATTTTTTGGGATTGTTGTTATATTTATCTACAGAGAGACAATGAGATATGCAGTGGCAATGGGGAATCCCCCGTATAACAAGAACCTTCATCTGAAGATTATAGATGGTGTCATCCCCCATATGGAGGAAGATGGGACGGGGTGTTTTGTCCATCCCGCAAGATGGTTAGAGGATCCGGTGGCGGATTATAAGAGAAATCCGGATAGATTGAAGTTCAAGGGCATTGTCGATAGACTGAAAGACGTCAAGATCATCGACACCAGAACGGCTGATGCGCTGTTCGGAATCAAGATTAACGGAGACCTGATGGTTTCCACGATTAAGTCCAAACCGACAGGTAAGAATACCAGAGTGTTCAATGATGTCGCTTTGGATTGCATCAAGGTCATTGTTTCATATTCCAAGGACAAGAATCTGGGGAAGTATACGGAGCAGGACAAGGTTGATGGATGGAGAGTGCAGGTAAAAGAGCTCCTGGCGAGTGACCCCCACATCGAAAGTATGAGTTTCTATCATAGGAAGAACCAGTGTAATGTATTCGGCCTGAATAAGTTCAATGTGTTTTACAATGGTTTTGCTGATGGCGTGGAGTGGATGAAGACCAGGCACCAGACCACCGGCAAGAAAGAGTCGGGAGCGCCGTTGCCCTATTCTATCAAGTTCAAGTCGGAGAAAGAGGCCAGGAACTTTGAGAAGAGTTGCAGCACCAATTTCTATCAGAATATCGTCTTCCTTCTGAAATGCGACATGCACTCTCCTCTCAAATATCTGCCGTGGATGGGAGACTATACTCACCCCTGGACAGATAGGGATTACTGCCGGTTCTTTGGTGCGCTGGGGATGAGTGAAGAGTGCCAGAGATGGATGTGCCGGGAGGTCTATGATTACAGAATCAAAGACTTCATAAGGAAGGAACACATAAATAATTAAGAAAGATAGAGGTTGTAAGGATGTCTCGCCCGATAGTCCGAACGACCGCCACATAAGAAAGATATAACAAAGCATCGTAACCGAACGGAAGGGCGAGTCCAAGTAGGTTGCGGTGCTTATTTGTTTTATATGAGTATGGACAGCAAGAAATTGTTAGCGCTGGTTGGTAAAGGCGTGAAAGAGGTTGGACGGTTTGGCAAGATGACTCCGAATCTTGATGGCGAGGATTGTGATCCGCAGTTGATAGTCTCATCAGGATTGTTTCAGGATATCCTGTATGTGGTCAGAGTGGAGTTTGGCGTGCTTAAACTGTATGTGTTTTGGAATTACGATGGATGGAGAGGGGTTCCGACCTCTTCTCTGGATAATATCAATTATGTGGGATTCCGTGAAGAGTATAACGTGTTGGGAGAGATTGTAAAGGCAGTAAATGAGCAGAACGAGAATAAAGAAAAGAACGAAGATATGTGATATGGAACTGGATGAGAAAGGGCGGTGGAAGGCTTTTCGGAGAGAAGTCTATGAAATGCTTACCTGGAGGTTATCAGAAGATGAGAAAAAAGAGTATGAAGGAGGCGTGTACGAGTCCCCAAAGACATATGTTGCTGGCGTCGCCAGGAATGACGGCTCCTGGGTGAAGTATGTTCATAATGGAAACCTCTGGTGCAGGAATAAAGAGGAGATTGGGAGATATCTATATGGCTATGTCTGCTTTCTGTTGAAGGCTGGGTATTATAACACGGATGACTTGAGGTTTTACTGCCTTTGTTTCTTGATAGACAAGTTGGAGTATCGGAAAGGATTGTTTGGGTGCTCTCCGGAGAACAAGAAAAAGATAGACTCAATAATCAAAACGGTTTATGGGAAGAGACCGGCCAATATCAAAAGCGCAAAACCAGACAAGAGGGAGTTTTGTATTGACCCGAAGTTAATGGAGGGGATGACGGTCGCGGAGAAGACCCGACTGCAGAAGAAGATTCAGAAGGAACTGACGGATGCGAGAATCGCAAGACTGTATGACCGGGAATTGAGCATAAGGAAGAACGTAGAACGGTTCAAGGAGGGGGGATTGGATATAAGTCCAAGTAGGTTACACCAGTGGTTGAAGGAGAATTCCTTGTTGTAAAAGTGTTCGGTATGGATTTTAGGTCATAAAAATGACAAAATCAAGTAAGTGGTTTAATATCAAATAGATAGGGTGTTCGGTATGGATTATCAAGACTTCATAAAATGAGAAAAGTGATAGATTTTGTAAGTGTTTGATTATTAGTTGTTTAACAAAACATGGGGTGTTCGGTATGGATCCCAGTATATATATAACTATCATCACCGCCATTACCTCTCTCTTACCAAAAAGAACGATGATAAACACTCTATCATTACTATCATCTCCGATGAACCTTATCTCATTTGTCTCGTAGTGAAACGGAGAGACAAATGTTCTTTCAACCTTTGGTTGATAACATATCTGATATCAGGGACAAGCCCTGATAGGTCAATCCTTCTTCCGCTACGCTACAGAAGGATTGAAATAAAGAATACTATATATAAGGACGGTTACCTATCCAGGGTAAGATAGACTCTCCCTAAACATACGATAACTCCTATCTTGAGAGACCGACTATGGCGGTGGGGAGCGAAGCGAGCCACCACCCATCCTTATCCTAAAGTTGATGTCGCTCCCGCCGGTCGCTCCATCATCCTAATCTCCTATCCTGGGAGAGTATCCTGGGAAGTCCAGGTAGAGTACCATACCCTATCTATTACCTACACCGCACGCTCCCGGCTGGCGGCTCGCTTTGCTCCCCACCACCCATACCTATCCTTGATGATATCAGGCTCCCGCTGGTCGCTCCGTCATTCCTATTATCCCTATTACAGAGACCCCCTTGACGGTAAAGGAGAGGATGATGCCTTACCTATCTCTCTGCTGCCTACGTCATAGCACCACCGCGGTCTCCGGTGTTCTCTATCTTCCTTACCCTATCTTGTCGGGCCGGCTCCGCTGATGCTCCGCCAACCCGCCCCATAAATATAATATACAATATAATGATGTGATTATGAAAAAGTTACTTGTAAAGCTTAACCGCCCGGTGCTGATAAATGAGAGCCAGTGCGAACAAATTAAAATGAAACCCGTTTATGGATTTCTTGCTCCAACCGACATGGCTGATGATCTTGAAGAAGAAATAATGACCTATATCGGCTATCTCGCCGCAGTTCATGCGTGGAGCACATATGACGATGTGGAATTCTCCGTCCTTAATGATGAGATATGGATAGACAGCGAAGGTGAACCGCATTCCGTTCCTGATGAATGGACCTTCAATATCGGTGAGAAGTATAGAGAAAAGATAGGCCTTGACTATACCCTATATGAGATAGACCTTGATGAGGCCGATGGCGTTTGTTTGTACTGTGGAAGAACAGGGAGTCTCATTACTTGCGGGACGCTGATGGGCAGTCTCGTCCGGCTCGCGGAAGAACAGGAAGAAAGGGAGGAGAAGCAATATGGTGTCATACTATTCAACCGCCCGATTTGGCTCCCCAGAAAAGAGTTTTGGCATAATGAGGAGGGATTCTGCCACGTATACGGGCTGGTGGTACGCCCTGATGAGATGAATAAAGAAGACTTGAAGACTTGTAACAGCTACCTGGGATATCTTGCTATGTGCGAAGAGTACCTTCTGGCCGGCGTTACCCCTTCAGGTTTCTCCAGCGAGAAGGATAATCCTACCGTCTGGTATCACAACGGAATCGACTATTTCGTCAAGGGAAAGGAGGTCGAGCAAGAGTGCAACCTTTGTCGGAAGAAACACAACCTTAAACTCCGTGCGGCGGTGGTAACGGTGCCGGAAAAGGACATTTTGGAGGGGGTGAGGGATGAGATGATCGTCTCCCAGGAACTCTATGACTCGTTGTTATTGACCGTTGCGAATGCGAACCGCGAAGGTGGATGTCCGAATAGCAGCCAGAAACCGATGTGAGGTACCCTTTTATGATCCCCAGCAATAGCACAGATAGACCGTATCTGCCTTCCACGTGCTTACAAGGCACATTTCATACTCACATTTCCCAAGGGCCGAGAGAAAGATAGATTTCTTGCTCTCGGTCTTTCTCTTACCTGGAACGTTTGATATGGCCCCTTGGAACAGCGCAAACTCCCGGGAGTTATGTTTTGAATACAGTTAATTCCTGCGATAATCTGCGAAACGATTTCGCGAAATCGCGAAAGCACATTTCATCTATCTACAATGGGGTTTTCGTTGCGAAAACTATCGCAGATTCACATTGTGCTGAATACGCCTATGTCTCTCAAAAATGGTCTCAATATTGAGTCCTCGACCAAGACCGGATAAAAGTGGTAAATCGCAGTAGATTTCAAAAACAACAAAAAAGAAAGATACTATGATTGACAGAGGTATGACCACAGAAGAGGTGCTGACTGAACTCCAGAAGGGAGATCGGTACATTCAGGAGAGAATGAACGGCCTCACCATCAAAAACAGCAAAAAACTGAAATGCAAGTTTGTCAAGCACAATGAAATTCTATCCGTTTCCAACTATGTCGTTCCCGAAACCCAGGATAGCGTGGTGGTTTATGCGGTGAAGCAGTTGCACACGTTGAACGGTAAAGACTATTCTTCGATGTGCCTTAACTATTATTTCAAAACCCCCTATGGCACGTACATCATGCCCTTTTTCCAAGGAGCCAAGCTGGCAGAGTATATGGAGGTCACCTGTCACGCGGTTGATAGAATGAAGATGAGACTCGGAAAGGACTTCGATGCATTCTTCCGGGAGGACTGGATCAAGAAGAATGAGGCCACTATGGCCATTGTAGATTATAACTATAACGGAAACGATAATGAGTATGTAGCTCATATTGGTGATGCGTTTTTGATTCTGGAATGTGAGGATTCTGGAAAGAAGACCATTGTCAAGACCGTTCTCTCTACGGACGAACTCTATGTAAATCAGTTGAAAGACAAACTGAATAGTAAGAAAGCGGGAGAGTATTTCTGTGGAAAGTTGCTGGATGAGATTGATGCGATTTCGGCAGCGCATCTCAAGGAGCTCCGAAAGAGAGGCATTGTAATGAAAGTGGCATAGAACCCCATCTCTATCAAGCGGGAAAGGGCTCTCAATATTGAGTCCCAGGCCTTCCAGAATGGGCTTTTCTATCTTTGTAACACAGTTCAGGAAACAGTACAAAAGAGCAAGATAACAAACACTTTAATCAAGAAGAGATATGAATACCTTCACTCCCAACACCCCCTTCCTCGCCGCCAAGTTCAATGAATACAATGCCACCTACTTCGATGGCAAGCTCCCGATGGTGCGGTTCCGCTACAACCGCAGCAAGAGACAGCTCGGCGAATATGACCGGACGAATAACACGATCTGTATCACTCTCGGCCGCCCCGAGATGACCGAGCACGACTGCGAAGAAATCCTCATCCACGAGATGGTGCATGCTTGGCAGAACTATATGGGACGTTCCTATTGGAACGACGGTCACCGTGGTTGCTTCATCCGCAAGGCGAACGAAATCAACCGTAAGTCCAATGGTTATTTCCATATCTCCCGCTGTGGCGACCTCGAAAATGGACACTATCAGGTTCATCGTAACACCGACTATGTGAAGCTCCTGGTCTGCACCAAGAAGGCCGATGATCATATCTATGTGGGTCGTGTGCTCGATGAGAGCAAGTTCGAGCGTTGGTTGGGGAAGCACTATGAAGATATCAAGTGCTATGAGGCCAGCGGAAAGGAACTCGAAGGTTTTGTCAAGAGCATTAAAACCTTCCACTACAAGACGATGACCCCGGAAAAGTTTGATGTGATGGTCAAGCCTTGCTTGGGAGACCAGATTCCTTTCAACAACCGTTGGGTGGGCAAGGCGGCAGCATAATCCGGAAAACAAGAAAGACAAAAGATAGAGATATGAGAACCTTTGGATCTGAAAAGAACTACGCTGTCTGGAACGACCAGATTACCGAGACCCTACTGCAGGAGCGCACGACGGGAACGACCTTCCCTATCAATCCCGATGAGGTGAAGCCCCGGTATATGAAGGCCGCAGAAGACCAGAAGTCCCGTACTGCAAGTACGGCGGAAGTCTTTACCCCCTATGAGATTGTCAAGGATATGAACGACAAGGTGCAGGCTGATTTTGATGGATCCGTGGGAGACTATATCAAGAGAACTGTGCTGGAAGTTACTTGCGGAGAAGCCCCTTACCTGACCACTCGCTATGACGCTGCTACCGGCGTGGAGATTCCGATTGAGAACCGGACCGGTCACCTTGATAGAAAGCTCGCCTGCATTCCGGGCAGCCTTGGTAAAGATGGATATGTGGAGTGCGCTACGGCTGCGTTGAAGGCGGTATATGGCTTTGAGTTGCAGTCAGACTCTCTGTTCCTGGCGCGGAGAAACCTCCTGATGACCACTATCGAGCACTATGAGAACGTCTGGAAGACTGAACCCACCTACGAAACCGTCCTGAATTGGGCGTCTATCATCTCGTATAACCTCATTCAGATGGATGGCCTCTCTATGTGTGTGCCTGACACCGACATCCCCGCCGTGACGATGAACTGGAAGACCGGGAAGGTGGAGTGGTTTGGGGAAGAAGAGTAGTCCTTCTATATAGGTGTCCTCTTTACCCTTGGTCTGCTGTGAAGCACACCAGGGTTTTTTCTATCATTATTTCCCGACAAAACGGCGTAAAATGCAGAAAATCACCCCGTCCGGCGTAAAGGCTGTAATAGATATAATAGCAGATTAAACTGACAGAATATGACGTATATCATCAAGTACAAGGAGTATGGTAGAGAGTGGAGCTCGACATCATACACGACCCCGAGAACGGTCACCGAAGACTACCTGATAGAGTTCTTCGGACTGAACGATTGCGAAGACTTCATCATTGAAGAAGAGAACAACTAACCATCAAGACTTATGGACAAACAAAACATCAACTGGGAAGAAAAAAGGTTCTGGGCATCAGTGCTGATCCTATCTGGCTTGTGTGCAAACTACCACCACAACCTTATCCCATCAGATTACTGGGCTACAGCATCTGTGGAGCTTGCAGACTACCTTCTCAAAGTACTTTCAGACCAGCCAGGTGGCCCTTCCTGTTCAGATCATTATCAAAGATAAACCCCATCGCACAATCGCACCGTATTCTATCTATCTATCAGATTAAGTTCAGTACAGTTTCCCCCTAAACACGCTTTTATGAACTCCGCCATCATCTTCTCCCGTTGCAGTTCCTCCGGTTCTCTGGAATCCCGTCAGGACACCACCCGTCAGGTGGAAGACCTCAATCGCTACGCATCCGCCAACCATCTCTCTATCGTCAAGACCTTCCAGGAGCACATCTCCGGCGGGAAGTCCAACAAGGACCGGCCCGTTCTCCAAGAGGCACTCTCCTTCTGCCTGGACAACTCTATCGACATCATCCTCGTATCGGAACTCTCCCGGCTCGGCCGCAGATGCGATGAGATCCTGGAAACCATCAAGTTCCTCAAAGACCACCACATCAACTGTTACTTCCAGAAAGAACAGCTCTCCATCTTCGATACCGAGGGGAAAGAGAACCCCTATCTCACCATAATGACAGCAGTTCTCGGAACGGCGGCGGAACTCGAACGTCAATCTATCTATTACCGTCTCAAATCGGGCCGGGACAAGTACATCCGTGACGGGGGGAAGATAGGGAAGCCCAAGGGGTCCGGAGTGAAGGACAAAGCACAACTGGCATCGGAGTACAAGTCTATCATCAGGTGTCTCCGGTCCGGGGAATCGGTCCGCCATACCGCACTCATCACCGGCTATTCCCAGAGCACAGTACAGAGGGTAAAGAAGACCTTCGGGTTATAATTACACCGTTGTGACCGTCGAGTCCAGGCCGAACTCCCCATATCTATCCATCAGGATAATCTATGGGAAGCCTTGACTGGGTGGCCGGAAACGGCTATATTCGCTGGTGGTCGCACATATACGCGACCGATTGAAGTATTGGTTGCATTGGTCGCACTTTTTGAGACCGGAGAGATCGCCCCGCAGATGATTGTAGGGGGCGTTTGATAGGGTATATAGAGAAGGTCGTGTTTGCGGGCAGGTGACCCACTCCCGCTACTGAACATACGATATAAGCAAGCCGGTGAGTACGAAACCGCTTGCACCTGAAACAACCTCACTATATACCCGGCGCTTTTCAGCGGCGGATTTTTTATTATATATCAAGGGGTTACAGTGCCACTGTCAGTTCCGGACGTGTCTATGATAGAACGGATCGCCCAAGCCGGATGACAAGGCCTCTCTATCCAAAAACGGTCCAAATCTGTGACCATATATGCGACCAGTGTATTCAGCAAACAAAACTGGTCACAAATTATGAGTAGAAGTACAGCAAATGTCTCATTCTATTGCCGTGAGAGCAAGAAAAACAGGGATGGGTTAGCCCCCATTGAGATGGTCATTATCCTGAATACACGGAGGTGTTTTATCCAACTGCCGAGGAAGGAATACCCCTCTCAATTCAGAGCACAGATAAGGGGGAAGAAAAGAACTGACTTGATAGAGTATCTGGATGGTATCAGAGCAAGACTGAACCAGATTGCCACAACCTTTCTTATGGAAGGTCAGCCTTTGACCGCTGATGCGCTCAAAGCCTACTTCCAGAACGGGGGTTATGTGGTCTATACCGTCAAGAACCTCTTTGATGACTATATGCACATTCTATCAAAGAGAGTTGGTAAAGACCTCACAGCAAAGTCCTACCGCAAGTATGAGATAGCACGGGATAAGTTCTATCAAGTCCTCTCCCCGCAAGAACCAGTTTCTGCAATCACCAAAGCGGTCATTCTGGACTATCAGGCGTCGATGAACCGCTACCTGGACTATGTGACTACCAACGGATACTGCCAGCGGGTGAAGACTATCGTTCAGTTCGGGATAGACAATGGAAGGATAAAGATAAACCCGTTCAGCGGTATCAAGCTCAGGAAGGGAGAGAAGAGCATACAGTTTCTATCAGAAGAGGAAGTGGAGAAGATCCGCACGACGGACTTCCACAATGAGAGCCTGAACAGGGTAAGAGACCTGTTCGTGTTCCAGGCCGCATCAGGACTCTCCTACACGGATATGGCGAAGCTCGTACCGACGGACTTCCAGGTAACGGAAGACGGTCAGTATTACATCCACGACAAGCGCAACAAGACCGGGGTGTTCTATACCGCCGTCATCCTTGAACAGGGGGTGGAGATACTCAAAAAGTATCACTTCAAACTACCTATCCTTGGGAATCACAAGATGAATGTCTATCTAAAAACCATCCGTGACCTCTGCGGGATAAACAAGCCTATCTTCTCCCACGTCGCCAGACACACCTATGCTACCAGATGCCTGAACAGAGGAATACGCTTGGAGGTAGTCGCCAAACTTCTGGGACATAGCACAACCAGAATCACGCAGCACTATGCCAAGCTCCTTAAAAACAACATTATCAATGAGGTGAAGGATGCGTTTGAGAAGTCATATTGATAGAACGAATCAAAACAGAGTCGTAAAGATGGATACTGCCGGCGGAATGGACTGGCAGGCAAAACGACTCGAAGGAAAAGTCTTCACCGTGCGCTTCATAGACTCCGCCGGACAGATTCACCTTGAAGAAACCGGCATCGCACTTATTCCCGGTATCGATGAATATGAGATTGTGAAGTAACGCTATTGGAAAAGGGACTTGTTCCCTTTTTATTTCGGCTAATTGTCTTATATTTACACCGATAAATCGTAATTTGTATTATGAGAATAGAATGGGTGGGCGACTTCAAAATCGATGTGCGTCTCGACAGTGATAACACCGTTGTAATTTCAGCGAACCGAGATGGTCTTTTATCTCTGGCCAGACAGTTAACTACCTTGGCGGATTCATTTGTTGGAAGCCATATTCATTATGATGACTATAATTCACTTGAAGATGGCTCCATCCCGATGATTATTCAGAAGCGGTGGTAAATTCGAATTTATCGGTCTGTCTCCACCACCGGCAAAAAAGCCTCTCCACCCCAATCCTTTCACGGGCGGCATAATTATCTCCCATAGTATGAGATGAATGAATGAAGAAGAAAAACAACATTGAGATAGAGCATATTTGCCTAGTATTTGTCATACTAGGAGCTGTCTATTTGGCATTTTTAATTCTGCAATCTAATTATCGACTCTACCATACGGAAATGCACGGTGCACCGGTCTGGGGAAGGATTCTTCGTGTTGACGAGCCTACCGGATATATGGGAGATATTCCTAACAGTAAGGTTGAATACACGATTGGTGACGAATCATTCTTGAGCTATACTGGAGAACTGCCCAAGCGGTACTTGAATGATTCCTTGATTGTAATTTACGATACGACGGATGTGCGCCAGTCATTTGTCCTACTCAGGAGTCCCAAGGATGCTAAATCCGCATTCTTCAAGTCACAGAAAGACTATATGCCGCTCAGATGGCAGCAAGATTATGATAAACGTCTTTTGGAGCTGGAAAAGAAGCGAGTCGCTCATCGGGAGAGGAAGCATTTCTATGACCGCTTTTGTCGAGATGATTAGATTGCTAATGCCCGATTTCGTCTGAGCCGATGAATGTTCTCGAGGATGCAGGTGTTTGATTGGAGTAGAGATGGCGGTTGTTACTTCGGCGGCATAACCCTAAAGAACGGACGACGGGGATTTGCTGTGTATCGTGACGGGAAGAGATTAAGCCCCTCCACCCAATCCATTCACGGGCGGAATAAATGTAATCCCCAAGAACTATCCGAATTCAGGATGCCGTAGGAATAGTGGAAATGATTGTATATCTTTGACATTTGAAGTGTGTTGCAACTCCCAACTGAATTCACGACTATGAAGAAGATTCGTGTTATCAACGAGAACTGGACACCAAAGGATATCGCCACTTTAAGAAAACTTGGTGTTCAGGTAACAGAAGGAAGTTCGTCTATCTCATCGGCCAGGATAGAAGATAATGATGCTGTTTATAATGAAGTCAAAGAGCGCTTTGAAAAGAAATATGACGGGCTCCTTGAGTTTCTTTATTACGAATACACTCAAGAAGAGGTCCTTTCTGCTCCATACTGCCTTCTGAACGGGACACTCCATTCGGCCGGCTATCCTAGACCTCTAAATTCGTATGAGTCGAAGACGTTTGATATGTCGAAAGCATGTCCATCTTGCCATATGGGAAGAGAACAGGACCGGCCGTTCCGGGTCTCGAAATTGGCAAAATCAGGATTCTGGCAGTATCACGCATGGGAACCCAGTGTCTATTTTGTTTCTGACGAGGTATATGAGTATGTCTTTGCACCTTATGGTATTCGGAAGTTACCGGTAATGTCGACATCTGGGAAAATGATAGAAGGGCACTCTCAGTTGGCTTTCCCGGTTTCGACGGAGCCGCTGGATTTGTACCCTTTTAAGTATGAGATATGTCCGAATTGTGGAAGAAAGAGGTTCATTAACGGAGAATATCAGAGACATCCCTTTTTCCCGCTCCAACGCAATCCAATACCGGGAGCGTATTCTATCCAAGAGGTCTTTGGCTCAGGGTGGCTTGTGGATCAGCCTGTCATCCTCCCTGCAGAAGTGATTGAGAAACTGATTTCTTTAAAGGAAATCAATCATCATTGTCTGATTCCTTGTACAACTGATATCGAGAAGTATTGGGGACCAAAGTCTTCCTATGAATAGGAGAAAGGAGCCCGTAAATTCGGATTATCGGTTTCTTCCCGATGGCAAATAAAAGAGCCACAACCCCCATTCCTTCCGGGTGGAATCTCTATCGGAATGGGAAAACGATTGAGGAGTATTCGGTTATTGGGAGTTGGAAAACTGACCGGATGTAGGCATCTTTGTTCAAGAAGCAAGCAAAAGAATAAAAGGCATTAATATGGATTCTATTGAGTTTTACCGTTTTAATAGTGTGGCCTATGGTACCACTTTTACAGCACGTCCTGACATATTTGAAAAAGCGCTTGAGGAGGGAAGGAATGATTTTGATACAAACTGCTATAGGTTCCTTCTTGTGGGTGATTATGACTATTATCGGTTCCCGATTGTCTTCCGTCAGTATGATGGAAAACGCCTTAGGGATTTCCTGGATACCGGTTGGCCGCCAGTCTATTTGGTCTCAGACAGAGTGGTATCCCTATTGAAGGAAAACGGGATAACCGGATGGCATAATTATCCAATCCAGCTCTTTGACAAGAAAGGTAATCTGATAGAAGGTTATTCCGGTTTTTCCGTCCTGGGAAAAGGCGGTAAATATTCCAAGAGCTGGGAGAGAGGGTTCAACAAAGAAACATTCGAGTCATTTACAGCTAGCCGTGGGCTTTATGACATCAGCCAATGGGACGGATCGGATATTTTCATGGTTCGCGGAGAAATTGTAATCACGGAAAAGGCAATGAAATTGATGAAAGCGAACAAGGTTACAGCGGTGGAGTATGAAAAACTCTCCGACCTGGTCGATTACATCGGCGAACCTCGCAATCGAATCGGATAATCGTTATATTTGAGCGTTATTTCCCTTTAATATGAAAACACATCTGTGGCTAATTCTGATTTGCATCACTATCTGTTTCAGCATAAAGGCACAGCATTATGAGCACTACAACTATAAGGTAACTACTTACTGTGATGGATTACCTAGCAATCTAGTTCCTGATATCTTTAACCAGGCGTACTATTCTAAACTTAAGCAATCCGACATTAAAGGCAGGCGAATTATTGATGATGCTCATAAAAGAACGGATGTTTATCTCCGGTCAAAAAAGGCTAGAGATGGTTTCCTTTTCGTGAACAAGACTATTTCTGATTTCCTTGAAGAATCAGACTATGACCAAGAGAAAATCACAGTCGCTTATGTGTATAATAACAAGACGGTGACCACAGAGGAAGATGTAATGCGGATTCTTAGGCTAAGGAAGAGAAGGATAGGGAAAATAGACATCCAACTTGATGAACCGTTGAGAATAATAACCGCATATGTCGTCCAAGAATAATCGGACAGAAGGAGATAATTTGAATCCATTAAACACAAACTGATAAGGTGATACATCAAACGATGGTGTATCACTTGGTTTTATCTTCTATCATCAGCAAAAGGAAAAAAAGAAGCCCCTCCACCCCAATCCATTCACGGGCGGAAACGCTATCAGGAAGGAAAAGTGATTGAGCAGTATTCGGTTATTGGAAGAAAAGTAGTATCTTTGAGGCAACCGCAGATTTAATACATATGAAGAACGGAGTGAAACAAATATGGAAGTATCTGGCAGCCGGCATCATGGGATTGCTGGGATTCGCTTCCTGTGGTAAGAGT